>Ga0209350_1000223_pt1 | contig 36546 bp, 31 predicted proteins | sample GraSoi013_2_20cm_2_FD_185822 | JGI IMG/M metagenome (GOLD analysis project Ga0209350, IMG submission 185822) | Grasslands soil microbial communities from the Angelo Coastal Reserve, California, USA - Sample 09_27_2013_2_20cm (SPAdes) (version 2) | ecosystem: Environmental > Terrestrial > Soil >...
TCACCCCCGCTCCGTCAGTCCGCGGCGCCCACTCGGCGAGCGCCACGCGGCTGCGGTAGTGAGGTCGGGTCGAGCGCGCCCCCGTCGCCGCGAGACCGCGGAAATCGTGCTCGCCCACCAGCAGCTCCGCGGCACGCCCCAGCAGCGTGACCTCGAGCGGGCGCCCCAGCGCCCACTCGTACGGCCGCCGGAACGGCGAGTGCGCCGCCTGGTCGGTGCCGATCACGTAGCGGTAGCGCCGGGCCAGCGCGCTGGTGCGCGCGTGGAATCCGGGCCGCATGACGTGCAGCCGCTCCACCCAGACGTCGCGCGGCAACAGGGCATTGAGCCCCCGCAGCAGCCCGTCGGTGTCGGCCGCCCAGCGCTCGCTCGCGAGGAATCCGACTCCCTGACCCAGCGCGTGCACGCCCGTGTCGGTTCGGCCGGCGCCGGTCGCCGCGGTGCGGCGGCCCATCAGCTTCTCCAGCACCGCCTCGAATTCGGCCTGCACCGTCCGGCCGTCCGGCTGCCGCTGCCAGCCCGCGAACTTCGCCCCGTCGTATTGCGCCACGGCGAGGTAGGGCCGGCTCGTCACGGCCGAAAGATAGGGCGAAACGAAGGGCCAATCAAGCCACGCAACCCGTTGTGGCATTTGACAAAAGGCGATTTTTCGGGGTAGCTTTGCAGGCCCGAAACCCCGAGCCCCCCGGTGCCCCCGTCGTCTCAGACCGCACCCTCGCCGCTGCACCGCGCGATCGCCGCCCTCGCCAACCGCCAGTCGCTGAGCGAGCAGCAGGCCACCGACGTGTTCGGGGCGGTGATGCGGGGGGAGGCGACCCCGGTGCAGCTCGCCGCCTTGCTCATCGGCCTGCGCGTGAAGGGCGAGACCGCCGAGGAGATCGCGGGCGCCGCGCGGGCGCTGCGCCAGGCCATGGTGCGGGTCGAGGCGCACGGCGCGCACCTCGTGGACACATGCGGCACCGGAGGCGGGACCGTATCCACCTTCAACATTTCGACGGCCGCGGCGTTCGTCGCGGCCGGGGCCGGTGCCTCGGTCGCCAAGCACGGCAACCGCTCCTTCACATCGCAGTGCGGGTCGGCCGACGTCCTGGAAGCCCTGGGCGTGCGGATCGCCCTCGAAGCGGCCGACGCGGCGCGCGTATTACGAGAGGCGTGCGTCACATTCCTGTTCGCGCCCAACTTCCACCCCGCCATGAAACACGCCGGTCCGGTGCGGCGCGAGCTCGCCGTCGGGTCCGTGATGAACCTGCTGGGCCCGCTCGCCAACCCCGCCGGGGTGCGGCGTCAAGTGGTGGGCGTGGCCGAGCCGGACCGCGCACCCCTCGTCGCCGCCGCGCTGGCGCGCCTGGGCACCGACCACGCCCTGGTCGTGCACGGCCGCATCGGCATGGACGAGATCGCGCCGCATGGCATCAGCGACGTGTGGGAAGTGAAGGCGGGCGACGTCACGGTGTGGGAGATCGAGCCCGAGCGCTACGGCCTCGCGATCGCCGACGTGGCCCCGCTCGCGGGAGCGGCGCCCGCGGACAATGCGGCGCGGATCGAGGGCCTGCTGGGCGACGGCGGGCACGATGTCGCCGGTCTCGCCGCGCTGCTGCTCAATGCGGGCGCCGCGATCTACGTCGCCGGCCTCGTTGACTCGTACGCCGACGGGGTCACACGGGCACGCGAGGTGGTGCGCGCCGGGAAGGGTCGCGAAGCGCTGGAACGCCTGCGCCGCGCGACTAGTGCCGTTCCAACGGAGCGCGGTTGACCGGTGACCAGTGCTCGCCCTACAACACGTTGGAACGGCACTAGTACCGCCGGATGACGCCCACGACGACGCCTTGCACGGTGACGTCGCGCTCGTTGAGACGCAGCGGGGTCATGGCGGGATTCGCGGGCTCGAGCCGGATCCATCCTCCGGGCTCGCGATAGAAACGCTTGACCGTGGCGCTCGAGCCCTGCACCAGCGCGACGACAGTCTGGCCGTTGTCGGCCTGGTTGCGCTCGTGCACCACGATGAAGTCGCCGTCCTTGATGTGCTCGTCGATCATCGACTGACCCCGTACCTTCAGCACGTAGCTGCGGCCGCGGCGGGGTACCAGCTCGTCGGGCACGGCGATGGTGTCGCTGCCGCTCACCGCCTCGATCGGCTCTCCGGCCGCGACCAGTCCGTACAGCGGCAGCTCGCTCGCGCCGGTCTGACCGCGCGGCGGTACGACCTCGATGCCGCGACTCTCGTTGTGAGCGCGGCGGATGTAGCCCTTGCGCTCCAGGTTGGTCAGGTGCTCGTGCACCGTGGCGAGCGAGCGAAACGTGAAGCGCTGCGCGATCTCCTCGAAACTCGGCGCATACCCCTGGGCGGCGATCTGCCCGGAGATGAAATCGAGAATCTCGCGCTGACGGCGGGTGAGCGGCACAGTTTCTCCCGAACGGAAACCGAAGCCTAATCTACCCGAAAATCGACCGAACGCAAGCATGCCGGAGAGCCGTCTCGACGCCATTCTCACCGCCACCCGTGAGCGCATTGCCGACCTGCGCGCGCGGGCGCGTGAGCTCGAGCGCCGGGCCGCGCAGTCGCCCGAGCCGCGCCGTTTCGCGCCCGCGCTCGTGGGACCCGCGATCGGCGTGATCGCCGAGGTCAAGCGGCGCTCCCCCTCGGCAGGGCCGATCCGCGAGGACCTCGATCCCGTGGCACACGCGCGGGCGTACGAGCACGGGGGAGCGACGGCGATCTCCGTGCTGACCGACGAGCGGCACTTCGGCGGAACGCTCGACGACCTGTCTCACGTCGCGCGCTGCGTGAGCGTCCCGGTGCTCCGCAAGGACTTCATTCTCGACGAGCTGCAGCTGTGCGAGGCGCGGGCGGCGGGGGCGAGCGCGGTGCTCTTGATCGTGCGGGCCCTCGCGCCGGAGCGACTGCGCGCGCTGGCAGGTGCGGCCCGAGGGCTCGCGTTGGGCGCGCTGGTGGAGGTCCATTCGGAGGCGGAGCTCGACCTCGCGCTCGCCGTGGAGCCGGCGGCGGTGGGCGTGAACAGCCGCGACCTGGGAACGTTCGCGGTCGATCTCGGGCTGGCGGAGCGCCTGCTGGCGCACGTTCCCGCCGGCGTGCCCGCGGTCGCGGAGAGCGGCATCGAGACCCGCGCGGACGTCGAGCGCCTGGCGGCCGCCGGCGCGGACCTGGTGCTGGTGGGGACGTCGGTGGCGCGGACAGCCGATCCGGAAGGCGCGGTGGCGAGGTTGGTCGGCGTACCACGGAAGGGACGTCCGTGAGAAACGAATGCGGAGTGCGGAGTGCGGAATGCGGAATCGATCGCGCCTTGGTCGAGTGCGGGGGCGTGCCTCGAGGATCGAACACGGTCGGGCAATTCCGCACTCCGCATTCCGCACTCCGCATTCACGTTCGCTCGCGCATCGGAGGTTCGCTTGGCATCTGACGCCAGCCCGCGCACGGCCGGCAGGTTTGGGCCCTACGGCGGCCGCTACGTCCCCGAGACGCTCATGGCCGCGCTCGACGAGCTGGAGCGCGTGTACGAAGCCGCCCGGAGCGACCCGAGCTTCTGGGCCGAGCTCGAGGGGCTGCTCAAGGATTATGTGGGACGCCCCACGCCGCTCACCGAGGCGCCGCGGCTCGCCGCCGAGGTGGGGGAGGGGGCGGGCGTGGTGATCGCGCTCAAGCGGGAAGATCTGAACCACACGGGCGCGCACAAGATCAACAACACGCTCGGCCAGGCGCTGCTCGCCCGGCGGATGCAGAAGCGGCGTATCATCGCGGAGACGGGGGCCGGTCAGCACGGCGTGGCCACCGCGACTGTGTGCGCGCGCTTCGGGCTCGACTGTGTCGTGTACATGGGTGAAGAGGACATGCGGCGCCAGCGGCTCAACGTGTACCGCATGGAGCTGATGGGCGCGCGGGTGGTGCCCGTGACGTCCGGCACCCGGACCCTGAAGGACGCGACCAACGAAGCGCTGCGCGACTGGGTTACGAACGTCACCACCACGCACTACATCATCGGCTCGGTGGTGGGGCCCGATCCGTTCCCGCGCATCGTGCGCGACTTTCAGTCCGTGATCGGCCGCGAGGCGCGGGCCCAGGTGCTGGAGCGTTGGGGTCGACTGCCGGGCACGGTGGTCGCGTGCGTGGGCGGTGGCTCGAACGCGATGGGCATCTTCAGCGCCTTTCTGGACGACCGGGATGTGGCGCTGGTGGGCGTCGAAGCCGCCGGCGAGGGCGTCGATACCGCTCGCCATGCCGCGTCGCTCGGGCGCGGACGACCCGGCGTGTTTCACGGCAGCCTCAGCTACCTGTTGCAGAACGCCGACGGGCAGGTGCAACCGGCGCACAGCGTGTCGGCGGGGCTCGATTACCCCGGTGTCGGACCCGAACACGCTTACCTGAAAGACAGCGGGCGCGTATTGTATGAGGCAGTGACGGATCGGCAGGCGCTGGAGGCATTCGCGGCGCTCTCGCGCCTCGAGGGCATCGTGCCGGCGCTGGAGAGCGCCCATGCCGTCGCGTGGGTGCTGGGTCGCCGGGGGAGGTTTCGTGCGGGCGACCTCGTCGTGCTGAACCTGAGCGGCCGCGGCGACAAGGACGTCGCCATGGTCGCGGAACTGACGGGAGCCACTCTCTGACGAACGCGCCCGTACCCGAGCTGGCGCTGCCGCCGCAGCAGGTCGAAGAGCTGATGCAGGTCCTGTCCAAGGGGATCAGGGCCACGCAGCTCTATCTGCCGAACAATCCCGTGTACCAGCGTGCGGTCGACAACATCCGCGCCGCGTTCCGCCAGATCTGGCAGGCGACGGACGATCTGGTGTTCGACGTCGGGGAGACGGAGCTGCGCTGGGAGGACAACGTCGTCTACAGCCAGGACCAGCGCAACGAGAGCATCGCCTGGACGCTGTTCAAGGACGGAGTCCGCTCCGTCACCTTCCGGCCGGGCGTGGAAGAGACCGAGATCGTGCGGTTCCTGGGTGTGCTGCAGCAGGCACGCAACCTCCAGGCCGACGCCCCGGACGACCTGCTCACGCTGTTGTGGGCGCAGGACTTCCAGTTCGTGGCGTACACGTTCCGCGAGCTCGCCACGGAGAACGCGGTCCCGATCGAGAAGGGCGAGACGATCCCGTCGACGCTGCCCTCGCAGATCCAGCACCGCGTGCAGGAGGAGGCTCCGCCCAAGCGCGAGGGCCTGGTATCGATCGACGACTTCGATACCACCCTCTATTTCCTGGAAGACGGCGAGGTCGAGTACCTCAAGAAGGATGTCGATCGCGAGTACTCCCAGGACCTGCGTCGCAACGTCCTCTCGATGCTCTTCGACTTGCTCGAGCTGCAGACATACGGGACGGTCCGCGCCGAGCTGATTTCGATCGTCGAGAACTTCATCCCCTATCTGCTGGGCGCCGGCGACTTCCGCTCCGTCGCCTACATTCTCCGCGAAACGCGGGCCATCCTGCAGCGCGCGCGCGAGATCATCCCGGAGCACCGCAAGACGCTGGAGGGGCTGCCCAGCCGCCTGTCGCAGCGCGACGCGCTGTCGCAGCTGCTGCAGTCGCTCGACGAGGCGGCGATGCACCCCACCGAGGAGGAGCTGGCCGAGCTGTTCCAGGAGCTCAGCCCCGAAGCGCTGCCGACGCTCATGGGCTGGATCGCCAAGCTCCACAACGAGCGGGTCAAGGATCTCGTGCAGGCAGCCGCCGCCCGGCTGGCGCAGGCGAACGCCGGCGAAGTGCTCAAGGCCCTGGGCAGCGAGGACAGCGCCGCGCAGCTGGAGATGGTCAAGCTCGCCGGTCGCCTCAAGCTCCCCGGCGCGCCGGACGGGATGGAGCCGCTGCTCGCGTCGAGCGATCGCGCGCTCAAGCTCGCCGTGGTCGAGGCGCTCACCGCCATCGCCAGCCCGGCCGCGCTGCGACTGCTCGAGCGGGCGATCGACGACGGCGACCGCGACGTCCGCATCGCTGCCGTGCGCTTTCTCGCCTCGCGCGGCTACCGCAACGCGGCCGCTCGGGTCGAGACGATCGTGAGCGGCTCCAAGCTCCGCAACGCCGACCTCACCGAGAAGATGGCGTTCTTCGAGGCGTACGGCGCGCTGGTGGGCGCGAAGGGCATCCCCGCGCTCGACAAGCTGCTCGTGGCCAAGGGCCTGCTCGGCAAGCGGGAGGACCCCGAGACCCGCGCGTGCGCGGCGATGGCGCTCGGCAAGATTCGCACGCCCGAGGCGCGCGCCGTGCTCGAGCGCGCGACCCAGGACAAGGAGCCGCTGGTGCGCAATGCCGTGGCCCGGGCGATGCGCGAGGTGGGCGCGTGAGCGGCGCCGGCCAGCCTCCCCGCGCTTCCATCGCCGATACCGTCCAGACGACCGACGGCTTCCTGCGGCATGCCGGACGGGATTTCCTCGTCGTGCTGTACACCGCCTTCCGATCCCTCAAGCTCTATCCCGTCGAGAACGCGCAGGTACAAAAGGCGCTCGATGACCTCGCCCAGACCACCAAGCACCTGCTCGACGTCGAGAAGGAGCTGGAGCTGCGGCTGCAGGGCGAGTTCATCTTCGTCAACTCGACACGTCTGCGCCTCGACCTCGACAACTACGCCTCGTTCTCGCACATCCTGGGCGTGCTGCACCAGTGCGGCGTGGGGGCGGTGCGGATCGACGAGGGCGTGGAGCGCAAACAGCTGCAGATCTTCGTGTCGATGCTCCTGTCCTATGCCGCCCGGGAGGCCACGCCCAACAAGGTGTTCGAGCTGGGCCAGAAGCTGTCGGATTCGGGCGTGACGCACATCGGCGTCGAGCCCCCGCTCGAGACCGACGAGGAAGCGGAGGACGAGGAGCGCCAGAAGGAGGCGGCCAAGCGCACCTACGCGCGGTCGGTGGCGGTGACCAAGGAGGTCATCAACTCGATCCGCATGGGCCGCACCGCCAACGTGAAGAAGGTGAAGCGGGCGGTCCAGGCCATCGTCGATCAGGTGCTGAACAACGAAGCGTCGCTCGTGGGGCTCACCACGCTGCGCGACTACGACGAGTACACGTTCACCCACTCGGTGAACGTCTGCATCTTCTCGGTCGCCCTGGGCCGCAAGCTCGGCTTGAGCAAGCTGCAGCTGTACGATCTCGGCATCGCGGCGCTGTTCCACGATGTCGGCAAGTCACGCGTCCCGCTCGAGGTGCTCAACAAGCAGGGCGGCCTCTCCGACGAGGAGTGGCGCATCATGCAGGCCCACCCCTGGCTCGGCGTGCTCACGCTGTTCGGCCTGCGCGGCTACGGCGAGATCCCGTACCGGGGCATGATCGTCGCCTACGAGCACCACATGAAAACCGACCTCACGGGCTACCCCAAGTCACTGCGGGCGCGTGAGCTCTCCATCTACTCGAAGATCGTCGCCGTCGCCGACGGCTTCGACGCCGCCACGAGCCGCCGGGTCTACCAGACCGTCCCGATCCAGCCCGACCAGGTGCTCAAGGAAATGTGGGAGAACCCCCGGCGCGGCTACGATCCCGTCGTCGTCAAGGCGTTCATCAATCTGATCGGCATCTACCCGGTGGGCACGTGCGTCATCCTCGACACCTACGAGGTCGCGGTCGTCCACGGCGCGAACCCGGATGTCACCCATGTGCACCGCCCCATGGTGCGGGTGGTTACGACCCCCGAGGGCGGGCTCGTGCACCCGGGGTTTCTCGTCGATCTCGCCCAGCGTGACGCGCAGGGCACCTTTCCCCGCACCATCGTCAAGGTCACCGACCCGCTCAAGTACGGGATCAACGTCGCCGACTACTTTGTCTGAGCACCCGATCGCCGAACGCTGGCGGTCGCTGCGCGGCAACGCCGTCCGGCGAGCGGCCCTGATTCCTTATCTCACCGCGGGATTCCCGACGCCGGCGCTGTCGCTCGAGGCGCTGCGCGTCGTGGCCGATGCGGGCGCGGACTTCATCGAGGTCGGGATCCCCTTCTCGGATCCGCTCGCCGACGGTCCCACGATCCAGCGCTCGACGCAGGCCGCCCTCGACCAGGGCATGACGGCGGCGCGCGTGCTGGAGCAGATCCACCGGGCGGCGCTCGCCGTTCCGGTGATCGTGATGACGTATCTGAACCCGGTCCTGGCGTTCGGCGTGGAGCGCTTCGTGCGCGACGCGGCGGACGCCGGCGTGTCGGGCCTGTTGCTCACCGACTTCCCGGCGGGCACGGACCCCGACATCGAGGCGCTCGTGGCGGCGAGCCCGCTCGTCTGGATCCGGTTGCTCGCGCCCACCACGAGTCCGGAACGATTGACCCGCGCCGTGCGCGGGGCGAGCGGCTTTCTCTACCTCATCTCGCGATTGGGCGTGACCGGGGCGCGCGACCAGGTGCCGGCGGACCTGACACAGCACGTCGCCCGGGTACGCGCCGCGAGCCCGCTCCCCCTGGCCGTGGGCTTCGGGATCGGCACGCCCGCACAGGCGCGCGCCACCGCGGCCCTGGCAGACGGCGTCGTAGTGGGCAGCGCGATCGTGGAAGCCCTCGGCCAGCAGGGGCTGGGCGCGGCGGAGCGCCTGGTGCGCGAGCTCGCCGCGGCGGTGCGCGCGCCGTGACCGCGAACCGCCTCGTCGTCGTCTACAGCCGCGCCCTCGCGATCGGCGGACCAGCGCTGCTGGTCGCGATCCTGATCGTCGACCCGCGCTGGACCGGCCAGCTGCTCGAGATCGTCGTCATGACCGTCGCCGCGGTTCTGCTGCGCGGCGCGCAGGTGCCGTTGAGCAAGTACTCCTATCTCACGCAGACCGGCCTCGTGGCCCTCGCCGGATGCCTGCTGGCGGGCGCCCCGGCGACGGCGGTGGCGGTTGCCGGCGGCGTGCTCGCGGCCGACTGGCTGTGGCAAAAGAAGATGTTCCGCGCGGCGCTCGTGAACCTGGGCCGCGAGGTCGTCGCCGTCATGGGCGCGTACGGCATCTATGCCGGGGCCCTGCGGGTGTCCGACGTCACCGCCCCGGGACTGCACGTGGACCTCGTGCCCGCGCTGTTCTTCTACGCCCTCGCGTATTTCGTCATCAGCCGGCTGCTGTTCTACTTCGCCCTGATCATTCGCGGCAAGCTCGAGCAGGACGAGCGGCTGCTCATCTTGCGCTACGAGTGCATCGGCTACGGTGCCACCCTGATCGCCGCGGGCATCATCGTGGGCACGGTGGCGTATTGGCCCCCGCTCGCCTGGCCGTTCGTGGCGGCGGCACTGGGCGCCCTGGGTCTGCTCTTCAAGCACACCCTGGAAGAAGCGATCGCCGCCGAAGAGCTCAACAAGATCCACGCCATGGAGGCGGTGATCACGAGCAACATCAGCCTGGAGGACTCGTTCGCGCGCATCGAGCGCCTGGCGCACCGCCTCGTCGACTGGGGCGACTTCCGGATCTACCGGCGGCAGGAAGGCGTGGTCCTGCTCGCGTATCGGGGGCAGATCGGCCGGCCCGAGCGCGGGCAACCGACGCCGGACACCGAGGCGCTGCGCGAGCACGTGACCCGGACCGGCGAGGCGGTGGTGATCGACGACGTGACGCGCGACAAGCGCCTCGCCGACGCCCCGCTCGTGATCCAGAGCCTCGTGATGGTTCCCCTGAAATTCGGCGACCAGGTGATCGGCACGCTCGAGCTCGAGCACCACAAGCGCAAGGCGTACCGCCCCAAGGACGTGCTCAGCATCAACACGTTCGCCAATCAGCTGGCCACCGCGATCCACATCACCGAGCTGCGCCGGCCGCTGGTGGAGACGGTCGAGACCCTCACCCAACAGCTCGCCACGCTGGCCCGTGCCGCGCTCTCGATGCGCGAGGCCGCCGGGGCCGTGGCCCAATCCACCGGCATGATTCGCCAGGGCGTCCTGGCGGAGGAGGGCGAGGTCTCGGGCGGGCTCGAAGCGACGGAGAGCCTGGCCCAGGTGTCGCGCCGGGTGTCCGAGGACGGCACCGAGGCCGCCCTGGCCTCGACGACCGCGAGCGAGGTCGCGAACAAGAACCGGGGGCAGATCAGCGACGCGATCGGACGGCTGGTGGCCCTCAAAGCGTTCGTGGGCGAGGCCTCGAGTCAGGTACAGCAACTGGGACAGGTGAGCCGCCGGATCACCGGGTTCATCGCCTCGATCCGCGAGCTGGCCGATATGACGAACCTGCTCGCGCTCAACGCCGCCATCGAGGCGGCACGTGCCGGGAAGCACGGCAAAGGCTTCGCCGTCGTGGCCGACGAAGTGCGCCGGCTGGCCGAGCAGAGCGGCAACGCCGCGCTCGAGGCGGGCGAGCTGGTGCAGGACATCCACCGCCAGGTGGGCGAGGTGGTGGAGCAGATGCGGCGGGGACAGATGAACGTGAGCGGCGTGGAGGAGCTCTCCGCGGCGGCGCTGGAAGCGCTCGACGCGATCGTCGCGGCGACGGCGGAGGCGACGGGTCATGCGCAGCGGATCGCCGCCGCCGCCCGCGAGCAGGACACGGCCTTCGGCAAGCTGCGCGAGCGGATTCACGCCGTCGCGCGGATCGCGGGGAAGAACCGCGCCGAAGCGGACGACGTGGCCACCCGCGCCGAGGAGGCCGCGCGCGGCCTCACCGACCTGGAGCGCGCGACGCGGGAGCTGGAAGACGTGGCGGCGATGCTGCGGGAGCTGACCCGCGGCTTTGCCAGCATCGCGTAGGCGGGCTACCATTCCGCGGTGGCGACGCATGAGCGGGTGTACGTGGCGCTGGGATCGAACCTGGGCGACCGGGCGGCGCACCTGGCGTACGCGCGGACTCGCCTCGGCGCGCTGCCCGGGACCCGCCTCGTCGCGACATCGCGCGTCGAAGAGACGGCGCCGCTCGGCCCGATACGCCAAGGAGCCTTCTTGAACCAGATGGTCCTGCTCGAGACCACGCTCGAGCCGCGCGCGCTGCTCGGCCACCTGCAGGCGATCGAAGCGGAGCGCGGCCGCGAGCGCCACGCCGGACTGCGGTGGGGTCCCCGCACGCTGGATTTGGACATCGTGCGCTGGGGCGAGCGCCGCGTGCGCGAGCCGGACCTGACGATTCCACACCCCGAGCTCCCGCACCGCGATTTCTGGCTGCGAGAGCTGGCGGAGCTCGACGCCGCCCGGGAGCCGGCGCGTGGCTGACACCGCCGCCCCCAAGCCCGTCACCGTGCTCGACCTCGTGGCCATGAAGCAGCGGGGCGAGCGGATCGTCGTCCTCACGTGCTACGACGCCTTGTTCGCCCGGCTGCTCGACGCCGTCGGCGTGGACGTGCTGCTCGTGGGAGACTCGGTAAACCAGGTGCTCGCCGGCGAGGAGACCACTCTGTCGGCGACCCTGGAGCAGATGATCTACCACACCAGGATCGTGCGGCGCGGCACCGCGCGGGCGCTGGTGGTGTGCGACCTGCCGTTCCTTACCTACCAGATCTCGCCGGCCGATGCCATCCGCAACGCGGGGCGCGTGCTGCAGGAAACCGGATGCCACGCCGTGAAGCTCGAAGGCGGGGCCCCGGTGGCCGCGACGGTGCGGGCGCTCGTGGACGTAGGCATTCCCGTGATGGGCCACCTGGGTCTCACGCCGCAGTCGGTGCATGCGCTGGGTGGCTATCGGGTGCAGGGGCGGGACGAGCGGACGGCGGAGCGGCTCAAGGCGGAGGCCAAAGCGCTCGAAGAGGCCGGCGCCTTCGCCATCGTGCTCGAGCTCATACCCGCACCGCTCGCGTCTCAGATCACCAAGGCGCTCACCATCCCCACGATCGGCATCGGCGCAGGACCCGCCTGCGACGGCCAGGTCCTGGCCCTTCCCGACATGCTCGGCCTGAACGACCGGTTCAGCGCCAAGTTCGTGAAGCACTACGCCGCGCTGGCGGAGGACGTGCGCGAGGCGGTGCGGCTGTACGCCGCAGAGGTCCGCGAGGGCCGGTATCCCGGTCCGGAGCATTCCTTTCCCAAGTGAATGACTGGACACGGCGAGACGTACTCGCGATGCTGGGGGCCGCCGTGGTGACCCCATTCGCCCGCTCCGAACGGCGCTGGCCGGCGCCCGACGCCGCCGGCGGCTTCCGGATTCGCACGATCACGGCGGGGACCACACTGCACGGCCCGGCCACGCCCGAGGCGCTGCAGCCCGCACTCGCCTTCCTCAAGGCCGCCAAACGCGCGGCCGTCGACGCCGGGTATGAGGTGCAAACACTGCGTATTGCCACGCACCCCTTCCTGCAGGGAGTGGACAGCCGGGCGCGCGCGGACGCCCTGTCGGCCCTGCAAGCGCTCGACCGGGTCGTGGTCGCCGAGGGCGTGCTCTTGAGCATCGGTCCAGTGCTCTCCCCGGACGGCGGGGATACCGAGTTCGGCGCGTGGGCCGCTGAGCTGGTCACCAGCACCAAGAACGTGAGCTTTTCGGTACAGGTCGCCTCCCCCGAGCGCAGCGCGTCACCGGCCGGAGTCACGGCCGCAGGCGACGCGATGGTGGCGATCGCACGCCACACCCCCGGCGGCATCGGCAACTTCCGGTTCGCGGCCGCCGCCAACGTCCCCGCGGGAACGCCGTTCTTTCCGGTCGCGTACCACCACGGATCGGACGCCGTCGCGCTCGGTCTCGAGTCGCCACCATTGTTGTCCGCCGCGTTCGCCGGAGCGAACACCTTGGCGGAAGCCAAACAGCGCCTCGCGACGTCGCTCGAATCCCGGCTGGCACCCGTGGAGCGGCTCATCCGGACGGCGGCGCGGCGGGACGAGCGAGCCTACCTGGGCATCGATGTCTCCCCCGCGCCGGGCAAGGACGCGAGCATCGGGGCGGCGATCGAGCTGCTCACCGGCGTTCCGTTCGGCGCGGCATCCACCCTCGCCGGGTGTGCGGCGATCACCGACGTCTTGAAGAGCGTGCGGCTCAAGACGTGCGGTTACTCGGGGCTCATGCTGCCGGTGCTGGAAGATCCGGTGCTGGCGCAACGCGCATCGGAAGGACGATTCACCGTGCGCGACCTGCTCCTGTATTCCAGCGTCTGCGGCACCGGACTCGATGTCGTGCCGCTTCCCGGCGACGTGGCGGCGGATCAGCTCGCGGCACTGATCGCCGATGTAGCGGCCCTTTCCACCAAGCTTCGCAAGCCGCTCTCCGCGCGGCTGTTCCCCGTACCAGGCAGGCGTGTGGGGGAAGTGGCCCGGTTCAGCGACCCCTACCTGACCGACTGCACCGTGATGAAGCTCGAGTAGTCGTCGGTGCAACTGATCGAAAGCTTGAGTGAGATGCGTGCCTGGTCGCGCGCCGAGCGCGCCCGCGGGCGCCGCATCGGGCTCGTCCCCACCATGGGGTTCCTGCACGAAGGGCATTTGCGCCTGGTCGATCGCGCCCGCGAGCGCGCCGATCGCGTGGTCATGAGCATTTTCGTGAATCCGCTCCAGTTCGGGCCGGGAGAGGATTTCGCCACCTATCCCCGCGACCTCGAGCGCGACAAGAAGCTCGCCGCCGAGCGCCACGTCGATTGCCTGTTCCTCCCGGACGCCAAGGCAATGAATCCCGCCGATCCGCTGGTGCGCGTCCATCCAGGTGCGATGGCCGACGGGCTCGAGGGCGCGGCGCGCCCCGGCCACTTCGCGGGCGTGCTGACCGTGGTGGCCAAGCTGTTCCACCTGGTGGAGCCCGACATCGCCGTGTTCGGCCGCAAGGATTTTCAGCAGGCGATGCTGGTGCGACGCATGGCCGACGATCTGAACTTCGGGCTCGAGGTGGACGTCGCGCCCACGGTACGCGAGCTCGACGGCCTCGCGCTGTCGTCGCGCAACGCCTATCTCCAGGGCGACGAGCGTCGGGCCGCGCTCGCGCTGTCGCGCGCGCTGCGCGCCGTGGAGCAAGCGTGGCGCGGCGGTGAGGCCGACCCCGGCCCGCTCGCGCGCCGCGGCCTCGACGTGCTGCGGGCGCCGGGCGTGGCGCCCGAATACCTCGCCCTGGTGGACGAGCAGATGCGCCCCGTCGCCCGGGTCGACGCGCGCACCGTGGTGCTCGTGGCCGCGCGCGTCGGCAAGACGCGTTTGATCGACAACGTCGTGCTGGGCGAGGGCGTGGCGAGTGACATTGCGGTGCGAGCCTAGCGTGACCCTCCCCCCCTGGGCGATCGTTGCCCCCGAGCGCCGGGCCCACATCGAGCGCGTCGTGGGGCTGCTCGACGCCTGGGCGGCGGCGCGCCGCGCGCCCGACGCGGAGCGGGCGCGCTGGCTCAGGGCGGGATGGCTGCACGACGCGCTGCGCGACGCGCCCGCGGCCAACGAGCTGGCGCACGGACCCATGGCGGCCGACCGGGCGGCGCGCGCAGGCGAGACCGACCGCGGCGTGCTCGACGCCGTGCGCTACCACTCCCTCGGCTACGCCGGCTGGGACGACGTCGGTAAGATGCTCTACCTGGCCGATTACCTGGAGCCGGGCCGCGCGTTCGACCGCGAGGTGCGGGCGTCCCTCGCGGCCCGGGTCCCCCAAGACCGCGACACGGCGCTGCAGCAGGTCGCCGCGCGTCGCATCGCGCGCGTGATCGACGGCCGCTGGCCCCTGGTGCGCGAAACGGTGGATTTCTGGAACTCGCTCGTCGGCTCCTGATACTGGGCGTTGCCGGCCTCGTCGCCTGCCGCGGCGACCGGGCCGGCGCCTCCGGCCTGCGGGTCCCGGGCGAGCAAGGAGGGCCGCACATCACGGTCGAAGTGTTGAACGCGAGCGGCAAGCCCGGGCTCGCGAAGGTCGCCACCCGTCTGCTGCGGCGCGCCGGCATCGACGTCGTGGCGTTCGGCAATGCGCCGGAGTCCGTGGGAACGCTCGACTCGACCCGCATCGCCGTGCGGCGCGGGACGAGCGACGTCGGGGAGCGCGTGCGCAAACCGCTGGGCGTGGGGCGCGTGAGCCTGCAGCCCGACACCACCCGGTTACTCGACGCGAGCGTGTTCCTCGGTGCGGACTTTGCGCCCCGCCTCGAGTTCCACCCGTAGCTGGCCGCACGCCGCGCTGATGTCGAGCCCGCGGCTGCGGCGCAGCACCGCCTCCACTCCTCGCCGCTTGAGACGTCGTTCGAACGCGAGCATCTGCGCGCGCGGGCTGGGCGTGAGCTCCGGCGCCCCACCGGGATGGAGCGGGAGCAGGTTCACGAGCGCGCCGAGCGGCCGGGCCAGCTGCGCCAGTCGATCGGCGTGCTCGAGCGCGTCGTTCTTGCCGCCGATCAGCACGTATTCGAGCGTCACCCGCCGCCGGAACTGGCCGAGCGCCGCGACCACGTCGGCAAGCCGGTATTTCTTTTCGATCGGCATCAGCTCGTGGCGCAGCTCCGGGGTGGGGGCGTGCAGCGACACGGCGAGCCGGAATTGCTCGGGACGCCGCGCGAGCTGCGCGACCCCCGGCAGAATGCCGACCGTCGAGACCGTGATGTGTCGCGCCCCGATACCCAGACCCCCCGGATGATTGAGAATGGTGAGCGCGCTGTCGACCGCGTCCCAGTTGAGCAGCGGCTCTCCCATCCCCATGAACACGACGTTGGTGGGGGCCAGCAGCGGGTCGAGCAGGATCACCTCGCGCACCTGGGCCGCGATCTCGGCGGCGCTCAAGTTGCGGCGAAATCCCATCCGCCCGGTGGCGCAGAACACGCAGCCCAACGCGCACCCTACCTGCGACGAGATGCACAGCGTGCGGCGTTTGCCTTCGGGGATCAGCACCGACTCGACCGCCTCACCGTCGCCCAGGTCCCAGAGATACTTCTCGGTCCCGTCGGCGGAGCGCTGCCGCGCGGAGAGCGCCAGCCGGCGCAGCGGGAACGCGGCGGCCAGCGCGCCGCGCAGCTCCGCCGGCAGGTCGGTCGCCTGATCCCACGAGCCCACGGGGCGGTGCCACAGGCGAGGCACGATCTGGCTGGCGCGGTACTGCGGCTCGCCTCGCTGGGCGAGCCACTCCACCACGGTGTGGCGCGCCGCGTCGGGGGTGAGGCTCAGCAGATCGAGCATGTAAGTGCCATTCCGGGAATGCGTTGCATAACAAGCCTAACTTAACTATCTTCAAGCGTTTAGGACACTTGAGCCAGAGTGCGCCTGTCCGAGCTTCTGACGCCCGCCCGCATTCGGGTCCCCCTGCACGCCGCTGACAAGGCAGGGGTGCTCCGGGAGCTGGTGGATCTCGCGGCGGCCGGGAACGGCGGCCCGTGCGACGAGGTTCTCGGAGCTATCCTCGAGCGCGAGAAGCAGTTCCCGACCGGGATCGGGTACGGCGTGGCGGTGCCCCACGGCAAGACGCCGGTGCTGGGCGCGCTGGTGATCGTGGCGGGCACGACGCCCGCCCCCGTCCCATATGAAACGATCGACGGAGAGCCGGTGCGGCTGTTTTTCCTGCTCGTGGGCCCCGAGTCGGCGGCCGGGGCGCACGTGAAGGCGCTGAGCCGCATCTCCCGGCTGGTGCGGCGGGAGCCGGTGCGGGGGAAGCTGCTGAGTGCCCGCACGCCCGAAGAATTCTATCGCGTGCTGTGCGAGGCGGAGGTCCCATAACGAGCGTCAGTGGCACATCCCGGCGCACCCTGCGCTGCGGCGAGCTGCGGGTGCAGCATCTCGGGCAGCGCGTGCGGTTGGGCGGCTGGGTGCACCGCCGGCGCGACCTCGGGGGCATCCTGTTCATCGATCTGCGCGACCGCGCGGGCCTCGTGCAGGTCGCGGTCGGCCCGGGGGCGCCGGACGACGTGCGACGCGTCGCGGCCGGGCTCGCCAGCGAGACGGTGATCGAGGTCGAAGGCGACGTGACCGCGCGCCCGGCGAACATGAAGAACCCGGACCTCGCCACCGGAGACGTGGAGGTGCAGGCCACGCGGCTCGCCGTCCTGGGGACGGCCGTCACGCCGCCGATCCCGGTGGCGCGCGGCAAAGGCGAGGAGCTCCCGGCCGAAGAGCTGCGTCTCAAGTACCGGCACCTCGATCTCCGCCGGCCCGAGATGCAGGGCAACCTGATGCTGCGGCATCGGCTGCTGCAGCGGGCCCGCCGGACGCTCGCCGAGCTCGAGTTCCTCGAGATCGAGACGCCGATCCTCACCAAGCCCACGCCCGAAGGGGCGCGCGACTATCTCGTCCCGTCGCGCGTGCACGCCGGGGAATTCTACGCGCTGCCGCAATCGCCCCAGATCTATAAGCAGCTGCTGATGGTGGCGGGCTTCGACCGCTACTTTCAGATCGCGCGCTGTTTTCGCGACGAAGACCTGCGGAACGACCGCCAGCCGGAGTTCACGCAGATCGACCTCGAGGCGTCGTTCGTCGGCGTCGAGGACGTGATCGGCTACGTCGAGCAGGTGCTCGTGGCCCTGTGGAGTGAGGCGGGACAGGCGGTGACGCGCCCGTTCCCGCGGCTCACCTGGCGCGATGCGATGGAGCGCTACGGCACCGACAAGCCCGATCTCCGCTTCGGTCTGGCCATCGCCGACTGGACCGCCCAGCTCACGCCGCTCGGCGTGCCCTTTTTCCAGCCGGCAGTCGACGACGGCGCCCGCATCCGCGGACTCGCCGTGAAGGGCGGCGGCGCGCTGTCGCGCAAGGACGTGGACCAGCTCGCCGACGCCGCCAAGCAGCTGGGGGGTGCGGGACTCGCCTGGGTGAAGCGGCAGGGCGAGCAGATCACGGGCTCGGTGGGTAAGCACTTCACGTCCGCGGTGCTCGGGACGCTTGGCGTGGGCGATGGGGACGCGGCCCTCATGACCGTCGGCCCCGATCGGGTGACCTCGCCCGTGCTCAATCGCGTGCGACAGGAGGTCATCCGCCGCCTGGCACCGGCGCCCCAGGCGGCCCACGCCTTCTGCTGGGTGGTGGACTTTCCCCTGTTCGAGCCCGACCCGGAGACGGGGAAGCCCGTGTTCGCGCACCATCCCTTCACGGCCCCTCACCCGGACGACGTCGCCAGGCTCGACACCGATCCGCTCGCCTGTCGGGCGCTCCATTACGATGCCGTCCACAACGGCAACGAGCTCGGGTCGGGCTCGATCCGGATCACGGATCCCGCCGTGCAACGCCGCGTGTTCGCCCATCTGGGCATGACACCGGCGGAGGCGGAGGCGCGGTTCGGATTCCTGCTGAACGGCTTGCAGGCGGGAGCGCCCCCGCATGGCGGATTCGCGATCGGGTTCGATCGCGTGGTGATGGCGCTCGCCGGGGCGGAGAGCATGCGCGACGTGATCGCGTTTCCCAAGACGACCGCCGCCCGGGCTCTGTTCGAGGGCGCGCCCGCGCCCGCCAATGCGGCGGACCTGGCCGCGCTCCACATCGAGGTCAAGCGATGACCGACGAGATCATCCACCGACTCTCCACGGAGGGCGTGGATCCGCTGGCGCTGGCCGGCGTGAACGACGGCAACCTGGTGGAGCTGGCCCGCCGGTTGGGCGTGCGCGTGTCGTTACGGGGCGACACCCTGATGCTGCAGGGCGCACTGCCGGCGGTGGAGCGGGCCACGCAGGTAGCGCAAGCGCTGGTCGAGCTGGCGCGCATGGGCGAAACGCTGGACGTGGCCGACGTCGATCGCATCGCGAGCGACGAGGCCCAGGGCTCGCTCGGCCGTCCAGCGGAGGGGGAGTACAAAATCATCTTGCCCGGCCTGCGCCGGGTAATCCAGCCCAAGACGGCGGGGCAGCGCGAGTACCTCCAGTCGATCGCGCAGCACGACATCGTAATCGGGATCGGGCCCGCGGGAACGGGCAAGACCTACCTCGCGGTCGCCGCCGCGGTGGACGCCCTGGCCCGCAAGCGCGTGCGGCGGATCGTGCTGGCGCGCCCGGCGGTCGAGGCGGGGGAGAGTCTCGGATTCCTGCCCGGCGACCTGCACGAGAAGGTCGATCCCTATCTCCGGCCGTTGTACGACGCCCTCGAGGACATGATGCCGCGCGACCGCGTCCTGAAGGCGATCGAGAACCGCACGATCGAGATCGCGCCGCTCGCCTACATGCGGGGCCGCACCCTGGCTGACGCGTTCGTCATCCTGGACGAGGCGCAGAATGCCACCGGGATGCAGATGAAAATGTTCCTCACGCGACTCGGGGTGAATTCCCGCGCCGTGATCACCGGGGACAAGACGCAAATCGACCTCGCCAACCGCGAGGACTCGGGTTTGTTGCAGGTGGAGCGCATCCTCCCCGGAATCGAGGGGATCGGCTTCTGCTATCTGGGGGACACGGACGTGGTGCGCCACCGCCTGGTGCGCGACATCATCCGCGCCTACGCGGAGGACGCGCAGGGCTGACATGCGGCTCCCGACACAGGAGCAGGTGCGCTATCACGGCGGCCGCTGGGTCTGGGTGCTCGGCCTGGCGGTGCTCGCGTCGCTCGCGTTCCCCTCGAGCGCCACCAACGTGGAGCCGCTCCCCGTCGGGACTCCTGCCGAGCGCGATGTGATCGCGCCGTTCACCTTCCCCGTGAACAAGTCCGACGAGGACCTCGCGCGCGAAGCCGAGGAGCTGGCCGGCAGCGTGAAGCCGATCTATCAGTTCCAGGAGCGGGCGGTCGATAGCGTCAAGATCGCAATGCACGCCCTGTTCTCGAGCCTCGAGTCGGCGTCGGACCAGGGGGGGGCGGGCGCGATCCAGCAGGCCGCCAAAGTCCAGGGACTGGCCCTGTCGCCGCCCGAAGCGGCGTACCTCACCAAGGGCGGCAAGCGCCACGGTCTCGAAAAGGCCCTGAGCGAGCTGTTCGATCGCACCCTGGCGCTCGGCGTCACCGGCCCGGGCGTGCTCCAGAGCGAGCAGGCGCCGGAGCTGATCGTGCGGCGCCGCTCCGGTGAGCAGGCGGTGGCGCGGGACCAGCTGCTGGCGTACGCCCAGTACCTGCAGCGGGCGCGGGCCATTCACCCGGACAAGGGATCGAGCGTGGGCGACGAGCTCTACGTTCGCCTCGCCGGGCATTTCTTCCGCGCGACGCTCGAGCCCAACACGCTCGAGACCGAGCGGCGCCGCGACGAGCTGCGCCGCAGCGTCGACCCGAGCAAGTACATCGTCCGGGCCGGCGATCGGATCGTGGGCGCGCACGAAGTCGTGACCAGCGAGGCGCATGAGAAGCTCGTCGCGCTGCACAACGACCTGGTGCGGCGCGGCGCGGCCACCAGCCGCTCGGCGGGCGGCGTGCTCGGTCCCGTGCTGCGCGACTCGCTCATCCTCGCCATTTTCTGGGTCCTGCTGCTGTTCTACCGGCGCGAGACCTACCGCGAGCGGCGCCAGGTGGCGCTCATCGGGGCGCTGTTCGCCCTCGTGCTGCTGCAGGCGGCCGCCGTGGCGCACTTCTTCCCGCAACACCCCGAAATCGTGATCCTCCCCTTCCTGGCGATGATGCTCACGGTGCTCCTCAACGGGCGCGTCTCCATGATCGCCGCCATGATCCTGTCGATCGTGATCGGCCTGCAGCCGGTGTTCCACGACATCCCCGCGCTGTTCTTCTGCGTCATCGGCGGAGTAACGGCGGCCCTGAGCGTGCGGGTGCTCCGCCGCCGCAGCAACTTCTACCTGCCGGTCCTGATCATCGCGCTCGGCTATCTCGCCGCCGCGCTGGCCCTCGGCCTCGCCGCCAGCTGGACCGTCGCCGAGATCGGTGTGCGCGGCCTGTGGGGCGCCGCGAACGCGCTCGTCTCCGCCGGGCTCACGTTCTTCCTGTTGCCGGTGGCGGAATCGATCACCGGCATCACCACCGACCTGACACTGCTCGAGCTGTCCGATCCCAGCCGGCCGCTGCTGCGGCGCCTGTCGCTCGAAGCCCCGGGCACGTACGCCCATTCGGTCGCGATGGCCAACCTGGTGGAGGCCGCCAGCAACCGGATCGGGGCCGACGGCCTGCTCGGGCGCGTGGGGTGCTACTATCACGACATCGGGAAGATCAAGAACCCGCAGTACTTCGTCGAGAACCAGACGCGCGGCAACAATCCCCACGACCGGCTCAAGGCCTACCAGTCGGCCCAGATCATCAAGGCCCACGTGACCGACGGCCTCGCGCTCGCGGCCGAAGCGCGGCTCCCCGACGCCGTGGCCGCGTTCATTCCGGAGCATCACGGGACCACGGAGATCACGTACTTCCTCGACCGCGCCAAGAAGAGCGGCGACGGCGCGTCGCCCCGGCCGACGGACTACGCGTATCCCGGGCCCAAGCCGCATTCGAGCGAAACGGCGATCACGATGCTCGCCGACTCGGTCGAGGCCGCGCTGCGCGTGCTGGAGGACCTCACGCCGCACAAGATCGAAGAGGTGATCGACCATATCGTGCGCACCAAGCTCAACGCCGGCCAGCTGGACGAGGCGCCGATGACGCTGCGCCAGATCGATCAGGTGAAACGGGAGTTCGTGCGCATCATCAGCGGGATGTATCACAACCGCATCGACTATCCGGAGTCCAGTGGCGGCATCACGGCGACCTGGCAGCCTAAGGCCTTGGCTTGAGCGCGCCGCGCGCCGGGTCCTGGCGTGGGAGGGCGCCCGCGGCGCGCGGGTCGAGCTCACGCTGCTCGACGCGCCCGCCATGCGCCGGCTCAACCGCCGCGCCACGGGACGGCGCGGGCTTACCGACGTCATAGCATTCGCGCTCCCCCAGCCGGACGGGAGCCTCGTGGGGGATGTGTACATCTGTCCCGACGCCGCCTGGTCGGGCAACGGCCAACGTGGAACGGGGAACGTGACTGAGGAGCTGGTCCGGCTGGCCGTGCACGGGACGCTGCACGTGTTGGGATACGACCACCCGGACGGCGCGGGACGCACGCGCTCTCCCATGTGGCGACGGCAGGAGCGCTACGTGCGCCGCCTGCTGGACGGCACCGCGTGACGCTCGCCGGTAGTACGGCGGTCGCGGTCGTAGGCGCCGCGGTAGCCGGGGCGGCGGCGCTCTGGTCCGGCCTGCTCGCGCTCGGCGAGGAAGCCGCCGTGGGCGAGGCGCTCCACACGCTGGGCGACGCGCCGCCGGTCGCGGCCGGTGGGCATGTGCCGCTGCATCGTGCCCTCCACGTCACCCGGCTCGCCCTGCTGGTGCTCGGGGCCGTGGCGGCGGGCGAGGCCGCCGATTGGTGGGACCGGCCCTGGGCCGCCGCCCTCGGTGCCTGGGGCGTGGCCGTGGGGTTTCTGTTCGTACTGGGTGACGCGCTGCCGCGCAGCCTGGCACGCCTCGCTCCCGAGCTCGCCGCCGCCGCCCTGCCGCTGGCGCGCCGCACGCTCGCTCCCTTCGGACCGCTGCTGTGGCTGCTGGCCTGGTTCGACAGGGGCCTGCACGCCCTGGTCGCGACCCCGCGGCCGCTCGAGCCCGACCTGGGCGTCGCCCAGCGCGACATGCTGCTCGGCGTCTTCACCCTCGCCGACACGCGGGTCGACGAGGTGATGACGCCCCGGCTCGACATGGTGGCGGTCGACTTCGCGGCGTCCACTGAAGACGTGATCGAATCGGTGCGCCAGAGCGAGCATTCCCGGGTTCCCGTGTACGACGGGACCCCCGACAGCATTGTGGGCGTCGTGTTCGCGAAAGACCTCGTCCCCATGGCCATGGGGCTCGCGGAAGGAGACGCGACACGCCGCGTGCGCTGGCAGGATCTCATCCGGCCGGCGGCGTACGTACCGGAGACCAAGACGCTCGACAGCCAGCTGCGCGACTTTCAGCGCGCGCCCGCGCACCTGGCGATCGTGGTGGACGAGTTCGGCGGCACCTCGGGACTCATCACGCTGGAGGACATCCTCGAGGAAATCGTGGGCGAGATTCACGACGAGCACGACGTCGGGGAGCCCCCCTCCATCCGGCAGGACGGAGACCGCTACTGGGTGGACGGGCGGGTCACGCTGGACGACCTGTCGCAAGCGCTCGGGCGCCCGTTCGAGCACCCCGAGGTCTCCACGGTGGGAGGCCTGGTGTATTTCGTGCTGGGACGCGTGCCCCGCGCCGGGGACGAGCTTACCCTCGACGGATACAAGGTCGTGGTCGAGCGGGTGGACCGGCGCCGCGTCACCCGCGTCGTGGTGCAGAGGCAGCGGTGACGCTGCCCGCGCTGGTGCTGCTCGGCGGGCTGCTGCTCGCGGCCATGTCGGCGGCCGTGGGCGTGGCCGCCGCAGCGGTGAGCCAGCTGGAGCTGACGCGCTGGGTGTCGTACAAGCTGCGCGGGGCGGGCGGTGCGGCGGGCGCGGTCGAGAATCCGGGGCGCGTGCTGGCGACCGCGAATGCGCTCACGACCATCGGGACGATCTGCGCCGCGGCGGCGATCCCCGCACTGCTGGCGCGCACCACGCCCACCGTGCTCGGCATCGTCACCGTCGCCCTGGGCGTCCCGTTGCTCGTGACCGCCGCCTACCTGGTGCCGCGAGTGGTGGGTCGGCGCTGGGCCGAGCCGATCGTGGCGCATGCGGTGCCCCGGCTGCAGCAGCTCGGCACCCTGCTCGCGCCGTTCGTCGCGTGGCGCGACCCCTCGAAGCGCACGGCGCTCGCCGCCGTGCTCTCCAACGCCGACACGGAGGCGCTCGCCTCCGCCGACGAGATGGCGGTGGTATCCGGCGTGCTCGCGTTCGCCGACCGACCCGTCAAGGAGCTGATGACGCCGCGCACGGCGATCGTCGCGATCCCCGAGGGGCTGCTCGCCGCGGAGGCCGCCCATGTGTGCATGCAGTCGGGCTACAGCCGCTACCCCGTCTACCGCACGTCGCTCGACGAGGTGGTCGGCGTGACGCATGCGTTCGACCTGCTGCGGATCGCGCCCGACGCGCCCGTGCCGGTCCGCCCCACCCTGGTCGTGCCCGGCACGACTCGTGCGGCGGATCTCATGCTGGAAATGCAGCGCGGCCGGGGTCACCTCGCCGTGGTGCTCGACGAATTCGGCGGCACGGCAGGGCTCGTGACGTTCGAGGATCTGCTGCGGGACCTGGTGTCGGAGATCTTCGAGCCGGGTGCGACGCCGCCCGCCACCGGCGAGCCCCCCGCCCGCATCGTCGAGGTCGAGGGCAACGCCCCGGCGAGCCGGGTCGAGGAGGGTCTCGGGGTCGCGCTCGAGCCGCGGGGCGCGCAAACGGTGGGGGGCCTCCTGCTCCAGGCACTGGGACGCATCCCCAGGGCGGGGGAGCGGTTCACGCTGCAGGGACTGGAATTCGATATCCTCGCGGCCACCGCCACGCGGGTGGAGCGCGTCGCGGTGCGGCCGGGCCCGGTGCGGGCCGTGCCGCTCGATCGCACGGAGGAGCGGACGTGAAGGCGCCCCACGCGTCTGATTACTTTGCATGAGCGTGGAGCGCATCCTCGAGGCACTCGACCGGCACGAGCCCGCGGCGCTGGCGCGCGCGATCACCCTCGTCGAAAACCAGCGCGATGGCTTCGAGCGGGTGCTCAGCCATGCGCACGCGCGGCTGGCGCGCGGCGCCGCGCGGCGTATCGGCATCACCGGGCCTCCCGGCGCCGGCAAGAGCACGCTCACGGAGCGGCTCATCCAGCATTACCGGGGACAGGGACTCTCGGTCGGCGTCGTGGCGGTCGACCCCACCAGCCCGTTCACGGGCGGCGCGCTGCTGGGGGACCGCATCCGGATGGAATCGGCGAGCCTCGACCCGCACGTCTTCATCCGCTCCATGGCGACGCGGGGCGCGCACGGCGGCCTGGCCACCACGACCGAAGAGGTCGCCGATCTGCTCGAGGCGTTCGGATTCGCGCGCATCCTGGTGGAAACGGTGGGCGTGGGCCAGACGGAGCTCGATATCGCCCGCAGCGCGGAGACGACGCTGCTCGTGCTCGTGCCAGAGTCGGGTGACGGCATCCAGACGCTCAAAGCGGGCGTGATGGAAATCGCGGACGTGTACGTCGTCAACAAGAGCGACCGTCCCGGCGCGGACACGCTGCGCCAGGAGGTCGAAGTGATGCTGGGGATCCGGCGGGGCAACGCGTTTCGGCACGTCGCGCCCCACCACTCCCCCCCACCCCCCCTACCCCGGGCGGGGGAGGGTGGGGGAGGACGGGGGAGGGCGGTGCCGCGCCGCGACGACTCCGAGTGGGAGCCGCCGGTCCTCGCGACCGTGGCGTCGCGTGGCGAAGGCATCGCCGAACTCGCGGCTGCCCTGGATCGCCACTACGCCTATCTTGAGGCAAGCGGCCGGCTGGCCGAGCGGCGCCGCCGCCGCTTGGCGGCGCGCACACGCGCCGTGCTGGAGCGGGCGGTGCAGCGCTGGCTGGTGGAAGCCACCCGGGCCGAAGAGCTGCTCGCCCAGCGGCTCGACGAGGTGGTCGAAGGCCGCCGCAGCCCGTACGACGTCGCGGCGGAGATCCTGGATCAAGTGAAGGCGGGAGCGGGCCGATGAGCGGCAACAGCCGGAAACCGATCTACACCGCGTCCGACCTGAGCGGCTTCGATCCCCGCGAGCGGCTGGGAACGCCGGGGGAGTTTCCGTTCACCCGTGGAATCCACCCGACCATGTATCGGGGCAGGTTGTGGACCATGCGGCAGTTCGCCGGCTTCGGGAGCGCCGAGGACACGAACCAGCGCTACCACTTTCTGCTGGAGCACGGGCAGACGGGCCTGTCGGTAGCGTTCGATTTCCCGACCCTGATGGGCTACGACTCCGATCATCCGCGGGCCGAGGGCGAGGTCGGGCGCTGCGGGGTCGCGATCTCGTCGCTCGCCGACATGGAGGATCTGTTCCGCGGCATCCCGCTCGATCAGGTGTCGACGTCGATGACGATCAACGGGCCGGCGGCGATCCTGTTCTGCTTCTACGTCGCGGCGGCGGAGCGCCAGGGCGTCGCGAGCGACAAGCTGCGGGGCACCGTGCAGAACGACATCCTCAAGGAGTACATGGCGCAGCATGCCTGGGTGTATCCGGTGGAGCCGGCCCTCAAGATCATCGTGGACATGTTCGAGTGGTGCGCCGAGCACGCGCCCTTGTGGAACACGATCTCCATCTCGGGCTATCACATCCGCGAGGCCGGGGCGACCGCCGCGCAGGAGCTCGCGTTCACGCTCGCCAACGGTTTCACCTACGTGGAGCGCGGCATCGCGCGCGGGCTGGACGTCGATGCGTTCGCGCCGCGCCTCTCGTTCTTCTGGGACATCCACAACGATTTCTTCGAAGAGATCGCCAAGCTGCGCGCGGCGCGGCGCATCTGGGCGCGCCACCTGCGGGAGCGCTTCCGGGCCAAGCACCCCCGCTCATGGATGATGCGGTTCCACTCGCAAACCGCCGGCGTCACGCTCACCGCCCAGCAGCCGATGAACAACGTCGTGCGCGTCGCCTACCAGGCGCTGGCGGCGGTGCTCGGCGGCACCCAGTCGTTACACACCAACTCGCTCGACGAGACCCTCGCGCTCCCCACGGAGGAGGCGGTGCGACTGGCGCTGCGCACGCAGCAGATCATCGCCCACGAGACCGGTGTGGCGGACGTGACCGATCCGCTGGGCGGCTCGTACTACCTCGAGTCGCGCACCGACGGGCTCGAGCGCGAAGCCGAGGCGCTGTTCGCCGAGATCCACTCGGTCGGCGGCGTCGTGCGCGGCATCGAAACCGGCTGGTTCCAGCGTCAGATCGCGCGCGCGGCGGCGGAGTTCCAACGCGACGTCGAAGCGGGCCGCCGCGTGATCGTGGGCATGAACGACTACGTGAGCGAGGACGACCACCCGGTCGAGATCCTCAAGGTCTCGACCGACGCCGAGGACCTGCAGCGCCGGCGGCTCGCGCGGCTGCGCGCCGAGCGCGACGAGACGCTGGTGGGCGAGCGCCTCGAGGCGCTGCGCCAGGCGGCGCTCGCGGACCGCAACGTGATCGGACCGATGCTCGACTGCGCGCGCGCGTACTGCACCCTGTTCGAGATCCGGCACGCGCTGGAGGGCGTGTACGGCGCCTACCGCGAGCCGGTGTTCTTCTAGACCATGACCGCCCTGCCCGTGTCGGCCAGCGAGAGCGCCGTGCGCGGGGCCGTGGATCGTCTCTCGGCGCTCGAGCCCGGTGCGAACCAGGTCGTCTCCTGCTACCTGAAGCTCGAGCCGCGCGATAAGGCGCGCGCCAAGTACGTGATCAAGATCAAGAACCGCATCAAGCAGGTCGCGTCCGATCTCGAGCGCCGCCCGCTGGACCACGCGCAACGCGAGAGCATCCGGGCGGATCTGGACCGGCTGCGGCGCTACTTCGAGGAGCCGAGCCGGCTGCCGCCCGCGCGCGGCATCGCGCTGTTCGTGAGCGGAGCGCTCGACCTGTTCGAGGTGCTCCCGCTCCCCCACGTGCACCGGTCGCGTCTGGCGGTCGCCCCCGTCCCGCTGGTTCGCGAGCTCGTCGCCCTGGAAGAAGAGTTCGGCACCATCCTGGTGGTCGCGTGCGACCGCGCGAGCGCACGGTTCTTCGCGGTGACGGCCTACGACGTCGCCGAGCTGCCCAGCCTCACGGCGCTGTCCACGCGCGCCGGGAAGTTCCACGGCGAGCGGCAGGCGAAGAAGGGTAGCGTGCTCGCGGGCGGCTTTGGCGAGCACAACTATCACATGCGCATCCGGGAGGAGAAGCAGCGCCACTACGCCCAGGTGGCCGAGCGGATCTTTCAGATCCACACGCAGCGCCCCCTCGCGGGACTCGTGGCCGCGGGCATCGGCGTGGACGCGGCGGCGCTGTTGCCGCACCTCCATACCTACCTCCACGACCTCGTGCTCGGCGTCGTGCGCCTGAACCCCAAGCGTGTGGCCGCCGCCGAGGTGCGGGAGGCGGCCCTGGCGCTGCGCGAGGAGCGCGAGCGCGCCTGGGAGCGCGCCCACGCGGAGGCGGTGCGGGACGGCGTCGGCAGCGGCTGGGCCGTGAACGGCGTCGACGCCACGCTCAAAGCGCTCGAGCGCGGCCGGGTGCGCACGCTCGTCGCGGACGGCCGGGACGACGACCTGCGCATCGACGATGCCATCGAGGAGGCGCTGGCGCAGCGCGTCCAGGTGGACGTGATCTACGACGAGCGGGCACGGCGCGTCGTGGACGGGTTCGCCGGCCTGTTGCGGTTTCGCCGCTGATGGCAGGCCCGAAGCGCCCGATCCGGGTCCTCGTGGCGAAACCCGGATTGGACGGGCACGACCGCGGCGCGAAGGTCGTGGCCGCCGCCCTGCGCGACGCCGGGATGGAAGTCATTTACACCGGACTGCACCAGACCCCCGAGATGATCGTGCAGGCGGCGGTGCAGGAGGACGTGGATGTGGTGGGCCTGTCGATCCTCTCTGGGGCGCACCTCACGCTGTTCCCGCGCGTGAAACAGCTGCTGGTCGAGGCCGGGCGCGACGACGTCCTCATCACGGGGGGCGGGATCATTCCTCCGGAAGACATGGAGACGTTGCGGCGTCAGGGCATCGGCAGGCTGTTCGGTCCCGGCACGCCGACGTCCGAGCTGGTGAAGTACATCGACGAGTGGGCGGCGGAACATGTCTCAGCCTGACGCGCGCCCTTGAATCGGCTCAAGAGCCTCACCGCGCAGTACCGTGAGCTGCAGCAGCGGCTGGAGCAGGGCGGCGGACCCGACAAGGTGCGCCGCCAGCACGAGCAGGGGAAGCTCACGGCGCGCGAGCGCGTGGCGGCGCTGCTCGACCAGGGCACCGCGTGGTTCGAGGTGGGACTGCTCGTCGCGTGCGATCAGTACGACGGCCAGGCGCCGGCCGCCGGCGTGGTCACGGGACTGGGACGCATCTCGGGACGGCCAGTGGTCGTCGTCGCCAACGACGCGACGGTGAAAGCGGGATCGTGGTGGCCGGAGACCATCCGGAAGATCCTCCGCGCTCAGGAGATCGCGATGCGCCAGCGGGTCCCGATCGTGTACCTGGTCGATTCCGCGGGCGTGAATCTGCCCTACCAGGGCGGGGTGTTCCCCGGGCAGTACGGAGCGGCGCGCATCTTCTATTACAACTCGATCATGCGCCATTACCTCCGGGTGCCGCAGATCGCCGCCGTGATGGGTCCGTGCATCGCGGGCGGAGCGTACCTGCCCGCCCTGTCGGACGTGATCTTCATGGTCGACGGCACGTCGTTCATGGGACTGGGGGGACCAAACCTGGTGAAGGGCGCGACGGGGCAGGTGGTGGACGCGGAATCGCTCGGTGGCGCCCGCACCCACACCAGCGTCAGCGCCGTGGCGCACTATCGCACCCGCGACGACAAAGACTGCCTCGAGCGCATCCGCGACTACGTATCACGGCTCCCCCGGCCCGCCCGCCCACCGGCGGCCGGCGGCAAGCCGAAGCGCGGCGCCAAGGACCTGTACGACCTGCTGCCATCCGATCACCGCATGAGCTACGACGTCCGGGCCGTGCTCGCGTGCCTGCTGGACGACGGACCGTTGGACGAGTTCCAGGCCGACGTGGCCCCGGAGATGATCTGCGGGCACGGGACGCTCGCGGGGCGCCCGGTGGCGGTCATCGCCAACTCCCGCGGCGTGATCAAAGGAAAGGCGGGGGAACCCCCGAAGATCGGCGGTATCATCTATACCGAGAGCGCCGAAAAGGTGGCGTATTTCATCGCCAACGCGGACCGCGAGCGGATGCCCCTGCTCTTCGTCCAGGACGTGTCGGGCTTCATGGTCGGGACCGACGCCGAGCACTCGGGGATCATCCGCGCCGGGGCGCGCTTCGTGGAAGCAATGGCGACCGCCACGGTGCCCAAACTCGTTCTGACGGTGAACCACGCCTCGGGAGCGGGCTACTACGCCATGGCGGGGCAGGGCTTCGACCCCGATTTCATCGTCTCGTGGCCGACCGGCCGGATGGGCGTGATGGAGGGTGAGTCCGCGGTCCAGGCCGTTTTCGGAAACGGAGTGACCGACGCGGAGAACGCGTCGGCCGTGGAAGCGATGCGCGCCGACTACGAGCGCCAACTGGACGCGCGGTTCGCCGGCGCCCGGGGCTTCGTCGATGCCATCGTCGCCCCGGAAGACACACGCGACGTTCTCGCCTTCCTGCTCGAGGCGACCACGGAATTCTCCGGCCCCCACCTCGGGGCCTTCGTCCTGCCGAGCGCTTCATGACCCGGAATCGCTGCCGCATCGCTCTCGCCGTCCTGCTCGCCGCCTGCGGCGGCACGGCGCCTCGCCCCACCACCACGGCCGTCCCGGCGGAGCGGCCCCCCGCCGGCGCCGCCGCACCGCCCGCGGCCGACGCCACCGCGGTGCCGGCGCGCGAGCCCGCGCTGCCGCCCGCCATCGCGTTCATGACCGGGCTCATGCCGTTGAAGGACACGGGCGTCGACCAGTTCCGCGCCCAGCATCCCACGTACGACGGGCGTGGCGTCCTGATCGCGATCCTCGACACCGGCGTCGATCCGGGGGTGGACGGCCTCATCACCAACAGCACCGGAGCGCCCAAGATCGTCGAGCTGCGCGACTTCTCGGGCGAGGGTCGCGTCGCGCTCGCGCCCGTCACCCCCGCCGCCGACGGCACGGTGGCCGTGGGCGGGCACACCCTGGGGGGGGCGCACCGCATCGGGCGCCTGACCACCGCCACCACCTGGTACGCCGGCATGCTGCGGGAGCTACCCCTGGGCAGGCCGCCCGCCGGCGACCTGAACGGCAACGGAGTCAATACCGACACGTTTCCCGTCATCGTGGTCAAGGCGAGCGATGGCTGGGTGGCGTTCCTCGACTCGAACCTGAACGGCTCGTTCGAAGACGAGATGCCGCTGCACGACTACCGTGACGGGCATGAGACGATCGCCCTCGGGTCCAAGCCGATCACCCTCGCCGCCAACTTCAGCGAGGCCGACGGCGCCCCGCTGCTCGACCTGTTCTTCGACAACGGCGGGCACGGCACCCACGTGGCCGGCATCGCCGCGGGGCACAGCCTGTTCAACCTGTCCGGATTCGACGGCGTGGCGCCGGGCGCGCAGCTCCTCGGCTTGAAGATCGCGAACGCCGCACGAGGGGGCATCTCGGTCACGGGCAGCATGCAGCGCGCCATGGCGTACGCGGCCCGCTATGCCGAGCAGCGCAACATGCCGCTGGTGCTCAATCTGAGCTTCGGCGTGGGGAACGAGCGCGAGGGGCACGCGGTGATCGACTCCATCGTGAACGCCTTTCTCGTGGCCCACCCTGCGGTTGTCTTCACCATCAGCGCGGGCAACGACGGCCCCGGCCTCTCGACGCTCGGGTTCCCGGGCTCGGCGGACCTCGCGCTGTCGGTAGGCGCCTCGTACCCGGGCGCCTTCGCTCGCCCGGTGCAGCCCGGAACCGCTCCCGCGCCCGACGTGATGGGATGGTGGAGCTCGCGCGGCGCCGAGGTCGCGAAGCCGGACCTGGTAGCCCCGGGGGTGGCGTTCTCGTCGGTGCCGCGCTGGAATACGGGCGACGAGATCAAGGGGGGCACGAGCATGGCCGCTCCGCACGTGGCCGGCCTCGCTGCGTGCCTCCTGTCGGCCATGGCGCAGGAAGGGCGCAAGGTGAGCGCGGCGGACATCGCACAGGCGCTGCGGGCTTCCGCGGTCCCGTTCCGCGGCGAGACCCCGATCGACGACGGCGCCGGTCAGCCGCGACTCGACGCGGCGTACCGCTGGCTGCTGGGTGGACACCAAGGCTCGGCGTACGTCGTGCGCGTGCCCGCCGGCGTCTCGGCCGCGTTTCACCGAGACGGTCTCGGCGACCCGGGTGATACGCTGCAAGCGTTCCAGATACGCCATGTCGGGGGCTTGCGTGCCGCGCAGTTCCTGCTGAAGACCAGCGTGCCGTGGCTCGCGGCGCCCGCCACGGTCGTGGCGGGGGCGCGGGAAACGGACATCCCGGTCGTCTACCAGCGGTCAGCCCTGACCGCGCCCGGCGTCTACGTCGGCTCGGTGAGCGCCTGGAATCCGAGCGACACGCTCGCCGGGGCGCTGTTCACCCTGCCCAACACGGTCGTGGTGCCGTATGATCTGGTCGCGAAGCCCCTGTTCGACGAGCGTCGCGCCATCGGCCCGGCCCGAGTGCAGCGCTATTTCCTGAACGTCCCGGCGGCGGGCGCGACGCTTTCCGCCGCCGTGACGCTCCCCGATTCCGCCGCGCAAACCGCCACCGCCTACCTGTTCGAGCCGAATGGCGCGCCGTTCCGCGGCACCGGCCACGACTCCGTAGTCTCGCTCGGCGGCACGCTGCCCGGTACGGCCCGGTTCGTCGTGGATGCGGAAGACCTCGTTCCCGGCGTGTACGAGCTCGACGTGGTCGCGCCCCCGCTCTCGGGTGTCACGGCGACCGTGCGCACCGCGCTGGCCCCTTGGGCGATCGCCGTCGCCGCGACGGGCATCGAAGCGTCGACGGCCGCCGAAGTAGCGGGGGGGCGCGCGACCGCGACGCTCATCGGCGCCGAGCGCTCCGTCGCCGTGAGCGGTCGCGGCGCGCCGGCCGAAAGCGTGACGGTGCGCGTCCCCGACTGGGCGGGCCAGGCGACGGTGGACGTCGCGATGCCGCCCGAGCAGTGGGACGACTTCACCGACTTCGGCGTCACCGACTTCGACTCGAGCGGGCAACAGGTCGGCCAGGGAGCGCTCAACTACGCCTTCGGCCGGCACGCCGTCGACGCGCGGGCCGTGGCCACACTCCGGGGCCGCGCGCTCACCGTCGAGCTGTTCCCCGCGTTCGCGCGCTACAACGGCGCCCACCCGTGGCGCGCGACGGTGCGCGTCCGCTTCCTGCTCGCGCAACCGCGCTCCGTGGGCGGCGGCACCGATGTGCACGTGGTCGCGGGGGGACGCTCGGTCGTTCCGCTCCCGCGGCCGCCCGCGCTCACCCTTCCCGAGGGATTCACGCCGCTCATCGAGTTGCGCATCCACCCGTCCGACGGCATCGGCGTGGATGCGGTCCGGCGGCTCCCGCTCCCATGACGGCGGCGCGGGGCCCGAGCCCCGTGCGGATCGCCGCCGGCCAGGGGTTCTGGGGCGACTGGCTCGAGGCGCCGTACCGCCAGGTGACGGGCGGGCCCACCGATTACCTGATGATGGACTACCTGGCCGAAGTGACCATGTCCATCCTGCAGAAGCAGAAATCGCGCGACCCGTCGCTCGGGTACGCCAAGGACTTCGTGCCGTTGATGGAGCGCATCCTCCCGATCATCGTCGAGCGCGGCATCAAGGTCACAGCCAACGCAGGCGGCGTGAACCCGCGCGCCTGCGCCCAGGCCGTCGCGGAGGTCGCGCGCCGGCTGAAGCTCGGGGGCAGGCTGCGGATCGGCGTCGTGACGGGAGACGATCTGTTGCCGCGGCTGGACGGGCTGATGGCGCGCGGGCACGAGCTCCGGAACCTCGACACGGGCCGGCCCCTCTCCGACGTGCGCGATCGGGTGCTCGCGGCGAACGCCTACCTGGGCGCCCGGCCCCTCGTGGATGCGCTGCGGCGCGGTGCGGACGTCATCATCACGGGCCGCGTGACCGATACCGGCCTGACGCTGGCGCCGATGATCCACGCGTTCGACTGGCGGCCCGACGCCTGGGACCTGCTCGCCGCGGGCACCGTGGCGGGTCATACGATCGAGTGCGGCGCACAGTGCAGCGGCGGCAACTGCCTCGTGGACTGGGAGCGGATCCCCGATCTCGCAAACGTGGGGTACCCGATCGTCGATGCCCGTCCCGACGGCACGTTCGAGATCTCGAAGCATCCCGGCACGGGCGGGCGCATCAGCGTCGCCGGTGTGACCGAGCAGCTGGTGTACGAGATGGGCGACCCTGCCGCATACATCACCCCCGACTGCATCGCAGATTTCACCACCATCCGGCTCGAGCAGGTGGGGAGAGACAGGGTCCGGGTGTCGGGGGTCAGGGGCAAGCCCGCGACCGACAAGCTCAAGGTGTCCGTGGGGTATTTCTACGGTTACAAAGCGGTGGGGACGCTCGTATATGCTTGGCCCGATGCGTACCAGAAGGCTCGCGCCGCGGACCGCGTGCTGCGCCAGCGCCTCGAGAGCCTGGGACTCACGTTCGAGGCGATCTACACCGAGCTCGTGGGAGCCGACGCGACGCACGGCCGCCTGGCGCTCGAGCAGCTGGCGGTCGAAGACCTCCCGGAAGTGCAGCTGCGCGTCGGCGTGCGGTCACCCGACAAGCCCGCGGTGGAGCGCTTCACCCGCGAGATCGCGCCGCTCATCCTGAACGGTCCCCCCAGCGTCACCGGATTCGCGGGGGGGCGCCCCAAGCCAGAGGAGATCGTGGCCTACTGGCCCGCGCTGCTCGACAAGAGCATGGTGGAGCCGTGCGTGGAGCTGGTCGAGGTATGAGACGGCGGTCGAAGGCGGTGAACGGCGGTCGAGGGCGGTCGGGGAAACGACGCGTCCTGCTACTGGAGCTCGCGCACGCCCGCTCCGGCGACAAGGGCGATACCGCCAACGTCGGGCTCATTGCTTTGAAACCGGAGTACTACCCGATCCTCGTGAAGCAGGTGACCGCGGCGCGCGTCGCCCGTCACTTCAAGGGCATGATCACGGGTCCGGTCGAGCGGTTCGAGCTGCCGAATCTGCATGCGTTGAATTTCCTGCTGCACGGCGCACTGGACGGCGGCGGCACCATCTCGCTCAAGACCGACGCCCAGGGCAAGGTGTTTTCGACCGCGCTGCTGCGCCTCGAGGTCGCGATGCCGCGATGACGGACCGCGTGCTCGTGACCGTCGACGCCGGGATTCTGACGGCCACGCTGAACCGGCCGGACAAGAAGAACGCGATCGACACGCCCATGATCGACGCGCTGCTCGCGATGCTGGAGCGCGCCGACCTGGACGCCGCCGTGCGCGTCGTGGCGGTGCGCGGGGCAGGCAGCGACTTCTGCGCCGGCATGGATCTCCACGAGCTGCTCGCGTCCGCGGACAAGAGCGTCGATGAGAACCGGCGTGCTGCACTCCGGTTCGCCGAGATCTTCTTGAGCATGCGACGCCTCCCCAAGCCGATCGTCGCGGTGGTGCGGGGGCGGGCGCTGGCAGGGGGGTGCGGACTCGCCACGGCCTGCGACCTGGTCCTGGCGGCGGAAACCGCGCAGTTCGGGTATCCGGAGGTGCAGCGGGGCTTCGTGCCGGCGATCGTCATGACGCTGCTGAAACGCTCGGCCGGGGAGAAAGTCGCCTTCGATCTCGCCGCGACGGGACGCATCCTCGGCGCCACCGAGGCGGCCGGTCTGGGACTCGTGTCGCGCGTCTACGAGGACTCGGACTTCGACGATCAGGCGGGTGAGGTGCTGCGCGCCCTGGCCGCCGCCAGCCCGTCCGCGCTGGCCTTGACCAAGCAGCAGTTCTACCAGCTCGACGGGATGCGGTTCGAAGACGGCATCCGCCTGGGCGCGGACGTGAACGCGGTCAGTCGCACCACTCCGGACTTCCGGGCAGCGCTGCAGGCGTTTCTCAAGAAATGACCAGAAGCTTCGTTCTCAAAGCATGGTTCGGGGGCGCCGGCCTCGGCGTGGGCCTGCTGGGGATGGCGACCGCGCAGCGCTGGCTCGTATGGATCGCCGTCGGCCTCGCAGGCGTCGCGTTCCTCGTGCGGCTCGTCGAACGCGCCCAGAGGGCACCGTAGTCCCGTGAGCGGCGACACCCTGCGGGCGCCCGGCGCGATCCTCGTCGTCTCCTGCTACGAGCTCGGTCACCAGCCGCTCGGTCTGGCGTGGCCGTTGGCGTTCCTCGAGCGCGCGGGATACGCCCCGCGGGCACTCGATCTCGCGCTCGAGCCACTGGACGAGGCGGCCGTCCGCCGGGCGCGCCTCGTCGCCGTCATGGCGCCCATGCACACGGCGCTGCGGCTCGGGGTGCTCGCGGCACAGCGCATCCGACGCCTCAACCCGGACTGCCGAATCGTGTTCTGCGGCCTGTACGCGCTGCTGTGCGCCGGGTTCCTGCTCGATGGCGTCGCCGACGGCGTGATGGGGGCGGAATTCGAAGGCGAGCTCGTGGCGCTGGCGCAGCGTCTCGAGGCCGGCCGGGAGCCCGAGCGCCGCGTCGCCGTACTGCACCGTCTCGCGTTCCCGCTGCCCAGCCGCGCGTCGCTTCCCCCGCTGACCAGATACGTGCGCCTCGTGCGCCACGACCGCGTCGTCCCGGCGGGATACGTGGAGGCGAGTCGCGGCTGCCTCCACACGTGCCTCCATTGTCCGATCCCGCCGGTCTACGGCGGCCGCTTCTTCGCGGTACCGCGCAGTGTGGTACTCGAGGACATCCGTCGCCTGGTCGAGGCCGGGGCAGGCCACATCACCTTCGGCGATCCCGACTTCCTCAACGGGCCGGGGCACGCGCTCAAGCTGGTGCGCGAGCTGCACGTCGAGTTTCCCGACGTCAGCTACGACTTCACCGCCAAGATCGAGCACGTGCGGCGTCATCGTGAGCTGTTCGCCGAGTTCGCGGCCACGGGCTGCGCCTTCGTGGTCTCGGCGGTGGAAACGCTGTCCGACGTTGTGCTCGCCCACCTCGAGAAGGGGCACACCAAAGCCGACGTCGCGGAGGCGATTGCCATCCTGCGCCACGCCGGCATCGCGCCCCGACCGACGTTCGTGCCGTTCACGCCCTGGAGCACACTCGCGGACTATCTGGAGCTGCTGGACTTCCTCGAAGCGCACGACCTCGTGGATCATGTCGACCCCGTGCAGCTCACCATCCGGCTCCTCGTGCCTCCGGGATCGCTGTTGTTGACGCGGCCCGCGCTCCGCGCCGCATTCGGCGAGCTCGACGCGGCCGGCCTCAGCCATCGCTGGACCCATCCC
>Ga0209350_1000228_pt1 | contig 36139 bp, 34 predicted proteins | sample GraSoi013_2_20cm_2_FD_185822 | JGI IMG/M metagenome (GOLD analysis project Ga0209350, IMG submission 185822) | Grasslands soil microbial communities from the Angelo Coastal Reserve, California, USA - Sample 09_27_2013_2_20cm (SPAdes) (version 2) | ecosystem: Environmental > Terrestrial > Soil >...
CGCGCGGCCCGCCGCGAGGAACGTGCGGGCGAGTGTGCCCGGATCCCCACCCCGCATGAGCGCGCTGCCGATGAGCGCGAGGCGGTAGCCCGCCGCGGCGATCTCCCGGACGTCGGCGGGCGAGGTCACGCCGCTCTCGGCGACGCACGGCGTACCCGGCGGCAGGAGCGGCGAGAGCTCGAGCAGCCGCCGGGGCATCACCTCGAGCGTGCCGAGGTCCCGGCAGTTGACCCCGGTGAGCAGCGGGTGCGGCCCGGTGTGAGAGGCGACGAGGTCCCGCACGAGCTCGAGGTCGCGGGCGTCGAAAGCCTCGAGCAGCACGAAGAGCCCGAGCGCTCGGGCGCAGTCGAGGAGCGCGTCGAGCTCGCCGCGGGAGAGCATGCGCACGATGGCGAGCACGCCGCCCGCACCCGCCGCCCGCGCTTCCAGCACCTGGTAGGGATCGACCAGAAAATCCTTGCGCATCGCCGGCACGGCGAGCGGCGCGAGCAAGCGCGCGGCGCTCGCGAGGTCGTCCAGCGTCCCGTCGAAGCGACTCGGCTCGGTGAGCACGGAGACCGCCGCGGACCCGGCGCGCGCGTACGCCGTCACACGCGCCGCCACGCTCTCATCCGGGGCGCCGAGTCGGCCCGCCGCCGGCGAGCGGAGCTTGAGCTCCGCGATGAGGTCGAACCCGGACGGGTCGAGCCGCAAGGGGGGCGGCGCCGGGGTGCTCCGCGCCTCGCGCTCGAGTGCGGCCTCCGAACGGGCGCGCTTCGCCGCCCGCACCCGCTCGCGGCTGCCCTCTGCCATGTCGTCGAGAAAGCTGCGGCTCAAGATCGGCCTCGGCGCAAAGCCTCGAGCACTCGCCGCGCGGCGCCCGAGTCAATGGCGGCGGCGGCGCGGGCGACGCCCTCGAGGGGATCCTGGGTTGCGCCGTGCAGCTCGAGCGCGAGCGCGGTACCGAGCAGCAGGCAGTCGCGGTGCGCACCGCGCTCTTGCCCGGACAGCACCGCCTCGAGCGAGCGGGCGTTGTGAGCGGCATTGCCGCCGGCGAGATCCGCGGGGCGGCAGCGCTCAAGTCCGTACTGCTCCGGGGAGCGGACGCTCCGGGACACCTGTCCCGGCCGCACGTCGAACATCGTGAACGGCCCGACGGGTGTCGGCTCATCCCAGCCTTCAGCGCCGTGCACCACGAAGGCGCGCTCGATCGGCAGACCCTGGAAGGTGTCGGCCATCAGCCCCGCGACCTCCAGGCTGAAGGCGCCCACCAGGTGCAGCGGCGGTTGCGCGGGATTGACCAGCGGTCCCAGGATGTTGAACACGGTGCGCACGCCGAGCGCGGCGCGGACCGGAGCGACCCGCGCGGTGGCCGGATGGTAGTGAGGCGCGAACAGGAAAGTGAAGCCCGTCGCCTCGAGAGAGGCCGCGGCGGAGCGGGCATCCGGGGGAATCGTGAGCCCGAGAGCCTCGAGCACGTCGGCGCTGCCGCAGCGGCTCGAGACCGAGCGATTGCCGTGCTTCACGACCGGCACGCCGCAGGCGGCGGTCAGGAGCGCCGTGCCGGTCGAGATATTGAGGCTTCCCGAGCCGTCGCCGCCGGTGCCGACGATGTCGATGGCGCGCACCCCGGCGGGAATCTCCGGCCGGCGCGCCAGGCGGCGCATGCTGAGCGCGAGACCCCGGAGCTCATCCGCCACGACGCCCTTGGTCGAGAGCGCCGCGAGCAGCGCCCCCGCCATCGCCGGCGGCAGCTCGGGATCGGTCAGCTGCGCGAGGAGATCCCCGGCCTGCGCCTCCGAGAGGTCGCGCCGCTCGAGCAGCTGCTGCAGGAGCTCACGCGGTGCGTGCATGGCCCGCCCCGGCCGCGGTCGGCTCGCCGCGCTCGCCGGCCGTCTCCTTGAGGAAATTCGCGAGCAGCCGCGGCCCCTCCGGCGTCAGGATGCTCTCCGGATGAAACTGCACTCCCTCCACCACGAACGCGCGGTGGCGCACCCCCATGATCTCCCCCTCGGCGGTGCGCGCGCTCACCTCGAGCCCGGGCGGCAGGCTCGCGGGAGCGGCGATGAGGGAATGGTAGCGGCCCACTTCGCACGGCTGCGGCAGGCCCTCGAAGAGGGTGCGCTCATCGTGACGCACGAGCGAGGTCTTGCCGTGCATGAGCCGGTCGGCGCGCACCACCTTGCCCCCGAACACCTCCACGATCGCCTGGTGTCCGAGGCACACGCCGAGCACCGGGACGTGGCCGGCGAACGCGCGGATCATGTCCATCGATACGCCCGCATCGTACGGCGTCCCGGGCCCCGGAGAGATGCACAGGTGCGTGGGCGCGAGAGAGCGGGCCTTCTCGGGCGTGAGCGCATCGTTCCGATAGACGCTCACCTCGGCCTCGAGCACCAGGAACGCCTGCACCAGGTTGTAGGTGAAGGAGTCGTAGTTGTCGATCAGCAGCAGTCGCGGCTTCATAGCCCCGCCTCCGCGAGCTCGAGGGCACGCACCAGCGCGGCGCTCTTCGCCAGCACCTCTTCATGCTCGGTCTCGGGCACGCTGTCGGCGACGATGCCGGCGCCGGCCTGGTAGCTGTACTCATCGCCGCTGAACACCAGCGTGCGAATCGTGATGGCGTGGTCCATATCGCCGCGGGCGCCGAAGTAGCCGACCGTGCCGCCATAGAGCCCGCGGCCCACCGGCTCGAGCTCGTCGATGATCTGCATCGCGCGCACCTTGGGCGCGCCGACCAGCGTGCCGGCGGGGAAGGCCGCGGCGAAGAGATCGAAGGCGTCGCAACCCGCGGCGAGCTCGCCGTGCACGCCGCTCACGATGTGCATCACGTGGCTGTAACGCTCGATGGCGCGATAGGGCGCGACGCGCACGGTGCCGGCCTCGGCGACCCGGCCGAGGTCGTTGCGCGCGAGGTCGACCAGCATGACGTGCTCGGCGTTCTCCTTGGGGTCGGCGAGCAGCTGCGCCTCGCGCGCCTGATCGACCGCGGCATCGGCGGAGCGCGGCCGCGTGCCGGCGATGGGACGCAGCTGCGCCCGCCGGCCGTTGAGCTTCACCAGCGCTTCCGGGGATGAGCCGACGACCGCAACGTCCCCGAGCGCGCAGTAATACATGTAGGGGGAGGGATTGATGAGCCGGAGCGCCCGATACGCCTGGAACGGGTCGAGCTCGTGCCGGCCCGAAAAGCGGCTCGCCAGCACGAGCTGGTAGACATCCCCGGCGGCGATGTACTGCTGCGTGCGGCGCACGCCCGCCATGTAGTCCGCGCGCGGGAAGGCGGCGACCGGGGGCGCGTAGCGGCCCGCGCGGCGACCGTTCGGCAGCGCTCCGCGCAGCGCCCGCACGACTTGCGCGCGCAGCGCCTGCCGCTCCGCCTCCGTGCCGGCATGCAGCAGCGCGATGCCGCGCGTCAAATGATCGAACACCAGCACCGAGCGCGGCGCCACGTAGTGCAGCACCGGCGCGCGGCCCGCATCCCCGGCAGGGGCCGGCAGACGCTCGAAGTAGCGCACCACGTCGTAGCCGGCGTAGCCGACGAGCCCCCCGGCGAGCGGCACGCCGGCGATGTCCGGCTGCGGCTTCGGCGCCAGGCTGAGCGCCGCGCGCAGCGCCGCCAGCAGCTCTGCGCCGTCGGCCGGCGGCGGGCGGCGCTCCTCCCCGATCCTGAGCCCCGCGCCATCGAGCCGCACCTCGAGCGCATCCCCGAACCCGATGAAGGAATAGCGCGCGAGCCGCTCGCCGCCCTCGACGCTCTCGAGGAGAAACCGCGGCGCAAAGGCACCGAGCTTCATGAACGCCGACACCGGCGTGTCGAGGTCACCGGTTATGTCGAATGGTGGCTGCAATGCGAACTCCAAACAAAAAACCCATCCCCGGGGTCATCCGGAGATGGGTTTCTGGTGTGCCGTAGAACCGTCTTTAAGTCGCGCGAAACAAAGCTAACCGTCAGCCCACTCCGTCATGAAGTGCGCCACCACCAAAGACGCGCGCTGCTGACAACCTGGTACGACATGCTGCGGGCGAGTATCACCGGGGGATGCTCGCAAGGTCAAGCGCGGCTGGTGATTCGTGCGCCGGAGTGCGTTCCTATGGCTCCTGTCGGATCGCCTCCACCTGGATCCGCAATGTGACCTCCTGCCTGAAACCGAATTGCGCACCCGTGTTGATGCCGAAGTCCGCGCGGTTGAAGGCGCCGAGCGCGTCCGCACCGCACACCTCGCGCTTGACGATCGGGTGGTCGGGGATGCACTTGAACGACTCGATGCGCAGGCTCAGGGGCCGCGTCACGCCGCGCAGCGTCAGCTCACCCTCGACCCGTGTCGGCGCCCCGTCCCGGAAGCCGCCGAGGGTGCCGTGAAAGGAGGCGGTGGGGAAATTCTCGACATCCAGGCCGTTCCAGTCGCCGATCTTCGTACGCACCGCGATCTGGTTGAGCTTGTCGTGGCCGAAGTCGATGCTGGCGGTATCGACCACGACTTCCACCGTGCCGGTGGCGTGCTCGCGATCGACGGTGATCGTGCCGCTCGTGGTCTTGAACAGACCGCGCCAGGTGGAGAGCCCCGCGAAGTGATCGAGCTCGACGAGCGGATGCGTATGGTTCGGGTCGATCTTATACGTCACGGGCGCGGCCGTGGCCGCGGATGACGCCGCCAGGACAACCGCTACGAGCCTCATGCGCAGATCCATAGCGCCTGCTCTCAGGTGCTGCTGCGGGCGCCGCGACGCTCGGCGGCGATTCGCGGCAGCATGCGCGACAGCACGTCGTCGTGGCGGATGAGGTGATGCCACAGCGCGGCGAGGACGTGCGGGACGAGCAAAGTCATGCCGAGATACGAGAGACGGGTGTGCAGCGGCAGGAGCTCATCGTCCCAGAGCTGTCGCTGCGCGTGCGGCATCGAGGCAAGCGCCGGCAGTGTCGGCCACGCCCACGTGAACAGGCCGAACACGCTGGTGCGCTGGTGGCGCAGTGACAGCACGAGCCAGCCGCTCGCGGGTGCCGCGATCATGAACAGGTAGAGCAGAAAGTGGGAGGCACGCGCCAGAGCGCGCAGCAGCCACGGCATGTCGGGAAGCGGTGGCCGGCGGTGCGCCAGCCTCCACAGCAGCCGCGCCACACTCAGGGCGAGAATCAACGCGCCGCACGACATGTGCAGCGGGTAGGCATCGCGGAAGTACAGCGTGTCTCCCGGATTGAACTGGCTGAATGACATCGCCAGCAGGAAATCCAGAACGATGAGCGCCGCGATCGCCCAGTGGAGGGTGATCGCCACCGTGTCGTAACGGGCGCTGTACACGGAGGGGCGCATCGAGCCCGTCACGGCAGGCGCGTCCAGGTCTCCTGGAACGTCGAGATGTGATCCCAGGCGTAGGGGCGGTTCGGCCACACGAGATAGTGCATGGTGACGAGCTTGTCGTCGCGCAGGAACCCCGCCCACACCGGCAGCGTTCCGTACTCGTAGAGCGTGGTGCTGAAGGTGACCGGCACCACGTTGTCGTACGACTCCTTGTGCGCCGCGGCGCTCACCCAGCCGATGAGCTCGTGCTCGTTCGCAGCCGCCGGGCCCGAGGTCGGGGAGACTTTGCCCCGGATCTGTCCGGAGGCGAGATCGATCGAGCTGATCTCGATCACCAGCCCGTCGACCGGGTTGGTCCAGCGGCCGAGGAGGCGCGTCTTCAATGCCGGCTCCAGCGCCTGGAGCCGCTTGGCGTAGTCGGGCGCGGCGAGCGCGGGTGCGCAGAGCACCAGCACCGCACCGCTAAACGCCAGGATCGTTCTGTGCATCGCTCGTCCCCCCACTGCGGTTGATCCGTTTTCTCCCGCGCACGCTACGCGGCCGCTTCCTGGCGCACATGTGCCGGCCGACCTATAGGGGCATGCATGACTTCCGGCCTATTTGCAGCCCCCGCGAGCGGGTGCCATGCTCGGCGCCGGAGGTCACGCCCATGCCGCAGTCGAGACTCATCGGCACCATCGGGCTCGTGACATGGATGATGGTGGCGTTGCCCGCGCTGCTCTATCACGTGCCCGCGCTCTTGCATCACGGGCCCTTCATCGACTGGCGCTGGATTGCAGTGTTCCTCGGCTTCGGGGTCCTGTTCGCGCTCGATCTGCGCCGCCCGCACCTGCTGCTCCTGGCGCTCGCCGCCGTGATGGCCCTGGCGCTCGTGCTGCTGCGCTGTAACGGCTACGAGGGCGCGCTGCTGGCACTCATCGCCATGCAGCTCGGCACTCGCGTCGGCCCCGGCACGGGCATCGCCTGGATTTTCGGGCAGAGCGCACTGCTCGCCGCCGGCGATGCGATCACCTTCAACCCGCAAAGCGCCCGGCTGCTGGTGCCGCCGTATCTCGCCCTGCAGCTGGTGGCGTTCTTCGTATTTCGGGCCATGAGGCACGAGAGCGCGGCGCGTGAAGCGCTCGCGGCGAGCAACGCGGAGCTGCGCGGCGTCGCGCCGATCCTGGCGGACAGCAGCCGCATGGCGGAGCGGCTGCGCATAACGCGGGAGCTGCACGACGCCCTCGGCCATCACCTGACGGCGCTGTCGCTGAACCTCGAAGCCGCTCTGCAGCTCACCCAGGGAGCGGCGCATGTGAGCGTCGCGACCGCGCAGGCGCTCGCACGGCGACTGCTCGCCGACGTGCGCGAGATCGTGGCCGAATCGCGCTCGCGCGACGGGGTGGGCCTCGCCGAGGCGCTGCAGACGCTCGTCGGCGCCGTGCCGCGGCCGCGCATCCATCTCGACATTCCGCAGGAGTTGCGCACTCCCGATCCTGAGCGCGCGCACACGCTGCTGCGTTGCGCCCAGGAGATGGTCACCAACGCCGCGCGTCACTCGGATGCCGAGAACCTGTGGCTGCGCGTCAGATGCGAGGCGGGGACGCTGCGCATCGAGGCGCGCGACGACGGTCGCGGCAGTCAGGGAGCCGACGGAGGCTTCGGCATTCGTGGCATGCGCGAGCGGGTCGCGCAGGCCGGCGGTGAGCTGCGCGTGGTGACGCAGCCCGGGCACGGCTTCGAGGTCACGGCGCTGCTCCCGGTACGCGGCGGAGCGGCATGATCCGCGTGCTGATCGCCGACGATCAGATGCTCGTCCGCCAGGGCATCCGGACGCTCCTGGAGATGGATCGCGAAATCTCGGTCGTTGGTGAAGCCGCGGACGGCGCGGAAGCCATCGAACGGGTGCTCGCCTCACCGGTCGACGTGCTGTTGCTCGACATCCGCATGCCGGGCGAGGACGGGATCGCGGTGCTGCGCAAGCTCTCGGCGCGCAACGCACTGCCGCCGACCCTGATCCTCACGACCTTCGACGACAGCGACGTGGTGCTCGACGGCATCCGCGCCGGCGCGCGCGGCTTCCTCCTCAAGGACGTCTCCTATCAGCAGCTGCTGGCGGCGATCCGTGCGGTCGCCGGCGGCGCGACGGTGTTTCAGCCCGCGATCACCGAGCGGCTGCTGCGTGCCGGCACCGCGCCGCACGTCGACGTGGAAGCGCCGCGCGAGCCGCTCACGGTGCGCGAAGCCGAGGTGGTGCGCCTCATGGCCGGCGGGTACAGCAACCGCGAGATCGCCGCAGCCCTCGGCACGGCCGAGGGCACGGTCAAGAATCACGTCTCCAGCATTCTCGCCAAGTTCGGCGTCCGCGATCGCACGCGCGCGGTGCTCAAGGCGCTTGAAACCGGACTGCTGCGCGCTCCCGACCCTGCGCCGCCCTGAGGGCACTGGAATTTGTGTCGCGGCGATACCCCCGAGGCGCGCCGGAACGTGCGGATGAAATCGACAGGTCGCAAAAAGCCTGCCCCGCCGGCACGGATGTATAATGATGGTGAACTCACCCGCCAGGGGTCACAGGGAAGGGCCCGCCATGGCAGCTGCGTATAGCCGCTCGTGCGCTAACCGTCTCGGCGGACTGCCCGGCGCAATCCCTCTGCTGACGTACGCCTCGGCGCTCGCCGTGACCGCCTGCGGCTCGGGCTCCGCACCCGACATGTCCGGCGGCACACCACCGGTCATCCCGCCCGGCATCACGGCGCAACCGGCGAACCAGAGCGTACCGATGGGGCTCAGCGCGACATTCGCCGTAACCGCGACCGGCTCGTCGCCGCAGTTTCAATGGACCAAGGACGGCGCGATGATCGCGGGTGCGACCGGCGGCACCTATCGCACCCCGGCGACTGCGTTTGCCGATTCGGGGGCAGCCTTTGCGGTAACGGTCAGCAACACGGCCGGGAGTGTGACCAGCACCGCTGCGATGCTCAGCGTGACGGCCCGCGCGCCCACGGCGGGCGATCTGCGCTTCCAACAGGTCGATGCGCCCTACATCGTGAACGGCTGGGGCAATGCGGGAGTCGCGCTCAGCACCTTCCTGCTCGGCAGAATGGCCGAGTCATTCGCTCCCAGCATTGGCACGCCCTTCTACGTGGGTTCGAACGGGAACTGCAGTCCGACCCCGGTGACCAACGGCACCGGATGCGCGTGGGCATTCTCCGAATTCCCGTATACGGCAACCCCGGCCGACACGGTGGCAGCAGGCTACGCCGGAGATTTCTACGACAGCTTCCAGACGGACCTGCGGAGCAGCGCGTGGCCGGGCTTCAGCAACGGCCTCAGCCCCGCCTCGCCGGCCTCGGTAATCACCTCGCTCGATCTCGAGCCCGCCAGCGTGCTGTTCGGCCTGTCATGGGTCCAGTCGGCGCAGCAGACCGGCTTCCTCATGCAGCAGAACACCGTGGCACCCGCGGATCTGCAGGCCGCGGCCACGCACGAGGGCGCCGCCGGTCGAGTGATCACCGCTCTCTCCGACAATAATGGTCAGATTACTTACCTGTCGTACGCCTGGCTCGCGGATACCGCCACCATCTACGAGGCCCGCGCCGTCTTCACACCGACGGCGGGTGCCGTGGCCGCCGCGGCCACCCTGGCGAAGCAGGGCTACATCCTGACGGCTACCGGGCAAGCCGACAGCAGTGGCAACCTCGTGCTGGTGGGCACCCGGGTCGAGGGCGACAGCCTGCCGAGGCCCTTCGTTGCAGCACAGGGATCGCTGCAGGTGACCGCTATGCAACAACAGGGGTATGCCCCCGTCGGGGTGATCGTCGACCTGACTCAGACCGACCCTTATGCGTATCTCGGCGAGCGGTGAGCCGTCCGCACGCGGCCGCTGATCCCGGCGACCGCCCTGGAACCGCTACTTCAGGCACACCGCTTCGACGTTGTTGCCGTCCGGATCGAACAGGAACGCCGCGTAGTAGGTGGGACTGTAGTCCTTGCGCACGCCGGGTGCGCCGTTGTCGCGGCCGCGCGCCTTGAGGCCCTCGCGGTGGAACGCATCGACCGCCGCACGGCTGCCCGCCGTGAACGCCAGGTGCACCAGCGAGTGGGCGAGCTTCGCGTCCGCATACAGCCACAGCGACGAGTTGCCGTGGGAGCCGAAGGCCGCGGTCGACTCGTCCTGGGAGGTGGCTTCGTAGCCAAGCGGGGCGAGAGCCACGGTGTAGAAGCGCACGCTGGCATCCAGATCCTTCACCCTCAAACCGATATGGTCGAACATGAGAAAAACCTCCGTGCGCCAAGCGCCGTCCCCGGGATGCTAACCGCCTTCGGCATGGGCTGTCACAACCGCGCTGTCACGAGCTGGGCCGGAGCCTGCACGCTTTCCGCTAGAATGCGCGCCCGGGGCGGTGCGCGGAAGGAGTGACGAGCAAGTGAGTTTCAAGGAGCTGCTCGAGAGCTGGCGCGAGCGCTCGGCCGTGCCGCGCACCGCCGAAGCCTACGCCGTGCGCCTGCCGCTCGATGACGCCGCGAGGCTGGCGGCGCTCGCCGAGATGTTTCCGGGGCGCGCGCCCGAGCAGCTCATCACGGAGCTCCTCGGCGTGGCGCTCAACGAGGTCGCGGCCGCAATGCCTTACATCGCGGGCAAGCGGGTGATCTCAACCGACGAGCAGGGTGACCCGCTCTACGAGGACGTCGGCCCCACGCCGCGCTTCATGGAGCTCGCGCGCAAGCATCGCCGCCGGCTCGAGTCGCGGCTGGCGGGCCGGGAGGCCGCGGGCGGCCCGGCGAAGCAGGCCCGGCCGAAGCCAAAGAGACGCTGAGCGGGCGCTGCATGCCCTCCTTCGATACCGTTTCCGAGCTCAACGCCCACGAGGTCGCCAACGCGGTCGACCAGGCGAACCGCGAGCTCTCGCAGCGCTTCGACTTCAAGGACACCGGAGCCCGCTTCGAGCTCGCGGAGTTCACCGTGACGCTGCATGCGCAGGTGGACTTTCAGCTCAGGCAGATGCTCGAGATCTTGAAGCTCCGCCTCGCTAAGCGCGGCGTCGATCTCGCCTCTCTCGAGGTGAAGGAACCGCAGACCACGCTCTCGGCCGCGCACCAGGAAGTGGTGCTGCGGCACGGCATCGACCAGGAGACGGGACGCAAGATCATGCGCCTCATCAAGGACTCGAAGCTCAAGGTGCAGGCGAGCCTGCAGGGCGAGAAGGTGCGGGTGACCGGCAAGCAGCGCGATGAGCTGCAGGCGGCGATCGCGCTGCTGCGCGGCGCCAAGCTCGACCGCCCGCTGCAGTTCGACAATTTCCGCGACTGAAGTGTCGCGCCGCGAGTGCAGCGCCGCGGTCAGTGCGGCACGTGGCTCACAAAGAAATACGCGACCCCGAGGAGCAGCGCGAACTGCCCCATGATCGCCCCGTACATGTGCCGCACGCTGCTGGTCATGGCGGCGTGAAATTCGCTCTGGCTCAGCTTCCCCTCGACCTCGCGACGCAGCTCCGTCATCTCCGACCTCAGTTCGGTGCGCAGCTCCGCGATCTCATGCCGCAGGATCAGGACATCCTGCTTGGTGGCAAGGGTGTCCTTCGCCCCCGCGATCTCGATCTCGATCGCCTGCACGATGGCGCGCGCCTGCGCGGGCGGGACGGCGGCCTTCTCCAGGATTTCGAGCGATGCGGCTTGCACGGCCATCCAGCATAGCCTCGATGGACTTCGGCAGCGAGCTTACAGGGCCCTGTGCTGGAGGACAGCGCAAAAAGCAGCGCGATCGTGCGGATTTGCCGCACGCTAGTCGCTACGGCGCACGCCGCCATCACGCACCCGCGCGAGGGTGCGGCACAGCGCTTCGGTCGCGTCGATGACGCTCGGGCCGAGGCGGCTCAGCGCCTGATCCTCGAATGCCACCAGCCGCCCGCCGCGCACCGCCGCGAGCGTCGGAAAGCGCTTCCAGTCCGCGAGCCAGGCCGCGCCCTCACCCGGAGGCGCAGCCGCGATGATGATGTCCGGATTGCGGGCAATGACCGCCTCGGTCTCGACCAGCGGACCGGCTTCCGGCAGGTCCGCAAACACGTTGCGCGCGCCGCAGATCGCGAGCGCATCGCTCATCAGGTGCCGACCGCCCACGGTGTAGACGGGGCGATTCCACACCTGCAGCAGCGCGCTCGGCGCCCTGCCGGCGCCCGCGGCGTACGTGCGCGTGAGCGCGGCGAGGCGCGCCTCGATGTCGTGCGCGGCGCGCTCGGCTGCCGCGCCGGTGCCGGCGAGTGTCCCGAGCCGCCGCATCGAAAGCGGAATGTCGGCGAGTCGCAGCACCTGCTGCTCGTACACCGGGATGTGCAGGGCTCCGATCCGCGCGCGCTGCGCCGGGTTGCCGCCCGCGGGCCAGGCGATGACCACCTCGGGCCGCAGCGCCACGAGGCGCTCCATGTCGACGGTGGCCACGTCCCCGATGCGGGGCGCGCGCCGTGCCGCTGGCGGCTCATCGGAATACTCGACGGTGGCGATCAGCTGCCCACCCGCACCCGCGGCGAAGAGCATCTCGGTGGCGCCCGGCGCGAGACTGACAATCCGCAGCGGCGGCTCGCGCACCTCGACCTCGCGTCCGAGGTCGTCCGTCACGGTCCTCGCGAGGGGTCCAGTCCCGTACACCCCGAGGGACGCGCTGAGCCCCAGTGTCATAGCCAATCGTCTGGTTACTGACATCATGTCAAGACAGTACTGGATGAGCTGTCCGCGCGGCTATCACTACACGCTGGGCGGGGAGGCGGAGTCGAGCCAGGAAGCCTTCGGCGGCATCGGCACCGCAATCATGCGCGACCCGCAGCGCCGGCCGCGCCATCCGCGGCCGCGCCAAGCTCACGCCGCCTGGCTCGCGCCGAGCGGCTTCTCCCCGCTCACGCTCTCGAGCACCCGCGCCACCGCGTGCACGGTCGCGGCGATGCGCACCGCGCTCTGCACGGCTTCGCGCTCGAGGCCGTGCTGGCGGAGCTGGCGCTCGTGGGAGGCGACACAAGTTCCGCAGCCGTTGATGGCCGAGACCGCGAGCGCGAGCAGCTCGAAGTCGGCCCTCGCGATGCCGGGGCTGCCGATCACGTTCATGCGCAGCCGCGCCGGGAGCTTCGCGTACTCCGCATCCTCCACCAGGTGGAGAAAGCGGTAGTAGACGTTGTTCATCGCCATGATGCTCGCTGCGGCGTGCGCGGCGCTCACGTGCGCGGCATCGAGGTGCCGTGCGGCGAGCGCCTGAAGTCGTAAGCTGAACGAGGGGTTGCGGGAGGCGGCGGCGGCTGCCAGCGCCACCGCCCAGATCTGCCGCTCGCTCAAGCCCGGGGCGCCCGCCGGGGTGAGCACCGTGCCGAGATTCAACTGCAGATCGCGTGCGTAGCCCGGCAGCGCGTCGCGAATGTTCTCGAGGGTCGTCATGTCAGGCCGCCTTCAGGGTCTCTTCGCCCTTCTGCCAGTTGCAGGGGCACAGCTCGTCGGTCTGCAGCGCATCGAGCACGCGGAGCACCTCCTCGGGGCTGCGGCCGACGTTGAGGTCGGTGACGTAGACGAAGCGGATGATCCGCTCCGGATCCACGATGAAGGTCGCGCGTTGCGCCACGCCGGCCTCGGGGTCGAGGATGCCGAGCGCGCCCGTGAGCTCCCGCTTGACGTCGGCGAGCATGGGGAAGGGGAGGGACTTCAGCTCCTCCTTCTCGCGCCGCCAGGCGAGGTGCACGTACTCGCTGTCGATGCTCACGCCGAGGAGCTGCGCATCGCGCGCCCGGAATTCCTTCTCGAGCCGGCCGAAGGCGGCGATCTCGGTGGGACAGACGAAGGTGAAGTCCTTCGGCCAGAAGAACACCACCTGCCACTTGCCGGTGAAGCTCTCGTGGGTGAGGGGCTGGAACGCGCTCTCGACGTCGTTCGACACGACGCCCGTGAGCGCAAACTGCGGAAAGCGATGACCGACGCCTAGCATGGGCAGGGGCTCCTTTAAGGTGCGGGGCGGGATATCGGCCCCGTGACGGCGCCCAGGATGAGGCCCGGTCTGCTATCATTCCAATCGATTGATTTTATGAATTCGATAGACCCTGTGTATCTCGAGCCATGGATCTGAAGCTCAAGGACCTGCGCTATCTCGTGGCCGTGGCGGACCTGCGCCATTTCGGGCGGGCCGCCGCGCGCTGCTTCGTCAGCCAGCCGACCCTCTCGGCGCAGCTGAAGAAGCTCGAGCAGTCTCTCGGCCTGCAGCTGATCGAGCGCGCGCCCAACAACGTGTCCCTCACCGCGGCCGGGGAGGAGATCGTGGCGCGCGCGCGGCGCATCATCGAGGCGAGCGACGAGGTGGTGGCGCTCGCGCGCAGCCAGCGCGACCCGCTCGCTGGCCCCTTGCGCCTGGCGCTGCTGCCGACCATCGGCCCCTACCTGCTGCCGCGCGTGGCTCCCGCGATCCGCCGCGCGCTGCCGCGGCTCGAGCTGCGACTCTACGAGTACCAGACGGCGCCGATGCTCGAGCGGCTGCGCGGCGGGGAGCTCGACGTCGGGATCCTGGCGCTCCCGGTGGAGCTCGACGGACTCGAGTCGCACGAGCTCTACCGCGAGGCTTTCGTGGTGGCGCTGCCCGAGCGTCACCCGCTCGCGGCGCACGAGACGCTGCGCGTCGCGGACTTGAAGGGCGAGACGCTGCTGCTGCTCGAGGACGGGCATTGCCTGCGCGATCAGGCGCTCGAGGTGTGCAGTCGCGCCGGGGTGCGCGAGCCGCAGGACTTTCGCGCCACGAGCCTCGAGACGCTCCGCCAGATGGTGGCGACGGGCGCCGGCGTGACGCTGCTGCCGGAGCTCGCGGTGCGCGGCGCCTACCGCGGCGCGCGCGGCGTCGCGCTGCGCCCCTTTGCGAGGCCCGAGCCGGTGCGTCACGTCGGCGCCGTGTGGCGCAAGACGAGCGCGCGGCGGGCGGCGATCGATGCCCTCGGCAAGGTCATCGCCGAGCACGCCCCGTGAGCGCCCCCGCCTCACCGAGTCCCCTCGAGCTGACGGCATCCGATGGGCGCACCCTCGCGGGACTCGTGCTCGAAGCCCCCGCTGCGCGCGGAGCGCTCGCGATCAACGGCGCCACCGGCTTCAGGCGCGAGTTCTATCTCAAGTTCGCCGGCTACTGCGCGCGGCGCGGCTATCACGCCCTGGTCTACGACTACCGCGGCATCGGCGCCTCGGCCCGCCGGCCGCTCGCCGCGGAGGAGGCGCGCATGAGCGACTGGGGGCGGCTCGACATGCCGGCCGCGCTCGCCACGCTCGCCGCGCGCTTCGCGCCGCTGCCGCTCGCGACGCTCGGGCACAGCGTCGGCGGGCAGCTGCTCGGCTGCATGCCCAATCATGCGCTCGCGCGCGCACACGTGATGGTTGCGACCTCGACCGGCTACTGGCGCCGCCAGCGCGCGCCGTTCCGCTACCTGGCGCTCGGCTTCTGGAAGCTCCACGGCCCGCTGATGCTGCAGCTCGTGGGGTACGTGCCACAGGGGCTCCTGTGGCCCGGCGAATCACTGCCGCGCGGCGTGTTCCTGCAGTGGCGCAAGTGGTGCCTCCAAGCCGTGCCCTTCGGCCCCGGGCTCGATGAGGAGCTGCGCGACAGCCGCTACGCGGAGGTGCGCGCGCCGCTCCTCTCGCTGAGCTTCAGCGACGATCCGATCGCAACCCCTGCGGCCGTCGAGGCGCTGCTCGCCTCATACCCCAACGCACAGATCGAGCGGCGCTGGATCCGTCCGTGCGAGGCGGGCGTGCGCCACATCGGTCATCACGGCTTCTTCTGCGAGCGTCATCGCGACTCGCTGTGGCGCGCTGCGCTCGACTGGATCGACGCGCGCTGCGCCTGAGCGCCGCGGGCGTCGGCGACCGCGGCGGAAGGTGCGACTCGCGGCGCGACGCGCGCCCGGCGCGCGAGCGCGATTGCCGCGAGCACCACCGCTCCGCCGGCGATCTGCACCGGCGCCAGCCGCTCCCCGAGCAGCAGCCACGCGTACACGCCGGCGGCGACTACCTGCACATAGAGGCCCACCGCACCGAAGGTCGCGGGCAGGTGCGCGAGCGCGTAGGCGATCAGGCCCTGCCCGAGCACCTGGGCCGTCATCGCACAGCCGAGGAGCACCCACCAGCCCGCAGCCGTCGCGGGCAGGAACTTCTGCAGCAGCGCGAGCGGCAGAAGGATCAGCGTGAACACGAGCGTCGAGGCGAACATGACGATGCCGGTGCCGTATCGGCCGCGCAGGCGCGCGACCGCGAGAATATAAGCCGCGTAGAAGCAGGCGGTGCCGAGCCCGAGCGCATCGCCGAGCAGCGCATGGCTGCCACCGCCGAGCTTCGGCGCGAGGATCAGCAGCATCCCGCCGAAGGCGAGCGCGAGCGCGAGCAGGAACGGCAGTCGCGGGCGCTCGCCCCAGAGCGCCCAGGCAAACAGTGTCACCAGCATCGGGGCGCAGTTGGCCTCGAGCGACGAGGCGGCCACGGAGGTCAACATGAGCGAGGCGTGCCACAGCGCCAGGTCGCCGGCGAAGAACACGCCCGCCCACACGAGCAGCGGCTCGCGCAGGCTCGCCGCGGCCATGCCCGGGGCGGCGGCCGGCGAGACACGATGGCGCCGCTCGAGCCATGCCCACACCGCGAGCGGCGGCAACGCAAGGCAGCCGCGCCAGAAGGCGGTCGCGGTCGGCCCGGTTTCCGACACCCGCACGAAGATCCCGGAGCTGCCGATGGCGAGCGCGCCCGCGAGGAGCGCGATCAGGCCGGGAAATTCCGGGCGGTTGGGTTGGTGCGGCATGGGGGCGGCGGCGCGAAGCTGCGCATCATAGTCGGTCGGCCTGAAAGGCGTCTGGCATAATCGCGCGACGCGTGGTCTCACTCGACTCACCGCTCGATCACGTCACCCCCTACGACCGCTTCGCCTGGAGCGATGCGCAGATCGAGACTTGGCTCGCGAGCGGGGAACGCCGGCAGGAGCTCACCGACTACTTCGGCGCCGGCGAGTATCGGGCTCTCGCTGCGCTCGCGAAGCGCGTGCGCAGGGCGCCGCCCGCCGATGCGGGGCTGCGCGTGCTCATCGTGCCGGGCATCATGGGCTCGCAGCTCGGGCTTGCGCGCCGGCCGCCGCTGCCGCACGACATCGTGTGGCTCGACCCCATCGACATTCAGCTGGGGCGCCTCGCGACGCTGCGCCTGCCGGGGCCGGCGCCGATCGTGCCGCTCGGGGTCGTGCTCTACTCCTACCTGCGGCTGAAGTTTTACCTGCGCGCCCACGGCTTCGCGGCCGAGTTCCATGACTACGACTGGCGGCTGCCGGTGTCGCAGCTCGGGGCCGGGCTCGTCGAGCGCGTGCGGGCCGGCGGGGCGGCGCGCGTCGCGATCGTGGCGCACAGCATGGGCGGGCTCATCGCCCGTGCCGCGCTCTCGCTCGCGAGCCTCGGCAACGTCGAGCGTCTGGTGTTTCTCGGAACGCCTCACGGCGGCTCGTTCGCGGCCGTGCAGGCGCTGCGCGGCACCTATGTCGTGGTGCGCAAGGTGGCGCGACTCGCGCTGCGCGCGTCCGCGGAGACTCTCGCCGCGGAAGTCTTCAACACGTTTCCGAGCCTCTACGAGCTGCTGCCCGCGCCGCCTTCAGGCGCCGGCGGCCCCGATGTGTTCGATCCCGGCAGCTGGCCCGGCGCAGGTCCCAAGCCCCGCCCGGAGCTGCTCGAGGCGGCGCTCGCGGCCCGCGCGCGGCTCGCCGGCCCGGATGAGCGGTGGATCTCGATCGTGGGCGTGGATCAGAAAACCGTCACGGGCATCGAGCGGCGGCACGATGACTTCGTCTACACCCTGACACGGCACGGGGACGGCACCGTGCCCGCCTCGAGCGCCGCGCTCGAGGGGACGCCGAGCGCTTACGCCCGCGTGGCGCACAGCAATCTGACCCGCGATCCGCTCGTGGCCGCGGCGGTGGTGGATCTGCTGCGAGACGGCTCGACGACGCGCCTGCCCTCGAGCTGGCGCGGCGACAGCGGCGCGAGCGCCGAGGTGAGCGACGCGCAGCTGCGCGGCACGCACACCGAGAAAGTCGACTGGGCCGCGCTCACCCCGCAGGCGCGGCGCCTTTACCTGCAGAACCTGAACGAGCCGCCGCGCCGGACGCCGAGGGTCGTGAGCCCGCCGCCCGGCCCGAACTCGTGATCTCCCCTACGCGAACGCCCGCGCGATCGCCTCGCGCTGGCGCGCATCGGGCAGTCGCCCGCGACCGCCGGCGAGGTTGTCCGCGAGGTGCGACGCCTTCGCCGTCGCCGGAATGATGCAGGTGACCGCCGGATGGGCTGCGATGAATTTGAGGGCGAGCTGGCCCCAGCTCGCCGCATCGAGCTCGCCGGCCCACGCGGGCAGCGCCTTGCCGCGCACCGTCCCGAACAGCGCGCCGTCCTCGAACGGACGATTGACGAGCGCCGCGACCCCGCGGTCCGCCGCGACCGGCAGCAGCTCCTTCTCGGCAGCGCGCGTGAGCGGGGAGTAGTTGAACTGCACGAAGTCGAGCTTTTCCCGCTTCAGCACCTTGACGAGCTCGGGTTGGGCGCCGACCGTGTAATGCGTGACACCGATGTAACGCACACGGCCGGCGTCCTTCCATTCCCGCAGCGTCCTCAGGTGCGTCTCGAGATCGAGGAGATTGTGCACCTGGATCAGATCGAGCCGCGCGGTCTTGAGCAGCTCCCCCGAGCGCGTCATCTGCTTGCGGCCTTCGCGCGCGCCGCGCGTCCACACCTTGGTGGCGAGAAACGCCCGCTGGTGCATGTCGGGCGTCATGAGCCCGCCCAGCACCGCTTCCGCGGTCCCGTACATCGGCGAGGTGTCGATGAGGCGGGCGCCGGAGGCGAAGAACGACTCGAGCACTTCCCGGAGCGGCGCGCGCTCGGCGGCGGACTCCCCGACCTCGAAGGTCCGCGAGGTTCCAAGTCCGATGACGGGAGTCTCCTCGCCGCTCGCTGGAATCCTCCGCCGGATGAGCGCTTCGCCCGGGCTCACCGCGCCGGCGCGCGATGCCATGGCCGCGGCCGCCACCAGGGTAATCCCTCCCATGAGCAGCTCTCGTCGGTTCATCCCTGCCTCCGCCGCCATGCCTGCGATGTTCGCACGCGGCGGCGGGGCGCGTCCGCTAGATGAGCGCGGCGTCGGTCTCGGCCACGCTAGCGCCGCCCCCTTCGACCACGCGAGCGAGCGCCGCCGCGGTGGGCAGCACCTGCGCGGCGTAGAAGGCCGCGGTGCGGATCTTGGCGGCGTAGAACGCGCTCTCGGGACCGTCGACCTTCGCCGCGGCGATCGCCGCCGACTTCGCGAGCAGCCAGCCGCCGATGACGTAGCCGCACAGTTTCAGGTACGGCACGGACACCGCCAGGCCCACCTCGGGTCGCGAGGCGAGGGTGCGCAGCAGCGCCTGGGTCGCGCTCTTCAAGGCAGCCACCGCTCCGAGCGCCGCCTCACGCACTCCGAGTACGGCCGGGTCACCGCTCTCGCGCGAGCGCAGCTCGCGCTCCATTGCTGCGATCAGCTCGCCGATCGCCGCCCCGCGATCGCGCCCGAGCTTGCGGCCGATGAGATCGTTCCCCTGGATGCCGGTGGTGCCTTCGTAAATGGTGGTGATGCGCACGTCGCGCACGTACTGCGCGGCGCCGGTCTCCTCGATGTAACCCATGCCGCCGTGGACCTGCACGCCGGTGGCGGCCACCTCGTTGCCGATCTCGGTGCACCAGCCCTTGACGATCGGCGTGAGCAGCTCGCCCCGGGCCTGCGCGGTGCGACGCACTTTGCCGTCAGCGCTGTGGGCGGCGAGGTCGAACTGAAAGGCGGCGTAGAGCGTGAGCGCGCGGGAGGCCTCGGTCTGCGACTTCATCGTGAGGAGCATGCGCTTCACGTCCGGGTGATGGATGATGGGGACCGGGCCCGCGCCGGAGAGCGCCTTGCCCTGCAGGCGCGTGCGCGCCCACTCGGTGGCGCGCTGCAGGGCGCGCTCGCCGACCGCGTAGCCCTCGCTCCCCACCGAGAGTCGCGCGCTGTTCATCATGATGAACATGTACTCGAGCCCGCGGCCGGGCTCGCCCACCAGATCCGCCAGCGCACCCTGCTTCTCACCGAAGGCGAGCACGCAGGTCGGGCTCGCGTGGATGCCGAGCTTGTGCTCGACCGAGAGGCAGCGCACGTCGTTGCGCGCGCCGAGCGAGCCGTCGGGATTGACGAGCACCTTGGGCACGACGAACAGCGAGATGCCCCTGACGCCGGCGGGCGCGCCCTCGATGCGCGCGAGCACCATGTGCAGCGTGTTGGGTGTGAGATCGTGATCGCCCCAGGTGATGAAGATCTTCTGCCCGAAGAGCCGGTAGCGGTCACCGTCCGGCACGGCGCGCGTGCGCACCAGGCCGAGATCCGAGCCGGCCTGCGGCTCGGTGAGCACCATGGTGCCGGTCCACTCGCCGCTGATCATCCTCGGGAGGTAGCGCTCCTTCTGCGTCGCCGAGCCGCACAGCTCGAGCGCGTGCACCGCTCCGTGCGTCAGCATCGGACCCAGCTTGAAGGCGAGACAGGCCGAGCCCCAGAACTCTCCGGCCGCGCTCACCAGCGCGCGGGGTGCGGGCTGGCCGCCGAACTTCGGATCCGCCCCGAGCGCGGTCCAGCCGCCCGCCGCGAACTGGCGGTAGGCATCGCGAAAGCCCGGGGCCGTGACGACACCGTCGGGGGTCCAGCGCGCCCCGTGCAGGTCGCCCGGACGGTTGAGGGGCTCGAGCACGCCCTCGGCGAAGCGCGCCGCCTCTTCGAGCACCGAGCGCGCCAGCTCATCGGAATAGTCGGCGAGCTCGGCGGAAGCGGCGAGGCTGCCCGCGCCGAGGAGCTCCTCCAGCACGAAGCGCACTTCTCGTACAGGCGCACGATACATGGTCGGTCCCCCCTTGGAGGCCCCGGTTAGTGTAGCGGGTGGGCGGGCCGCGGCCCGACTTCAGTGCGGCGCGAAGTCCTGCGTGCTCGGGTGGATCGGCGGCGGGCGCACGGGAACGGGCAGCGCCAGCGCGGGCACGATGTTTGCGGCCAGAAAGTCGACGAACTGCTGCACCCGGGGATCGGACTCGAGCGCCGCCGGATACAGGGCGTAAAGAGCGGCCGCCGGCGGTACGGTCCACTCGGACAGCACCGGCTTCAGCCGTCCGGTCGCCAGCCCCTGCCGGCACAGGAACTCCGGCAGAAGCCCCACACCGAGGCCCGCGGCCGTGGCGGCGTGCAGCACCGCCGGGTCATCGACGGCGAGCTTCGGGCGCAGCGGCACCTCGGCGCGCTGCGTCCCGCGCTCGAGCAGCAGCCGAAACTCGGGCAGCAGGGCGGCGTCGGGCGTGAGGAGGTCGTGGCCGCGCAGATCGTCGGGGCGCTCAGGCTGGCCCCGCCGCTGCAGATACGCAGGGGTCGCACAGAGCAGTGCGGGCGGCGCGCCGAGCAGGCGCTGCCGGGTGCTCCCGTCCGCGGGCGGACGGGTGCGGATCGCGACATCCCAGGCGCCCTCGGTCAACTGCTCGGCATCGAGCGCCACCTCGAGCGGCACGTGCGCGAACGCCTCGAGAAACCGCGGCACCAGCGGCGAGAGCAGCACCCGCCCGTAGGTGGGATCGGCGACCACGCGCAGCGGCCGCGCCTCGGGCTCCCTGAGCTTGGCGATCGCCGCGCGGGCGGCGTCGGTTTCCTCGCCGATCCGCCTGGCATGCGGGTACAGCAGCCGCCCTGCCGAGGTGAGCGCGATGCGCCGTGTGGTGCGCTCGAGCACCCGCACGCCAAGGGTCTTCTCGAGGTCGGCCACGGCACGGCTGACCGCCGCCTTGGGAACCGCCAGCGCACGCGCCGCCGCCGAGAAGCCATTGAGATCCACCACCTTGGCGAGCATGGCGAGCTGAGCCGGTGTCCAGATCAGGTTCATGACAGCCTCAATCAGGCGTTCGGGGAGCCGTATTGTTTCATCAGAGCACGGTGGGGCGCCACCTTAGGCCCGCGTAAGCGGATAAACTCACGCCCCCTCGGGCCAGACGGGCCGGCAATAGGCAAGGAGACTCTCTTATGAAGATCTCGATGCAGGCGCTCTCGGTGGAAGTATTCGCGACCACTCTCGGAAATCTCTCCTCGATCCTCGAGAAGGGATTGGCGCACGCCACGCAGCGCAAGTTCGACCCGGCGGTGCTGCTCGACGCGCGCCTGGCACCCGACATGTTGCCGCTGACGCGGCAGGTGCAAATCGCCTGCGACCTCGCCAAGAATTCCGTCGCGCGGCTCGCCGCTCAGGAGCCGCCGCGCTTCGAGGACAACGAGACTTCCTTCGAGCAGCTGCGGCTGCGTATCGCGCGCGTGATCGACTACCTGAAGAGCGTGCCGGCGGACGCGCTCGCGGGCTCGGAGACACGCGACATCAGGGTCCCCACGGGGCAGCGCGCCTACGAGTTCAAGGGGCTGGAGTTTCTGCAGCGGTGGGCGATCCCCAACGTGTTTTTCCACGTCACGACCGCGTACGCGATCCTGCGGCACAACGGCGTCGAGCTCGGCAAACGCGACTTCCTCGGTGCGCTGCGCGAGGTGTAGGCACATACCCCCGGGCGCCGAGACCAATATGACAAACGGCGGGTGCCGACCGTCGCTGTTTGCAAACAGAACGCGAGAGAAATCACGGCGCCGCCCGCGCCGGACTGCCACTCTTATTGTTACTCAAGGCGGGCGCCGAGCCTGCCGGCGCTCTTTAGTCCCGGACAGGAAGCCCCTTGCGCAACAAAGCGATGGCCGCACGCCCGCCAGCGAACCCACCAGTTCTCGCGGTCGTGCCCACGCCCGCCACGCCGGCCACCGTGCCGACGCTCGGGCAGCAGCTGCGCGACGTGCTGCAGGGCCGGCGCCTGCATTCGGTCTCGGTCTCCGATCATGAGGCGAACGTGCTGTGGCTCAGCGAGGGCGCACTGATCGGCCCCGATGAGCACGGCCTGGTGATCGAGGGCCTCCAGGCCCTCGCCGCGGAGCCGGCGAGGCGCTGCTACGAGACCGTTCTCGAAGACGGGCGTTTTGGTCTGCTCCTGCCGGTGCGCTCGCCGGGCGGCGATCTCCTCGGCGTCGCCATGGTCCTCGCTGACAGCAAGGCCATCGGCGACGACACGCAGGAGCGGCTGATGGCGGCACCGGTGCGCGCCATCATGCAGCGCCTCGCCGTGCTCATGAAGCCCGGGGCCCCGCCGGCCGAGGGCCGCGCGAGCCGCGGCGGACAGGCCACTGTACCGGCTGCGTCGACCGACGATCTGACGGAGGAGGAGCTCGCGCTCCTCGAGCTCGTTCCGGATATCGAGCCGCCCGGGCCGCCGCCGCGCGTACAGCCTGCACCTCGCGCCGCCGCCGCGCCGGCCGCCCCGCTGCAGAAGCCCGCCGCGGCGCGCGCCGTCGTGATCCCCCCGGCGATCTCACCCAGGCAGGTGGACGACATTCTCGAGTTCGATCTATCCCCCGCGAAAAGCCCGTCGCCGTCCCCGCGGCGACCGACCGGCTCCGCGGCCCGATCGAAGATCGACACCCAGACCGACATGATGACTCTCGAGTTCATCCTCGAGGAACCGACCGCAGCGCCCGACGCGCCGTCCACGGCGCCCGCTGCGACCGGGGCGCCCGCCCCTGCCGCGGCGCTCGCGCCCCCCGCGCGGTCCACAGCGCCCGCGCCCACTGCGCGGCCCGCAACGTCCGAGGCGGCCGCGCCCCGCGCGGCACCGGCCGCAGCGGCGGTATCCGCCCCGCGGCGGGAAGCTGCCCCGTCCGCGGAGCCTGCGGCGGACGCAGCTCCACAGAGTGATCCCCACGTGGCACTCGAGGTGCTGCCGTACGTGAAGCTGCGCTCCGGGGGGCAGACCCGCCGCTTTCAGATCCAGGCGCGACTCTCGCCGCGCGCCGCGCAGTGCGACCCGGCGGTGCTGGATCTGCTGATCGTGCAGCGCGTCGTCGGCTGGCTTGCCGCGCATCGCACGGTGTGGAACTCCCAGCCCACGAGCTTCAGCATCAATCTCTCGATCGCGACGCTCGAGGACGAGCGCTTCGCACATAAAGTGTCGGCGGAGCTCAACGCGCACGGGATCGCCGCCGAGACCCTCGGATTCGAGATCGCGGAGGCGCTCGCCACGCAGCGTCGCGCGCAGGTCGAGCGCTTCATCGCCCAGTGCGACAAGCTGGGCACTCCGGTGGTGATCGATGATTTCTCCTTCGATTCGCAGGTGCTGCCGCTGCTGCGCTCCAAGGCGGTGCGGCTGGTGAAGATCGATCCCAGGCTCACCGCCTCGGCGCTCAAGGACAAGTTCTGCCAGGCGCTCGTGGTCGCGACCGTGCAGGCGGCGAAGGTGCTCGGGATTCATTGCGCCGCCAAGCGGGTCGAAACGCAAGCGGCGGCGCAGTGGCTCGGCGCAATCGGCTGCGACCTGGCGCAGGGTGCGGCGCTCTCCGGCACGAAATCGCTCGAGACGCTCCTCACCTCGCCCGACGCGACGGGGCTGACGACCCACGCCAACCGTCAGAAATTGTTTAACGATCAATAACTTGAAGAATCGGGCGCCGCGGTCATCCCGTCGCGGGCTTCCAAACCCGGCTGCGACGAGACGAGGCGGCAGCGCGGCCACTTAAGCGGCCGAGGGAACGCCGGATGCCCTAAGCTTCGTGTGGTGCGCGCGTGGTGCGAACCGGGATCGCCGCGCGGTGCCCGTCATGAAGCCGCGCGGTGCCCGTCATGAAGATGCCGACGCTCGAGCAAATCCGCACCAACCGCAACGTGCTGTTCTGGAGTCTGCACGCGGCCGGCTGGGCCGCCTACGGCATCACCCAGTACTTCGGCGCGCTGCTCTACGAGAAGCCCTCGAGTTATGCGCGCGTGATCGCGGTCGCCGCGATCTCGGGATTCATCCTGTCGATGCCGATGCGCTACATCTACCGGCGGCTGTGGGGCCGGCCGCCGCGCGCCCTGATCGTGAACGTGCTCGCGACCTGCTACATCACCGCCCTGGCACTCCGCATCGTCATCAATCTGTCCTACAAGTGGTTCGTCGAGCCCGACTGGCAGGCGCAGACGCTGTTCGAGCTCTTCGGCGGCGCGCTCTCCACGACCTACCTGCTCCTGTGCTGGAGCGTGCTGTACTTCGGCATCAAGTCCTTCGAGTCGCAGCGCAAGCATGAGCAGGCGATGCTCAAGGCGGTGGCGCTGGCCCAGGAGGCGCAATTGAAGATGCTGCGCTACCAGCTCAATCCCCACTTCCTCTTCAACACGCTGAATGCCATCTCGACGCTGATCCTCGACAACCAGAACCGCAAGGCGAACCACGCGGTGACGCGGCTGTCTGAGTTCCTGCGCTACACCCTCGACCAGGACCCGATGAAGAAGGTCACGCTGCGCCAGGAGATCGAAGCGCTGGATCTGTACCTCGGCACCGAGCGGCTGCGCTTCGGCGAGCGGCTGCGGCTCGAGTACGCGATCGAGGAGGCGGCGCTGAATGCGCTGGTGCCGAGCCTGCTGCTGCAGCCGCTGCTCGAGAACTCCCTGAAGTATGCGGTGTCGGCGCGCGAGCAGGGAGGACTGGTCAGGATCGAGGGCCGCGTCCGCGAGGGGCTGCTCGAGCTGTCGGTGATCGATGACGGGCCAGGCCTGCGCGAGGGCGCGACGACGGGCGAGCGCCGCGGCGTCGGTCTCTCCAACACCCGCGAGCGGCTCGCGGTGCTCTACGGCGAGAACCACCGCTTCGCGGTGCTCAGCCGCCAGCCGGGGCTGCGGATCGAGATGGCGTTGCCGCTCGAGTCCGCCGCGGCCGGCCCACAGGCCGCGGCGAAGCCGCAGGCGGTACCCGCCGGAGCCGCGCGCGGGGCGCGCGCATGAAAATCCGGACCCTCATCGTCGACGACGAGGGGCTGTCGCGCCGCGGGGTCGAGCTGCGCCTGCGCAACGCGGCCGATTTCGAGATCGTCGCGCAGTGCGCGACTGGCCGCGAGGCCCTCGCGGCCATCCAGCAGTACAAGCCGGACCTCGTGTTCCTCGACATCCAGATGCCCGGTATGTCGGGTTTCGAGGTGCTGGCGCACCTGCCGCAGGAGTCGCTGCCGGTGGTGGTGTTCGTCACCGCCTACGACCAGTACGCCATCCAGGCGTTCGAGGCGCGTGCGGTGGACTACCTCCTGAAGCCGATCGACGATGCGCGCTTCACCGCGACACTCACACGGGTGCGCGAGCACGTGCGCGCCCGCACCGCCGCCGATCAGCGCGACCGCCTGCTCGAGATCATCGCGGAGATCACCGGCTGCGGCGAGCTCGCGCTCGATGAGCTGCTCGCGCGCGGCCGCAAGGCAATCGACGGGCGGCACCCCGAGGTGCTGCCGATCCGGCAGGGACGCGAGACGGTGCGCGTGTCGGTGGCGTCGATCGAGTGGATTGACGCCGCCGGCGACTACATGTGCATCCACGCCGCGGGCAACACGCACATCCTGCGCGGCACCATGAAGGAGCTCGAGGAGATCCTCGATCCGAGGCTGTTTCAGCGCGTGCACCGCTCGACCATCGTCAACCTGCGCCTGGTGAAGAGCCTGCGCGCGCACATGAACGGCGAGTACTTCCTCACGCTCGAGGGCGGGCACGAGCTCAAGCTCTCGCGCACCTATCGCGACAAGGTCGAGTATTTCCTGAGCAGCTCGGCCGGCTGAGAGTCGTGACGCAGTTCGCACTCGGGCGAGCCCGCGGCGGCAACTGAGAGCTGCGTCACGAACCGAGCGAGGCAGGTCGCGATGTGTGAGCCATCGCGAGGTCGTGTCGGCGACAGGTTGCTTAGATATGTCTCCATATGGAACCCGCCCCTCGCCCGCCGCTGCAGCCGTTCGCCGAGCTGCCCGTTGAGGGGCCGCTGGATGCCGGCGTGCCGCCCCGGGAGCCGCCCGCTGCGGCGGCCGGCGCTCCCGCAGCGCCAACTTCCGCGGGCGCCGTCGAGCCGTCGGAGGACGCGGACGAGGCGGACCTCAACTTCACGGATCCGGAGCTGTTTCTCGCGCCGGACGATCCCGCGGGAGCCGCCCCGGCGGTCAGCCTGGCCGAGGCGCCCAAACCGCCTCAGGCTCCGCTTACGCTCGCCCTCGAAGACCCGATCATCGACGAGCTGCTGACCACCCCTGCACTGCCGGCGAAAGCCACGATCCGCAACGCGCCCGGCGCGACCCCCACGGCCGCGAGGCCTGTGGCGAGTGCGACCCCGCTTTCCCGGGGCCCCTCGAAGCCTCCCGCGGGTGAGCCGGCCGCCCAGGCCACCCGGCCGGCTGCTGCCGCTGCGCCCGCGCGGGTGCCGGTTGCGAAGACCGCGACGCTCGCCGCCGCGGCCGTGAAGCTCGCCGCCGCGACCGCAGCCCGATCCGCGGCCCCGGCCAGGCCTCCTTCCATTCCCGCCGCCCCGACCGTCCCCGCGCCGCGCGCACCGGCCGCACCGGCGGCTCCGCCCAAAGCCGTGGCGCCCCAGGCCCCGCGGGCGGAAGCGCCGAATCTCGCCAGCTGGGCGAGCGCGAGGGCCTCGGCCTCGATGACCCGACCGGCCCCGACACCCGCGCTCGCACCAGCGCCGGCCTCGAGAAGCCCGACGCTCAAGGCCGTCGCTTCCGCCCCGGCACCGCGGGCCACCCCGCCGTCCGCGACCGCGCCAGCCCCGGCCGCACCAGCGCCGACCACCTCTCCGCCCATGGATCGGGACTTCATTGCCCGGAACCAGATTGTCGAGCGCTATCTGTCGGGGCGGCTGCCGCTGAAGGGCGCAACGGATTTCGAGCGCTTCTGCCGTGAGCATCCGGAGCTGCTGGACGAGATCGGACTGCCGGAGAGAGTGAACGCGGGACTGCGGCTCCTCGAGGCGAGCGGCAAGCCCGAGCCGTGGCAGGAGTCCGCCCGCCCGTTCTGGCAGAAACCTCAGGTGACCCTCGGGCTCGCCGTCGGGGTGGCGATCCTCGGCCTCGCGCTCGTGGTCGCCTGGGGCGCCACCGTCAACAAGGATCATCGAATCGCCGCCCTCGAGAAACAGGCGTACGAGCGGGCGCTCGATCCGGCGACCAGCACGCGCGAGATCCGGCTGCTGCCGAGCCGCTCGGGCGCCTCCGCCGCGCCCGCCATCACCATCGGCGGCGCCAATGCGCAACTTGCGGATTTCAAGATCGACGAGTCGCGCTCGCCTTATCACTCGTTCCGGGTCACCATCGATCGCATCGATCAGGGACGGGTCGCCGTCATCACGAACCTGACGAAGGATTCCAACGGCCACCTGCGCGTGGCGCTCAACAGCTCGGCCCTCGGTCCCGGCAACTACCAGCTGACCATCGAAGGGATCGGCTGGCGCGGCGATCCCGAGCCGGACTCCTGGATCACGATCGGCATCACGCGCTGACGGCCCTCCCGGGGGCTCGCAGGGCGCTGCAGGTCAGTCGCGGGGCGATCCGGGGTTCTTCTCGAACTCGATCGACTGAACGACCCCGTCTGCGATCTTCATGACGGCGGGAAACTGCCTCGGGCCGCGGTCGTAGCGCCAGATCTGCGTCTCGCTGGTTCCGACCTGGTGCGCGCCGCCAGTCGCATGCACGCTCGTGTCCGCGAGAGCCGGCTGGATCATCAGGGTGACCGCCAGGATGAACAAAAGTCGCATGCCCGCTCCCTGCCGGCCCAGCTCGATATCCAACATCGCAAAGCGCGACTCTAGCGCAAAGCAACTCATCCGGTGCGTGGTATCGCGCTCGGTATGCCCCTGGACGTCCTCGGCGCACCGCTCGGCCGTGACCGTGCTAAGCCCGCAGCGTGCTGAGCGGCGGCTGATTGACGACGCTGCGCGTGGCGAGCCATCCCCCGGCCGCCACCAGCAGCGCCCCGCCCACGACCCCCTCGGCCCAGGGCATGAGCTCCGGGGCATAACGCAGCTCCAGCCAGTGCGTCGTGAGGAAGTACGCGCCGACGGTCGCGCCGACCGCGGCCAGGAGCCCCGCGAGGCTGCCGAGAGTCGCGAACTCCGCGAGCACTCCCTGCACCACCGTGGCGCGACTCGCGCCGAGCGTACGCAGCATGGCGCTCTCATAGCGACGCTCGTCGCGACTCGACTGCACCGCGGCCAGGAGCACCGTGAGCCCGGCGAACAGCGTGAACATGAACACGCTCTCGACCGCGAGCGCCGCCTTGTCGAGCACCGAGCGCACCTGTGCGAGGAGCTCGTCGATGTCGAAGATCGACACGCTCGGGAAGCGGCGCGCGAGCTGCGCAAGCGAGCGGGCCGCCCCGGGCGCGAAATACGCGCTCGTCAGGTAGGTGCCGGCGGCACCCTCCAGCACCCCGGGGGCGAACACGATGAAGAAGTTCGGCTGAAAGGTGTCCCACTTCACCTTGCGAATGCTCGCCACCCTCGCCTCGAGCGGCTCGCCCGCGATGTCGAAGGTCAGCCGATCCCCGACCTCGACGCCGAGCGCTTCCTGGAATTCGGTGGCGAGCGACACCAGGGGCTTCCCGAAGTCCTCCGCGGTCCACCAGCGGCCGGCGATGATGCGGTTGTCGGGCCCGAGCTCGGACGTCCAGGTGAGGTTCTGCTCGCGGGTGGCGAAGCCCTCCTCGCCGCCGTGCCCCGGGCGCAGCGCCTCGACGGGGCGAGCGTTGATGGCGGTCAGTCGTCCGCGGATCATCGGCAGCACGCGCGTGGTGCGGGCGCCCTGCGCCGCGAGGAAGCGCACGAAGTCCTCGCGGACCGCGGGCGGGATGTTGATGAAGAAGTAATTCGGAAGGTTCGGCGGCAGGGTGCGCTGCCAGTCGCCGTTCAGATCGTCGCGCAGGATCGACAGCAGCAGCAGCGCCATGATGCCGGTGCCGAAGGCCACCAGCTGCACCACGCTCTCGGCGCGCCGCCGGCTCAAGTTCGCGACGCCAAAGCGCCACGCGACTCCGACCCGGCCGCGCAACCGCCCGGCGAGCGCCACGATCGCGAGGCCCGCGAGCGTGAGAGCCAGGACGAAGACGACGAGCGCGGCGGTGAAATACCCGAAGAGCCTCGCATCGGGCACCACCCAGTAGATGAGCAGCAGCACCACGCTCACCGCCGGGCCGAAGGCCAGCAGCACCACCAGCGGCGGCGGGCCGAGGTCGCGCCTCAGCACACGCAGCGCCGGCACACGTGCCAGCTGCAGCAGCGGCGGCAGCGCGAAACCGGCCAGCACCGCGATCGCGGTCACGAAGCCGATGGCGAGCGGCGTGAGGCTCGGGGCCGGGAGCTCCGTGACCGCGAGGAGTCCGCGGATGGTGCGCAACAGCCACTCCTGGGCGAGGAATCCCAGCGCGGCACCGCAGACGAGCGCGGCGAGCGCGAGCGCGAGCAGCTGCAGCACGGACACCGTCAGCGTGAAGCTGCGGGTCGCGCCGAGTGTCTTGAGGAGCGCCACCGTATCCAGATGCCGGCGTACGTAGGCGCGTGCCGCCATGGCGACCGCGATCGCGCACAGGAGCACGCTCACCAGGCTCGCGAGACTCAGGAAACGCCCGGCGCGCTGCACCGCGTTGCGGATCTGAGGGCTCGCCTCGGTAATGTCGCGCAGCCGCTCGCCCGGGCCCTTGTGGGCGGTGAGCCAGGCCTTGAAGTCGTCGATGCGCGTGCGCTCGCCCGCGAACAGACCGCCATAGCTCACGCGGCTGCCTGGCTGGATCAGGTGGGTCGACGGCAGATCGGCGGCGTTCATGAGGAGATTGGGCGCGAGCTCGGCGAACGTGCCGCTCTGGTCGGGCCGGGAGATCAGCACCTGCGTCACGGTGAGGCTTGCGGTGCCGATCGAGAGCTGCGAGCCCACACGCCCGCCGATCGCCGCGAGCAGCTTCGAGTCGGGCCACGCCTGCCCGGGCGCGGGGATACCGCGCGCGGGCGCACCGCGCGCGAAGGGCTCACCGGCCACCAGGACGCGCCCGCGCAGCGGATAGCCGGCGGTCACCGCCGCGAGGTTGGTGAGCTGGCCGGCATCGCCGTTGAACACTACCGAGAGCAGATTGGTGCTATGCGAGGAGCGCAGCCCGCGGCGCTCGGCCTCGGCGAAATACGCCTTGCTCAAGGGCTGCGGCGAACCGAGCCGGATGTCCGCCGCCAGCACCGTGCTCGCCTGCAGCGCGACCGCGGCGCTGATGCGGCTCACGAGAAAGCCGACGCCGGTGAGGGCGGCGACCGCGACGATGAGCGCGAGCAGCAGCACGCCGAGCTCGCCCGAGCGCCACTCGCGCGCGAGCGTCCGCAGCGCGAGCCGCAGCGCCCTCACAGCACGCGCCCCGCATCCATCCGCACCACTCGCGCGCAGCGCCCGGCGAGCTCCCGGTCGTGCGTGACCAGCACCAGCGTGGTGTGGGCGTTGGCATTGAGCTCGAACAAGAGCTCTCCGACGCGCGCGCCGGTGACGGTGTCGAGATTGCCGGTCGGCTCGTCGGCGAACAGCACCGCGGGCTGCGTCACGAACGCCCGCGCGAGCGCCACGCGCTGCTGCTCGCCGCCGGAGAGCTGCCGTGGATAGTGGCCGGTGCGCTCACTCAGCCCGACGCGGCGCAACGTCTCGGCGGCGGCGCGCCGCGCATCGCCCCGGCCCGCCAGCTCCAGCGGCAGCATCACGTTCTCGAGCGCCGTGAGCGCCGGGATCAAATGGAAGGACTGGAACACGAATCCGACGCGCTGCGCCCGCAATCGCGCGCGACCGTCCTCGTCGAGTCGGGTGAGATCCTGGCCCTCGAGGAGCACCCGTCCGCGCGTCGGCAGGTCGAGCCCGGCGAGCAGCGCGAGCAGCGTCGACTTGCCCGCGCCCGAAGGCCCGGTCACGGCGACCGACTCGCCCGCGAGAATCTCGAGCGACACCTGATCGACGATGGTCAGCGCGCCTTCGGGACTGCTAACCTGCTTGCAGAGATTTTCCGCCTGGAGAACGTGGTTGCGGCTCGTGAGCGCCTGGGCGCTGGGCTTGGGGTTGGTATTCATCGCGCTCCGGACCGCGGTGGCCTCCGACCATACGATCCTCGTATTCGGCGACAGTCTGAGCGCCGCATATGGAATCCGGCCGGAGCAGGGTTGGGTTGCGCTGCTCACGCAGCGCCTTCACTCACAAGGGTACGGATACCAGATCGTCAACGCCAGCGTGAGCGGCGAGACTACCAGCGGCGGGGTTGAGCGGCTGCCGCGGGCATTGCAGCTGCACCGGCCGGAGACGGTGATCCTGGAGCTCGGCGCCAACGACGGGCTGCGCGGACTGCCGCTCGGCGAGACCCGCGAGAACCTCGCGCGCATGGTGGGCCTGGCGCAGGCGGCCGGGGCACGCGTGCTGCTGGTCGGCATCCGCATTCCGCCCAACTACGGGCCGCGCTACACGGAGGGCTTCGCGCGTATATTCCCCGAGTTGGCAAACCAATATCATCTGCCGCTCGTGCCGTTCCTGCTGGAGAAGGTGGCCCTCGATCCGACCCGCGTGCAGGCCGACGGCATGCATCCAAACGCTTCGGGCGAGCCGCCGATCCTGGACACGGTCTGGCCGCACCTGAAGCCGCTGCTCAAGAAGAACCGGTGAGGCGGGGGGCGTCGATGGACAGAGTCTGGCTGAAGTCATATCCGCCCGACGTGCCGGCGGAAGTCGAGCCCGCGCAGCTGCGTTCGCTGAAACAGCTGCTGGAGCAGGCCTGTGCCCGGCACGCCGCACGCGTCGCCTTCGTCCAGATGGGCACGGAGCTCAGCTACGGGAAGCTCGACGAGCTGACGCGAGCCTTCGCCGCCTGGCTGCAGCAGGCGGGCTTCCGGAAGGGCGATCGCATCGCCGTCATGCTGCCGAACACTCTGCAGTACCCGATCGTGCTCTTCGGCGCCCTGCGCGCCGGGCTGATCGTCGTCAACACCAGTCCGCTCTACACCGCGCCCGAGCTGCTGCACCAGCTGAGCGACTCCGGGGCGACCGCCATCGTGGTGCTGGAGAACTTTGCGCACGTGCTCGAGCAGGTGCTCCCTCGCACGCAGGTGAAGCGGGTGCTGGTGACCGCGGTGGGAGACTTCCTGAAGTTCCCCAAGTCGCACATCGTGAACTACGTGGTGCGCCGCGTGCGCAAGCAGGTGCCGCGCTGGAACATTCCGGCGGCGATCCCTCTCAAGAGCGCCGTCGCCGCCGGACTCGGGCTGCCGCTCGCGCCGGTGGACGTCGGCCCCGACGACCTGGCGTTCCTGCAGTACACCGGCGGCACGACCGGAGTGGCGAAGGGAGCCATGCTCTCGCACGGCAACGTGAGCATCAATGTGCTGCAGGCACAGGCCTGGCTCGGGAAGCGTTTCGAGGACGAGCCCGCCGTGCTGATCACCGCGATCCCGCTCTATCACGTGTTCGCGCTCTCCGCGAACTGCCTGCTCTTCGCGCGCCTCGGGTGGAAGAACGTGCTCATCATCAATCCGCGCGACCTGCCGGCGATGATCGCCGACCTGCGCAGGCATCCCTTCAAGTTCATAAGCGGCGTCAACACGCTCTTCAACGCGCTGCTGCACGCGCCGGGCTTCGGGCGGCTCGATTTCAGCCAGCTGAAGGTGACGCTCGGCGGCGGCATGGCGGTGCAGGCAACCGTCGCGCAGCGCTGGAAAGAGGTGACGGGCTGCGTGCTCACGCAGGCCTGGGGTCTCACCGAGACCTCGCCCGCGGCCTGCATCAATCCGACCGGCGAGCCGTTCAACGGCTCGATCGGCCTGCCGATCCCATCCACCGAGGTCGCGATCAAGGACGACGACGGCCGGGATCTCGAGCTCGGGAAGATCGGCGAGATCTGCGTCCGCGGCCCGCAGGTGATGCGCGGCTACTGGAATCGCCCCGACGAGACTGCCAAGGTGATGCTGCCCGGAGGGTGGCTGCGCACCGGCGACGTCGGCCACATGGACGCGCGCGGGTTCGTGTACATCGAGGATCGCAAGAAGGACATGATCCTGGTGTCCGGATTCAACGTATACCCGAACGAAGTGGAAGCGGTCGCCGCCACGCACCCCGGGGTCCTCGAAGCCGCGGCGGTCGCCCAACCCGACGAGCACTCCGGCGAGGTCGTCGCGCTGTTCGTGGTGCGCAAGGACCCGGCGCTCAGCGAGAGGGACATCATCGAGCACTCCCGCAAATCTCTCGCCGGGTACAAGGTGCCGAAGCACGTGTACTTCAGAAGCGAGCTCCCGAAGTCAAACGTCGGCAAGATTTTGAGAAAGGCGTTGAGAGAGGAGTTAGGTAGGGCTTGACGAAATGATTAGGCGGTTTCTGCCGGCAACCAGTACCCCCAGCTCCACCATTCTCGCCAGGTAGTTTGTAACTTAACTAGAGCCGCCGCACTATTGCCCCTCCGCGAGACTGTCGAAAGCCCGCCGTTCGAGCCGTCTGCTGGTTGTGCGACGACCTTTCGCCGATCGTGGCTCCCCTGTGTAAGAGTATGAATGGACCGCCGCCTCTACCGTCGGGCCCGAAGAGTTGGGTTGTGTATGGTCTTCCAGCCAGTTATCGAGTCCCTCAAGGAACGACTGCGTGCGTTCTAATGCTACAGCACGCCACAGCCTGACGTATTTCTGCGGGAGAAAGAACACTCGTGCATCACGGTCCACGTCCCTATCTCGTGGGTCGGTCGCGCGCGCGTTTCGCATCGCGATTCTCAGGTACTGCGGCACCAGTGCGGCCGTACGCTCCATCGCCGACATTCGCCAACCCTTGAGAACGACCTGGCGTCCCATGGCTGGGACGAAAGAACCGTCGCTGCGCCTGCTAACGACTCCGTTCGCTTGCATCCAACGAAGCGCGCTACCGACTTTTTTCCTCGGAAAACGCTGACCAATCAGTCTCCTGAGTCCTGTCGCCCGAAGAGGAAGTGGCAGGCCGGTCGTCTTGTCGGTGTAACGGTGTTGGCGATGCCAGTCGTGAACTACACCTGCAATCTCCACCAAGTCTTCGTAGCTCTCCTTGATGACTTTGGCGGCCTGCGACCTCTCGAGGCGGTGGCCGCCAGCCACGCGCCCAGCCTGCTTTCGCAGCTGCGCTGCAAGCCTCGTCCTTGGCAAGCCGGCAGCCAGGAGAAACGCCGTGGTTTCGGCGAGCAAAGCATTAAGCGCAGCGTGAGATAGAAAGGCGCGTCCATCGGAGCTTCGAGTTCCCCCCGGGCCCGTGACAGCGTCGCGCAGCACATGCCCCTCCCTTGTCTCGCGCTTAGCGGCCGGCCTTGCAACTGTCATTTGTCTTGCTCCCAAGCTGAACATCCATGCTTTCTCTGCCGGACACACGACGACGTCGACGCGAACCGGAGGCCCCCGGTTTACTTCATGCGCACGTTTGTTTTGTCGGGTCCACTGCCCATATCCTCAGAGAGAGACTCCTCGAATATAAAACCGCTCAGCCCGACTCGCGTCCGACCACCCTTTGATACACTCCGTCGCCATCGTTGGCTATTCAGCTCTTCCGTGAGCCACGTAATCATGGCCTCCAGTCGATCCGCGAGCATGTTGCGAACCAGCGGCAGATCACTCCGACCAATCTCAACACTTTGAGCTGTCCGCCAGGTGCGCTTTGATTCCGGTTTCCAGCTATCGTGAAACGCTGCCCGCATGGCATCACGCATTCGCTGCCCAGCCGCGTCAGGTGCGTCGCGTCTCGACACTAATCTCCCTGCCACATTGCCCCTCCACCGTAATCGTCCATTTGATTGCACGTGCACGTAGTCGACTCGGATAAGCTCGTCGATTATGAGGCGCGGCCATACGCCGGGCGCATAGCGCTGAATCAGCGTCCAGGCATCATGCCCTTTGGAACTCGGGCTGCCGATCTCCAAATCCTTTGGGCGTCCCTTTTTGGTGTAATTCGGGTCCGATAACCACCCATCGATGACTCGCCTCATAGAATCGCGCCGCGTGCTTAGTCCGCCATCTACTTCCGGCGGACTCTTGAGAAGCGCAGATACTACTTGGCGACTGAGCCCGGTCTTTACAGCTACTCGCGACACGTTTGGGCGACGTTCGCTGCCGGCATATGCTTTGGCAGTCTCGTGCACGCAGACTGCCCTCAACAGCGCCTCCGCTTCTGAGCTCGTAATACCGCATTCAACAAGGAGAGGAGCCAGCCCTTCAAACGCAGCCTTCGCCACTCTAAAGACGCTGGCTTTCCACGACTCACCCTTGCGCTCTGCGGGGCGCTTGCTTTCTGCCCTGTCTAGGTGTGAGTAGAGTCCGAGCTGTGATAAGGCGTGTGCACCGCCTCGCCGGCGCCTTGACACCGCGGCAGCATCCCGCACAGTTTGCGACTTAGACTTCGTCGCTTCTGTACGTCGTTGGCGGGCCAAGGCTCATCCACGCGCCGTCCCTGGCAACAAGCGGGTGTGAAGTTTACGGCAAGCGAACGCGTGTCCTAAGCATGAGCCGAAATCATCATGGAAGGGAAGGCGGAATATTGAGGCCGTTCGCCTAGAAACTGGCTTCGCGCACCGTTAGTCCGGTCGCGCTAGTACGTTGCGCGGGGGCGAGCGCCGAAGGCGATCTGACGCCGCCCCGCGACAAAGCTAGTGCCGAGTGCCAGCGATGCCGCCCGTACCGGCGATGCCGCCCGTGCCGGCGATGCCGCCCGTGCCGGCGATGCCGCCCGTGCCAGCGATACCACCTGTACCGGCGATGCCGCCCGTACCGGCGATGCCGCCCGTACCGGCGATGCCGCCCGTGCCTGCGATGCCGCCCGTGCCAGCGATACCACCTGTACCGGCGATGCCGCCCGTGCCAGCGATGCCGCCCGTGCCAGCGATGCCGCCCGTGCCAGCGATACCACCTGTACCGGCGATGCCGCCCGTGCCAGCGATGCCGCCCGTGCCAGCGATGCCGCCC
>Ga0209350_1000232_pt1 | contig 35864 bp, 29 predicted proteins | sample GraSoi013_2_20cm_2_FD_185822 | JGI IMG/M metagenome (GOLD analysis project Ga0209350, IMG submission 185822) | Grasslands soil microbial communities from the Angelo Coastal Reserve, California, USA - Sample 09_27_2013_2_20cm (SPAdes) (version 2) | ecosystem: Environmental > Terrestrial > Soil >...
CACCTCACCCCACCGGGCGCCGAGCACAGCCCCGCGGCGCAAGCCGCGTATGGCGGGCGGCCGCTCGGGCTCGGCAAGGCGTGGCGCGAGATGATCCACCGCTATGCGGCCGGCGCCCTCGGGCTCGTGATCCTGGGCGTCACCGCGCTCGCGATCAGCGCGCGCCGCTGGCGGCCGGTGAGCCTGCCGTTCACGCTGGCGCTGTTCGCGACCGTGATCGTGCAGGCGGCCCTGGGGATGCTGACCGTCACCTGGCAGCTCGAGCCCCTCATCGTGACGCTGCACCTGCTGTTCGGCCTGACCACGCTCGGCCTGCTGTGGTGGCTGATGCTGTCGCTGCCGAGCAGCTCCTGGGGGGCCACCGCCCTGAAAAGCGCCGGCCGTAAAATCAGCGGCGGGGGCGCCTCGCCGATTGCGAGCGCCCATCAGCTCGCGCTCGTGGGTCTCGCCGCACTCGCCGTGCAGATCGCGCTCGGGGGCTGGACCAGCAGCAATTACGCCGCGGTCGCCTGCCTGGATTTTCCCACCTGCCAGGGCGTGTGGTGGCCGCACGGCGATTACCGCAACGCCTTCGTGCTGTGGCGCGGCCTGAATATCAACTATGAAGGCGGCGTGCTCGACAACCCGGCGCGTACCGCTATTCATGTCACGCACCGGTTGGGCGCGCTGGTGGCGGCCGTGGCACTGACGCTCGCCGCGCTGTTCGTGTTGCGGCGCCGCGGGCTGTCGGGCGCGCGCCTGCGCGCCTGGGCGGTGCTCGGGGCGCTCGGCCTGCAGCTGCTCATCGGCATGTCCATGGTACTCAAGGCATTCCCGCTGTGGCTCGCCACGGCGCACACGGCCGGCGCGGCGCTCCTGCTGCTCGCCACGCTGGCGCTGCTGCGATGCCTGACCACGCGCTGAACCCGGCCCCCGGCAGCGCCGCACCGCGATCTGCTAGGCTGCGCATCCCGTGGCGACGACATCGGAATATGCGCCCGTAGCGCCGCCACTGTGGCGCCGCTACCTCGAGTTGACGAAGCCCAGGGTCGTCGCACTCGTCACCTTCACCGCCATCGTGGGGACACTGCTCGCCAGCCCCGGGGCGCCGCCGCTCGAGGCCCTGGTGTGGGGAAATCTCGGCATCGCGCTCGCCGCCGCCTGCGCGGCCACACTCAATCAGGTGCTCGACCGGCGGATCGATGAGCAGATGGCACGCACGCGCGCGCGGCCGCTGCCGAGCGGGCAGCTGACCGAGCGCCAGGCGGTCGCCTTCGCCGCGCTCCTCGGCGTCAGCTCCATGGGCGTCCTCGCCTTTCTCGTGAACCTCCTCACCGCCGGGCTGACCTTCCTGTCCCTCATCGGCTACGCGGTGGTCTACACGGTATGGCTGAAGCGCGCGACCCCGCAGAACATCGTCATCGGCGGCGCCGCCGGGGCGGCGCCGCCGGTGCTCGGCTGGGCGGCGGTCACCGACAGCATCGACCCCAACGCGCTGCTGCTCGCGCTCATCATCTTCGTGTGGACGCCGCCGCACTTCTGGGCGCTGGCGATCGCGCGCCGCGACGACTACGCGCGCGCCGGCATCCCGATGCTGCCGGTCACGCACGGCGTCGCCTACACGCGCCTGCAGGTGCTGCTCTACACCGTGCTGCTCGTGGTGGTGACGCTGATGCCGTACCTGACGCGCATGAGCGGCCTCGTCTACCTCGCCGCCGCGCTGCTCCTCAACACCGGGTTCCTCTACTACGCGCTGGCGCTCAAGATCACCGCGCGCGAGGAGCTGCCGCTCAGGGTGTTCCGGTTCTCGGTGACCTATCTCATGTGGCTGTTCGCGGCGCTGCTGGTGGATCACTACCTACCGGCGCTGCGCGCCGGAGGACCCTGACAGCCAGGATCGCGAGTCAGCGGAGGCAGGTTGCGTCGCACAGCCCACGTCTACGTTGGGTTGCTCCTGGTAGCCGGAGGAGGTCTCGCATACCACACGGCGGTGCGGGGCGGTGCGTCCGCGGACAAGGAGCACCTGACTCTGGTTGGACGAGTCTTTGTCGAGCCGGTCGACGCACGCAGAATTCTCGTAGCCGTGACCACGCGCACGGATGGGGCGTCGGAGCATCTCTTCCTCTACACGGCGAGCAGGCGTCTCACCGTGTCACCGCGCGCGAGGAATCTCCAGGCAACCGTCTACTACGAAAGCACCGGCGGTCTGCGTATCACTCCCGCCCGCGGCGATTATCAGATGCTCGAGTTCGTCGTCGGTCCTGACTTTGAATCGCACCGGACAGACGGCTCTCTCCTCGGCTTCAAGGAGACTCTCGGCCTGCTGCACTACGTCGCGAATCCGCGCCTGCAGGCCGTGGAGCTGGAGGCGATCCACAAGACCGGTGACTGCGACCGGGCTCCTCAGGCGTGTGTCGCGGTGGCCGGCCAATTGCTCCCGTTTCCCGGCTGACTCTCAGGTTGCCTTCGCGCCCGCGGCGGGAGCCGCGCGCTCGAGCATGATCTGCCAGGAATAGATGATCTGGTCCTTGAGCAGCAGCAGGCCCGCGGAGCGGTAGTGGTCGGCGTCGATCTGGCCGAGGTGTTCCGAGCCGTGATAGCCGGAGGTCTCGCAGCCGTACACGGAGAGGATCGACTCGCCGATGACCGCGAACGTGCCCTTGAGCGTGCCGAAGGTGGCGTTCTCGAAGGACCACTTCATGCTGGCACCTTTGGGGCCCGGCGGCTCGATCCAGTAGGCGTGCACGAACTCGGTCGGCGGCGAGCCGAGCACCTTGAGCGTCCCGCTCAGCAGCCAGCACTCCCGACGGTGCGCGATCTCGGTGCGGCCGACGGCCTCGAGCGGCTCGCCGTCGGCGCGCCACAAGGTGCCCGTCGAGGTCCATACCCCTGGCTCGAACAGAAACGTATGCGCCCCGCGCACCGGATGGGCCATGCACGCATTATGGCGCGCGGGGGACGTTCGCGGTACGGTGCACGGCACGACGGCGAAGGGCGCCCTTATGATGTTGACGGAACGCATCTGGTCCGGAAATTCCCTGCGCAACTTCCACTATCTCATCGCCTGCTCGGAGACCGGCGAGGCGCTCGCGGTCGATCCCCTCGAGTGGCGGCTGTGCCTGGAAGCGGCGCGCGGGCACGGCTGGCAGATCACGCAGATCCTCAACACCCACGAGCACGCCGACCACACCGGCGGCAACGCCGGCTTGAAGGACGCCACCCGGGCGAAGATCGCGGCGCACGCGGCGGCCGCGGCGCGGATCGGCGGCGTCGATCGCGGCCTCGCCAAGGGGGACGTCCTCAAGGTCGGCCGCAGCGTCGAGCTCGAATGCCTCGACACGCCCGGCCACACGCTCGCGCATATCTGCCTGCTGGCGCACGCGGACGGGCCGGCGCTCTTCTGCGGCGATACGCTCTTCAACGCCGGCGCCGGCAACTGCCACAACGGCGGCAACCCCGAGAGGCTCTACGAGACCTTCGCGGCGCAGCTGGCGCGCCTGCCGGACGAGACGCGCGTCTACCCCGGCCATGAGTACCTCGCGCGCAACCTCGAGTTCACTCTCGACCGCGAGCCGGGCAACGAGGACGCCGCACGGTGGCTCGAGGAGGCGCGCCGGCACGACCCGGCCGCGGCCAGGGTGACGACCCTCGGCGAGGAGAAGCGCATCAACACCTTCTTCCGGCTGCAGAACCCAAAGGTCATCGCGCAGTTGCGCGAGGCGTTCCCGGAGATCGGCGAGCGTCCGGACGCGCGCACCGTGTTCCTGAAGCTGCGGGAGCTCCGTAACCGCTGGTGAGGCGAGCGGCGGGGCCGTCTCCGTGGAGGCGGACGGCGCGTGCGCCCGTTCCGGGAACGGTATCACCGCGCCGGCGGAGAGCCGTGCCGGTTGCCGCTCGCCGCGCGCGGCTGCAGCATAGGCACCCGCGGCGAGACACGCCGGGCAAGGATCCGGAGGTTCCATGCGCACGATGCTTCAGGTGTTCTCGGTCTGTCTGCTCGTGACCGCGATCCCGGTCGCGTGGGCCAACGGCGGCGGCGGCATGTCCATGCCGCAGCCGATGCCCACGCCGCGCGAGGAGACGCCGCAGCAGAAGGCGCACGACGCCTACAACGACGGCGTGCGCTACGTGAAGAAGGCGGACAAGGCGCAGGGCAACGCCGAGCAGGCGAGCGATGCCGGCAAGAAGGACAAGGCCGGGCACGAAGCGCATGACCTCTATGGGAAGTCGCTTGCCAGGTTCCAGGAGGCGGTGCAGCTCGACGACACGCTCCCCGAGGCGTGGAACTACGTCGGCTACAGCAACCGCAAGCTCGGCAACTACGACGCGGCGCTCGCGGCCTACGAGAAGGCGCTCACCCTCAAGCCCGGCTACGCCGATGCGATCGAGTATCGGGGCGAGGCCTATCTCGGGCTCAATCGCATCTCCGACACGCAGCAGGCCTACCTCGATCTCTACGCGTCCAATCGCGCTCTGGCCGCGAAGCTCCTCACCGCCATGAAGAGCTGGCTGGCGGCCCAGCGGGCGAATCCCTCCACCGCCGCGACCGGCCTCGACGAGCTCGACAAGTGGATCCAGGAGCGCGCGCAGATCGCCGGCCAGACCGCCGCACTGACTCGCGCGGGCGCCGCGGCCAGCTGGCGCTGAGGGAGGTGCCGCGAGGTGCGGCGTGGCTGCTGATCGCCGTGCAGGCGATCGGCGCTCCCGCAATCGCGGGCGCCAGCCCGCTCACCCGCGACGGCGCGCTCACCCGCGACGGCGCGAAGGCCGCCCCCTACCGATGGCAGCTGCCGCGCGGCTTCCCCACCCCCGCGATGCCCGCCGACAACCCGATGTCGGAGGCCAAGGTGGCGCTCGGGCAGAGGCTGTTCTTCGACTCGCGGCTGTCGGTGACCGGCCGCTCGAGCTGCGCGAGCTGTCACGATCCCGCACGCTCCTTCTCCGACGGCCGGCCCGTCGCGATCGGCGCCCTTGGGGAGGCGCTGCCGCATAACGCCCTGGCGCTGGTCAATGTCGCCTACAACATCAGCTTCGGCTGGACGAAGCGCACGGTGCGCTCGCTGGAAGCGCAGATCCTCGAGCCACTCCTGAATCAACACCCGGTAGAGATCGGCCTCGCAGGCCGGGAGGCGGCGCTCAGCGCGGCGCTCAGCGCCGATCCCGCCTACGCCGCCGCCTTCGCGGCCGCGTATCCCGGGGATGCAGCCCCCGTGAGCTTCGAGCACATCGTCAAGGCGATCACATCTTTCGAGCGCACGCTGATCTCGGGCCGCTCGCTCTTCGACCGCTATGTGTTCGACGGCGAGCACGAGGCGCTCTCCGCCGAGGCCAAGCGCGGCATGGCACTCTTCTTCTCATCCCGCGTGGGCTGCTCGGGGTGTCACTCGGGATTCGATTTCGCCGGCAACTGGCGCGACTCGGAGGGCGAGACGGGACGGGCGAGCTTCGCGCGCAACGGCACGAGCGAGGAGGCGGTGCGCGTGCCGACGCTGCGCAACATTGCCCTCACCGCGCCTTACATGCACGACGGCCGCTTCGCCACGCTGGAAGCGGTGCTCGACCACTATTCGCGCCTCGCGCAGCGCGCGCGAGCCTCCGGGGGCCGGCATTACGACCGCCGCCTGCCGCGCTCCGCGCTGACGAGCGCCGAGCGCGCGGAGCTCATCGCCTTCCTCTCGAGTCTCACCGACGAGTCGTTCGTCAGGCGCTTCGCGCAAGGTCCTCACACGCCCGCCGATACACCACCCGAGCATTAGGCCGGCCTTCCCTATACGCTTGCTACTCATGCCGTCCGAGTTCTACCGGCGCTGCTTCCAGATCGCGACTGCGGCGATCCTCGGGTATCTGCTCTACCGGATTCTGCACCCCCTGAGTGGCATGCTCGGCTGGGCGGCGGTGCTCGCCCTCATCCTGTACCCGCTGCAGGAGCGACTCACGAGACTGTTTGGCGGCCGGCGCGCGCTGTCCGCCGCGCTCCTCACCGCCATCACGCCCTTTGTGGTTCTGGCGCCGCTCTCGGTGCTCACCGGGGCGTTCGTCGGACAGGTGACGCGACTCATCGAGTATCTGCGCGGGCACAGCGCGCTCTCGCTCGCCGAGGTGCTCGAGCGGCTTTCCGGCTACCCGATCATTGGAGGCGCGGTCGGGTGGGTGCGGGAGAACTCCTGGGTGAGCGCCGCACAGTTCGAGAGCTGGATGACCGGCGGCCTGCAGACGCTGCTCCGCTCGGCCGCCGCCATGGGAGGGGACGTCGCGCTCGGGGCCATCGGCACCGTGGTCGGCTTCTTCATGATGCTCTTCATGCTGTTCTTCTTCCTGCGCGACGGCGGCGCGATGCTGGAGGCCGTGACGCGCATCATCCCGGTGGAGGGCTCGCGGCGCGCCCGCCTCATCCGATACCTCCTCGACGTGACGCGCGCGGTGGTGTTCGGCTCGGCCGTCACCGCGCTCATCCAGGGACTCTTCGTGGGCGCGGGCTTCGCGCTCGTCGGCCTCCCGTCCCCCGTGGTGTTCGGCGTACTCGGCACCATCGCCGCCTTTCTGCCCGCCGGCGCCAGCGCGGTGCTCATTCCCGCGGTGCTGTATCTCGCCTTCAGCGGACGCTGGGGCGCGGCGATCTTCCTCGCCTGCTGGACCGCGGCGCTGTGGATCGTCGAGAACGTGCTGCGCCCGCTTCTCACCGCGCAACAGGTCGAGGTGTCGACGCTGGCGATCTTCGTGGGCGCGATCGGCGGCGCCGCGGCCTTCGGCATTCTCGGGCTCGTGATCGGCCCGGTGCTGCTCTCCTTCGCGGTGGCGCTGGTGCGCTTCGCACAGGAGAACTGAAGCCGCACCGCGGGCGCTGAGCCCGCCGGCTTTCCCGGTAGAATGCGCCCCCCATGGATCTGTCCCCGATCCTCAATCCGCTGAACGACGCGCAGCGCGCCGCGGTCACCGCGCCGCTCGGCCCGGTGCTGGTGCTCGCCGGGGCCGGCAGCGGCAAGACCCGGGTGCTGACGCACCGCATCGCGTGGCTGATCCAGGCCGAGGGCGTCTCGCCCCACGGCATCCTGGCCGTGACCTTCACCAACAAGGCGGCGGGGGAGATGCGCGGTCGCGTCGAGCGGCTGCTCGGTGTGCCGGGCGGCGGATTGTGGATCGGCACCTTTCACGGCATTGCGCACCGGCTGCTGCGGCTGCACTGGCGCGAGGCGAACCTCGCTCAGGGATTCCAGATCCTCGACTCCGAGGACCAGCAGCGCCTCATCAAGAAGGTCATCAGGGCGGCGGAGCTCGACGAGACGCGCTGGGTGCCGCGCGAGGTGCAATGGTTCATCAATGCCAACAAGGACGAAGGCCGCCGCCCGGGGCAGCTCAAGGACGAGAACGATCCGACGCGCCGTCAGCTGATCCGGCTCTACGCCGCGTACCAGGCCGCGTGCGCGAGCTCGGGCGTCGTGGACTTCGCGGAGCTGCTGCTGCGCGCCTTCGAGCTGTGGCGCGACAACCCCGCGCTCCTTTCGCACTACCGGCGGCGCTTCCAGCACGTGCTGGTCGATGAGTTCCAGGACACCAACGCCATCCAGTACGAGTGGATCAGGCAGCTCGCCGCGCCAGGGCCGGAGGCTCCGCCGGGGCAGCACGCGGCAGCGGCCCCCTCGGCCGCTGCGGCGGCCGCGAGCTTCCCGTTTGTGGTGGGGGACGACGACCAGTGCCTTGCAGCGGGCACCCTGGTCACGCTGGCAGATGGGTCGAAGCGGCCCATCGAGGCCGTCTCGCCCGGTGATCTGGTGATGTCGAGCTATGGCAGCGGCGCGTTGCGGCCCGCGAAGGTTACCGAGCGGCTTGCCCGCGAGCGCAGCGGACGCATGCTCACGCTGTATCTGCGCTCCGGCCGGTCAATTTGCTCTACGCCGGAGCACACTCACTTTGCCGGCTATCTGCTCGGCGAGACTCCCCAGACGTACTTTCTGTACCTCATGCACAAGGAAAGCGTGGGCTGGCGCCTCGGCACTTCGCAGCTCTATACGAACGGCCAAGAGAAACCCATGCTGGGTTTCAAGCAGCGCTCGGCACAAGAACACGCCGACGGCACGTGGATCATTCGTACTCACTCAACCGAGAACGACGCCAGGCTTGACGAAATGCTGACGTCGCTGCGGTACGGGTTGCCGACGTTGCCTTTTTCACCCCGCAAGGGCAAAGCGGTTAATGGACTCGTGCACGACGCGAAATATATCTCGCACCTATTCCAATCTTTGGACACGGATTCCGCGGCTCTGAGACTCCTGGAGGACGTAGGCTTAGACCCCGAGCAGCCGCACTATCGACCACGAGGTCGAAATTCCAACCGACACAACATCGTGATCACCTTGTGTGCGGACCGTCGGGGCGCAAGCCCCATGCATCGAATCTCGGTTGCGGGCGGCGCGCGCGCCGTGCGCAGGATCCTCGAAGCGCAGGGTCTCAGTGTGCGTGCGGCCAAGCACGACCACCGGAGCTGGCGGTTCGAGACAGTGCGCAAGGACTTTGGCGAGCTGATGACGATCGCGAGGCGCATCCGCGATGAGCTCGACGCGCAATCGGTGCTGCAAGGGCTCATGTACAAGCGCTCGCTGCCCTTCGTCACGGCTGCGGCTATCCGACCCGGCATGGTGGTCGCGACCGACGCGAACAGCTTCGACGTCGTGGAGCGCATCGAGGCTCAGCCATACACGGGCGAGGTCTATGATCTCAACATCGAGCGCACGCATAACTTCATTGCTGGCGGCGTCATCACCCACAACTCGATTTACCGCTTCCGGGGCGCGAGCGCCCGGCACCTCGAGCAGTTCCGCCGCGACTACCCTGGGGCGCAGTTGTTCCGCCTCGAGCAGAACTACCGCTCCACCGGCACCATCCTGGAAGCCGCCAACGGGCTCATCGGGCACAACGCCAGCCGCCTCGGCAAGAAGCTCTGGACGGCCGGTGCGCGTGGCGAGCCGATCCGTCTCTACACCGCCTTCAACGAGCGGGACGAGGCGGAGTTCGTGACCCACCGCATCCGCGAGCACGTGGCGCGCGGGGGCTCGAGGCGCGAGATCGCGATCCTCTACCGCTCCAACGCGCAGTCGCGGGTGTTCGAGGAGGCGTTCCTGTCGGCGCGCGTCCCGTACCGGGTCTACGGCGGGCTGCGGTTCTTCGAGCGCGCCGAGATCAAGGACGCGCTCGCGTATCTCAGGCTCCTCGCCAACCGCCGCGACGATGCCTCCTTCGAGCGCGTGGTCAACCTGCCGCCGCGCGGCGTCGGAGCGAAGAGCCTCGAGGCGCTGCGCGAGCGCGCCCGGGCGGACGGCAGCTCGCTGTGGGAGGCGGCTGCGGCTTCTCTCGCGGCGGGCGGAGCGCTCGGCGCGAAGGCGGGCGGCGCCATCCACGGCTTCATGGCGCTCATCGAGCGCCTCGCCGCCGAGCGCGGTGCGCTTGCGCTGCACGAGCAGGTGGACCAGGTGCTGAAGGCGAGCGGCCTCATCGAGCACTACCGGCGCGACCAGGCCGAGCGCGGCGAAGCGCGCGTCGAGAACCTGGAGGAGCTCGTGAGCGCTGCGCGCGGCTTCACGCCGGAAGGCTCGGAGCTGCCGCCGCTGGAAGCGTTCCTCGCGCACGCCGCGCTCGAGTCCGGCGAAGGCCAGGCGGACGAGTGGGAGGACTGCGTGCAGATGATGACGCTGCACTCCGCCAAGGGCCTCGAGTTCCCGGTGGTGTTCCTCGCCGGCATGGAGGAGGGCCTGTTCCCGCATCAGCGCTCGCTCACGGACCTCGACGGGCTCGAGGAGGAGCGGCGGCTCGCCTACGTCGGCATGACGCGCGCCATGCGGCAGCTGTACCTCACCTGCGCCGAGCAGCGGCGGCTGCACGGCGTCGACAGCTACGGCCAGATCTCGCGCTTCGTGCGCGAGATCCCCGAGGACCTGATCGAGGAAGTGCGGCCGCGCGTCCAGGTGTCGCGCCCGCTCGCCGTCGGACGCTTCCGCTCCGAGGAGGGGCAAGCGGGCGGGGTGCGCCTCGGGGCGCGCGTGCGCCACGGCAAGTTCGGCGAGGGCGTGGTCCTCAACGTCGAGGGCGCCGGAGCGCAGGCGCGCGTGCAGGTGAGCTTCGAGCGCCAGGGCACCAAGTGGCTGATGGTGCAGTACGCGAATCTCGAGCCGCTGTAGCGTGAGCGCGAGCGCCCTTAAGCCATGAAGATCCTCATCCTGGGCGCCGGTCAGGTGGGTCGCACCGCGGCTGACCACCTCTCGCGCGAGGAGGCCAACGAAGTCACCGTGGTGGACGTGAACGAGGACGTGCTGCGCGAGCTCCAGGACCGGCTCGACGTGCGCACCGTCGCCGGCAACGCCGCCCACCCCTCCGTGCTCGAGGCGGCGGGCACGGCCGAGACCGACATCATCGTCGCGCTCACCTCGAGCGATGAAGTGAACATGATGGCCTGTGAGGTGGCGTTCACGCTGTTTCGCACGCCGACCAAGATCGCGCGCATCCGCGCCGCCGACTACACCGAGCGCGCGGCGCTGTTTGGGGTCGACGGACTGTCGGTCGACGTTTTCATCAATCCCGAGCAGCTGGTGACCGAATACGTCGAGCGTCTCATCTACCACCCCGGGGCGCTGCAGGTGCTCGAGTTCGCCGACGGCAAGGTGCGGCTCGTCGGGGTGCGCGCGCGGCGCGGAGGACTCCTCGTCGGGCAGAGCCTGCGGGAGCTCGCGCGGCACCTGCCGAAGGTCGCGGTGCGCGTGGTCGCGATCTACCGCGACGGCCGCGCCATCGCGCCCGAGGGCGACACCGTGGTCGCCGAGGGAGATGAGATCTTCTTCCTCGCGGCGCGCAACGACATCCGCCGTGTCATGGAGGAGCTGCGCCACGGCGACGACCCGGCGCGGCGCATCGTGATCGCCGGCGGCGGCAACATCGGCTTCCGCCTGGCGCGCTCGCTCGAGTCGCACAACCAGGTGAAGCTCATCGAGCGCGACGCGCGGCGCGCCCGCCGGATCGCCGAGCTCCTCGAGAGCGCCATCGTGCTGCACGGGGATGCAGCGGACGAGGAGCTGCTGATCGAGGAGAACATCGACAGCGCCGACGTGTTCGCCGCGCTCACCAACTCCGAGGAGGCCAACATCCTCTCGGCCATGCTCGCCAAGCGCCTCGGCGCGCACAAGGTGATCGCGCTCATCAACAAGCCCTCCTACACCGAGCTGGTCGAGAGCAGCAGCATCGACATCGCCATCTCGCCGCAGACCATCACCATCGGCTCGCTGCTCGCGCACGTGCGCCGCGGCGACGTGGTGCGCGTGCACGCCCTCAAGCGCGGCGCCGCGGAAGCGATCGAGGCGATCGTGCACGGCGACGAGCGCTCCTCGCGCGTGGTCGGCAAGATGGTCGGGCAGATTGCGCTCCCCGAGGGCGCCTCGATCGGCGCGGTGGTGCGCGGCGAGGAGGTGATCATGGCGCACCACGACACGCTGGTGCAGGCCGACGACCACGTGATCCTGTTCCTCGCCGACCGCCGCCACCTCGAGGCGGTGGAGCGGCTGTTCCTGCGCTCGGCCGGGTAAGGAAACCGCCGCCGGTGCTCGCGGTCGCGCATTTCCTCGGGCTCCTGCTCGCGAGCTTCGCGCTGAGCTACGCGCTCCCCGTCGGCTGCTCGCTGCTGCTCGCGGATCATCTCTGGCCGAAATTCCTGCTGGCCGCCGCCATCACCGCCGGCTGCGGGCTGGCGCTCGCCATCGCGACCCTCCCCTTCAGGCGCGAGCTCAAGCCGCGCGACGGGTTTCTGCTGGTGACGCTCGGCTGGCTGCTGCTGCCGGCCGCCGCGGCGCTGCCGCTGCTGCTGGCGCTGCGGGGGCTCAGCTTCACCGGGGCCTTCTTCGAGGCCATGTCGGGGCTCACCACCACCGGCTCGACGGTACTCACCGGGCTGGACGATCTGCCGCCGTCGCTGAACTTCTGGCGACACGTGCTGCACTGGCTCGGCGGACTGGGGATCATCGTCATGGCGCTCGCGGTGCTGCCGCTGCTCGGCGTCGGCGGCATGCAGCTGCACAAGGGCCTGGCGCCCGGCCGCGAGGAGCGCCTCGCGCCGCGCATCACCGAGACCGCGAAGTCGCTGTGGCTGGTGTACGCCGTCATCACCGTGGCCGGCATCGTGGCGCTGCGCATCTGCGGGATGTCGTGGTTCGACGCGGTGTGCCACGCGTTTTCGGCCGTCGGGCTGGGCGGCTTCTCGCCCCACGACCGCAGCATCGCCTGGTTCGACTCGCCGGCGATCGAGCTCACGCTGATCGCCCTCATGCTGATCGCCTCGCTCAACTTCGCGCGCCACTTCATCGCGCTGCAACGCCTGTCGCTCGAGAGCTACCGGACCGATCCCGAGTGCAAGGCGATCTTCCTGATCCTCTCGGTGAGCGTCGTCGGCATCGCCGCGCTCCTCACCCAGGACGGGGTGTACGGGGACTTCATGACCTCACTCCGTCACTCGGCGTTCAACGTCGTCTCCCAGGCCACGACCAGCGGACTCACCACCCAGGACTATCAGCGGTGGCCGGTGTTCGCGCCCTACTGGATGCTGTTCCTGTCGTGCATCGTGTGCAGCACCGGCTCGACCGGCGGCGGCATCAAAATGTTCCGCACGCTGCTGCTCGCGCGGCAAGCGGGTCGGGAGCTGACGCTGCTGATCCATCCGGCCGCGATGGCGCCGGTGCGCATCGGCGGGCGCCCGATCCCGGACGGAGTGGGACACGCGGTGCTGGCCTTCATCTTCCTCTACTTCATGACCGTGGCGCTGCTCACCTTCGCGATGCTCCTCACCGGGCTCGACTTCGATTCCTCCTTCAGCGCGATCGTCGCCTCGATCAACAACACCGCGCACGGCTTCGGGCCGCCGGGAGTCGTGCACAACTTCCACGGGCTCACGCCGCCGCAGATCTGGATCTGCACGGCGGCGATGCTGCTCGGGCGGCTCGAGATCTTCAGCGTGATCGTGCTGTTCCGCCCGGCTTACTGGCGCAAGTAGCCGCACCGCGCGGCGCCCTGGCCGAGGCCGCGGCGCGCGCCGGCGCTGCCGGACCCGCGCGGTACCTTCAGCGGTGGATGTAGCTCTCGAGCTGCTCGATCTGCTGCTGCTGCTCGGCGATGACCGCCTTGACCAGGTCGCCGATCGAGATCATGCCGGCCACACGGCCTGCCTCGACCACCGGCAGGTGCCGCACGCGCCTGTCCGTGACCAGCTGCATGCACTCCTGCACGGTCGCATCCGGCGTTACGGTGAGCACCGGGGAGCTCATGATGTCGCGCACCGGCGTGTCGCCGCCGCGCCCCCGCAGGATCACCTTGAGCGCGTAGTCGCGCTCGGAAACGATGCCCGCGAGCGACTCGCCGTTCATGACGAGGAGCGCCCCGATGCGATGCTCGGCCATGAGGCGGATCGCGTCCAGCACCGGAGCCTGGGGCCCCACCGAGTACACCTGCCGGCCCTTGCCATCGAGCAATTGACGCACGGTAGTCATGAGCGTCTCCCCGACACTGGTGAGCCTAATGTGCGGCGGGGCTCACTTCCACCGTGAGCACGACGTCGGCGGTCACATCGAGCGTGCCCGACTCCACCGGCGTCGCCGGGGCGGCCGCGGTGCGCACCGCGCCGGCCATGAAGGCGCGCACCGGCACCACGCGCGGGCTGCTCTCCTCGACGGTGAGGATGCGCACGACTTTCAGTCCGAGCGCGGATGCCAGCACCTCCGCCTCGGCGCGCGCCTTGGTGGCCGCCTCCCGCAGCGCTTCGGCGCGCACGCCCTCGGTGTCGCGCAGCGTGAACTGGATGCCCTGGACCTGATTCGCGCCGGCCTGCGTCGCGCTGTCGATGACGACGCCGATCTTGGCGAGCTCATCCAGCGTCACCTGCACGACGTTCACCGCGTTGTAGCCGGTGAGGGTCGGCTCCTCGCCCTTCGGGTGGTACTGGTACGTGGGATTCAGCGAGTAGCTGATGGTCTTGAGCACGGCGCCGGGACCGGCGGCCTTGCGCACTGTGGCGAGCATCGCCTCGACCTGGCGCGCGTTCTCGGCTGCCGCGTCCTGGGAGTGCGTCGCGCGCGTCGTGACGCCGACGTCGATCTGCACCCTGTCCGGCTTCGCGGTGACCCGGGCATCCCCGGTGACCCGGATCGACGACAGTGTTGGGGCTGGCGTCTCGGCGCGCGCCGGCACTGAGCCAGCAGCGCCCACCAGCAGCACCGCAACCAGACACGTCGTGTTCCCGACGCAGGCAGAGCGCATTGGCATATTCTACGCGTGCTTCGTGCGGCAGTTCATAGTTTGGACAGGAGGGCGCGCATGCGCGAGGCCGGGGGCGGTATACAACTGGGGATGGCCGGCGCCGAAATCCAAGTTGCCCCCGACCGCTTCGAGGTTACCTCGGGCGGGGCGCTGCTCGTGGCCGAGCTGCGCTCGGCGATCGCGGTGTGCGTGTACGACGCCGACAAGGAGTGCGGTGCGTTGCTGCACCTGCGACTCATGGTCAGGCAATCCAAGCCCGCCGACGTGACCGACACGACCCTCGCCACCGAGCTCCTCATGGTGCACCGCTGCCTCGAGGCGCTGCGCGAGGCGGCGCCCGGGGCGCGGCAACTGCAGGCGCGCATCGTGGCGCATCTCGGGGACGCCCCGCACGCGCGCGGGGTGAGCGAAACCGTCATCAAGCTGGTGCACCACTACCTCGTGGACGCCGGGGTCGAGGTGCTGCCCGAGGACGTCGCGCAGGGTCCGGTGCGGGCGCTGCGCTTCCGGCCGAGCATGGGGTGGGTCCACACGCGCGCTTAGAGACGGGGCGGTGCGATGAGGGCCGGACACGACGCTCAAGTGCCGGAGCGAGTGCGGGAAGCGCTCGAGCGGGTGCTCGGCGCGCGCATCGGCCACGTGCGGGTCATCGAGCACTCCTGGTATGCGCGAGCCCACGGGCGCGCGGTCGCGACCACGCGCCGTGGCCGCATCTATCTCTCCGGCAGCGCCACCGAGTTCTTCGCCAATCCCTGGCTCATGCTGCACGAGTACTGCCACGTCATCCGTCAGTGGGAGGCGGGTACCCTCACCCTCGCTCGCTATGCGGGCGAATGGCTGCGACACGGATACTGGAACAACCGCTTCGAGGTCGAGGCGCGCGCCTTCGCGGACAGCCACGTCGCGGACCTCCACACCCTGCTCGCGCGCACGCCAACGCCTCCGCCAGCTCGCCTCAGCTAGCTCTAAAGGCCGCCTCGAGCGGGTCCCCGCCGAGCCCGCGATCCGGGCCTAGCCGAGCAGCGCTTCGCGCCGGTAGAGCCGTCCGGCGATGGCGAGGAGCAGCGCCGCAAGCGCGAGCGTCGCGCCGACCGAGAGCGCCAGATAGGCAGGCGCCACCGGCTCATCGCGCAGCAGGCTCGTGATGAGGAAGTGCTGGCTGAGCGACGGAACGGCCATCAGCCCAAGCCGCGGGCGCAGCCCCATGACCCCCGCGAATGCGAGCGGCAGCGTCGGCACGATGAGCACCAGGGCGATGTAGGTCTGCGCCTCGCGGTAGCTGCGCGTGGAAGCGGCCACGATGGTCATGAGCGCGGCCCCCGCCGGCACGAGCGGCAAGCAGCAGAGCACCACGGCGAGCGCGACGCCCGGACCGAAGTTGACGCTCATGCCGAAGCGCTCGAGCCCCGTGAAGCGCAGCATGACGGCGAAGGCGGCCACGGTGAGGGCGAGCGACAGCGTCATGTAGGCGCAGGCCGCGAGGATCTTGCCGAAGATCAGGAGCTCCCGCCGCACCGGCACCGTGAGCAGCGGCTCGAGCGAGCCGCGCTCGCGCTCGCCGGCGGTCGCATCGATGGCGAGGTACATGCCGCCCATCAGCATGGTGAGCAGCACGAGGTAGCTGAGTGTGCCGAGCGCCAGCACCGAGCGGCCGGACGGCGTCGAGACGTCGATGTCCTGGATCGCGACCGGCGTCAGAGTGAGCGGATCGATGCCGCGCGCGAGCGCGCGCAGCCGCGCGAGGAGCGAGGCGTACTGCTCGATGAGCGCCGTGACGCGCGCGCGAGCGCCGGACACCGACGGGTCGGACGAGTCGGCGTACAGCAGCACCGGCGCGGGCGTGCCGCCCTCGAGGCGCGCGGCGAAGTCCTCGCTCACCGCGAGCACCAGCTCGTGCCGATGGGCGCGCACCGCCGCGCGGGCCGCGGCGGCGTCGTAGTCGACGGGCCGCACTTCGATCCCGTGCTCTCGAAGGAAGGACAGCAGGTTCGGCGCGCGCTCGCCGTGCGCGACCGCGAGCGTGATCGGGCGATCGCTCTCGGCGGCGCCGCGCTCGATCCGCAGCGACAGTCCGCCGGCGAAGAGCAGCGGCCCGAGGAGCGGCCCCAGCACGAGCGCCGAGATGAGCGTGCGCCGTTCGCGCAGATTCTCGCGGAACTCCTTGGCGAACACCGTGAGGAGCGCGCGCACCGCTTCAGTCCCCGGCCTGCCCTGCGATCAGCCGCACGAAGGCCTCCTCGAGGCTCGAGGCCCCGGTGCGCGCACGGATCGCCGCCGCGCTGCCGCTCGCGAGCACGGTGCCGTGAGCGATCACCACCACCTCGTCGCAGAGCGCGCTGACCTCCTGCATCACGTGGCTCGAGAACAGCACGCAGTGCCCGTCATCGCGGAGCGATGTGAGCAGACGCCGGAGCGCCAGCACCGCCATGACGTCGAGCCCGTTGGTCGGCTCATCCAGCACCAGGTTCCGCGGCCGGTGAACCAGGGCGCGCGCGAGCGTGGTCTTCACCTTCTCGCCCTGCGAGAAGCCCCGGGCGCGGCGATCGGCGAATTCCTCCATCTCGAGGAGCGCGATGAGCTCGGCGGCGCGCTCGCGGGCGGCGCGGCGCTCGAGACCGTGCAGGGCGCCGAAATAGAGGATGTTCTCGCGCGCCGTGAGGTTCGGATAGAGCCCGGCGCCGTGCGCGAGCACCCCGAGGCGGCGCGCCGCCTCGAGGGGCGAGTGCATCACGCCGTAACCGTCGATGAGTGCATCGCCCGAATCGGGCCTGAGCACCGTGTAGAGCATCCGGAGAGTCGTCGACTTGCCGGCGCCGTTCGGCCCCACGAGGCCCGTGATCCGGCCGTCGGCGGCGTGCAGACTCACATCGCGCACGGCGACGACCGCGCCGAAGTGCTTGGCCAGGTGCGTGGCCTCGATCAAGCGCGCGCCGGGTGCGCACCGCTCACGGCGCGGGCCCGTTCACCGAGGTGAAAAAGGGCATCGGCCGCGCCGCGCGGGTGCAGGCGACGTCGAGCCCGGCCACCGAGGCGCGCGCGAGAAATTGCGCCATCACGCGGTCCAGGCACGGAGCGGTCAGCGCCCCGTGACCGAAGCCCTCGAGCACGACCGAGAGACCGTGCGCGAAGCCGCGCGCGGCGAGCGCGGCGAATGCGGGCGGCGTCACCGGATCGTCGCCGCCCGACAGCAGCAGCGCCGGCACCTCGCTCGTGAGCGGCGCGTGGAAATCGGGGTCGATCGCACCGTGCGGCCAGATGCGGCACACGGTCTCCAGGCCATCGAGCTGCGCGGTGCCGAGGAAGGTGTCGGCGAGGCGCGTGCGCTCGCGCGCGCTCACGCGATAGAAGGGCACGTCCTCCGTGCACACCACGCTGTCGTGCATGCCGGTCGCGACCGCTCCGGCATAGGCACGCTCGACCAGGAGGAACTGCGCGGCGAGCGGGGCGTAGTCGGCGCGCGAGGCGGCCTCGCCGAGGAGCAGCGGCAGCAGCGCGGCGTACTCGGCGCTGTAGCTCGCGAGGCGCAGCACCGTCGCCAGGTGCTCGGCGGTGAAATCGAAGCGCCGGGGCTCCCCGGTGGAAGGGTCGGAGACGCTGACCGGCACCGCGCGGCGGGCGAGCGCCGCGCGCACGCTCCGGTAAGCCTGCGCGGGATCGCCGAAGCGGCTGCGGCAGGGCGGCTGCGCCGCGCAGCGCGCGAGGATATCGAGGAGCGAGCGCTCAGCATCGAGCGCCACCTCGGGCCCGAGGGCGAGAGGGGCCGGCACGACCCCGTCGAGAATCACGGCGCGCACGCGCTCGGGGAAGCGGCGCAGGTAGTGCTGCGCGACGCGCGTGCCGTAGGAGGTGCCATAGAGGTTGATGTGCTCGTAGCCGAGGGCGGCGCGCACGCGCTCGAGATCCTGAACGGCGACGCTCGTCGTGTACCAGCTCACCTCGGCACGCGCGCCGAGGTCCCCGAGGCAGCCCCGCGTGGCGGCGGCGATCTCAGCCTGCCCCGCGCGATAGAGCAGCTCCTCGCCCTCGGCGCAGCCGAGCCGGTTCGATCGCCCGGTGCCGCGCTGGTCGACGAGGACGATGTCGCGCTCGCGCCGGATGCGCGCAAGGGCGGGAGCGACCGTCGCATAGAACTCGCTCGCCGCCTGCCCCGGACCCCCCGCGAGGACGAAGAGCGGATCGGGCTCCTTGCGACGGCTGACCGCCGGCACGCGCGCGACGGCGAGGCCGATCTGCCGCCCGCCGGCGACGTGCGGATTCTCCGCGACGGTGAGCACGCCGCACTCCGCCGCCACCACCGTGTGCAGCAGCGGGTGCTCGATCTCGCAGGGAGTGAGCTCCAGCGCCGCGGGCGGCGGGGTCGCGCTGCCGGCGGGAAGGCCGAGCGAGAGCAGCACGGCGGCGCCCGGGGCTCTAAGGGTGATGGGCATGCGCGACTTTCGGCATCGGTTGCATACAATACCCGTCCCTCGCGGCCTCCGAGCGTAAGCAACCGCGGTTAAGAATGATGAGCAAGGCTAAGCGATTTGCGTCCACGCATGATGTCATCGTGGTCGGCGGAGGACACGCCGGCACCGAGGCGGCGCTGGCCTGCGCGCGCATGGGTGCGCGCACCCTGCTCCTCACCCAGAGCATCGAGACGGTCGGCCAGATGAGCTGCAATCCGGCCATCGGCGGCATCGGCAAGGGACACCTGGTACGCGAGATCGACGCGCTCGGGGGCGCCATGGCGCGCGCTGCGGACCGCGCCGGAATCCAGTTCCGCACGCTGAATGCCAGCAAGGGTCCGGCGGTGCGCGCCACGCGCGCCCAGGCCGACCGGCAGCTCTACCGCCAGGCCATCCGCTCGCTACTCGAGGAGGAGCCCAGGCTTTCAGTCTTCCAGCAGGAGGCCGGGGACCTGATCGTCGAGGGCGGCCGGGTGCTCGGGGTGGTCACGGTCACCGGGATCGCCTTCGGCGCGCGCGCCGTGGTACTCACGGTGGGTACGTTCCTCGCCGGACGCATTCACGTCGGCCTCACCCAGTACCCGGGCGGCCGCGCCGGGGACGCGCCCTCGCAGGCCCTCGCCGCGCGCCTTCGCGAGCTCCAGCTTCGGGTCGGGCGGCTCAAGACCGGCACGCCGCCCCGGATCGACGGGCGGACCCTTGACTTGTCGGTCATGGCCGTCCAGCCGGGGGATGAGCCCGCACCAGCCTTTTCGTTCCTTGGGCATGCTAATGAGCACCCCAAACAGGTAAATTGTTTCATAACGAAGACAAACGAGCAAACTCACGAGATCATCCGGGCCGCCACGGATCGTTCGCCCATGTTCACCGGCGCGATCCAGGGTGTGGGGCCCCGCTACTGCCCCTCGGTCGAGGACAAGGTGGTGCGCTTTGCGGACAAGCCGTCGCACCAGATCTTCGTCGAGCCCGAGGGGCTCAACACTCACGAGGTCTACCCGAACGGCATCTCGACGAGCCTCCCGTTCGATGTGCAGTGCGAGTTCGTGCGCACGATCCGGGGCTTCGAGCACGCGCATCTGACGCGCCCCGGTTATGCGATCGAGTACGACTTCTTCGATCCACGGGAGCTGAAGCCCTCGCTCGAAACGCGCGCGCTCGCGGGGCTGTACTTCGCGGGCCAGATCAACGGCACCACCGGCTACGAGGAAGCCGCGGCTCAGGGGCTCGTCGCGGGCATCAATGCGGCGCTCGCCGTGAGGGAGCGCGAGCCCTGGATCCCGAAGCGCAGCGACGCCTACCTCGGGGTGCTGATCGACGACCTCGTGATGCGCGGCACGAGCGAGCCGTACCGCATGTTCACCAGCCGCGCCGAGTACCGGTTGCTGCTGCGCGAGGACAACGCGGACCTGCGCCTCACGCCGCTCGGGCGCGAGCTCGGACTCGTCGATGATGAGCGCTGGGCGCTCTTTGAGGCGAAGCGGGAAGCCTCCGACCTCGAGGTCGATCGCCTGACGAGGCTGCGGTTGACGCCGGCGTCGGTGCCGGCGGAATGGGCGCGGCGCGTCCTCGGCGCCCCGCTCGCGCGCGACACCTCGGCCTTCGAGCTGCTCCGCCGGCCCGGGGTCACGTACCAGTCGCTGATCGAGGTTGTGGGCGCGCCGACATGGCCGCGGGCACTCGACGATCGGGTACCCGCCCAGGTGCGCGCGCAGGTCGAGGTCCGGGCGCGCTACTCGGGCTACATCGAGCGGCAGCAGGAGGACATCGAGCGCTCGCGCAGCCACGAGGCGATGGCGCTCCCGGCCGACCTCGACTACGCCTCCCTCACGGGGCTCTCGCACGAGGTGCGCCAGAAGCTCAGCACGGCGCGGCCCGCGACGCTCGGCCAGGCGGGACGCATCCCCGGCGTGACGCCGGCGGCAGTGTCGATCCTGCTGGTGCACTTGAAGAAGCGCAGCCTCCGAAGGCACCCGCGCGTCGCATGACCGGATTCCGCGAGCTGCTCGAGCGCGCCTGGGAGAAGAGCGACTCGCTGGTGTGCGTCGGGCTCGACCCGGAAATCGAGCGCTTCGCGGCGCACATCGCCGCCGAGCCCTCGCCGATCTTCCAGTTCAACAAGGCCATCGTGGACGCCACCGCGGACCTCGTGTGCGCCTACAAGCCGCAGTTCGCGCACTACGCCGCCTACGAGGCCGAGGACCAGCTCGAGCGCACCATCGAGTACATCCACAAGACCCATCCGGGTGTGCCCGTGATCCTCGATGCCAAGCGCGGCGACGTCGGCCACACCGCCGAGCGCTACGCCATCGAGGCCTTCGAGCGCTACGGCGCCGACGCGGTCACCGTGAGCCCCTATCTCGGAGGCGACGCGCTCGAGCCCTTCCTCCGCCGCGCCGACAAGGGAGTCATTATCCTCTGCCGCACTTCGAATCCCGGCGCGCGCGAGCTGCAGGACCTCGTGGTGGGCGGTCGCAAGCTCTACCAGGTCGTCGCCGAGCTCGCGGCGCGGCGCTGGAACTCGCGCGGTAATTGCCTGCTGGTCGTCGGCGCCACCTACCCGGGCGACCTCGCCGAGGTGCGCGCACTCGTCGGCGACATGCCGCTCCTCGTGCCCGGGGTCGGCGCGCAGGCGGGCGATGTGGCGCAGGCGGTCAAGGCCGGACAGACCCCGGACGGCACCGGCCTCATCGTCAGCTCCTCGCGCGCCATCCTCTACGCGTCCGCGGGCGGGGACTTCGCCACCGCGGCCCGCAAGGCGACCGCGAGGCTGCGCGCCGAGATCAACGCGAGCCGCACGAAGCGGGCATGACCTCGCGCGCGGCTCTCATCGTCCACCTCGCACCGCTCGCGATCCTCGCCACGCTCGCCGCATGCAGCCGCTCGCCCACCCAGGGTGCGGGCGGCGCGGCGCCCCACCAAGCTATCCTGGTTCGCGGCGGGGGACCCGACCCCGACTCGCTCGATCCGCAGAAGGCGCGCGGCTTCGAGGCGCAGAGCGTGCTGCGCGACCTGTGCGAGGGACTGACGACGCTCGACAAGCACGCCGCCGTGGCGCCCGGGGTCGCCTCCACGTGGGGCGCGAGCCCCGACGGGAAGACCTTGGTGTTCAAGCTGCGGCGAGAGGCGCGCTGGTCGAACGGGGAGCCGCTGGTGGCCGCGGACTTCGTCGCGGCCCTCGAGCGCCTGGTGGACCCCGCGACCGGCTCGGGCTACGCGGAGTACATCGACGTCATCGTCAACGCGGCCGACATCACCGCCGGCCGCAAGCCCCCGCGGTCGCTCGGCGTCACGGCGCCCGATGACTCGACCGTCACCATCCAGCTCGCCACTGCAGCGCCCTACCTGCCGACGCTGCTCTCGCATCCCGCGACCTGCCCGGTGCACCGGCCGACGCTCGCTCAGCACCCGGAGGGCTTTGCCCGGCCCGGGGTCATGGTGTCGAACGGCGCCTTCGTCCTCAAGGAATGGGTACAGGGGTCGTACATCCTGGCGGCCCGCAACCACTATTACTGGAACGACGCCGCCACGCACCTCGATGCGGTGAAGTACCTGCTGATCCCGGACGAGAACGCCGAGCTCGCGCGCTACCGGGGCGGGGAGCTCGAGATCACCTTCGTGGTGCCGCGCGGGCAGTTCGACTGGATCAAGGCGCACCTCGCGGCAGAGCTGCACGTCTTTCCGCAGCTCGCCACCTACTACTACGGCTTCAACCTCCGGCGCCTCCCGTTCCGCGACAACCTGAAGCTCCGTCGCGCGCTCTCGCTCGTGGTCGACCGCGACAAGCTCGCGCAGCTCGTACTGCGGGTGGGAGAGCTGCCGGCCTGGGGGTGGGTGCCGCCCGGGGTCGATCACTACACCTCGCAGTCCTTCGACTATCGGAGCGCGCCGCTCGCCGAGCGCCTCCGCGAGGCGCAGCGCCTCTACGCCGAGTCCGGCTTCTCCCGCGAGCACCCGGTGCGCTTCGAGCTGCGTTACAACTCGGGCGAGGTGCACACCAAGCTCGCGGTCGCGGTCGCCTCCATGTGGAAGGAGGCGCTCGGGGCGGACGTGCGGTTGACGCAGGTGGAGTTCAAGTCGCTGCTGCAGGACATCGATCGCGGCGATGTCGAGATGTTCCGCTCGAGCTGGACGGGCGACTACAACGACGCTTACACCTTCGCGCAGTACCTGAAGAGCGATTTCGGCGTGAACCTGCCGCATTACTCGAGCGTCGAGTACGACGCGCTCGTGACGCGCGCCGCCGCCGAGACGGACGCCGGCCGGCGCGAGGCGCTGCTCGAGGAGGCCGAGCGCGTGGCGCTCCGCGATCATCCGCTCATCCCACTGTACTTCTACGTGAACAAGCACCTCGTGAAGCCGGAGGTGCTCGGCTGGTACGACAACGTCATGAACGTGGTCTACAGCCGGGACCTGGCGCTCTCGGCGCCGGCGCACTGAGCGGCGGCGGCGGCAACAGCAGCAGCCGTGGCGGCGCTGTCACGGCCGTCCGCGGCACACAAAAAAGGGCCGCAGGAGCGGCCCTTGAGGATTGAAGCGCCCGGCGAGCGCGGCGGGCTGTCTCCAGGCTACAGAATGTTGTGTGAGATGTCGCACCGGCTGGTGTCGTTCGACCAGGTGCTCTGCATGGCGTAGGCGCCGTTGCCCATGCTCACGTTCGCCGCCGCGCCCTGCCCGGAGCTGATCCAGGCGCACAGATCGCCGTTCTCGGACCCGGAGCGCGTGGTCCAGCCGCCGGCGGGGAGCTGGTCGGTGAGGGTCTCCGCGTACTCGTGTCCGTTCACGATGGAGAAGCCGTCGAGGAGCCCGGCCGAGCCCGGGTTGACGAAGTTCTCGCCGCAGCTCGCCCCGAGGTCGGTGACGTACGGCATGTTGGTATAGGGGAGGTCGCCGTAGGACGAGGTGGTGTAGGAGTGCCAGGCACAGAAATTGGCGCTGCCGAAGCCGTCGGGATGCGTGCCCGAGGGCGACACGACCACGTACTGCGCGTAGCGATTGGACGCCGCCGTGGTGTTACCGAAATGCGCCGCCGCGTTGACCGCCTCCTGCGCGAGCTGCGAGATGGTGGCGCTCGAGGGCGAAGGGGCCGCAGTGTCGAACCAGACTCCAGCCAGCGCACCCACGCTCGGATAGCCGACGTGTGGGGTGTTGGCGGTGTTGCAGGTCGTGGCGCCCCTGGGCACGGTCGGACCGTCGCAGTACTGCGTCATCGTGCCCGACCAGTGCTCGCCGCCCGTGCCGAGACCAGTGAACAGGTTCTGCAGGTAGGTGGCCGCGCCGTTCGGGTCGCCGCCACCGGTCCATTGGCTGCCGTAGAACACCAGGTACACCTTCGGCGTGCCGCTCGTGACGCCGATCCCGTCGATGCCGCCGCCGAAGGCGAGGACGGTATGACGCCGCAGACGAGCGGCACTCGCGCCGTGCACCCGATCCCATTCATCCATGTGCAGCTTGGCCTCGCGCGTCGGCACCGCCCCGTGGCGATATTCGTGTCCGTAGGCTGGCGCGAAGGGATTGTCGGCGAGCCGCAGATCGTCGGCGGACAGCGCGGCGCCGACGGCCAGGCCGCCGATCACGGCCGCGGCCGCGGCCGCGAGCGCTGGCCGCGAAGCTTTCATGTGCTTGAGTGTATTCACGTGATTCCTCCCATTGCGGTTATCGTGCGCGGTCCGATGCGACAGGCGCGGCATCGGCTCCGCTCGTGCAGCACGAACGGAGGCTCAAGCGATGCGAGGAGTGGTTCGGGTGAACGATCCTCCCTGTCGCAGATCGAGCCCATCCTTGGCGTGGCGGATCGTCCGCCACCGCGCCGACGAATGCAACTGCAGAGCGGCCGCGAGGCGCGCTTGCTCAGGAGGCGGTTGCTGAGCCGTGGCCTTACTCAGAGGATCGCGTGCGATATCTCGCACGCGTTGGTGTCGTTCGACCAGGTGCTCTGCATGGCGTAGGCGCCGTTGCCCATGCTCACGTTCGCCGCGGCGCCCTGACCGGCGGCGATCCAGGCGCACTCGTCGGCGTTCTCCTCGCCGGTCTGGGCGTTGGCCCAGCCGCCCGCCGGGTTCTGATCGGTCACGATCTCGGCGTACTCGTGACCGCCGACGATCGAGAAGCCATCGAGGACGCCTGCGGCGCCGCGGTTGACGAAGTTCGCTCCGCAGCTCGTCCCGAGATCCGACACGTACGGCAGGTTGGCGTACGCGATGTCCCCGAACGAGGAGCTGGTGAAATCGTGCCAGCCGCAGAATCCTCCCGTGGTGCCGAAGCCGTCCGGATGCGCGCCCGAGGGCGAGACGATGAAGTACAACGCATAGCGGTTGGAGTCGGCCGAGGTGTTGCCGAAATGGCGTGCCGCGTTGACTGCCTCCTGCGCGAGCTGCGCGGCCGTGGCGTTGGCGGGCGAGGCCGCCGAGCCGTCAAACCACACTCCGGCGAGCAGCCCCGCGCGCGGATAGCCGACGTGCGGGGCGCCCGCCGGGCAGGACGTGGCACCTTTCGCCACCCGCTCACCGTCGCAGTACTGGGTCATGGTGCCCGACCACTGCTCGCCTCCGGTCCCGATCCCCGTGAACAGGCTCTGCAGGTACGCGGCGGCGGCCTGCGGATCGCCGCCGCTCGTCCACTGGCTGCCGTAGAACACGAGGTAAACCTTCGGCGTGCCGCTCGTGACGCCGATGCCGTTGACGCCGCCGCCGAAGGACAGCACGTTCGAGACGGGACCCGCGGCGCGGCTCGCGTACCAGGCCTGCATCCTCTGCTGAGTCTCGCGGGTAGCCACCGCGCCATGGCGATAGGCGTGCTGGTACCACGGAGCGTAAGGGCAGATCAGCGTGGCCGGTTTTGATGGGGGCGCCGCGCAGCCGGCCGCGAGGCAGGCCGCGGCCACGGCACCTGTTGCAACGCCTGTGTAGCTTGGGATCGTCACGGGACCTCCTGTCAGTTGCGCGAATGCGTATCGATTGCGCGATGCGCGGCCGCTTTGAGCTGCGCGCGCACGCGGCGCGCAGCTCGCCTCACTTGCCGATGCAGAATCCGGCGAAGATTCGTCCCAGCAGGTCATCCGAGGTGAATTCCCCGGTGATCTCGCTCAAGGCCAGCTGCGCACCGCGGAGCTCCTCCGCGACGAGCTCCCCGGCGCGATGCTCGGTGAGCTGCCGCGCGGCTTCCTCGGTGTGCGTGCGCGCGCGAGCGAGCGCCTCGAGGTGCCGGCGGCGGGCGCTGATCGCGCCGCCCTCGACGGTCTGAAAGCCCATGCACTGCTTCAAGTGCGCGCGCAGCTTGTCGAGCCCCTCCCCGGTGAGCGCCGAGAGCATGACACGCGGCGGGCCGCTCCAGGTGTCGGCGAGAGGCACCCCCGCCGCCAGATCGCATTTGTTGAAGACGAGCGTCACCGGCACATCCTCCGGCAGCCGCGCGTGCTCGTCGCGGAATGCCCGGCCATCCGGATCCTCCGCGGTATCGATCACGAACAGCACCCGGTCGGCGCGCTGCATCTCGGCCCGCGCGCGCCGCATGCCCTCCTCCTCGACGACATCGCCACCGTCCCGCAGGCCCGCGGTATCGAGCACGTGCAGCGGCATGCCGTCCAAGTGGATCCTCTCGCGCACCACATCGCGCGTGGTGCCGGGAATCGCCGTCACGATCGCCGCGTCGTAGCCGGCGAGCCGGTTGAGCAGACTCGACTTGCCGGCGTTCGGCCGCCCGGCGATGACGACCGTCATGCCCTCGCGCAGCAGCCGCCCCTGGCGGGCACTCTGCAGCACCCCTTCGAAGTGCTCGCGCACGGATGCGAAGCGATCGGTGAGCTCGCCGTCGGCGAGCAAGTCGATCTCCTCCTCCGGAAAGTCGATCGCGGCCTCCACGTAGGTGCGCAGCTCCACCACCGCCTCGGTGAGTCCGTGCACCATGGCGGAGAACTCCCCCTGGAGCGAGCGCATGGCGGCGCGCGCCGCCTCGCGCGAGCCGGCGTCGATCAGATCCGCAATGGCCTCGGCCTGCGCGAGATCGACCTTGTCGTTGAGGAATGCCCGCTGGGTGAATTCGCCGGCCTGCGCGCGGCGTGCCCCGAGCTCGACCACCCGAGCGACCAGGGCCTCGACCACGAGCGGCCCGCCGTGACCGTGCAGCTCGAGGACGTGCTCGCCGGTATAGGAATGCGGCGCCGGAAAGAACAGCGCCAGCCCCGCATCGATCGGTTCCTTCTGTGCGTCGAGGAAGCGTGCGAAGGTCGCGTGCCGGGCCTTGGGAAGCTCCCCCAGCATCACGGCCGCGAGCTCCGGCACCTTCGGGCCGGAGATGCGCACGATGCCGACGCCGCCGCGTCCGGGTGGCGTTGCCGCGGCTACGATGGTGTCCGAGCGTCTCATGTCGAGCGGTTGGCAAGGCTACCGCCGGAGCCCGCCGGAAAGGAAGCGGTCCGCGCGGCGCGCGCCGGATCGCGGCAGCCCGGCGCGGCGCGGGGGCTCGCCGCCCGCGGAGCGGCGCGCTGCGCCGCCGGCACTCAGCCGCGCCTCGCCGCCGCAGCCGCCTCGATCCGGCGGTTGATGTTCGTCACCCAGTACAGCACGAGTCCCGCCGGGAAAAACGCGAAGGTCGCCGACATGACGATCGGCATGATCATGAACACTTTCGCCTGCACCGGATCGGGGGGCGCGGGGTTCAGCTTGTACTGCACGAACATCGCCACCGCCATGATCGCCGGCAGGATGAACCAGGGGTCGCGCGTGGAGAGATCGTGGATCCAGAACGCGAACGGCGCCTGACGCATCTCGACGCTCTCGAGCAGCACCCAGTAGAAGGCGAGAAACACCGGGATCTGGATGATGATCGGCAGGCACCCGGCGACCGGGTTGATCTTCTCGCGCTGATAGAGCTCCATCATCGCGCGGCCGAGCTTCTCCTTGTCGCCGGCATAGGTTTCCTGCAGGTTCTTGATGCGCGGCTGCAGCGTCTTCATCTTCGCCATCGAGCGCCCGCTCGCCTCCGAGAGCGGATAGAAGCCGAGCTTGAGGAGGAAGGTGACGAGGATGATGGCGACACCCCAGTTGCCGGTGAGCGCGTGCACCTGGTCGAGGAGCCAGAAGAGCGGCCTCGCGAGGAACCAGAGCCGACCGTAGTCGGCCACCCGGCCGAGCTCGGGCGCGGTCGCCTCGAGCTGTCGCTGGAGCTTGGGTCCGGTATAGAGAACCTGGCCGAAGCGCGCCGTGGCGCCCGGCGCAAGGGTCTCCTCGGGACCGGTGGCCGAGAGCAGGTACTCGTCCCCGGAGACACCGAGCGTGAAGTTATACGGGGCGCCGCGCGGCGGCACGATGGCGCTCACGAAGTGGTGCTGGAGCGCCGCGACCCAGCCGTCGCGCACCTCGAGCGAGAGGTGAGTGTCCTGCGTGCTGGTGGTGTCGAGCTTGCGGTACCGGGTGCCGTCGTAGATCGCAGGCCCGTGGAAGGCGTAGCTTTCGACGTCGAACATCGAGGTCTTGGTGCGCGGATCGTTGCGCAGGATCTGCGCGTAGGGGCGCGCCTGCCACGGCCCGCTGCCGCCGTTGTGCACCTGGTACTCGACCTGGACGCGGTAATCGCCGCGATGGAACACGAACGTCTTCGTGCCGGTCACGCCGCCCTCGCTCCAGGTGAGCGGAACGCGCAGCTCCCCGCGACCGTCGAGGCGATAGCTCGACTGCGGGCTCGAGTAGCTCGCGAGGTGCGTCGGGTAGGGCGCGCCCTGCGGGCCGGTGAGGCCCGACTGCAGAACATAGAGCGTGCCGGGCGAGTCCTCGTTCTCGAGGCGCACCCGGGTCGCTTCACCCTTCACCCTCGGATAAGCGGGAAGATCCACCCGCCTCAGCGTGCCGCCCTGCGTCGAGATATCGACGTCGAGCACGTCGGTGCGCACGTGCACGAGGGGCGCCGCGGCAGGCGCGGGCGTTGCGGGTGGGACCACCCCGCCGAGCGCTCCGGGCGCCGAAGGCGCGGCCGCCTCGCCGCCCGCAGTGCCGGCAGCGCCCCCGGACTTCGCCGCCGGTGCCTCGGGAATGCGGCTGCCGAGGTCGTTGGCGGGCGTGGCGGGTCGCTGAGCCGCGGCGCCTTGCGCCGCGGGTGTCCCGGCGGGCGGCAGTCGCGGCCCGTAGTCCTGCATCCAGCTCGTGTAATTGGCGAGGAGCAGCAACGCGAGCGCCGCCCACAGCACGACGCGCGTGTTCTTCACGAGGTTATTGCCCATGAGCGTGAGGGCGGGGGCCGGGCGTGCCCGGCGCCTCCGGCACCGGATCGAATCCGCCCGCGTGCCAGGGATGGCAGCGCGCCAGCCGTGCGATCGCGAGCGCGCCTCCCCGCACGACGCCGAACCGCAGCACCGCTTCGAGCGCGTAGCGCGAGCACGACGGATAGAAACGGCACACCGGGCCGAGGAGCGGGCTCACGGTCCACTGGTAGAGGCGGATCAGGAGTGCGACGAGGTGGCGCATTGCTCACCGACTTTCTTCCAGAGCGCCGCGAGGCTCTCGCGCAGCGCCTGCGGCGAGGCATCGCGTGCGCGCGGCCGGATGCTCACGACCACGTCCACCGCCGGGATCGCGCGCTGATGAAGACGGAAGGACTCGCGAATGATGCGGCGGATGCGGTTGCGCGCCACGGCGCCGCCCGCGGCCCGCACCGCCACCGCGAGCCCGAGGCGCGGGCGGTCCGATTGATTGAGAGTCGCCGTCACCGCAAAGAATCCGTCACCGATCCGCCGCCCGCGTGCGTAGGCGGCATCGAAATCGCACTTGCGCCGCAGGCGAAGCCGCGCCGGCAGAGTGAGCCGCCCAGGCATCAAGCCCTTAGATAGAGAGTTTAAGGACGGGTTGCGCGGCGCTCTCGCGGCGCACGCGAACCTAAAGTGCTTAGGGTATCAGCTTGCGCCGGCCCTTGGCGCGCCGCCGCGCGAGCACGCGGCGGCCGCTCTTGGTGGCCATGCGCGCACGGAACCCGTGTGTGCGCTTGCGGCGCACCTTGCTCGGTTGATAGGTTCGCTTCATGACCGAAAGGCTCCGTCGGGTGACCCGCTGGCTCGCAAAAAAAGGGCGGCAAGGCTAAGCCGTTGAGCGCCAAGGTGTCAATACGCCGTGCGCTCGATGCGCGCGCGATGAATCTTCAGTGCGCGGCGCGATCGGTATAGACTTCGCACCCTTTTCCTCAACGCTCACCGATCAACCTCGCGGAGGCAACGCGCGTGGAAGCGTCGCTTTGGACTCGCTGCATGGGCGCGTTGGAAACGGAGCTTCCGGAGCAGCAATTCAATACCTGGGTGCGGCCGCTGCAGGCCATGGAGGGTAATGGGGCACTGAAGCTCCTGGCGCCCAATCGCTTCGTGGTCGACTGGATCAACGCGAACCTGCTGCCGCGCATCGGCGAGCTGCTGCGCGATGAGAGCACGGGCGACGTGCCGATCGTGACCGTCGAGGTCGGCTCGAGGAGCAGCGCGGCACGCGCGCCCCCGGCCGGGTTCGCGCCGGCAAGCGCACGTCGCGCCGAGGGGCTCGTGGTCGGCGCGCGGCTCAATCCCGATTTCAGCTTCGCGAGCTTCGTCGAGGGCAAGAGCAACCAGCTCGCCAAGGCCGCCGCTCTCCAGGTGGCGGAAAATCCCGGGCGCGCCTACAACCCCCTGTTCATCTACGGAGGCGTCGGCCTCGGCAAGACGCACCTGATGCACGCGATCGCACACCACATCCGGCGCCAGAACGGGGAGGCGCGCATCGCCTACGTACACTCGGAGCGCTTCGTGGGCGACATGGTGCGCGCGCTGCAGCACAACTCGATGAACGAGTTCAAGACCGCCTACCGCTCGCTCGATGCGCTGCTGATCGACGACATCCAGTTCTTCGCCGGCAAGGAGCGCTCGCAGGAGGAGTTCTTCCACACCTTCAACGAGCTGCTCGAGGGACAGCACCAAGTGATCCTCACCTGCGACCGCTATCCCAAGGAGGTCGCGGGCCTCGAGGAGCGGCTCAAATCGCGCTTCGGATGGGGACTCACGGTGGCGATCGAGCCGCCCGAGCTCGAGACCTGCGTGGCGATCCTCATGACCAAGGCGCAGGCGAATGCCGTGACACTCCCCGAGGAGGTCGCGTTCTTCATCGCCAAGCGCATCCGCTCGAATGTGCGCGAGCTCGAGGGGGCGCTGCGGCGCGTGATCGCGAATTCGCGCTTCACGGGACGCCCCATCACGCTGGAGTTCACCAAGGAGGCGCTGCGCGACCTGCTGTCACTGCAGGCGAAACTCGTCACCGTCGAGAATATTCAGAAGACCGTGGCGGATTACTACAAGGTGCGCCTCGCGGACCTCCTCTCCAAGCGGCGCAGCCGCTCGGTGGCGCGCCCGCGGCAGGTGGCGATGGCGCTCGCCAAGGAGCTCACCAGCCACAGCCTGCCCGAGATCGGCGATGCCTTCGGCGGCCGTGATCACACCACCGTGATGCACGCCTGCAAGCGCATCAAGGGGCTGCGCGATACCGAGCCGCGCGTGCGGGAGGACTACTCAAACCTGTTGAGAACCCTGGCGGGTTGATGTGCACCGGGCTGTGGACTTGCTGTGTGCGAGCATGGGGATAAAGTTACGTACAGGCCGCACACAGCCGTTCAGCAGCTCATTCCGCCGCTTGTGGTCGGAGAAAAGCGTGGCAGAAGTCTGATCGGGCACACAAAGTACTATCCATCCCCGTAACTCCCAGGCTCTATAGTCTCAATAATAAAAGAACTCGTCTGTTTCAGGATTCGTATACAGAAAGCGACCGACCCATGAAGCTCACCGCCGCCCGTGAAGAACTGCTTGCGCCTCTCCAGAGTGTCATCGGTGTAGTCGAGCGTCGGCAAACGATGCCGGTGCTCGCGAACGTGCTGCTGGCGGCACGGGACAATAAACTGAGCGTGACGGGGACGGATCTCGAGGTCGAGCTGGTCGCAACCTGCGCGGTGAGCGTGCAGCAGCCGGGCGATATCACGGTGCCCGGACGCAAGCTCCTCGACATCTTCCGCTCGTTACCGGAGAAGGTGAGCATCATGCTCAGCACGGAGGGCGAGCGTGTGTCGGTGCGCGCGGGTCGCAGCCGCTTCACGCTGTCGAGCCTGCCGGCGTCCGAGTTTCCGCTGGTGGAGGAGATCAACGCGCAGCAGACACTCACCATGCCGCAGGGTGAATTCCGCCGCCTGATCGACAAGACTCACTTCGCGATGGCGCAGCAGGACGTGCGCTATTACTTGAACGGTCTGCTGCTCGAGACCGACGGCAAGGCGCTGCGCGCGGTAGCAACGGACGGACATCGCCTCGCGCTCTGCGAAACCGAGCTCTCCGGCAAGGCGCGCACCAGTCAGCAGGTCATCGTGCCCCGCAAAGGCGTGCTGGAGCTGCAGCGGATCCTCGGGACCGAGAACAATATCGAGCTGGCAGTCGGAACCAATCACGTTCGAGCCCAGATAGGCGAAATTCGCTTCACTTCGAAGCTGATCGACGGTCGTTTCCCGGAGTACGCTCGTGTCATCCCGAGCAATCCGCCGAAGACCGTCGAGGCGGACCGCGAAAACCTGCGTCAGGCACTGCAACGCACGGCGATCCTTTCCAACGAGAAATACCGCGGAATCCGACTCACCGCGCGCCCCGATCTCCTTACCCTGCAGGCCCACAACCCGGAGCAGGAGGAAGCCGAGGATCAGGTCGAGGTGTCGTACAAGGGCGAGGAAGTCGAGATCGGCTTCAACGTCAACTACCTCCTCGATGCGCTGAGCGCGATCGAGGGCGACAAGGTGCAGATCGGGCTCACGGACTCAAACAGCAGCTGCCTCATCCACGCACCCGGCACGATGCACACGCGGTACGTCGTGATGCCGATGCGGCTGTAGGAATCGGGAGCCCTACCTTAGCCTTGGCTGCAAAGCGAGCTTGATCCGCTCGCTTGCGGGACAATCTGACCGCTCTTACGAAGATATAGGGTCACTGGAGAGTCATAAGGGCCGGGTGTCACTGCAGGCCCTTCGCCAGCCGCCCGCAGGTTTGGCGTCGGTGTGCGGGCTTGGGCATCCGAAAAAGCTGTCCCAGCACCGGCCGTGTTCCACGTGGAACAGCCCGGTGACGGAGCTTGAGGACGGACCGACGCGACCGCTTGTCCGTCGAAGATCCCTCGGGCCTGATCTCTCCGGCAGCGTGGGCCTCGCGCTCCCCCGCGGATATCTCCGAAAGGACTCGCCTGTGAGCTCAGCGGCACGGCGGCGCGGCTACGGGTGAATGCTCCTGGCCCGTCGATGTGGCGCGCTGGGCTACGCCTGGGGCCGCGTTTGAGCGACGGAGCTTCATGGGCTCCCCCTGCATTGCAAGGGCATCTTCGCTTTACGGATTCAGGAACGGACTGCGGACGACATATCGGGCCGCTGGTGGCCTCCGTCGAGACGGGACCTGATGACGATTCGCTCTCAGGAGTCTCATGACTTGCCGAGTGTCTGAGGCACCCCGACGGCTTATCCGGTTCATCTCCTGGGTCACTCTGACGCGTTTCCAGCAGCTTGTACGCTCTGGTCGGTTGGGGTCGTTCTTGCCTCGCCTGCGGTAGGCCGCCGCGGACTGCGTCGCCATCAGCTCCCGTGTATGCCCGAGCTTGGCGAGATCACGCGTCCAGCAGGGGGCACTGCCACACGCCTCGATCCCGACCAGGTGTGGCAAGCAGTTGCGCGAAGAACTCCAACACCTTCGCGCGCGGCAGGTGTCTTGCGCGCCTTCGCACCGCCGTGCTCATCCACCCCAGGCACCTGAAAGACCTGCCGCGATGTCCAGCCCGCAGTGGCTCGGCACGAAAGCCGACCTGGATAAACTCTCCCGCGCGACAATCGCCGCATGTTAGAAGGATACAGACTCACTGGAGAGTTAAAATCAGAGATCCCGGCCTGATCTGCCGCTTTCTTTCACTCATAGAGCCACGCCTGCTTCCGCCGTGGAGTCCTGGAGGCGACTCGCCTCCCCGTTTTGGTGGAGAAGATCGCCCCGTCGCCCACGTGTTCCACGTGGAACACCCCAGTGACGGGCCTCGGGCACGGTAGCGGGCGATCTATGAAGCTCACCGCCGCCCGTAAAGAACTGCTTGCGCCTCTCCAGAGTGTCATCGGCGTAGTCGAGCGTCGGCAAACGATGCCGGTTGCTCGCGAACGTGCTGCTGGCGGTACGGGACAACAATCTAAACGTCACGGGGAGCGATCTCGAGGTCGAGCTGGTCGCAACCTGCACGGTGAGCGTGCGGCGGCCGGGCGATATCACGGCGCCCGGCCGCGGATATCTCCGAAAGCACTCGCCTGCGAGCTCGGCGGCAACCGATTGCCTCAGGTTCAGGTGAACGCTCCGGCCCGTTGACGTGTCCCGGCGAGCTTACGCCTGAGAACCAGTTTGAGGGACCCAGCTGCCGTTCCAGGCACCAAGCGCGATGCTGACACGGTGCGCATGCTGCCCCGGGCTCTCCGGAGCCGGAGTCGAGCGTCCTGTCTCCTCGGGAGGTCAAGTCGCCGGCACTCAGATCAGGCGAGATTCACTCGTCCGCGCAACAATCACGTTGCGCTAAAAGGATACAGGCTCACTGGAGAGTCAAAATCCGCAAATCCCGGGGATCCGCGCTTTCCTTTCACGCGTAGAGCCAGCAACCTGGTTCTGCAAGGGAGTCTTGGAGCCGAGTCGCGTGCTGCTTTTAGGGGAAAGGTTGCTCCATCGCCCACGTGTTCCACGTGGAACACGTCAGCGACGGGGGCTGAAGGCGGAGCGACGCGGTTACCGCTAATCGGTAGAGGATCCCCTGGGGCCCGCCGGTTTCGCAGCATCCGGCTCGCGGCCCACGCGAGTCTCACCCGACGCACCGGCCTGCGAGCTCAGCCAGCAATCGGGTTCGCTGGTCGAGGTGAACGCTCTTACCCGTCGACGTCACCACCGAGCCCTGAGCGGCATCCGAGGCGGTGCTCGAGAGACTCACGTCGCGCAACCCGAAGACACCGGCGCTCCCTGCGGTCAGGAGCGCCGAGGCGTCCACTCCACCCATGGCGCCGGGGCTCGCTCGCAGGATCTCTCGGGGAGCTGATCTCTCGGTAGCCTGGCTCGCGCCTGCGCGTGGATATCTCCGGAAGCGCTCGCCCGGGAGCTGAGCAGCAATCGGATGCCGGGTCGAGGTGAACGCTCTTACCCGTTGATGTCTCTAGCGGAGCTCCGCCTGAGGTCGCGTCCGAGAGACTCAGCTGCCTTATCCATGCGCCCGGCACGATGCAGAGACGGTGCGGTGTAATGCCCACGGCTGTAGAGCCAGGACCCGAAAGTCCCGCCCTGTCAGCGGCTCGAGTGGCGCGAGAGCCGAGGCAGATCCACTCGCCCGCGAGACAATCACATCCTTCCAAAAGGAAGCAGGCTCACTGGAGAGTCAAAAGCCCACAATCACGCTGATGCGCTCGCCTTTCAGCCATTCAAGCCAGTGCCCGGATCTGCCCCATGGAGTCCTGGGGTTCGCTCGCCTGGTGCTTTGGGGGAAGGGTTGCCCCATCGCCCACGTGTTCCACGTGGAACACGTCAGCGACGGGACTTGAAGGCGGAGCGACGCGGACGCGGTTACCGCTTATCAGTAGAGGATCCCTTGGGGCCCGTCGGTTTCGCGGCCTCCGGCTCGCGGCCGCCGCGAGTCTCACCGGACGCGCCAGCCTGCAAGCCGAGCAGCAATCGGGTTCCCTGGTCGAGGTGAACGCTCTTGCCCGTCGACGTCACCACCGATCCCTGAGCCGCGCCCGAGGCGGTGCTTGAGAGACTCAGGTCGCGCAACCCGAAGACACCGGCGCTGCCTGCGGTCAGGAGCCCCGAGGCGTCCACTCCACCCACGGCGCCCGGGCCCGCCTGCAGGACGCTGGCACCGCTCGCCGCCAGCGAGCCGGCGGCGCCTCCCGCGGCGCCGAGGCCTGCACCCACAGTGCTTCCGACAGCGCCTGTGGTGCGACCCACGAGGCCGCCGCCACCCGCGCGTCCACCTGCCATGCCACCCCCGGATCCGGTCATCATTCCGCTGTCGCCGACGCCGCCCGAGGCAGCCCCCTCGGCGGCAGCGACGGCACGGATGCCGACGTTGCGGAGCGGAATCTCGTGACCGTCCCGGGTGACCGCCTTGTCGAAGACGATCCCGACCGCCGAGT
>Ga0209350_1000236_pt1 | contig 35404 bp, 32 predicted proteins | sample GraSoi013_2_20cm_2_FD_185822 | JGI IMG/M metagenome (GOLD analysis project Ga0209350, IMG submission 185822) | Grasslands soil microbial communities from the Angelo Coastal Reserve, California, USA - Sample 09_27_2013_2_20cm (SPAdes) (version 2) | ecosystem: Environmental > Terrestrial > Soil >...
CATGATCGTCGTCCACACGCTGATGGGTCTACGGGCGCTCGATGCGCGCACCGGAACGGTGCGCTGGTCCGCCACACTGCCCACCGCCCGCGCGGGCAACCCCGCGCGCCACGTACGCCTGTTTCCGTCGCTCGACAAGAGCGACCGCATCTACGTGGGGTTCGACGACCGCCTCATGGCCTACCGCCTGGCCGACGGCCAGGCGCTCTGGACCAAGCCCGCGACGATCGACGGCTGGGTGCACGGCATCGTGCAGCACCCCAACGGGATCATCATTCTCCCGGAATCACCGCCTGCCAATCAGGCGACGGGCAACGTGCGCATCGTGAACGGCGTAGTGCAAACGGGGTTGAACGTGGCCCGCTACGACGATGGCACGACCATCGCCGAGAAACCGCTGCGCATGCGCGGGACGGTGACGGACGCGCTGATCACCGGTGGCTCCGCCGTGCTCGCCGTCGACGCCGAGTCGCGCACCTTCGTGAACGTGCTGGACGTTGCCACCGCCACCGTGCGCCTGAAGAAGGACGTGAAGATCAAGGGCCAACTCGATTATGCCGAGCTGACGCCCGCGGGCCTGCTCTACATTTCGCGGCCCGACCCGGCGACGAACGCCGAGGTGAACATCATCGATCTCGGCACGGGCGAGCTGAAGTTCAAGGACGCGATCGAGAGCGGCAAGCCGTGGGGGGGGAATCCGGACGACTACAACGCCGCCGGCTACTCGCTGCATCATGTGGTCGAAGGCTCGACGCTCTATGTCTTTGCGAGCCACGATCACCGGCTGTACGCGGTCGATCGCACCGCGGGCAGCTACCGCGCGCTCGGCGGAGAGATCAAGCTGCAGGGCGGCGAGGATCCCACGGCGATGGAGCTGCGTGCCGCGGGGCTGGTCCTCATCTCGCCGCAGAACCTGGTGGTCGTGACGCGGGACGGGCAGGTGAAACAGCAGGTCTACAATCCCGCGCCGCAGCTGCCGGGGCTGCTGCGCGCGCTCTATCGCATCAACGCGGTGCGCGCCGGCCTGTACGGCGCGGCCGCCTCGGCCTACGGCGACGCGTTCGCCCAGGCGTCGCGCAATGCCTCGGACACGACCGCGCGCCGCATCACCGGGCAACTGGCGACGGCGTACTCGCAGGGCGGTGCCCAGCTGGCGGGTTATTCGCATCAGGCCGCGAGCCTCGCGTCCAAGCGCTTCAAGGCGTCGCTCAGCGTGCCCGGGTCGGTGTTCATGCTGACGCGCGCGCCCGAGGGGAACGGCAACGTGCTGCTGCAGATCGACAAGGACAGCGGGCAGCCGCGCTCCCGCGTCGATCTGGGCAAGGAGCGCGAGCCCGTGTACGCGGTGGACGACGTGGCCGGCATGTTGTTCCTCAAAACGACGGCGGGGACGCTGGTCGGCTACCGGCTCTGACGCGCGACGGCAGGCTGCTGTTCTTCACGCGCTCCGTGCGTTTGTTCGCGTACGGGGCGCTCGCCGTAGTCCTGGTGGTCTATCTGACAAGCTCCGGCTTGAGCGCATCGCAGACCGGCCTGCTGCTGACGCTCACGCTGGTCGGCGACACCGCCGTGTCGCTGTACTTGACGACCCGGGCCGACCGGCTGGGACGGCGGCGCATGTTGATTGTCGGCGCGATCCTGATGGTGGCGGCCGGCGTGACCTTCGCATGGACGCGCGACTTCCTGCTCCTGGTCGTAGCGGGGACGATCGGCGTCATAAGTCCCAGCGGCAACGAAGTCGGGCCGTTCCTGCCGATCGAGCAGGCCGCGCTGGCTCACGTGGTGCCCCCCGTCTCGCGTACCGCCGTGTTCGCCTGGTACACGCTGGCGGGATCGCTCGCGACGGCCGCCGGGTCGCTGTGCGGCGGGGTACTGTCGCAGGCGCTGCAGCGGACGGCTGCGACACCGCTCGCGAGCTATCGCGTCGTCGTGCTGCTGTACGCCGCGTTGGGCGCCGTATTGGCCCTGTTGTTCACGCGGCTCTCCCCGGCGACCGAGGTCGTTGCGCCGGACGCCACGACGAGTCGCTTTGGCATCGGCCGCTCGCGCGCCGTGGTGCTCCGCCTGTCGGGCCTGTTCGCGCTCGACGCGTTCGCCGGTGGCTTCGTGATCCAGAGTTTCGCGGCGTACTGGTTCTATCTCCGATTCGGCGTGAACCCCGCGACGCTCGGCATGATCTTCTTCTGGGCCAACGTGCTCGCCGGCGTCTCGGCGTTGCTCGCCTCGCGGCTCGCCGCGCGCTTCGGCCTCGTCAGGACCATGGTATTCACGCACCTGCCTTCGAACGTCCTGCTGATTCTCGTCCCGCTGATGCCGACTCTTCCCCTGGCCGTACTGGTGCTGCTGGCGCGCTTCAGCATCAGCCAGATGGATGTGCCGACCCGGCAATCCTACGTGATGGCCGTGGTCCGTCCCGACGAACGATCGGCCGCGGCGGGGATCACCGGTGTGGCCCGGACCACCGGCGCCGCCATCGCGCCGGTGTTTGCGGGCTGGATGTTTGCCCGACCGTCCCTCGTCAGCGTGCCATTCTTCATCGCCGGCACGTTGAAAATTGTGTACGACCTGTTGCTGTACCGGGGATTTGTGTCCGCCCCGGAACGCAGCGAGTAGCCGCCCCTTGACGCGGGTCCGCGGGGCCGGATATATGGTAACCATATATGGCAACCACGAAGACCACCGTTTACCTCACGGCGGCCGACTACCGGCGCCTCAAGGCGCTCGCCCGCGCCACGGACCGCACCACGGCCGAGCTGGTGCGGGAAGCGGTGGCCGAGTACGCTCGCCGCCACGCGCCCGGCGCCCGCCCCAAGAGCCTCGGCGCGGGCCGGAGCGGCCGCGGCGATGTCGCCGAGCGCGCGGAGGAGCTGTTGCGCGGCCTCGGCCGCCGGCGGTGATCGTCGCAGACACCGGCGCCGTCGTCGCGCTGGTCGACGCCGATGACCGGTCCCATCGAGCCCTGCGCGCGCACTTCGAGTCTGATCCGGACGCTTGGGTGCTCCCCTGGGCCATCCTGCCCGAGGTGGACTACCTCCTGGCCGAGCACGTGGGGTCGCGTGCCGGGGATGCGTTCCGTGCCGACCTGGCCGCGGGAGCCTATGCCGTGGAGTGGGGGGACGAGGCCGACCTGGTTCGAGCCCACGCGCTCTGCACTCGTCATCGCGCGTTGCGGCTCGGTCTGGTGGATGGCGTCGTGATCAGCGTCGCGGAGCGTCTGCAGGCGGAGGCGATCGCGACGCTCGACCTGCGGCACTTCGGTGTGGTCCAGATCCGGGGGCGGCCCCGGCTGTTGCCGCGCGACCTCTAACCGCGGTCGTAGGCCTGCTGCAAGCCTGTGATGTCGAGCTTCTTCATCTGCATCATGGCCTGCATGACCCGGTTCGCCTTTTTCGGATCCTTGTCTCCCAAGAGCTTGCCGAGCACGGTGGGAACGACCTGCCACGAAACGCCGAACTTGTCCTTGAGCCAGCCGCACTGGTCTTTGGATCCACCGGCGGACAGCTTCTCCCACAGCTCGTCCACTTCCTGCTGCGTCTCGCAGTTCACGAACAGGGATATCGCCGGCGTGAATTGGAATTGCGGGCCGCCGTTCAGGGCGTAGAAGTCCTGCCCCTCGAGCTGGAAGGCGCAGCCCATCACCGACCCTTTCGGCCCGGGTCCTGCGTCTCCGTACCGCGACACCCGCACGACTTTGGAGCGCTTGAAGACCGACACGTAGAAGTTCATCGCCTCTTCGGCGTTGCCGTTGAACCACAGGAACGGGACGATCTTCTGCATGGGCGCCTCCCTAGTCGCGTTGTCGCGGATGCCGGCGCAGCCCCACCGTCGCCGCGTCGATGCGGCCGATGTACGTCCGTACCACCTCCCCGGGGGCGCGCCGGGGGACGACGAAGTGACTATCGTCGGGGCGCGAGCTCTTCAGGTCGTCGACCATCAAGTCCCCGCCGTGCGCCTCCACCGCCGCCTCGAACCGCTCCACCGCCGACAGCAGGTCCACGAGCTCTTCGGGATTCTCGCCGCCCGTGACCGTGATCCCGCGGCTCCGCAGCCGGGCCGTCACCTCCGCCACCGCCGCGGCCCGCTCCGCGCGCTCCTCGGAGTCGTCCATGCCGATCCTCCTCCGCCTCAGTATTCCGCGAACATGTCGTCCGGATAACAATACAGCCACCGCTCCCCGGGCTCCTCGGAAGTCACGACGGGGTGCTTGGTCGCGTGGGCGTGCTTCGAGGCATGTTGGTTGGGCGAGCTGTCGCAGCACAGCGTCGCGCCGCATTGCTGGCAGGTGCGCAGATGCACCCACTGCGAGCCGATCTTCACGCACTCGGCGCACTCCCGGCGCTTGCCGTGTCGGACGGTGCTGATTGCCTCGAGATGAACGCAGCTTGCATCGGCCATCGTGAGCCTCGCTTATCGTGCAAGACAAGGTGCACTACCCGTCCAGGCCTCGCCAGGGCCACGGGCCGGGTATCTTGTTGTCAAGGTGAGCGTTCCACCATGTCCGCTGCGGCGCCCCTGAAACGTCCTAAGGTCGGAAGCCCGGCTCTCACGACCGAACCGGAATGGGAGAAACCCCGAGAGGAGTCGCCATGAGCGAATTCGTTTACCTGTACCGCAGCACCAACGAGGCGAGTCGCGCCGCGATGGGATCGCCGGAGCAGATGCAGAAGAGCATGCAGACCTGGATGGCCTGGATGAAGCAGCTGGCCGACAAGGGCCACATCAAGAACCCCGGTCACCCGCTCGAGCGGGCGGGCAAGCTGGTCAAGGGCAAGCAGCGCACGATCACCGACGGCCCGTACGCCGAGTCGAAGGACATCATCGGCGGCTACACGCTGGTCGAGGCGAAAGATCTCGCCGAAGCCGTGGAGCTCTCGAAGGGCTGTCCCATCCTGGAAGGCGGCGGCGTGGTGGAAGTCCGTCCCGTGCTGCCGACAGGCATGTGACGGAGCTGCACGAGCATCTGTTCCGGCGGGAAGCGGGGCGGTTGGTCGCCACGCTGACGCGCATCTTCGGGGTCGAGCACCTGGCGCTGGCAGAAGACGTCGTGCAGGACGCCTTCTGCCGCGCCCTCGAGGTGTGGCCGTTCCGCGGCGTGCCGGACGATCCGTCCGCCTGGCTCATGGCCACGGCGAAGCATCGGGCGCTCGACGTGCTGCGGCGAGAGCGGACCGCGCGCACGCTCGCCCCGGAGGTCGCGCGAGCGCTCGAGACCGCCGAGCCGTTGTATACCGACGACGCCATCAAGGACGATCAGCTGCGCATGATGTTTTCCTGCTGCCATCCGCGACTGTCGGAAGCGGCGCAGGTGGCGCTCATGCTCCACATCCTGTGCGGGTTCAGCGTGGACGAGGTGGCCGCCGCCTTCGTCAGTACGCACGCCGGCGTGGAGAAGCGTCTCACGCGCGCCAAGCACGTGCTCGCCCAGTCGCAGCGGCTGTTCGAGATCGCGGACCCGGCCGACTTCGCCGCGCGGCTCCCAGCCGTGCAGCGCGCGCTCTATCTGCTCTTCAACGAAGGCTATCACGGCGCGTCCCCCGAGGCGGCGGTGCGCGCGGAGCTGTGCCGCGAGGCGCTGCGGCTCACGGGCCTGTTGCTCGAGCATCCGGTGGCGGCCACGCCGGCCACGTACGCGCTCGCGGCGATGATGTGTCTACACGCGGCACGCCTGCCGGCGCGGCTCGACGCGGCGGGCCAGTTTCGCGTGCTCGCCGGGCAGGATCGCTCGCGCTGGGATCCCGAGCTGATGGCCGAAGGGCAACGACTGCTCGAGCGCTCCGCCGGCGGACCCGACCTCACCGAGTATCACCTCGAGGCCGCCATCGCGGCCGTGCACGCGTCCGCGCCGCGGCTCGAGGACACGAATTGGGCGCACATCGTGTGGCTATACGACATGCTGCTGGCCCTGCGGCCGTCCCCGGTCGTGGCGCTCAATCGGGCCATCGCGCTCGCCCAGCGCGATGGTCCCGAGCCTGGGCTGGCGGCGATCGCCGCGATCGCCGACCGCGACCGGCTGGCCAACTATCCGTTCTACCACGCGGCGCTCGGCGAGTTGGAGCTGCGCCGCGGGCAGGGCGACGCGGCCCGCGGACACTTCGCGGCCGCGCTCGCCCTGGCGCGCAATGCCACGGAGCGGCACTTTCTCGCGCAGCGCATAGAGGCGTGTGCAGGCGGGGGGTCGGCGCGACCTCCTGCTCAGACCGTGACCCTCTAGACGGCCCCACTTCGTCGGCTCTACGCTCACCCGGGCGCTCCCTCGCCAGCGCTCTCCCACTGTCGTATTGTTGGTACGCCAGGTCTCGGGCCACATGGCCGACCTTTCAGAGCGCGTGCGGGCGTCCCTCGCGGGCCGATACACGATCGAGCGTGAGCTCGGCCGCGGCGGGATGGCCACCTGCAGCGAGGGCGAGCACGTGATTTTGCATACGCAGCTCCTGTTGAGGAAGAATGGGAACCGCCGATTATTGCCTGCTGGGGACCGCCTTCATGAGGAGTGCCAGAGCGTTCTTGAGACTCTCGGTCCCCGCCGCCTCACCCTTGTAGTGTCCCAGACGAACGACGACCAGGTCATGTGACGGAATGATCAGGGTGTACTGGCCGCCCGTACCACGCATGTAGTAGGCGCTCCTTGGCACGGGGAACAGGCTGTCTCCATTGATCCAGAAGAACCCTCCGTAGATGGGGCGATGATCGGCGGCCCAAGCGGGAGCCACGGTGCTCACGAACTGCGCGAAGCCCTCCGGTAGAATCCGCTCGCCCTGCCACACCCCGTCCTGCAGATAGAGATTCCCGAGACGCGCCCAATCGCGCGCGGACGCCAGCTCGTATCCCTGCGTCAGGAAATTCCCATACGGGTCGGTTTCCATCACCATGGAGCGGATGCCGATTCTGTCCAACAGCGCCCGTCGCGGGAATGAGAGGTACTCCTCTCCACGCTTCTCGACGGCCAGACGGACGAGGTAGTTGACCAGCACCGGGTCGGTGTTGTGGTAGCGGCCGACGGTGCCCGGTGGCCATTGGAGCGGGCGCGTCGCGGCGTAGTGGAATAGGTTCACCGCACCCGTGTAGAGATACAGGTGATCGGGATACGGGCCCGACGGGTCGTAGTCGGGATCCTGCGGCGCGCGGATCCGGAGGCCGCTCGACATGTGCATGAGATCGGCGATGCGGATCTTGGCGCGCGGATCGTTCTCGCCCTGCCACTCCGGAATCGGCGCCGGTTGTTCGAGCGCGTAGACGCCCTGTTTGATGAGAATGCCCAGGAGTGCGGCCGTCAGGCTCTTCCCCATGGACCAGCTTTCCAGGGGCGTGCGCGCCGTGATACCGGCGCCGTATCGTTCGCCGATGATCCGTCCCTTCCACGTCACGACAAAGGCAGCGGTCATCGCAGCGGCAGGCTGGAACGCCGTGTCCACGGCCGCCCGTATCGCGGCCGTGTCGAGCTCGGGGGCTAGTGGGTCCGTCGGTAGGAGGTCACCCATCGGCCACGCCTGGGTCGACGGGTCGGGGAGGACGCTCGCGACCCGGATCGGCTTGTAATTGAGCGAACTTCGGCCGAGCGGGAGTGTGACACAGCCCTGGTCGCCGACGAACTTGGCGGTGCGCCGCACGCCGTTGGGAAGCGTGACGTGCACCGCCTGGCCGGCACGATCGATGATCGGCTTGCCCAGCTTCGCCCGCTCGGCGTAGGGAGCCGTGAAATAACCCACGTTCTCGGCGGCGAAGTCAGGATCGAGACCGGTGATGAACACGGCGGAGCACATGATCTGGGCGAAGCCCGCCGCGTGGTGCTCGAGGGCGGTCCCCGGAGGCGGGACATAGGGCGTGCTGAGCTCAAGCGCCTTGGCGCGCGCGATCAGCGAGTCCCGGCGCGGATTCGATTGCTGCGCCGCGGCGGCGACGGTCGTGAATGCTACGGTGGCCAGAGCGAGAAGCGGTCGCATGGTCAACGGCGCGCTCCAAACACCTGGCCCATGACCGCGTCGAAATGCTCGTCGGACTCATGCCAGTGCACGATCTTCCAGCCTTCTGCTCGCTTCCGAAGCAGCGCCGTCGTGCGCATGGTGTCCTCCCAGGGTCCTCGGCGCCTCACGGTTGCGTGGTCGCGCGCGCGACCTGCTTCTTCGGGATCCAGAACGCGGGATCCTGCGCCCGCGTCTCCGGCGACACGTAGCTCATCGCCGGATCGAGCCGGAAGCGGTTGGTCTCCGAGCTGACAAGCCCCTCCGCCGAGAACTTCTGCAGCGCTGCCCGCTCCTCGGCCGTGAGCCCCTGCGCGGTCTTGTCGCCCGCCGCCTTCAGGTCGTCGAACTGGCCGTACGATTCGACGGACGAGAAGATGAAGAAAGTCGGCCCAGGGGCCCCGGCGATCAGCTCGTACACGCGGTAGCTCGTCTTCGGCTCCGCGCGCTGCGCCGCCGCGCCGTACGCCTTCGCCGCCGCCTCAAAGTCCGGGCGATGCCCCGGCTTCACCCGGAACGTCGTGATCTGCCAGAACCGCTGCTTCGCGACGTCTGGGAACGCTCCGGTGGTCAGGTCGGGCCGCGCGACCGCTTGCACGACGGTGTGCCCGGTGAGCACCTCGGCGTCCGCACGGGCGAGTCGTGCCAGTTCCGCCGAGAGGACCGGATCGGCGTCTTGACGCTTGAACTCCTCCGCGACGGCGGCATTGGACGCGAACGGGATCGTGAACCAGACCTCGTCTTGACCCGTGAGCGAGGCCAGCGCCAGGTAGGAGCTGGGCGACTTGGCTTTCGCAAACGCCGCGGGCCAGCCGGCCTCGATGCGCGTGTGCTCGGCACCGCGCCCGAGCTTCACTTCTTCACGCACGATGGTGAGGTACGCCGGCTGCGTCGTCGGCAACGCCTGAGCGCTGGCCGTGCCAACGCCGCTACTCACCAACGCCACCAATGCAGGGAGCGAGAGTTTCGGGTTCATAGATGCCCACCTCTTGGGCTCTGCAACGCGACTGCGGGAATGAGCCAAGAAAACAACCGGCCGAGCGGGTTCCCCCACTCAGCCGGTTTCGCGATTTGCTCCCCTCGAGGCATTGGCGAGCCGCACGACATCGCGCCTCGGGGTTCATGGCATCTGAGTTGTGTTTCAATATGCACCTATGCGCGTGGGCCGCAAGCACTGGCCCGCGCGCTCGAGACGCTCCGCCCCAACTGGCGGGCGACCCCGGGGAGCGGCACTTTCTCGCGCAGCGCATAGAGGCGTGCGATGCCGGAAAGGCCGATCTAACGTGGCAGCTTGGCCCCAGTTACCGTTGAGCGATTGGGCGGACACTCTTACGACGCTGCAGCGCTGGACGCAGATCGTCGGCAAGACGCGCCTCGCCCTGGCCCCGATGCAGAATCACTGGTGGCAGGTGGCGCTGTACGTCACCGCCCGCGGGCTGGGCACCTCCCCCATGCCGTATGCCAAGGGCAACGTCGAGCTGGAGTTCGATTTCCTGGACCACCGCCTGGTGGCGCGGACCAGCGACGGCGCGACCCGGAGCATCCCCCTCGCTCCGCGATCCGTCGCGGACTTCTACCAGGATTACCTGGGTATGCTGGCGGCCCTCGGCGTCGCGGCGAAGATCTGGCCGGTGCCGCAGGAGATGGCGGACACGACCAGCTTCACCGCCGATCGGGAGCACGCGTCCTACGACCCTGACGCCGCGCAGCGTTGCTGGCGGATCCTGACGCATGCGGACCGCGTGCTGCAGCGGTTTCGGGGGCTCTTCCTCGGTAAGTCGAGCCCCTCGCACTTCTGGTGGGGCGGCTTCGATCTGGCGTGCACGCGCTTCTCGGGACGCCCCGCGCCGCGGCACCCTGGGGGGATACCGCATCTCGCCGACTTCGTCACGCGCGAAGCGTACTCCCACGAGTGCATCAGCGCGGGATGGTGGCCGGGCAGCGTCGCCGGGCCGGTGGCGGAGCCCGCGTTTTACGCCTACGCCTATCCGGAGCCGGCGGGCTGCCCGGACGCCCCGGTGCGCCCGGCCGGGACTCGTTACCTCCTGGCGATGCGAGAGTGGATCCTGCCGTACGAGGCCGTGCGGGCGGCGCCCGATCCGGAGGGAGCGTTGCTCGAATTCCTCCAGAGCACCTACGAGGCCGCCGCCGACCGGGGCGGGTGGGATCGCCCCCGGCTCGAGCGGGCGTAATCGCCTGTCGATCTCGCCTCACGCCGTTCGTCGTCATGGGAACCCTCAGAGGAGACGTCGCGATGCGTGGCTTTTCGGCAGTAGTCGCGTTTTTCCAGGTTATCACGGCGGTGTCGCTGCCCGCCCAGGCGCCCGCCAAGCGTGACGCGCAGGGGGCGTGGGGTGGCAAGACCAAGGGTGTAGGCCACTACGCCGACGTGAACGGCATAAAGCTCTATTACGAGATCGCCGGCACCGGCCGACCGCTCGTCCTGCTGCACGGCGGGCTGGGCGCGCTCGAGATGTTCGGACCCAACCTCGCGGCGCTCGCCAAGGGCCGCCAGGTGATCGCCGTGGACCTGCAGGGCCACGGGCGCACGGCCGACATCGATCGACCCTTGAGCGTGGCGCTGATGGCGGACGACATCGCCGCCCTGATCAAACATCTGGGCCTCGCGAGCGCCGATGTCATGGGCTACTCGCTGGGCGGCGGGGTCGCGCTGCAGACGGCGATCCGGCACCCTGAGGTGGTGCGCAAACTGGTGCTCGTCTCGACGCCGTTCCGGCGCGACGGGTTCTATCCCGAGATCCTGGCGCAGCAAGGGCAGGTCGGTCCCGCCGCGGCCGAGGCGATGAAGCAGACGCCGATGTATCAATTGTACGCGAGCCTCGCGCCCCGGCCCGAAGACTGGCCGCGGCTCCTCGGCAAGATCGGCGAGGCGATGAAGCAGGACTTCGACTTCTCGAAGGACATCGGCGGCATCACGGCCACGACGCTCGTGGTCGCGGGAGATGCGGACATCTTTCCCCCGGCGCATGCCGTGGAGCTGTTCGGGTTGCTGGGCGGTGGGAAGCGCGACGGTGGGTGGGACGGCTCGGGGCGGCCCAAGTCTCGGCTCGCGATTCTGCCGGGCCAGACGCACTACACGCTCTTCAGCGCTCCGGTCCTGGCGGCGACGGTCATCCCGTTTCTGGACGAGCCGACGAAGTAAGGCCTCCCGCCTCCAGCGCCGCCACGATGCGATCGACGTCGTACACGCAGCCGGCCCAGGTGCCGCCGCTCGCCTGCTGGAGCGCCGCCCACAGACGCGTGTCCGCCGGCAAGGCGGCGTGGGGTGCGAGCCCGGGGTAGGGCTCGCGCTCCGCGAGGAGTGCCGCGCCCGCCCCCTGGTCGAGCCGCTCGCCGGCCACGCCCACGAGGTCGACTGAACCGGTGAGTGCGCGACGGTCGATCACGATCTCGATCAGGTCATCGTCGCGCACCCGGCCGATGGGGCCGCCATGCAGCGCTTCCGGTCCGATGTGACCCACGCACGCGCCGCTCGAGAACCCGGAAAAGCGACCGTCGGTGAGGAGGGCGACGTGCTTGCCCCAGGGGAGATACCGCAGCGCCGTCGTGATCTGCGCGGTCTCCTGCATCCCCGTGCCCGACGGCCCGTTGCCGATCAACACGATCACGTCGCCCGCTCGGATCGGCCGCTCGCCGGCTCCTTTCACGGCGCGGATCGCGTCTCGCTCATCGACGAACACCCGCGCCGGTCCGCGGTGCCGGTACACCTGATCGTCGTCCACCACGGACGGGTCGAGTGCCGTGGCTTTGATCACCGCCCCGTCGGGCGCCAGGTTCCCGACCGGGAACACGACGGTGCAGGTGAGTCCCGCGCGGCGCGCAGCGTCGGGATCCATGATCACGTCGTCGGGAGCGACCGCCGCCGCGGCGGCGAGCCGAGCCCGTGCTGCGCGGCGTCGCTCGCTCGCCGCCCACCAGTCGAGCGTCGCATCGAGCGTATCGCCCGTTGCCGTGAGCACATCGCCGTGCAGCAGGCCCATGCGGCGCAGGTGCAACATCACCTCGGGCACTCCACCGGCCATGAAGACCTGCACCGTCGGATGACCGCGCGGGCCGTTCGGGAGGGCGTCGACCAGGCGTGGCGTGGCGCGATTCACCCGGATCCAGTCGTCCACCGTGGGCGGCCGCAGCCCCGCCGCATGCGCGATCGCGGGAATGTGCAGCAGCAGGTTGGTGGACCCACCGAACGCCGCGTGCACCAGCATGGCGTTCTCGAGCGCGTGCTGGGTGAGGATTCGTGTGAGCGGAATCCCGAGGGCGTGCAGCCGCACCAGCGCGAGGGCGGAGCGGGGGCCGAGCTCGAGCCACGCCGGCTCGCCCGACGGGGCGAGGGCGCTGTGCGGCAGCGCCAGTCCGAACGCCTCGGCCACGACCTGCGACGTCGCCGCGGTCCCCAGGAACTGGCATCCGCCGCCGCTCGACCCGCAGGCGCGACACCCCATTGTGGCCGCATAGTCGAGGCTCACGAGGTCGCGGGCGAAGCGAGCGCCCAGGCTCTGCACCTGGCCTGCGTCCTCCGCCCCGACCGCCGGCAGCGTGACCCCGCCGGGGACGATCACACCTGGCAGCTCGCGGCATCCCGCGAGCGCGAGCATGGTCGCGGGTAGTCCCTTGTCGCACGTGGCAATCCCGATCACGCCGGACGCGGTGGGGAGCGAGCGGATCAGCCGCCGCATGACGACGGCCGCGTCGTTGCGATATGGCAGGCTGTCGAACATCCCGGTGGTCCCCTGGGTGCGGCCGTCGCAGGGGTCGCTGCAGTAGGCCGCAAACGGGATCGCCCCCGCCGCGCGCAGCGTCTCGGCCGCCGCTCGGACCAGCAGCCCGATCTCCCAGTGGCCGGTGTGGTATCCCAGCGCCACCGCGGTCCCGTCCTCGCCGCGCAGGCCCCCGTGCGTGCTCACGATGACGTACTGCGGGCCGTCCAAGGACGCGGGGCTCCAGCCCATGCCCACGTTCTGCGTCAGGCCGAAGACGTTGCCGCTCGGCTCCTCGCGCAGCATGTCCGCGGTGAGAGGGAGCTGGCCGGCGGGCCCGTCACCGGCGAGCCGGCCGGCCGCGACGGCGCCAGCCGTGCCGAGCACTGCATCGAGGGGCGGCGCCTCGAGCCCCCGGGGCATGTTTACGCCGCCGCCGCGGCGGGCGCAGGGCCGGCGTCCACCAATTGTTTCGTGACGGGCTCGATCCGAACGTTAAGCCCTTCCAAGGTGCGGGATCCGAGTAATACCAGGTCGCCGGGCTCTCCGAACACCACGTCGTCGGTGGTTCGCTTGCCGGCAACGTGGATGAACGCGGCGCCGGTCCGGCGCTCGAGGATGGTTCCGTCGGCCTGCCGGAAACGCCAGGTGTTGTACCGCTCGATGCCCAGGGATTCGAGCACCTCGGCCGGGACCCACGACAGTTCCGCCCCGGTGTCCACCAGCACGGATCTCAAGGCACGTCTCTCCCCGGGGCGGGCAGGGTTTTCGATCTCGATGTCCACGCGAAAGCTCCCCATGTCGCCGGACGTACTACCTCGTGAGGTCATGCCCAGTAGTACCATATCGTTGCGGAGGGTGTCAATCCCTAACAGCAGGTCCTTCGCTCGCGCGCGTTCCGCGCCACGCCTCCCAGTTTCCCTCCCAACAGCAGGTCCTTCGCTCGCGCGCGTTCCGCGCGCTCGCTCAGGATGACAGCCGCGCGCGGGTTTGGTGGAGGAAGGGGGATGGAGGATCGGCGCGAAGGATCTGCTTTTCGCCCGACACGCAGGTCTCGCTACCGCAACGGCACCAGCAGGGCGAGCACGACGGTCGTCACCATGCTGGTGATGCCGACGGACGCGAGCACGGGCGTCCACGACTTGAAGGTCTCCAGCTCCGACACGCCACCCATCTTCGAAAACAGCCAGAAGCCGCTGTCGTTCATCCACGTCCCGACGAGCGACCCGCTGGCGATGGCGGTCGCGACATACACCGCGTGAAACGGAAGACGACCGTTCGCCGGTAGCATGGCCGCGAGCATCGCGGCGGTCGTGATCATCGCCACGGTGCTCGAGCCTTGGGCGATCTTGATCAGGCTCGCGACCCCGAAGCCGAGAAAGAGAAAGACCAGGCCGGCGCCCATGCCCGCCGCCGCCTCGCTCCCCACGAAGGCTCGCTCGATCACCGGTCCGATCCCCGTGGCCTGCAGCGCGACCCCGAACGCCCCGCTCGCCGCGATGATCAGGATGATGAAACCAGCCCCCATGAGGGACGTGTCGACCATCCGCGCGAGGTCGGCCCGGCTCACGCCGCGCTCCCGCACGTACACCCACAGGGCGACGGCCGCGGCGACGAGCATCGCCAGGTTGGGGTTCCCGACGATCGCCGTGTAGGGCACGAGCGCCGACCAGATGGCGGAGTGCGATCCCGGACGTCCCGTCATGGATGCGACCACCGTGTTCGACGAAATCAAGAGCACGGGCAGGACGATGGGCAGCAGTGAGGGGACGAGACCGGGAAGTGGCTGAGTCGCAGCAGCCGGCGCCGCGGCCCCTTGTGGCACGACGGGCATGCGGCGGTCCACCCATCCGGCCAGCAGCAACCCCACCCCGGCCGCGGGCAGCGACACGACCAGCCCAACCAGGACCATGGTGCCCAGATCGACGCCGAGGGTCCCGGCGACCGCCAGCGGTCCGGGGGTGGGCGGGACGAGCGTGTGCGTCGCTCCCGCGCCCGCCGCGATCGCTAGGAGGTACTTGAGATAGTAGCGGTTGGTGCGCGCGTACCCCGAGCGGGCTAGGGGGACCAGCAGATAGAAGACCGTGTCGAAGAACACGGGGATCGACAGGACGTAGCCCGTGGCGCACAGCGCGGTCGCGCTGCGCTTCTCGCCCAAGAGGCCGATGAACGCGGTGACGATCCGGTCCGCCGCCCCGCTGTCCATCATCGCCTGGCCGGCGATCGCGGCCAGCGCGATAACGATGCCGATGGTGCCCGCCGTGCGGCCGAAGCCCTCGGCCACACGCGCGATCTTCGCCGCGGGCTCGCCGGGAGCGAGCAGGCTGACCACGATCGCGGCGGCGACGAGCGCCAGGAACGCGTTCAGGCGGAGCCCGAGGATCCCGCCGAGGATCGTGGCCATCCCCACCAGCAGGATCAGCAAGGGATGCATGTACCGCCTTTGAAGGAACGGGCGAGACAGTAGCTCCCGCCGTCCGATTCCGACAGGCCGGAGCTAAGCTCCCCCCTGCAGTGCCTTGACGAGCTGCACCTGTCCCGCGTGATAGATCGCGTGGCAGGTGATGCCGAGTACCAGGTCGAAGCGCTCGCGCTCCGACAACGGCGACTTGGTTCGGCCCGCGGCGATATTGGCGACGACGGCCACCAGCTGCGTCTGGTAGCGCTCGACCAGGCTCGCGATCTCGGCCCAGCCGAGCGGCCCGCCGTCGCTCAGGGCAAACCAATCCTCCCCCGCGAGGGGGAACGGCTCGGGGTCCTTTCCCGTAAGGCGGTCGATCACGGAGCGCACGCACCAGGCGTGGTGCAGGGCGATTTCGGCGACGCTGTGGCGGCCGGGCCCGGGGCGCCAGAAGGCCGTACGCGGGGAGACGTCGGCCAGCGCCGCCTTCAGGTCGGGCCCGTGCCAGGCGCCCGGTCCGTAGCCCTCGTCCAAGAGGCGGGTGGCGACACTCGGCGCGAGCGCGGTTTCGGTGCTCATGGTGTCCTCGTGTGTCAGGGGTTCTCGTCGGGGTTGCCAGCGCGGCGCCGGCGTTTCGATGTTTGAGGACGTTACCGAGCACGGGGGTGTTTCGTCTTGGGGAAAATTGCGGTCGATCTGGATCAGGCACTGGCGCGGCGCGCCGCCCACGGCACTCCGGGGCGGACAGCCGCCAGGCTGCTCGCGCAGGGCGACGGCTGGTCGGTGCAGGACGTGATCTGCACCTACGGACCGTCGGACCGACCCTTCGAGGAGCTCCATTCGGACACGGCGATAGGGATGGTGATGGCCGGCACCTTCGAGTACCGCTCCCGCCGCGGGAGTGTCCTCTTGACCCCGGGCTCGTTCTTGCTCGGCAACTACGGTGAATCGTACGAATGTGGTCACGACCACGCGGCAGGGGACCGGTGTGTGGCGTTCCGATACGCCGTCGACTACTTCGAGCGCCTCGCGGCTGACGCCGGTGCCCCGCGGGGCGAGCGGAGCTTTGCGGTCTGCCGGTTGCCGCCTCTCCCCGCGCCGGCCCGGCTGGTGACGCGAGCCGCGACGGGCGTGGTGGGCACGTTGGACGGCTCCTGGGAGGAGCTGGCCGTTCAGGTGGCGGGCGCAGCCGTTCGCCTGGCGCGGCGGTTGCCGCGCCGGCCGACCGCGGCGCCCGCGGGCGCCGTACGACGCGTGACGAGCAGCTTGCGCGCGATCGAGCGCGAGCCCGGCGCGCACTGGACCCTGAGGACCCTGGCCGCGGCGGCCGGCCTGAGTCCGTTTCATTACTTGCGAACGTTTCAGCAAGTCGCGGGCGTCACGCCGCACCAGTTCATCTTGCGTGCCCGGTTGCGGGAAGCGGCCGTCCGGCTCGTGCGGGAGCACGCGAAAGTCATGGAGATCGCGCTCGACGCGGGATTCGGCGACATCTCGAATTTCAACCGCTCGTTCCGTGCCGAGTTCGGGGCCGCGCCCGAGGCCTATCGTACGGCGCGCCCCCGGTGATGTCCCGGCCCTGACTCCCCGCGCCTGGATCCTGTTTGCCCTCAGCTCGGTCGACGCATTAGGCCCACGGCACGACGCGGCGCTCCCGGCTGCTCGTCACCGCGAGCTCGAGTCCCTGCATGACCTGGAGCGCGCTCTCGGGCGTCACCGCTGGCGGTGCCTTCCCGAGGATCGCATCGCGGATGTTCTCGTAATAGCGGACGAAGCTCGAGGGGACGGTGGGGATGGTGCGCGTTCCCTCAGGACTCGTGAGCTGGCCGTATAGCTCGGCGGGCTCGACGTCCCAATCCGGCTCGTCGGGCGTGCGGCCGGCTTTGAGCGCGGCCTCCTGTGGATCGAGGCCGTACTTGACGAACGAGCCCTTCGCTCCGTGCAGCGCAAAGGACGGCGCCAGCGGCTGCGCGAGCATCGAGCCTCGCAGCGTCGCCCGCATGCGCGGGTAGCGCAGGGTGACGTCGAAGGCGTCGTCCACGGCCGCGCCGTCGCGCTCGATCCGGATGTCGGCGGAGATCGCTTCGGGAATTCCGAAGAGCAACAGTGCCTGGTCGAGGAGGTGCGGCCCCAAGTCGAACCAGACGCCCGAGCCGGGCAGGGGCTGCTCGCGCCATGCGCCCGGGCGGAGCTCGAGACGGAAGCGATCGAAGTGCGCTTCGTAGCTCACGATGCGGCCGAGCACGCCGTCCGCTACGACCCGCTGCACGGTGACGAAGTCGCCGGTGTAGCGACGCTCCTGATAGACCGACACGACACGCCCCTTCTGTTTCGCTACCTGGACGAGATCCTCGGCTTCCGCGACGGTGGTGGTGAACGGCTTGTCGACGACGACGTGGCGACTGGCGAGGAGGCACTGCTTCGCGATCGGGTGGTGCGACGTGTTGGACGTGACGACCACGACGAGGTCGATCGGTCGGGCGAGCAGCTCGTCGACGCTCGAGACGAACGTGACGTCGGGATAGCGGGGATCGGATGCGCCGTTACGCCGTACGATCGTCGTGAGGTGCAGTCCCGCGACCGCGCGGATGATGGGGGCATGGAACACCTGACCCCCAAAGCCGAAGCCGACCAGCCCGACGTTCAATCGCTCGTCATGATGAACAGCGGGGCTCCGTCGAACTTGTAGATCGGCCGCAACCGATCGGTGTTGTAGTACTTGGCGACGTCCACCACCTTCTTCTCCGACGTCACGCTCGCGATCGGCACCGTGTCGTAGAAGCCGCGGTGGATGCTGACGAGGCGGCCGTACTCTTTGCGTGCCACCAGGTCGAGCGCCAGGTTGCCGAACGCCATCGGGACGATGGAATCGAGCGCGTCCGGGTCGCCCGAGCGCACCAGGTAGCCGAGCCGCTGGTTGACGACGTCGATGCGACGGCCGTTGTTGTATTTCGGCGACGCGTCCCTCAGCGCCACGCCCACCTGGTCGCCGATGCCGCCGAGCTTGCGGTGGCCGAACATGTCGGTCTCCTCGCCCTCGTAGGTCATGCCGTCGTGCGTGGTGAGGCGCGCGCCCTCCGACACCAGCACCACCGCGTAGCGGCTGGGATTCTTGTTGCGATCCTGCGTGAGCAGCTCCGCCAGCCGCTCCACGTCGGCGGGGTGCTCGGGAATGACGCAGCGGTCAGCGGCGCCCGCCATGGTGGGGAGCAGGGCGGTGAAGCCGGCGTAGCGCCCGAACACCTCGATCACCAGGAAGCGCTCGTGCGAGCCCGCCGAAGTGCGGAGCCGATGCGTCAGCTCGATGGTGCGCGTCACGCAGGTGCTGAAGCCGATGCAGTAGTCGGTGCCGTAGACGTCGTTGTCCATCGTCTTGGGGATGCCCACGACGTTCATCCCTGCGTCGTGCAACCGCTTGCCGTAGCTCAGCGTATCGTCGCCGCCGATGGGAATGAGGACGTCCACGCCGATGTGCTCCAGGTTCTTGAGCACGTCCTTGGTGATGTCGTTGATGTCCTGGTCGTAGCCGGTGAGGTGGGCCGGCACGCGGGCGCGCGGCAGGTGGCTCGGCCGCACGCGCGAGGTGTGGAGGAACGTGCCGCCGGTGCGGCCCGCGCGGTTGACAGTCGCTTCCGTGAGCGGCTGCACGTTCTCGCTGTTGTCGGCCTTCGCGTCGCGCACGTAGTCCACGAGCCCGGACCAGCCGCGGCGAATGCCGACGACGTTGTAGCCGTCGCGCAGCGCGCGAATCGTGATCGCCCGGATGGCGGGGTTGAGACCGGGGACGTCGCCGCCGCCGGTCAGAATGGCTATGGTGCCTTTTCCCATGGAGACAAGATACGGCCAAGCAGCGAGCTTTTCACGCGGGCACATGCTCGGGGTGTTGACAGTCATCGGCCTCGTCCCCTCCTTGTAGGGTCCAAAACTCCCGAGCCATTGCGTATGCAACCCCCGCGTTTCGAGTTCAGCCTGGTGGCCGCGAGCCTCGCGCTCGCAGCGTGTGGCGCCGGGGCGGCCCCCGGCCCGTTTCACCCGCCCGTCCCAAGCCCGTCCGCGTCGGAGGCGCTGAGCGCCTTCGACAACAAGAGCAACGGCGTGGTCGATGATTCGACCCACGACGCCGACCGGGAGAGCTTTGACGAGGCCGAGGACATCGACGATGGGTTGGGACCACTCTACAATGCGCAGTCCTGCCGCGAATGCCACCAGAACCCGACATCGGGGGGTCCGAGCCAAGTCAGCGAGCTGCGCGTCGGCCACGTCGACTCGGCCGGCCAGTTCCGCAACCCGGACATCCCGATTGCGCGTGGCGCGGTCGTGATTTCGGGGCGCACGCTCGTCAACGATCGCGCCATTTGCCCCAACGCCACATTCCCCGACTCTGAGATCCAGGAGCGGGTCCCGGATACGGAGACCATCCGCACGACCCGGCTCTCGCTCAATCTCTTGGGGGACGGTCTGGTGGAAGCCGTTGCCGATCAAACGCTGCTCGAGCTCGCGCGGGAACAGCGCCGTGCCACGAGGGGACAGATCCACGGACAGGCGCTGTGGGTCCCGATCCTGGAAGCGCCGGGGCACACGGCGCTGGGGCGGTTCGGCTGGAAGGATCAGCACGCCAGCCTGTTGTCATTTGCCGGTGACGCCTACGTGAACGAGATGGGACTCACGAGCCGCTTGTTCCCCGACGAAGTGACCGATCTCTGCAACACCGCGGACGAGCCCAACAACAAGCCGGACTCGACCGGGCTCGAGGACATCGACCGGTTCGCGCGCTTCATGCGCGCCACCAAGGCACCCGCCCGTGATCGGGTGCTCGCGACGACCCCACAGGCGATGCGAGGGTCCGTGCTGTTCGACAGTATCGGGTGCGCCCTCTGCCACGTCCCGACCCTGACGACGGTCCCCGCCGGCAGCGCGATCAATGGCGGCACGTTCACAGTGCCGCCCGCGCTCGGCGACAAGGTGTTTCATCCGTTCGGAGACTTCCTGCTGCACGACGTCGGGACCGGGGATGGGATCGCCGTGGCGATGCAGGAGCACTACGGCCGCAGGGTCTATCAGACCGTGTGGCGGGAGTTCGTGTTGGACAGCGTCGCGCGGGGCCGCAACAAGATCCGTACCGCCCCCCTGTGGGGGGTGCGCCTGCGCCCGCGGTTGATGCACGACGGGGCCTCCCTGACGTTCCGCGACGCGATCTTGCGCCACCGCGGCGAAGCCAGCGAGGTAACACGGCGGTTCCGGAGGCTGGCGGAGCGCGACAAGGCCGCCATCGCGGAGTTCTTAAAGTCGCTCTGAACGTCGTCGCTTCAGGGAGTCGGCTTCCACTGCGGCGTGCTCAGCGCGGCGAGCGACGGTGGCAGCGGAATCACTTCCCCGGTGGCGATACGGAGCAGGACCAGGGAGCTGGTCACGTTCCAAGAAATAGGCTGGTAGCGCGCGACGAGCCATTCGCCGTCGGGTGACCAGGTGAGGCCCGGTTGGAAGATCGCGTCGAAGGGCGAGACGGCCCGCAGACCGGTTCCGTCGGGGGAGACCACCCAGACGCGGTTGTCGCCGACGTACGCGATCCGGTCGCCGCGCGGCGACCACCTGGGGTGAGAGCCCAAGAGGCCGAGCGGCTGCGCCACCCCGCTGGCGAGCTCGAGGATCTGGACATCGGGCGTATCGTACGGCGTCCCATAGTGCTCTACCACCGCGTGGGCGCCATCCGGCGCCAGCGAGACATTCGCCTGCACGAGGCCAAAACACTCGTCCGCCACCGGGGCGCTCACCCGCACGGGGTACGCGTCCGTGCCCAACACGCGGTACACGACCTCATTGTAGTTGCAGTAGCCGGCACTGAAGTAAGTATCCTGGCCGTCCGCGCTCACATCGACGGCGGTGATCTCGCCCACGCTCGGAGCCGCGCCGGCGATCAACCGAGTGCTGCCACCGTCGGTCGTGACACGGTACAACGTGCGGGGATCATCAAACCCGGCTACGAGGTAGCTCCCGTCCGGTGCCCACGCGATCCCGGCCCCGGTGTAGGTGCGCGGCACCGGGATCTGCCGGTAACCCGACCCATCCAGGTTCACCGTGGCGATCACACCGCCGTACCCCGTGACCGCGAGCACGCCGGTCGGGACGACGCTCGTCCACGCGGTATCCCGCACGGGTCCAGAGCTCGCGACCACGGCCGTACGGCCGTAGGCACGACCCGTGACGCTCGCCGCGGCTACCTCTGCAACCGTGGTATCGCCGATGGTGAGCACGACCGTGCCGTCAGTGACGTTGCCGTGGCGGTCCAGCGTTCGCCCACTGATGGCGTACGAAGCGCCGACGTAGACCGCCGTGTCCAGGGGGGTCAGCGCCACCGAGTCTGTGGCCCCAGGCCGCACGCGGTAACGTGCGGTGTCCACCAACCCCAGGACGGGGACGGTGACTTCGACGCCGGTCTCGCCGGCCACCGACCCAAGTTGCACTAAGGCCGTCGCCCTGCTATTCGCGTCCGTCGTATCGACGACGAGCGAGGTCAGGGTCGCGTCCGTCAGCCGACCTACCAGCACTCCGGGGGTCGTCCATCCGTCGGGACGCCGGGCAGACAAGGAGGTGAAGCGCACGACGGCGTTGGGCACGCCGCGGCCCGCGGGCGTGTGGACTTCCACAACCAGGGCCTGGACCAAGCGGGCATCAATGGTGTCGTTCGCGCCGGCGCCGCTGACGATCGTCAATCCCGGCGGGCCAACGGGCGGCTCGGTGCCGTTGTCGCCGCAGCTCGCGGCCGCGACGACGAACATCAGACAAGAGAGGGAGGCCGACCGGACCACTTCGCAGTCTCGCCCCCGTCACAGGGGGTGCGCAAGATGAGACGTCGTGGCGTCAGCGCCACATTTTTCAGGCCGCGCGGCGGCCCGCGCGCGGCCGAACGGTCGCAGTCAGCGGCCGAGCGCCTTGAGATGCAACACCGCCGGGGCGCCCACCGCGTTCATGGCATGCCGACCGCCGGGAGGCGATTGTTAGAACCGTCCTCGAGAGGAGCGCGCGTGAAAAGTCGCACCCTGGGCCCCACCGGCTACACCGTCAGCGAGATCGGCTTCGGCGGCTGGGGGCTCGGCGCCGACATGTGGCGCGGCGTCGACGATGCCATGGCACGGGAGGCGCTGCACGCGGCCGTGGACCAGGGCGTCACGTTCTTCGATACCGCGCTGGCGTACGGTACCGGACACAGCGAGCGCCTGATCGGCGAGGTGCTGCGCGACGAGATCCGCGCCGGTCGCGTCCGGGTCGCCACCAAAGTGCCGCCGCTCAACAACGAATGGCCGGGGAGGGCGAATCGGCCGCTCGCCGCCGTGTTCCCCGCTCGACACGTGGCGGCGAGTACGGAAACGTCGCTCAAGAATCTCGGCGTCGAGGCCCTGTCGCTGCAACAGCTCCATGTCTGGCACGACGCCTGGCTGGACGATCCGGAGTGGACGGCGTGCTATGAGCAGATGGTCCGCCTGAAACGCGAAGGGAAGGTGCTGCATTGGGGCATCTCGATCAACGACCATGCGCCCGAGACCGCGCTGCGCGTGCTCCAGAATCCGCTGTTCGAGACCGCCCAGGTCATTTACAACATCTACGATCGCTCGCCCGAGACGGCGCTGTTCGGGCTGGCACGGACCAAGCCGCTGGGGATCATCGTCCGAGTACCGTTCGACGAAGGCGCCCTCACCGGCCAGATCCGATCTACCACGGTGTTTCCTTCCGGCGACTGGCGCGAGGAGTACTTCAGCGGCGACCGTCGCGCCGAGGCGGAGCGCCGCAGCATGGCGCTGGCGCAGCTGCTCGGTGAGGAGGTCGAGACGCTGCCGGAGCTGGCGTTGCGGTTTTGTGTTTCGTCACCGGCGGTGTCGACGGTGATTCCCGGGATGCGCCGCCCGGCGCACGTGCGCCAGAACGCCGCGGCGTCGGCCAAGGGCCCGTTGTCCGCAGGGCTCCTTTCCAAGCTCGAGGCGCATGCTTGGGACAAGAACTGGTACCCTGACTAGACCCCGCCGGGATGGTACTCTCGCTCCGTATGTCCCACCAGCTGCGGGCGGTAGAAGTACACATCCCTCAAGCTGCCCGTGACGTAGCGCTCCACCTCGTCGGAAAAGTGGACCGAGCGCGGGTCGCCGCTTTCGCCGCCCGCCGTGACCGCCTCGGCCCGCACGCTGTCGCCGAATTCGACCACGGCCACGAAGCTGTTGCCGCTCGTGCCATACCACCGCTTGGTGTTGGGGTAGGCGCGCGCAGCGAACGAGGCAAGCGATCCCCAGACCGACGAGGTGAACGGCACGGGGACGCTGGGCCGTGCATCGTCGAAGTGGGGCGCGATTGCGTCGTCGAGCCGCTGGAACCGGTTGATCTCCCCCCACGGCGTCCGCCACGTCCCGAACTCCGTGGTGAGGCGCGCTGTGGCCGCAGCGAGCGACGCGAGCAGCTCTGCGTCGGTGGTCCGGTCCGCGGCGTAGCTCACGGCGGACATGTCCGACTTGCGCGCTTCGTCCGCGACACGCCGCAGCAGGTCGCTGCCCCAGAACACGGCCAGGGACGTCGCCACGGAGCCGGCTCCCCAGCGATAATCCCAGCCGCGCAGCTCTGCGAGCTGATCGGAGAGCCTCTCCCTGAGCGAGTCCGCAGCCGGGAGGCGGTCGTAGGCACGGACGAGCGGCGGCAGCATGCGCTCGAAGGCGGGGAGGTAGGAGTCGAATGCCGCGGCCGCGAGCGCGTGCATCGTCCAGGATGTGGGGCGCGCGAGCAGCCGCAAGGCGTGGTAGCCGCGCGCCGTCTCTTCCGCGCCGGTCTCCACGTAGCGGGGGTAGTCCGCCCGCCTCGGGCTGTCGGGACCGGCGGCCGACCAGGGCCAGTTGTTCGAGTTGTACACCCACCCCACCGCCGGGTTGACCACGTTGGGCGTCTCGTCGAAGGAGAGAACGCCACGATAATCGGTGGCGGGGCTGGTGCCGTCCACCGGCTCGGTCCAATCGAACGTGGTGTCGCGTCGCGGGATGTAGTTCGAATGGAGGTAGGCGATGTTCCCTCGGGCGTCGGCGAAGACCGTGTTGTTGGACGAGTTGGTGTGCAGCTCCATGATCCTGCGGAACGCCGCGTAGTCTCGCGCCTTGGTGCGCGTATAGGACTGAATCAGGGCGTTGACCGGGCTCTGCATCAGCGCGACGGTCACCCACCGGTCGCCCTGGCGGCGGACGACGGGTCCGTGCGCGGTGTAGTAGACGGTGAAGCTCCGCCGCGCCAAGCCGCTGTCGGTCTTGAAGGGGACGGTGAGCGTGCGGGCGCGGACCGGCAGCTCGCGATCGCCGTGGCGGTAGTAGGTCCGGCCGCCGCGCTGCACCACCGTTTCCAGAAACTCGTCGATGTTGTCCACCCCGCTCGAGGTGTGCATCCAGCCGCAGGTCGGGTTGAACCCCTGATACACGAAGAACTGCCCCCACGTCACCGCGCCGTACGCATCGAGGCCCTGTTCGCTCGCCATCTGCAGCTCGGAGCGAAAGTAGAACGACGTGTGCGGATTGATCCACAGGAGCGCATGGTGGTCTCGCGTGAGCTTCGGCGCGATGGCGATGCCGTTGGACCCACCCCCCTCGGGGGTTGATCCGTCGCCCCCCGGGAGCGGCGCGCCGGCCGGCGCGCCGCCGTAGAACGCCGCGAGGTCCGCGAGGTCCACGCGCTCGATGTCACCCCCGATGCTCCCTTCGGTGAATGACAGCGCCATCCACGGCTCGAAGCGCGTGATCACGCGCGGTTTCACGTCCGGGTGCTTGTAGAGATAGAAATTCAGCCCGTCGGCGAAGGCGTCCATCAGGCGCCGGAGCCAGGCCGGGCTGCGGCGATACTGCGCCCGCAGCGAGTCGGGCTCGATAAAGAGCTTCATCCGCAGGTCGCTGTAGATCGCGCCGGGGCCATCGGCTTCGGCGAGCCGGCCGAGCGCGTTCAGGTAGTTCGTCTCGACGCGGTTGAAGTCGTCCTCGGCCTGGGCGTACTCCATCCCGAACACCGCGTCGGCGTCAGTCTTCCCATAGACGTGCGCGATGCCCCAATCGTCGCGGATGATGGTGACGTTGCGCGCCTCGCGCTCCCAGCGGGCGACGTCCGTGCCCTGGCTGAGCCAGGCGAGGCCGAGTGTGAGCAGTGCGCTGACGGAGTGCATGGCGACGGTGATGCTACGGCCGGGTCACCGTCAGCCCCGTCACCAGGCCCTCCGTGTTGTGCGCGAAGCGGATCCCGTAGATGCCGTCGGTGGACTTGAGCTTCCCCGGGGCGACAACGTCGGCCTTGGCGTAGGTGGCGACGACCGTGCCGTTGATGAGGCAGCTCACCTTGTCACCTTTCACTGACAGCGCGATGTCCTGCGTGACGGGCTGGCCCGGGGCCGCCGCCCGGTGCACCGCGGCGTTCGCCTCGCCCTCTCGCCCGTTCATCCTGAAGGCGTCGGGGCCGAACCCCCGCACGATGAAGGTCCCGTTCCCGTACGCCTCACAGTACAACAGGCTCTCGTGGTCGGTGCCCAGGTCGGTCCCGCCGATGAAGACGCCGTAGGGGTGCGGGTGATCGTTCAGATTCATGTACTTGGGCTCGGTGAAGGTCGCCTTCACCGTATAGTCGCCCTGGGCCGTGTTAGCCGGGTTCCAGTAGGTGGCCGCGGGGCCGGTGGTCACGTGGAGCGCGTCGCCCTGCTTCGCGAGTTTGGCGTCCTTGACCGTCCGTCCTCGCGCCGCGTCCCGGGCGTCCACCGCGCCCTGCCAACCTGGAGCCGATATCCCCCCGCCGCTGACGGCGTGGACCGGCTCCTCTTGTGTCACGGCCAGCGCGGGCAGGCCAAGGATCGTGAGTGTCAAGACGGTGACTGCGGAGATCCGACGCATGCTGTCCTCCTGTAGTTCGCGTGATTGTCGCGACCCGTTACCGGCTCGCCAGGGCGCGGCGGGCGATCGCGACCTCGGGCCGCGCGCCATCGCCCTTCGCCATGAGGTCCAGGAACTCGCGATACTTCCCGCGAGCGGTGGCCATGTCGCCCGTGAGCTCGGCGGCGCGCGCCAGGCCGAACAGGCTGCGGGCGCGGTTGGGCGAGAGCGCCAGCGTCGCCGCATAGGCCTGCGCGGCCTCGGTGGGCTTCCCCACCGATAGGAGTAGGTCGCCCTCGAGCTCGCGGGCGGGAAGGACGGGCCCGGGCGTCACGGGGTGCTTCTGCGTGCCGTCCTCGCGGTCGGCCGCCTGCCGGGCGTGGAGGACGGCGGCGGCCGTGTCTCCCATTACCAGGTCGAGCCATGCCTTCGCCGCGAGCAGCTGGATGGCCACCTGTCCGGCCCAGTACGCCTGCGGTCCGCCGCTCGCCGTGAGCGCGCTGTCGATCCGCGCGAGCTCGAGCAGCTCCTGGCGGGCCGCAGCGCTGTCGTTGCCCCGCGCCGCGCCGATCGCGCGGGCGAAATGTGTGATGCCTTCGGCGGCGGGCCATTCGGGGGCGGGGTGCACGGCGAGCCGCGCGGCCTCGTCCCACGCGCTGCGCTCAAGGGCGACACGGGCCGGAATGGCGGCGCCGGCATACTCGTGCGGGAGGGAGCCGGCCGGAAAACCAGCCGGAGCGGCTGCGGCCTCCGCCGCGACGCGGCGCGCAGCGGTGTCACGCCCCTGCTGCAAGTACGCGTACGTCAGGTAATCGAGGGCGTGGGTCCGCTGGTCCCACATGGCGGTGAGCCCTCGCTCGACTTCGTAGGCGCGCGCGGCCGCCGCCGAGCGGGTGTTCGACGCGATCGCGTCGTCCCAGGCTCCGAGCCGCGTGAAGATGTGTGACGGCATGTGCTGGGCGTGCGGGACGTCGGGCGCGATCTCGGCGTAGCGCCGCGCGGCATCCAGGCCGTGCGCCGCGAGCTGCGGCACGTCGTTCGTGTGGATCAGGTAGTGGGCGAGCCCCGGGTGGCGGGGCTCACGGCGGAACAGCGGCTCGAGAATCGAGTCGGCGCGTTTCTGGTAGGCGAACGTCGTGTCCGTGGCGTTCGCCTGTCCCACCGCGATGAGGGCGAGCGCGTAGAAGATCGCCGCCTCGCGGTCCGACGGGCTGCGGCGTTGCACCGTGTCCATCGCCAGCGCGTAGCGGTCCAGCCGGGTCTTGGGATCCGTCCGGTCGAAGTCGACGTAGTACGCGCGGATCGCGCCCAGATAGTCGCGCTCGCGTGCCGTTCGAGCCGCGGCGACCCCGCGGTCGATCGCCGAGAGCGCCGCCTTCGCGTCCGCGGAAGAGGGCGGGGTCCAGAGCGGGTGCAGCAGGCTCATCGCCTGGCCCCAGAAGGCCATGGCGCAGCTCGAATCCACCGCGGCCGCGGCCGTGAAGGTCTCGCTCGCCTTCTCGTACCAAAAGGAGTGCAGATAGGCGACGCCGTGCTCGACCTCGCGCCGCACGGCGCCACGGCAGGACGTCGCGAACCGCACGTGGCCCAGCCGCTCCCCGTGGCCGCCGTGCTCCTCGGGCACTTGCGCGGCGAGCGGGACGGCGAGCGCGCACGCGAGCAGCGCGAGTCCGGGGATGGAACGGATGGCGTTCACGTGTTCCCTTGATGTCAATACGGATGCAGCGCCTTCACGCGCGCCGCCAGATCGGCCGGGTCAGTCGCCACCACCTGGCCGAAGGGCGACACGTAGATGCGCACCGTGGGCGCGCCCGGGATCACGGTTGGCCCGAACGCGAAACGCCACACGCGCGGGTGCCCGGCCAGCTGGGGCGCGCCCTGCCAGAGCAACGTGGTGGATTGGTTCCCCATCTCCGGCGGGGGCGCGCCGAGCAGCGTGCCCACAGCCGAGAGGGCGACGGCCCACGAGGCGCCTGCGAGCAGCGCGGCGACAAACGCCGCCATCACGGTCAGCCAGAACAGGCGAGCCATCGTGAATTGATAGCGCCGCGCGGCCGGCGGCACAACCAGTCCCGACTCTGACACACTCCTAACTCCGGCCAGTATCCGGGCGACGACTGGGCCGCCATACTTATCCCGACATGCTCCTCGTGGTGGTCGCCCTGCTCCATTGCTGCGACTCGGCGCCGACGTACTCGGGCCGGGAGCATCAGCTCGACGTGCGGATTCCACGGCTGGAGGGCGATGTCGTCATCGACGGCGACCTCGTCGACTCCGTGTGGGCCCACGCCGCCCTGTTGACGGGGTTTTCGCAGTACGCCCCGAACGACGGCCTCCCCGCCGCGGACTCCACTCAGGTGCTGGTGTGGTACTCGGCCACGGCCATCTATTTCGGCATTCGCGCGTTCGAGCAACACGGCCGTCCCACGATGACGCTGGCGAATCGTGACCAGATCTTCGGCGACGACAACGTGCAGATCCTGCTGGGCACGTTTCCCGACGGGAAGCAGGCCTTGATGTTTGCCGTGAATCCGCTCGGCGTGCAGGGCGATGGCTCCTTGATCGAGGGAGCCAACGTCACCGCGAGCGGCTTCATCGGCGGCGCGGTGGTGGGACGGGAGCAACCCGACCTGAGTCCCGACTTCGTGTTTCAGTCGCGCGGGCGCGTCACCGATTGGGGATACGAAATCGAGGTGCGCATCCCGTTCAAGAGCCTCCGCTATCAACCGCGCCAGCCGCAGGACTGGAAGCTGAACATCGTGCGCGAGGTCCAGCACTCGGGCGTCGAGGATTCCTGGTACCCGGCGCGTCGCGCGAGCGCGACGTTCATCGGGCAAGCGGGCAACCTGATCGGCCTGAGCGGCATGCATCGCGGTCTCGTGGTGGACTTGAACCCGGAGGCGACCGGGAAAGCGAGCGGTGCTCCCACTCTCACCCGGGGCTATCGGTACGACGTAGGAGACCCGCAGGTGGGCGGCAACGTCCGCTGGGGCGTCTCGGATAACCTCACCCTCAACGGCACGATCAAGCCGGACTTTTCGCAGGTGGAATCGGACGCGGGCCAGCTCGCGTTCGATCCGCGTCAGGCGCTGTTCTTTCCGGAGAAGCGGCCTTTCTTCTTGGAAGGCAGCGAGCTGTTTCAGGTGCCCCTGAACCTCATCTATACACGTCGTATCGTCCAACCAATCGCCGCGATCAAGCTGACCGGGACAACCTTCGGCACCGACCTCGGCCTGCTCTCGGCGGTGGACCAGAAGTTCGCGTCCGCGTCCGGCACGGACAACCCCATTTTCAACATTCTGCGGGCCCAACGCAGTCTGGGCCACGCCTCGCGCGTCGGGCTGGTCTACACCGATCGGATCGAGGGCGGCGACTACAACCGCGTGGCGGAGGTCGACAGTCGACTGGTCTTCAAGGAGATCTACGGACTGAACTTGCAGCTCGCCGGCAGCCGCACGCGGACCGGCGGCGTGACCACGACCGCGCCGCTGTGGTTGACCCAGTTCACGATTCAGCACCGCATCTGGGGTCTGCGCAGTGTGTTCGCCGGCATCTCGGACCAGTTTCGCGACGCCAGCGGATTCATCGGCCGGGCGGGGATCGTGCATTCGTACGTCGATCCGAGCTACACGGCCTACGGGGGCCCCGGCGCATGGCTGCAGCGGTTCACCGGCGACATCCTGGTGGACGGCATCTGGCAGTACCAGAATTTCATTCATGGGCGTCACCTGCAGGACAAGAAGCTGCACTTCAACGGTAACGCGACGCTGCGCGGCGGATGGAACGTGGGTGCGGGATACTTCGTGGAATCGTTCGGCTACGATTCCGCTCTCTATGCCGGCGACAGTCTGGAAGTGCCGCTCGGCGGCGGCGGCCTCGACACGGTGCCGTTCACGGGACAGCCGACGATCACGAACGGCGAATACATCGTCCAGATCGGGACGCCGCAGTGGAAGCATTTCAGCGGCAGCGGGTTTTTTCTGCAAGGCCACGATGAGAACTTCTTCGAGTGGGCCTCGGCCGATCTGCGACTGCTGAGCGTAGACGTGTCGTACCGCCCCACGGAGCGGCTCCGCAACAGCGTCAGCTACTTCTGGCAGCAGGTGAACCGCCGCACCGACGGCAGCCTAGTGAACGTCGGTCGCGTGCTCCGGGCCAAGGTCGAATACCAGGTTTCGCGTCCGCTGTTCGTACGGGTGGTGGGCCAGTACATCCAGGACAAGACCGACTCGCTGCGCGACGACTCGCGCACCGGTGCGCCGATTCTCATCAGCGGACCGGGCGGCCTGACTCGCTCCGCCGCTTCGCACAGCAATCTGTTCCACGCCGACGTGCTGCTCAGCTATCAACCGGTCCCGGGGACGGTAGTGTTCGCGGGGTACGGCAGCGACATGGTGGACCAGGACGCATTCCAGTTCCGCGGCCTCACGCGGACGGACGACGCGTTCTTCGTCAAGTTGAGCTACCTATTCAGGCTGTGATCATCGGTGTAGACAAGCCGCCGCCGCCCTGATAGCTTCGCCGCTTCCCAATCGACCTTATGCCGCCTTTTCTCGCAGAGCTGCTGGGGACCATGCTGTTGATCATCCTGGGCGATGGCGTGGTCGCCAACGTGGTGCTCGCTAAAACCAAAGGCCAGAACGCCGGGTGGATCGTGATCACCGCGGGCTGGGCCTTCGGCGTCGCGGTCGCGGTGTATGCCGTCGGTAGCTTCAGCGGCGCGCACCTGAACCCCGCGGTGACCATCGGCCTCGCCTCCATCGGCAAGTTCGCGTGGGCCTCGGTCCCCGGCTACATCGCGGCACAAATGCTCGGTGCGTTTCTCGGTGCCACGATCGTCTGGCTCGCCTACCTGCCGCACTGGCCTGTCACGGAGAGCCAGCCTGGGAAGCTGGCAGTGTTTTGCACCGCCCCCGCCATCCGCAATACGACTGCGAATTTGCTCACCGAGGTCATCGGTACCTTCCTGTTGGTGCTGGGTGTGCTGGCCATCCTGACGCCGAAGAACCTCAACCCGGTCCACGGCTGGGACGCGGGGTTCGGCCCGTTCCTGGTCGGTATCCTCGTGTGGGCCATCGGCCTGTCGTTGGGTGGGCCCACCGGCTACGCCATCAACCCGGCCCGCGACCTGGGTCCCCGTCTCGCGCACGCGCTGCTGCCGGTTGCGGGAAAGGGTGGCTCCGATTGGGGCTATGCGTGGATACCGGTGGTCGGACCGATCGTCGGTGGCCTGATCGCGGCGCTGGTCTATCGGGCGTATTGGCCGGCATGAAGCACATCCTCGCCCTGGACCAGGGCACGACGAGCTCGCGCACCATCGTGTTCGATCATGGCGGCAATGTCGTCGCGTCGGCGCAGCAGGAGTTTCGCCAGATCTTTCCCAAGCCGGGCTGGGTCGAGCACGACGCCAGGGAGATTTGGGCCACACAGCTGCACACGGCGAAGGAAGCCGTGGCGAAGGCCGGGCTGACCGCCGCCGACATCGCCGCCATCGGGATCACGAATCAGCGGGAAACGACCGTGGTATGGGACCGTGCGACGGGCGAGCCGGTGCACCACGCGATCGTGTGGCAGGATCGCCGCACGGCCGCCGCGTGCGATCGGCTGAAGGCCCGCGGGCTGGCGCCGCTGATCAAGCGCAAGACGGGGCTCGTGGTCGACGCGTACTTCTCCGGCACGAAGCTCGAGTGGCTGCTGCGCAACGTGCCGGGCGCGCGCGCCAGGGCGAAGGCCGGCAAGCTGGCGTTCGGCACCGTGGACTCGTGGCTGGTGTGGAATCTCACCGGCGGCCGCGTGCACGTGACCGATCCGAGCAATGCGTCGCGCACCATGCTCTTCAATCTTCGGACCGGCGATTGGGACGACGCGCTGCTCAAGGTGTTCGGCGTCCCGCGCTCGGTGTTGCCGGCCGTCGGCTCGTCGAGCGAGGTGTACGGCGAGACCACGCTGTTCGGTGGTCGGATCCCGATCGCCGGGATGGCGGGTGACCAGCAGGCCGCGCTGTTCGGCCAGGCGTGCACCCAGCCCGGGATGGTGAAGAACACCTACGGCACCGGCTGCTTCATGCTCATGAACACGGGAGCGAAGCCGATCCCCTCCAGGAACAATCTCCTGACCACGGTGGCGTGGCGCATCGGGAAGCGCACCGAGTACGCGCTGGAAGGCAGCATTTTCATCGCCGGCGCGGTGGTGCAGTGGCTGCGCGACGGCCTCGGGATCATCAAGTCGTCGTCCGAGGTGGAAGCCCTGGCCGCGCAGGTGACCGATCCCGAGGGCGTGTACCTCGTCCCCGCGTTCGCCGGCCTGGGCGCGCCGCACTGGGATCAATATGCGCGCGGCCTGCTCGCCGGCCTCACGCGCGGCACCACGGCGGCGCACATCGCGCGCGCGGCGCTCGAGGGCATCGCGTTTCAGGTGGCGGATGTGCTGCGGGCAATGGAAGCCGATGCGAAGATCAGGCTCAAGGAGCTGCGGGTGGATGGCGGTGCGTCCGCCAACAATCTGTTGATGCAGTTCCAGTCGAATCTGCTGGGCGTTCCCGTGGTGCGGCCCAAAGTCACCGAGACGACCGCGCTGGGCGCGGCGTATCTCGCGGGATTGGCCGTGGGCTACTGGACGGACCAGCAACAGATCGCGGCCCAGTGGCAGGTGGATCGCCGCTTCATGTCCGCGATGCAACCCGCTCAGCGCAAGCTGCTCGAGGCCGGGTGGCGCAAGGCGCTGGACCGGGCTCGGCGCTGGGAAACGGCGAGCTGAAAGGGCTCTCCATGGAAGTGATCATTCAGCGAAGCTACGAGGAGATGAGCAGGACGGCGGCGCAGATCGTCGTCGAGGTGCTCAACACCAAGCCCAACGCCGTGCTCGGCATGGCGACCGGATCCACCCCGCTCGGCCTGTACCAGGAGCTGGTGCGGCTGCACAAGGCGGAGCAGATCGATTTCTCCCGGGTCACGACGTTCAACCTCGATGAGTACGTGGGCCTGCCCATGAATCACCCGCAGAGCTACCACTACTTCATGCACGAGCACTTCTTCCAGCATGTCAACATCCCCCGGCACAACATCAACATCCCCTCGGGCACCACCAGCAATTACCCGGCCTTCTGCCAGTGGTACGAGCAGCGCATTGGGGAGTGCGGCGGGATCGACCTGCAGATCCTGGGCATCGGCTCGGACGGGCATATCGCGTTCAACGAGCCGGGGAGCTCGCTCAGCTCGCGCACCCGGCTCAAGACGCTGTCGAAACAGACGATCGACGACAACGCCCGGTTCTTCGACGCCCGAGAGGACGTGCCGGTCTACGCGATCACCATGGGCGTCGGGACCATCCTCGACGCACGCAAGCTGGTGTTGGTGGCGAGCGGCAAGCACAAGGCCAAGGCGATTGCCCAGGCCGTCGAGGGACCGGTCACCAGTATGGTGACGGCCAGCGCCCTCCAGCTGCATCGTGATGCGATCGTGATCACCGACCAGGAGGCCGCCGCGGACCTGACCATGCGCGATTACTACGAGTTCATCTACGCGGCCAAACCAGCCGCGCCCAAGTCGTGACGCCTGCACGCGTAGGGTTGTCGCTGCTGCTCGCAAGCGGTCCCGCTGCCGCGGCCGCTCTGCAGCTCCCGGGGAAGCGGGCGCTCGTCTATACCACGGCCGAGAGCACCAGCTTTCGGTTGACCCCCACCGACACGCTGACGTTCAGGCCATCCGAGTCGACGTCGGAAGGGAAAGTGTACGTCTTTGTCGATCCGAAGAAGACATTCCAACCGTTCATCGGAATCGGCGGCGCCCTGACCGACGCCGCGGCCGAGACGTTCGCGAAGCTCCCCGCGGCCCGGCAGGACGAACTGATCGCCGCCTATTACAGCGCGGACAGGGGGATCGGGTATACGCTGGCTCGGACCAACATCCACAGCTGCGACTTCTCGAGCGAGAGCTATACCTACGTGACGGAAGGCGATAAGGACCTGACGTCGTTCTCCATCGCGCATGACTTGCGCTACCGAATCCCGCTGATCAAGCGAGCCCTGGCGGCGACCGGCAACCGGCTCAAGCTGTTCGCCAGTCCCTGGAGCCCGCCGGCATACATGAAGGACAACAACGACGTGCTGCACGGCGGCCATCTGCGCCCGGAGTTTTACCGCGCGTGGGCCATCTATTACACGAAGTTCATCAAGAGCTACCGGCAGGCGGGCGTGCCCATCTGGGGCATCACCGTCCAGAACGAGCCGATGGCGACTCAGACCTGGGAGTCGTGCGTCTATCAGGCGACGGACGAGCGAGACTTCGTCAAGAACTATCTTGGCCCGGCGATGGTCGAGCAGGGGCTGCGCGGCGTCCACGTCATGGTGTGGGACCACAACCGCGACCTGATCGTGCAGCGGGCCCAGACGATCCTGGACGATCCGGCGGCGGCGAAGTACGTGTGGGGGATCGCGTTTCACTGGTACGAAGACTGGTCGGGTGGAACGCAGATGTACGACAACGTGGCGCTGGTGCACCAGCTCTACCCGACCAAGCACCTCCTGTTCACCGAGGGCACGCCGGCAAACTTCGACTCGACGGCGTACGGCCGCTGGAGCCTGGGCGAGGCATACGGGCGGTCGATGATCCACGATTTCAATTCGGGGACCGAGGGTTGGACGGACTGGAACATTCTGCTCGATGAGCGGGGCGGTCCCAACCACGTCGGTAACTTTTGTTTTGCGCCGGTCCATGCCGACACGCGCACGGGCACGCTGATCTACACCAACTCGTACTACTATATCGGCCACTTCTCGAAGTTCATCCGTCCGGGCGCCCGCAGGATCCTGGCGTCGCCGAGCCGCAGCATGCTGCTCACGACGGGCTTCGTCAACGACGACGGGAAGGTGGTCGTGGTCGTCATGAACCCCACGGCACAGGGCGGACCGTATAACCTCACCGTCGGCGGGGCCTCGGTCGAGATCACTACGCGGCCGCACTCCATTCAGACCGTGGTGTTCTAGCGTCGTGAGCGATCGTCCCATCATCCGCGTCCAGCACATCGTCAAGTCGTTCGGCGACGTCAAAGCTGTCAACGACGTCTCGTTCGACGTGCGTGCCGGCGAGATCTTCGCGTTCCTCGGGCCGAACGGGGCCGGCAAGACCACCACCATCAAGATGCTCACCACCCTGCTGCGGCCGACCAGCGGCTCGCTCGAGCTCGACGGACTCGACCCGACCGCACATCCAACCGAGGTCCGCAAGCGGTTCGGCGTGGTGTTCCAGGATCCCAGTCTCGACGGCGACCTCACGGCGTGGGAGAACATGGACATCCACGGCGTGCTGTACCACGTGCCGCGCCACGCGCGGCGGGAGCGGTGCGAAGCCCTGCTGCGGATGTTCGAGCTGTGGGAGCGGCGCAATGACTTGGTCAAGACGTTCTCCGGCGGCATGAAGCGCCGGCTCGAGATTGCCCGCGGGCTGTTGCACACGCCGAAGGTATTGT
>Ga0209350_1000237_pt1 | contig 35304 bp, 28 predicted proteins | sample GraSoi013_2_20cm_2_FD_185822 | JGI IMG/M metagenome (GOLD analysis project Ga0209350, IMG submission 185822) | Grasslands soil microbial communities from the Angelo Coastal Reserve, California, USA - Sample 09_27_2013_2_20cm (SPAdes) (version 2) | ecosystem: Environmental > Terrestrial > Soil >...
GAGGGGAGCGAGTCGGGGAACCATCCACACCCAACCCGCCAGGCCCAGAACGCTGACGATCGCGGCGAGCACGAACGCCCCTGCGTAATGATGGGTCAGCTGCACCAGCCAGCCGGTGAGGAGCGAGGCGACGATCCCGGCGAAATTCCCGCAGGCATTCTGAATTCCCACCCAGCGGCCGGCGGCACTGGGGCCCGCGAGGATCTGCGACATGGCGAATACGCCCGGCGAGGACATGCCCGACAGGACCTGGTACACAAAGATGCCGGCGAGCGCCTCGGTCGGCGTGCCGAGCGCGATGCCCAGCATGCACACCACCGAGCCCACGTGCGCGACCACCATCACTGACTTGTAAGCGACGTTCGCCCGGTCGTACCGCGTGACGAAGCGATCGATGCCCCACCCGGCGAGCAACGCGCTCAGCGCATTCACCGCATAGGCACTGCCGGTGAGGCTCGCCATCTCGGCGGTCGAGAAGCCGCGCTCGCCCACGACGTAGGACGGCAGCCAGTTCAACATGAAGTAGAACGTGTAGTTGCTGGAAAAGAGTCCGAGGCTCGTGCCCCACAGCGACGGCTGCCGCAGCAGCACGCCCAGCGTCGGAGCGTCGTCGGCGCTCGTCTGCACCGCACGCTGCGGCAGCCTGACCCGCGACCACGGCAGGAGCCACAGCAGCGACAAACCGCCGAATACCCAGAAGGTGGCGCGCCAGCCGTAATGCGCCATGATGAGGCCGCCGCAGTAGGCGCCGACGGCCGGCCCGAACAGATAGCCGCAGGCGACGATGCCGTTGGCCCTGCCCAGGCTCTTGACGGGCATGACGGTGGCGAGGAGGTTCGAGAGACACGGGAAACCCGCGCTCTCACCGATGCCCAGCAGGAGGCGCAGCCCGAGCAGCACCACGAAGGAGTGCGCCAGGCCGACCAGCATGGTGGCGCAGGCCCACACCGTGAGCCCGATGGCAAGGACGCGGTGCGCGCCATGGCGCTCGGCCAGCCAGCCGACCGGAAGCTGCAGCAACGCATAGGACCAGAAGAACGCGGAAAACAACACTCCGAGCTGCGAGGCGGACAACCCCAGCTCGCTCTGGATTAGGGGCGCGGCGGTGGGCACCGCGCCGCGATCGACGTAGTTGATGAAGAGGGCCGCCGCCAGAAGGCCCGCGATCCACCAGCGAGCGCCCGCGCTCCGTTCAGACGCGGCGCGCGGCTCGGTCAACTCGCGTAGTCCGCTTCGCTGCGATCCAACAGGCGCTTGAGCGCCGCAAAGTGCAGCTCGGTGCGTTCCTGCCCGCCGACCTTGTCCCCGGCCCGAAACTGCGCGACGGTCGCCTGCACGACAGCCTCCGCAACGATGCGCAGCTTGCGGCCCGTGGAGAGCGCCAGGACCTGTGCCTGACAGGCGCGCTCGAGAAAGTACAGGCGCTCGAACGCCTGTGCGGCCGAGCCCGCCGTGACCAGCACGCCGTGGTTGCGCAACATGAGGACCGATTTGCTCCCCAAGGCGCGTGCCAGGCGCTCGCCCTCGGCGTAGTCGAGGGCCAGGCCCTGGTAATCGACGTAGGCGATGTCGTCATGGAAGCCGATGGCGTTCTGCGCCGCCATGTCCAGGCGCGGGTCCTCGAGCATGCCGAGCGCGGTCGCGTGCGGCATATGCGTGTGCAGCACGCAGCGCGCCTGAGGCATCAGGCGGTGTACCGAGAGGTGGATATAGAGAGCGGTGTCCTCGACCAGCCCGCGGCCTGCCACGACCGTGCCACTGAAGTCCAGCTCCAGCAGATCGCTGGCTTTCACCTCCGACCACAGCAGCCCGAAGGGCGCAAGGTAGAACCGCTCGGAGTGTCCGGGCACGAGCATCGTCATGTGATTGTCGATGCCCTCGCTGAAACCGAAGCGCGCCGCCAGGCGATGACAGGCGGCGAGATCGATCCTCGCGCGTCGTTCTGCGTCGCTGCGCCATACCGGTTCCCGTGACGCGTTCATTGCGCGGCCTCACACCCGGACCGAAGGATCACCACCATTATAGCCCCGCCAGAGCCCCGCACGCCCGGGCGAGGTACGTCGCGCCACGGGCTATTTCCCACCGGCTATTGAGCGCGCAACCAGTTTTCAGCCAGGCGCACCCACATCGATGCGCCCAGCGGGATCAATTCGTCGTTGAAGTCATAGCTCGGGTTGTGGAGCATGCAGGGGCCCGCGCCGTGGCCGCCGCTCCGATGACTGCCGTCGCCATTGCCGATCAGAAAATAGCAGCCCGGCTTCTCGTGTAGAAAAAAGCTGAAGTCCTCGGCCCCCATGGTGGGTTCGAACTCCTTCACGTTGTGCGCTCCCGCCAGAGTGCTCAGCAGATCGCGCGCGAACTCCGTTTCCCCGGGATGGTTGATGGTGGGAGGGTAGTTGCGCGTGAAGGTGAACTCGCCGGTGGCTTCAAACGCCTGACAGGTGGCCTCCGTGATGCGCCGCATGCGCTGCTCGATCATGTCGAGCACTTCCACCGTGAAGGTTCGCACCGTGCCCTGCAGCTCACAGAAATCGGGCACCACGTTCGTGGCCTCGCCGGCCCGGATCATGGTGACCGAGATCACGCCCGCATCGATCGGGCTTTTATTGCGCGAGATGATGGTCTGGAATGCCTGTACGATCTGGCAGGCCACCGGCAGCGGATCGATGCCGTTGTGCGGCATGGCCGCGTGCGCTCCCTTGCCGCGGATGATGATCCTGAATTCGTTGCTGGACGCAAATGCCGGCCCGGATTTGATGGCAAATTGCCCGACCTGCAGGCCGGGCCAGTTGTGGGCGCCGAAGATTGCGTCCATCGGAAACAGATCGAACAGCCCGTCGTTGATCATCTCGCGCGCGCCGCCGCCGCCTTCCTCGGCGGGTTGAAAGATGAGGTAGACGGTACCGTCGAAATCGCGATGGGCGGACAGGTATCTGGCGGCGGCCAGCAACATGGCGGTGTGACCGTCGTGGCCGCAGGCGTGCATTCTGCCGCGGTGTACGCTCGCGTGAGCGAAGGTGTTGTGCTCGGTCACCGGCAGTGCGTCGATGTCGGCGCGCAGGCCAACGGCACGGCTCGCGTTGCCGTTCTTGACGATGCCGACCACTCCGGTCTTCCCCAGGCCCCGGTGCACAGGAATGCCCCAGGCGGTCAGTGTGCTGGCGATCAGGTCCGAGGTCCGCTGCTCCTCAAACCCAAGTTCGGGATGGGCATGGATGTCGCGCCTCAGGGTCTGAATGGCAGCTGCCTCGGCCAGGATTGGCTCGAGCAATTTCATGTTGCAGGCCCCAGGCCTGAGACCAGGGCGCCGAACACCGCGCGAATCTGCGAATCGGGGAACGGGGAGGACCCGCTGTGTTGAGCCGCCAGCAGACGATCCCGCATCATGCCTTCGGCGGCGCCGAGCAGTGCTGATGTCATGGCCTGCGGCTTGAGCGCGGTGCTGAAACTGCCGTCCTTCTGACCGCGCTCGATCAGACTCAGCACCAGTTTGGCGAAATCCCTGAAGCCCTGGGTGATGAGAACTTCGGCATTGTCCCCACGCACGCGGCGGCCCTCGAACATCAACAGCTTCGCCAGCTCGGGGTCGCGCTCGAAGGCGCCGATCATGGTGGAGAGGACGGTGATCATGGCTTCGCGCGCCGTGGGTGCGGCGGCCACCAGCCGGGCGATCTGCGGATTGAGCGGCGCCCAGCTCTCATCGAAGATGGTCTCGAGCAGCCCCGCCTTGCTGCCGAAGTTGCGCACCAGTTGCGATTCCGAAGTGCCCGCTTCACGGGCGATGGCGGCGGTGGAGACGCGCTCGTAGCCCGCTTCGGCCATCAGCCGCTTGGCGGTGCTCAGCAGCCGTTCGCGGCTGCTGGCGGCCTCGGCGGGTTCGGGGTTGCTCGATGGCTACTACTACCAGTGGTCAATTCGCCTCTTGTAAGCCGCTGTTTTCATGAGGTAATACTGGCACGCTAGTGACGCCGTTGACTTTTGGTAGTTGTACTACTACTGTTTTTCGCCTCAGAACTAACACCAACGCCGCGCCGCGTGAAGACATGGAGGTCGCGATGCGCACCCATTGGATGATTGGATTTCCCGGCATGCCGGCGACGGCAGCGCGCCGGTAATTTGCCAGTACACCACCGACGACCCCTTGGAGAGAAAGCCTTAAGGAGAAGAAAATGCGAAAGCTAAGGATGGCGTTTTGCTCTGCAGCCGTGCTGTTGTCAGCCATTCCCACGGCGCTCGCTCAGAACCCGGCCAACGAGCACAACTGCCCTGCGCAAACTAACACCGGTGCTGCCGCCTTGGAGGCAGAACCACCGTATGTTGGGTCAGGGATTGACGGTTTCAGTCGGAACCAGAGCTTGTGTTTACCCCAGCTGGCGCCCGTCGGAACGTCGGGTGACCCGCTGGCGTTCATCGTTCAAGGGGTGGAGCCTGGCATCCGCGTAGATTCGCAGGGCACGATTTACGTTGGCTCCATCCGGGGCGTGCCGGGCGGCTCAGACCTTTGGCGGTGGGACCAGGCGCTGGGACCCATCGTTGACGGGGGACCGAACACCGGCCCGGCAAACAGCGGAACCCTGCCTTTCAGATATGAGGGCCAGCCCGATAACTGCGGGATCCTCACAAACGGTTGCGTCAATAACGTCGCCAACGCAACCAATCCCGGCCTGGCTCCAGGAGGCGGGGACGACGACATCGCCGTGAATGGGCCGGATCCGGCGAACACGTACAACGGAGTCGCGATCCCGAACGTAGCCTTCGTGAGCCTCTCTTTGGCAGACGTCACGGCAGCCAATTCCAAGGATCGAGGCCAGACCTTCAGTATCGGAACATCGATGGCGACAGGCGGTGCAATTAACCTCGCCAACGCGGGTGCCGCACACGTCCCGGGAGACGACCGGATGTGGATCGATGCCTTTGACGACCCCTCCACCGTGTACATGAACTATCACGACCTGGCCAGCGGGGCCATTCATGTGCAGGCTTCGACCGACGGCGGGGCGACATACAACGCTGCCTTTGGCGAGGCCATCGATGCCAACACACTTGCAGCCGCGAACGGGTCAGGCAGCGGCAACGTGGCTGGGCAGATCAGGATTGACAAAAACACCAACGGCTGCTCTACCCGGGGCACCCTCTACCAGATCTTTTCCGCTCCCGATAGCGTGGCGGACAATCCGCCGTGCGGCCCGGCGCCCCTCCCGGCGTGCCACTCTCTGAAAACCGTCTATGTGGGCGTCTCGCCAAATGCAATTGTCGGGGGCGTGCCAAACCCTGTCCCCGTTTTCACCGACCACAAGATCTTCACCAGCCCGCCTGCTTCACCCGGTGCGACGAACGGCACCGGTCAGGTTTTCCCGGCGCTCGCCACGGACAACAACGGGTTTGCGTACGCGGTCTGGTCAGACAACAACGATATCTATCTCTCCTCCACCGTGGGCTCCAGTCAGAGCTCCGCTCCGGGCTCTATGTGGAACCCACCGGTACGCGTGAATCAGGGTGCCACAACCGGGGGGAAGTCCAACGTGTTCCCCTGGGTGGCCGCCGATGCCAACGGCCACGTTGTCGTAGTCTGGTTGGGCGAAACCAACATTGGGACACGGAGCGCGCCGGCGAATTCAAACAACCGCACGATGCTGGAGCCGACCTGCACGGGCGCGAACGCCGGCACGAACAACTGTTGGGCAAAGTGGAACGTCTATGCGGCAGAGACGGTGAACGGCAATGTCCTGAAGCCGACGTTCACGCAGCACACTGTGAGCGATCACATCATTCACTCCGGCACGGTCTCGACCGGCGGGCTGGGTGGCGGGGCCGACCGTAATCTGGCCGACTTCTTCCAGGTGGCGCTCGATCCCAATCACCGCGCCAACATCACCTTCGCCGATGACCACGTGCACAGCCCGCAGTGCACGGGTCAGGGCACCACCTGCACAGACAACGGCGCGACGTCGTTTCGGGTGGGCGTGCCGTACTTCACCCGCCAGCTCAGTGCAAATCCAAAGATCGTTTTCCCTACTGAAAGCCCGAGCTCGTGCTTCAAAACGGTTGCCCAACGCTGATCAGCGGTGGCGAAGGGGACGGGTGGTTGCCAGGCTGCCGGCGAGATGGATTTTGAGTAGACGACGTCAGGACTTGCGGTCCCAGTACTCCTCCATCTTCCGGCGCATGGCCGCGTCCGGCAGCCGGCCACGCCCCGCGGCCTGATTGTCCACCAGATGGTTGAGTTTTGTTGAGCCGGGGATGGCGCAGGTGACTGCCGGGTGCGAGATGACATACTTGAGCAGGTATTGTCCCCAGCTCGCCACGTCGATATCCGCCGCCCAGCCCGGCAACTCACGCTCAGCGGTTTGCCGGAACAGCGAAGAATGCCCGAAGGGCAGATTCGCCAGCACGGCGACTTTGCGTTCCAGCGCGAGCGGCAGGATCGCCTCGGCCGCGTCGCGGTTGGCGATCGAAGGCTAGCGACGCCCGCGGCCACGCCAGCTTCGAGCAGATCGCGGCGCGAAACGTTGCAATTCGACGCTTCAGTCATGTGACAGCCCTCCATGGCGCCTTGGTGGTTGCGGCCAGAGCGTCAAAGTCCGCGAGCTCCGCTCACAGCTTCTTGACCACAACGCGTCCGGCTGAGTCGACGAAGATGTGATAGCGATTGCCGTCCTTGCAGGAGGCGGTGTAATCACTGTCACCGTTACGCTTCGAGTCGACCACCTGGTCGCACGGAAATCCCTGCAGGGCGATGCTGGCCCTGAGATCCCGGCCGAGTGCCTGATCGTCGGCCGCAATTGCGCCTGTTGAGCCGAGCGAGGTCAGCAATGGAAAAACAAGAACTGTTAAGCGCGGGCCCATGGCTACTCCCGTTGTTGAAATCAGATAGTGGCGAACTTCTTCGGGTCACTCAACACGTCCCAGATGGACTCGCGCGAGGAAGATACCGCGGCCGCCAGGGAGGGGTCGTCATCCTGAAGAAGAGTCACGACCTTCACCAGCAGCAGTTCGAATTTCTGTCGCAACTCGCCGAGCGGCACCCGTGAGCCGCCGTTGTGAAACGCCTTGAATTGCGCCAGCAGGTCATCGACCTGATTCTTCAGCGAGAGCTTGGTGAACAAGCCGATGGCGTGAGTATCTCTGAGTCGCTGCTCGAGGGCGGTCAGGTCCAGCGCTGGGGTTGCCCCGGCGGCGGCGGGCGGGCGCGCGGCAGCTGCAGGCGCTGCAGGGGCGTGTATCGCTTCCGCGGCGGGTGTCGTCTCGGGTGGCGAGGTTTTTTTCGGAGCTGACCGGATCGATCGCGCGGCAGCCGCCTGCGAGCCCGCCTTGGATGGGGCAGGTGCAGCGGCGGCATCCGCAGCCGCTGCGGCAGGCGGGACAGCGGGCGTCGGCGCCTGCGGTGCAGAAGAAGGCGGCGAGTTGGTCGGCGCTGACGGGGGTGCTGGAGTCGGCGCAGTCGCCGGAGTCGTTGCGCCTCGAGCGGCCGACGGCCGCGCAGCGCCTCGCTCATGCGTGCACGCGACCAGGAGCAGGAGCATCGGGAGTGAGGCGATGCAGAGTCGATGCACGAGTAACTCCCGGACGGTTCGATGCAGCCTATTCTAGCGCCGCTGCCTGAACGGGGACTGATTGCTGGCGCGTTGACAAGCCAGTTTTTGGCGGGGTAGTCTCAATTGAACCGGCTTGTCGTCGACGCGTGACCCGCGACTGCCATGTTTGACCTGCAAGGGCACCGCGGCGCACGGGGCCTATGGCCCGAAAATACCCTCGTGGGATTTGCGCGGGCGATGGAGCTCGGCGTGTCCGCGCTGGAGCTCGATTGCGCGGTGACCCGTGATGGCGTGGTGGTCGTCAGTCACGACCCGGAACTCAACCCCGACTGCACGCGCGACGCGCAGGGACGCTTTCTGGCGAGCGCCGGTCCGCCGATCTTCACGCTGAGCTATGCGCAGCTGCAGTCTTATGATGTGGGGCGGCTGCGGCCGGGAAGTGCATACGCCGCGCGGTTCCCGCAGCAGCAGCCGGTGGACGGCGAGCGCATACCGTCTCTGGCGGACGTGCTGACTCTGGTGCGCACGCGCGGCCGCGGTCGGGTGCGCGTCGCCCTCGAGGTCAAGACCTTTCCGGAGCAACCGGAACTGACGCCGGCCCCCGAGCCGTTCGTGCAGGCGCTGCGAGGGGATGTGGAACGCACCGGCACTGCGTCGCTGGTCACGTTCCTGGCCTTTGACTGGCGAGTGTTGAGCGCCGCGCAACGGCTGATGCCCCAGGTCGCAACCGTGGCCCTGACCGAGCAGCAGCCCGGCGAGGACACCGTGCGGATCGGCTCGCCACATCCCTCGCCGTGGCTGGGCGGACTTGATCCTGGGCATTTCGGCGGCTCGATCGTGCGTCTCGTCAAAGCCACCGGCGCGGGCAGCTGGGGCCCGGACTATCGGGATCTCGATGCGCCACTCATCGAGCAGGCGCATGCCCTGGGGCTGCGGGTGGTTCCGTGGACCGTCAACGAACCGGCGGACATGCAGCGGCTGCTCGCGTTCAATGCGGACGGCATGATCACCGACCGGCCGGACGTGCTGCGCGCGCTCCTCGAGCGCGCCGGCGTGCCGGCTCCGCCGCCCGTGCCCCAGCACTGACATGGGCCAACCGAGCATCCTGGTGATTGACGGGAACCGGGCGGCGACACGCGCGCAGCAGGTCGCCGCCGGCGGTGAGCCTTCCGGCGAAGGCTACGCGCAGGTGTTGCAGAGCCTGGCGGCCGTCAGCTGCGACATCGTGCGGCCGGCGGACGGCGAGGTGCGGTTCGCGTCCGGCGCTGGACTTGCGAGCTACGACGGTGTGGCGATCACCGGCTCGGCGCTGAACGTCTACGACGGCGGCGCACACATTGAGCGGCAGATCGAGCTGGCGCGGGCGACGTTTGCCGCCGGCGTACCGTTCTTCGGCAGCTGCTGGGGCCTGCAGGTGGCGGTGAGCGCGGCCGGCGGTCGGGTGCGCCGCAATCCGCTGGGGCGGGAGTTCGGATTCGCGCGCCGCATCGAGCTCGCCGATGCGGGGCGTCGCCACGGCATGTTCACGGGCAAGCCGCCGGTGTTCGAGGCGATCACGGTGCACCGCGATGATATCGAGCAGCTTCCCGCGGGCGCGGTGGTGCTGGCGAGCAACGACATGGGGTTGCAGGCCATCGAGCTGCCCCACGGCGCCGGCATCTTCTGGGGCGTGCAGTACCATCCCGAATACAGCTTCGCCGAGATTGCGGCCACCGCGCTGCGCTACACTGCCGCGCTGATCGAAGAGCAGCTGTTCGCCGATCGCGCGGAGCTGGAAGCGTTTGTCAACGATCTGCGCACACTCATGCGCGATCCCCGCGACCGGCGCCTGACCTGGAAGCACGGTCTTGGCGAGGGCGTGCAGGAGGACTCATGCAGGCTTGCGGAGCTGCGCAATTGGCTCGAGCTGCAGGTGTTGCCGTACGCGCGGCGGCGCCACTGAACCGCCGCGCCGCTTGACGCCGTGAACTTCACCGAGCACCCGGACTTTCCCGCAGCCCTGGCACTCGCCGAGCAACTCGCCGATGCCGCGCGCGAGATTGCCCGACGGTATTTCCGCACGGCGCTCGCCGTGGAGCGCAAGGGCGACGGCAGTCCGGTCACGGTCGCGGACCGCGAAATCGAGACCGAAATGCGCGGCATGATCCGCGCGGCCTTTCCCGGGCACGCCATTCGCGGCGAGGAGTTCGCCTCCGAGGGGAGCGGGGAGTTCACCTGGGTGCTCGACCCGATCGACGGCACGAAGAGTTTCGTCACGGGGTATCCGCTGTTCGGGTCGTTGATTGCGCTGTTGCAGGCCGGCCGCCCGGTGCTCGGCGTGATCGAGGCACCGGCGCTCACCGAGCGCTGGGTCGGTTGCGAGGGTCGTGCCACGCTCTTCAACGGCCGGCAGGTCAGGACCAGCGCCTGCCGCGAGACCGAGCAGGCCGTTGTCTACACGACCACGGCGGAGACCTTCGACGCCGGGGAACGGCGCCGCTTCGAAGCCTTGAGCGCGCGCGCCGCGCTGCGTCGCTTCGGCGGGGACTGTTACCTCTACGGCATGCTCGCCGGCGGCTACTGTGACCTGGTCATCGAGGTGCAACTGAAACCGCACGATTTCATGGCGGCGGTCCCGGTCGTGGAGGGCGCCGGCGGCAGGATCAGCGATTGGCGCGGGGCGCCGCTTGGTATCGCCTCCGACGGCCGCGTGGTGGCCGCGGCCACCGAGGCGCTGTGGAGGCAGGCGATCCGCGAGTTGAGCGCTTGACACTGCTTCAGCCGGCGAGGTTGAGGTCGCCCTTGACCGCCGAGCGGAAGATACGGGCGTAGCCGGCCGCGTCCGTGGGGAGCGGATTGCCGGCCGCCGATGGATCGAGCGAGGCTTCGTGCCCGATGGTGTCGGGGTTGCTCAGCGGCACACCGATCTCCGCGAGGGAGTGCGGGATTCTCAGGCGCTTGCGAAAGCCAAGCACCCAGTCGAACACCGCGGCGAACGGCTCACCGGGCAGGTTCAGCGTCCGCCCGATGACGGGCAGCTGCGACTCGATCGCGCGGCGGTTGTGCACGATAACGTAAGGCAGGACAACCGCATTGGTCAGGCCGTGATGCGTGTTGAAATGCGCTCCTACCGGGTGCGCAATGGCGTGCACGCCCCCCAGTCCCTTCTGAAACGCCGTGGCCCCCATGCTGGCCGCCGCCAACATGCGCGAGCGGGCCTCGAGGTCCTTGCCGTCGTCGTACGCGCGCGGCAGATACGTCTGGATCAGCCTCATACCCTCGAGCGCAACGCCGTCGGCCAGCGGGTGGAACCCCGGCGCGCAGAACGCTTCGAAGCAGTGAACGAAGGCGTCCATGCCGGTGGCCGCGGTGATCGCGGGCGGCAGGCCGACCGTGAGCTCCGGGTCGCTGATCACCACTCCCGGCATCATCTGCGGGTGGAAGATGATTTTCTTCTGGTGGGTGGCCTCATTGACGACCACGCCGGCGCGTCCCACCTCCGAGCCGGTGCCGGCAGTGGTTGGAACGGCGATGATCGGTGCGATGCCGCGCGGCTCGGCGCGTGTCCACCAGTCGCCCACGTCCTCGAAATCCCACAGCGGCCGCGTCTGTCCGGACATGAAGGCGATCACCTTGCCGGCATCCAGCGCCGAGCCGCCGCCGAAGGCGATCACACCGTCGTGAGCGCCCGCGCGGTAGGCGGCGAGCCCGTCCTCGATGTTGGCCGCGACCGGATTGCCGCGCACGCGGGCAAAGAGGGCGCTTCCCGGTACGAGCTCGCGGGCGCGGCGCACCATCGGCGCATCGCGCAGGCCCTCGTCCGTGACCAGGAGTGCCCGCTCGATACCGAGCCGCGCGCAGGCCGCCGGCAGCTCGGCGATGCGACCCGGGCCTGCCCACACGGTGGTGGGGTAGTTCCAATTCGCCTTGAGAATTGCGCTCACGTACTCACCCGCAAGTGGAAGGATTTTGGCCGCGTGAGGTGCTCGTACCCGATTACCGAGAGCGTACAGCCACGCCCTGAATCCTTGACGCCGACCCAGGCGAGGGCCGGGTCCAGATAGTCGCAGCGATTCATGAACCAGGTGCCGGCGTGCACCTGCTCGCCGAGCCTGACGGCAGTGTCCTCATCGCGCGTCCAGACAGCCGCGGTCAGTCCGAAGGGGCTGTCGTTCATCTGCGCCACGGCTTCATCGTCCGAGCGCACCTTCATGACCCCGGCGACCGGTCCAAAGATCTCCTCACGCATGACCGACGAGCCGGCCGGGGCATCGAGGAGCAGCTGCGGCGCCAGATACGGCGTACCGGCCTTGCTGCGCGGGAAGCCGCGCTCCTCGATCGCCGGCCGCGCGCCAGCCTCGATGGCCGCGCGCACCTGCGCGCGTACCGTGTCCGCCGCGGCGGTGCGCACCACCGGGCCGAGCGTGGTCTCTGGGTCCAGAGGGTCGCCGAGCCGGTACCGTTGAATCAGCTCGATGCAGCCGCGCGTGAAGCGCTCATGAACGCTCTCGTGAACGTAGATACGCTGCAGGCCGCAGCAGGACTGACCGGAGTTGAAGTACGCCCCGTCCACGATGTGCTCCATGGCGTGTGGCAGATCGGCATCGTGACGCACATACACCGGATCGCAGCCGCCGAGTTCGAGCCCCACGCCGATGAACCGCTCGGCGGCGACGCGCTGCACCGCCCGGCCGCCGGCCACCGAGCCGGTGAAGGCCACGAAGTCGACGCGCGGATCGCGGATGACTCCTTCGGTGTCGGCGTGCCCGAGGTGCAATACCTGGAACAGGCCGGCAGGGAGCCCCGCGGCGGCGAAGCACTCGGCGAACGCTTCCGCGCACAAGGGCGTCTGGGCCGAGTGCTTCAGCACCACGGCGTTCCCGGCCAGGAGCGCCGGCACCACGCTGTTTACCGCGATCAGATAGGGGTAATTCCAGGCGGCCACGGTGAACACGACGCCGAGCGGCTCGCGGCGTATGAAGCGCCGAAAGCCCGCCTTTGGCCCGACATCCAGATCGGCGAGTGCCGCCGCGGCGATGCCGCTCATGTAGCGGGCACGCTCGAGCGTGCCGCGCACCTCGCTCGGAGCGAGGCGTATCGGCCGCCCCATCTGCCAGCTGAGCTCCGCCGCGATCCGCGGGCCGCGCTGCTCGAATTCAGTGCAGAAGCGCTCGATGATGGCGGCGCGCTCGGGGAGCGGCACCTCGCGCCACAGCGGCTGCGCCGCACGGGCGCGCTGCAGAGCGTGATCGATTTGCGCCGGCGTAGCGGCGGTGCGTTCCGCGTACACCCGGCCGTCGACCGGAGACACACACTTGATGCTCATATGATCTCGAAATAGCGAGCCAGCTCCCAGTCGGTGACGGCGCGGCGGAATTCCCGCTCCTCCCATTGGCGGCTGGCTGCGAAGTGCTCCACGAAGGGCGTACCGAACAGCTCCTGCGCGGCTGCGGAGTGCGCGAGCCGCTCGGCGGCCTCACTCAAGGTGCGCGGCAGCTGGCGCTCTGCGGGGAGCTTGCGGTCATAGGCATTGCCGCTGATCGGCTCGTCAGGCTCGATGCGATGTTCGATGCCCCACAGGCCCGAACCGATTGCCGCGGCGAGAGCCAGATAGGGGTTGATGTCCGCGGCCGCGATCCGGTACTCCACCCGCTGGCTCCTCGCGCCGCCCTGGATGACTCGCAACGCGCAGGTGCGGTTCTCCACGCCCCAGGTGGCGGCGGTCGGCGCCCAGAAGCCCGGCACCAGGCGCGTGTAGCTGTTGACGGTCGAGGCGACCAGGGCGAGCAGCTCGGGCATCAGCGCCTGCTGGCCCCCGACGAACCAGCGCATCTGCGCGGACATGGTATGCGGTTGTGCCTGATCGTAGAAGGCGGACGATCCGTCCTTGCGCGAGAGCGAAATATGCAGGTGGCCGCTCTGACCGGGCAACTGCTGCGACCACTTGGCCATGAACGTCGCCATCAGACCGCGGCGCTGGGCGAGCACCTTCACGAAGGTCTTGAACAGGGCGGCGCGATCGGCCGCTTCCAGCGCCTCGGTGTAGTGCAGGGCCGCCTCGATGACGCCGGGTCCGGTCTCGGCGTGCAGACCTTCGATCGGCATGCGCATATCGGCGGCGAGCTGCAGCAGCGCCTGGTAAAGCTCGGCGTGCACCGAGCTGCGCAGAACCGAATAGCCGAAATAACCCGGAGTGAGGTTGGTCAGGCCGCGGTAGTTTTTCTCCCGCACGCTCGCGGGTGTCTCGCTGAACAGGAAGAACTCGTATTCCGCCGCAGCGGCTGCGCCGTAGCCCATGGCGGCGGCACGCTGCAGCACACGGCGCAGCGTCGCCCGCGGGCACACCTCTTCGGCGTGACCGGCAAACTCGCCGAGGAACAGCAGCATGCTGCCCTCGAGCGGCAGGGCGCGGCAGGTTTCGGGAAGCAGCCGCACCGCAGCGTCCGGAAAGGCCGTGTGCCAACCGGTAAAGGTGATGTTGTCGTACTGCTGGTCGTTGGAATCCCACCCCAGCACGACGTCGCAAAATCCCATTCCCTTCTCGAGCGCGGCAAAAAATTTCTCGCGCTCGATGTACTTGCCGCGCAGGATCCCGTCATTGTCGAAGATCCCGACCTTGACATGCTGCAGGCCGCGCTCCTCGACGATCGCCCGGGCCTGCGCGCCGCTGCGCACCTCTTCTGGTTGCATGGAGGCAACTCCTCGGTCAGCCGGCGCTCGTTTCACCGGCCCTGTCTGCGGACGTACGCATTGTGGCCGTGATGGCGAGCGCGACGCTACAGCGGCGGCGGCGCGGCGCGCGCATTCAGCACGTACAGGTAGCCGGCGCCGAGTGCGCCGAGCGCACTGACACCGGCGAGAGTGATGAACACGCCTCCCCAGCCAAACGCAACCGCGAGTCTCGCCATGACGGTGCCGGCGAGAATGCCGCCCATATAGCCGGTGCCATCGACCAGGCCGGAGGCGGCGGCGCCGGCCTGCTTGCCGCCGAAATCCAGGGCGAAGGCGCCGGGGAGAAAGGAGTAAGGCCCGAGCAGACAGAATGCGACGAGCCCGATCACGGCCACCGGCAGCACCACCCCGGCCGAGCCCGGCCGCAGCGAGGTGAGGACCAGGAGCGCCACGGCGGTTGCGGCGAGCCCCAGCACCAGCAGCAGCGAGCGGGCATTGGGCCCGAGACGGTCACTGGCCCAGCCGCCGAGCAGCACCGAGACCGCCCCGACCCCGGGGAAGATCGCGGACAGGCCGGCGGAGTGACTCACGCTGTAACCGAGGAAGTCGCGCAGATACACCGGCGTCCAGGTATTGAAGGTCTCGCGCACCATCGTGGCCGCGAAACTCAACAGGCAAACCATGAGGAACGCGCGGCTGCGCAACAGCGGCAGCACCAGCGCCACGAAATTCCTCGGGCCTGCCTGCGCTCCGCAGAACACGTTGCGCGGATTCGCCAGCGCCTCCGGGTGACCCTCCTCGGTGCGCGACTCGCGCAGGAACAGCAGGTTGGCGAGAAACATCAGGCCCGCCACGCTCGCGCCGAACACGAACAGCGCGCGCCAGCCGACCCCGTGCTGCAGCAGCAGCCCCATGCTCTGGCGTGCGGCGGCATCCCCGACGAGGTAGCTGCAAGTGAGGATCGCGGCCACCGTGCCGTAGCGGGAATAGTGGAACCACCTGGAGCAGACCTTGATGAGAGCCGACCAACCGATCGACTGCGTCAGTCGGTTGCCGACCCACGCGAGGGTGAATATCGGCAGCGTGGAGCTGGAGGCGAACAGCAGCGTGAAGGCCGCGGCGCCGCCGGTGGCGATGAGCAGGTTGCGCTTGCCGCCCCAATAGTCCCCGAGGCCGGTGAGAAACCACTTGCCTAACGCATAGGCGAGCACGCCCCAGGAGGCCATCGAGCCGATGCTGACCATGGCGTCGGCGTGACTGATGCCGCGTCGCCCGAGCTCATCGAGCAGCAGCGGCGTCGCCACCGACAGGTTGGAGCGGCAGAAGTAACAGGACGCGTAGCCCAGGACCAGCAGCAGCAGTGTGCGGCACTGCGCGAAGCGCAGCGCGCGCGTGGTGGGCGCGGAAGTCCCGGCCGCGGTCGCCGCGACTACGGTAGCCACGGCAGCGAGTACGTCTTGATGTTGGTGAAGCTCCTGATGGCTTCCTGCACGCCTTCCTTGTACCCCAGGCCCGAGTCCTTGATACCGCCGAACGGAGTGAGCTCCAGGCGGTAGCCGGGGACCTCGCGCACGTTCACGCTGCCCACGTTCAGCTCCGACACGAAGCGCGTGATGTAGTCCAGCCGGTTGGTGCACACCGCCGAGGACAGTCCGTAGGCGGTGGAGTTCGCGATGCGGATCGCATCATCAATCGTCTGGAAGTGGATGACGGGGGACACCGGTCCGAAGGTCTCCTGCCTGACGACCGCCATCTCCGGGGTCACACGATCGAGCACCGTGGGGGAGTAGAGTGCGCCGGCGCGGATGTTGCCGTACAGGAGCGTCGCGCCGTGCGCGACGGCGTCGTTCACCTTGTCCTCGAACGAGCGCGCCGCCGCCTCATCGATCACGGTGCCCATGTCGGTCGTGGGATCCATCGGGTCGCCGTATTTGATGGCGCGGGTCTTCTCGAGGAGCAGCTCGATGAAGCGCTCTGCCACCGAGTCCTGTGCCAGCATGCGCTTGATGGCGGTGCAACGCTGGCCGGAGTTCCTGTACGAGCCGGCGGCGGCCAGCGTGGCCGCCTCCTCGAGGTCCGCGTCTTCCATGACGATGAGCGGATCGTTGCCGCCGAGCTCCAGCACCTGGCGCTTGTAGACGGCCTTGGCGGCGATGTACTTGCCGGCCGCCACGCCGCCGGTGAACGTGACCAGGTCCACATCCGCGTGCGTCAGCATCTCATCGGCGATCTCCCTGGGGTCGCCGGTGAGCACGCTGAACATCTCGGGCGGCAGGCCGGCCTCGTAGAGAACGTCGGCGAGCAGGAGCGCGCTGAGCGGCGTCTTCTCCGAGGGCTTGAGTACCATCCGGTTGTTGCTGGCGATGCTGGGAGCGATCTTGTGCGCGACCTGGTTCAGCGGATGGTTGAACGGCGTAATCGCCGCAATCACCCCCAGGAGCGGCTCGCGCAGGGTGTAGACCTTGCGGCGCCTGCCGTGCGCGGTGAGGTCGCAGGAGAATATCTGGCCATCGTCCTGCAGCGCCGCGTTGCCGGCGAAGATGAATACATCACACGCGCGGCCCACCTCATAGATGGAGTCCTTCTTGCACAAGCCGCTCTCGGCGGTGATGAGGTCGGCAATCTCCTCGGCGCGCGAGCGCAGCGTCTCGGCCGTCTGCTGGCAGATCCGGTAGCGCTCGTAACGCGTCAGGCGCGGCCGGAAGGCCCTGGCGATCCCGATCGCCCGGCGTACCTCGGCCATGGAAGCCCTGGCCACCGTGCCCACGAGCGCGCGGGTGTAGGGATTGAACACTTCGCTGCTGCGCCCGCTAGCGACGCGGGCGCCGCCGATACGCAGGCTCTCGCGCCGCACGCCGTCGTCGTACCTCATCTCGGGGGTTCGCCCGGGGTTGTCATCGGGCATGGTTCAGCACCCAGTCGAAGGCATCGAAGTTGCGCCAGCGCCTGTTGGGGTCGAGGTTCTCGATGCGGCGATTCATCACCAGCGGCACCGCCTGCTCGGCGAGGCCGCCGTGCGAGCGCAGCGGCGCATCGAGGCCCGAGAGGTCGTGCCTGGCCGCCGCGCCACCGAGAACCACCGAGCGGCTCGAGACCACCACCAGATCGCCGATCCGGTCGGCGGGCAACTCGAAGCGGCTGGCCGCCGCGGCGCGCGTGAGCACCATTTCGATGCCGCGCAACGCTGCGATCCGCGCCGCCAGCGCCTCGGCATCGATGTCGGCGGGCAGGTACACGGTCGCGTACGAGCCCAGCGCCCCATGATGCACGACGTACGGGTCGGTGATCGGCAGAATGACTCGCGCGCCTGCGGCACCGAGCCAGCCGTCCAGCACATCCTGCAGGTAGATCACGTTGGGGCTCGCGTCGAGCCGCGTCTTGGAGTTCATGCCGTGGTCGGCGGTCAGTGCGATGGCGCAGCCGAGGTGCTCGAGCTCGCCCAGGTAACGGTCCATCATGCCGCAGAACGAATTGGCCCGCGTCGTGCCGGGTGCGTGCTTGTGCTGCACGTAGTCGGTGGTCGACAGGTACATGATGTCCGGGCGGCGTGTCTGCATCAGCTTGACCCCGGCGGCGAACACGAACTCCGACAATTCGGCGCTGTAGACGCTCGGCACGGGCAGGCCCACCAGCTGCAGCACGGCGTCGATGCCGTGCTCTTCGAGCGTGGCCTGGTCGGCCTTTTCCGCCGAGAAGCAGATGCCGCGCAGCTGGTGGCCGAGGAGCTTGCGCAACTTGTCTTTGGCGGTGACCACGGCCACCTTGCAGCCCGCGTCGGCCAGCGCCGCCAGCAGCGTAGGGGCGCGCAGCCACTTCGGGTCATTCATCATGACTTCCACGCCGCTGTCGGTGTCGTAGAGGTAGTTTCCGCAGATACCGTGAACCGCCGGCGTCGCGCCGGTGACGATCGAGAGGTTGTTCGGGTTGGTGAAGCTCGGCATGACGCAGTCGGCGATCACCTCGGTGCCCTCACCCAGCACCCGCTTCATCCACGGCATGTGTCCGCCGGCCACCGCCTGGGCGATGTAGTCCGGCTCACAGCCATCCACGCACACTACCACGCAAGGGTGCTCGGGCACCCGATAGGTCCGTCCGTTTACTTCGATGCGACGCATGTCAGTCTCACCTCTCGCGCGCCTCGCGTGCCGGTTCGGGCCGCGCCTGCATCTGCGCGAGCACCTTGCCGACCGCATCGATGGCGCCGGCGATGCCGCGCTCGCCGAGCTGGCCCATGCAGCCGACGCGGAAGGTCTCCAGCGTCGTCAGCTTGCCAGGATACAGGACGTAGCCGTGCGCCTTGACGGCGTCATAGAAGCTCTTGAAGTTGTAGTGTGGAGTGTCGGGCGCGTAGAAGGTCACGATGATCGGCGCCTGGATGGCCGCCGGCAGAAAGCTCCTGAGCCCGAGCCGCGCCATGCCGGCGATCAAGGTGCGGCAGTTATGCGTGTAGCGGGCGCCGCGCGCGGGGAGCCCACCCTCTTCAAGGTACTGCGAGATCGCCGAATCGAACGCCGCGACCACATGGGTCGGCGGTGTGTAACGCCATTGCGTGGTCTTCTGCATGTAGACCCATTGGTCGTACAGGTCCAGCGCCAGCGAATGGCAGTTGCCCTCGCTGCGCTCCAGCGCGCCGCGGCGCACGATGACGAAGCCCATCCCCGGTGGCCCCTCGAGGCACTTGCCCGAGGCGGCCACGACGGCATCGAACGGGGTGTTGCGCGCGTCGATCTCGAGCGCGCCGAAGGAGCTCATGGCATCCACGATCAGGCCCTTGCCATGACGGGCGACGACCTGCGCGATCTGTGGCAGCGGGTTGAGGATGCCGGTGCTGGTTTCACAGTGCACCAGCGCCACGTGCGTGATCGAGGGATCGGAGGCGAGCGCGCGCTCGACGTCCGCGGCGGCGACCTGCGTGTCCTCCGGGTAATCGATCGTGGTCAGCTTGCGGCCGAGCACCCGGCATATTCGCGCGATGCGTTGACAGTATGCGCCGTTTTGCGGGACCAGCACGTGTCCCGTGCGTGGAACCAGCGTACCGATCGCGGCCTCGACCGAGAACGTGCCGCTGCCCTGCATGGGGACGCACTCGTGTGTGCCCGCGCCGTGAACGATTTGCAGGAGGCGTTCGCGGACTCGGCCGGTGAGGGTGTTGAAGTCGACATCCCAGGAGCCCCAATCGCGCAGCATGCTCTGCCTGGTGCGCAGCGAGGTCGTCAAGGGTCCGGGGGTCAGCAGATACGGTTCGGGGGTCATCGGATTGCTCCCAGGAGTGACGCTGCCTCGCCCGCCAGCACGCTCGCCTCATCGACGCGAATGACTTCGACCGCGGCCCGGCTGCCCGGCGCGGCAATGCTCGCATCGATCCCCACACTCGCGTCGTTGGCGTGCCCGTTGAGCTCGATGCCAAGCCATTCGAAACCGCGCAGGATCCGGCCGCGGATCTCCGGGGCGTGTTCACCAATACCGCCCCCGAAAGCGATCACATCGACCCCGCCGAGCTCGCTCATATACGCCGCCACGTAGTGCCGGGCACGCCGACAGAATATCTCGATCGCAAGCCGGGCACCCGCGTCTCCGCCGCGCTCGAGCGCGAGCAGCTCGCGCATGTCGGCGCTGCGACCCGATAGGCCGAGCAGACCACTGTCGGCATTCAGCTGGCGGCGCATTTCCGCCGGCGACAGGCCGCCGCGCTCCATGACGTAGAGAAGCGCCCCGGGATCCACGTCCCCCGAGCGCGTACCCATGACCAGACCCTCGAGTGGCGTGAATCCCATGCTGGTCGCCACCGCGCGCTCGTCGAGGGTGGCGGTCACAGAACAGCCGCGTCCAAGCTGCAGGCTGATGACCCGGCTGGTGGGCCGGCCGGCCGGCACGCGCGCACGCGCCGCGTGGCACAGGTACCGGTGCGCGGTGCCATGAAACCCGTAGCGTCGCACGCCGAACGCCTCCTGCCAGCGCTTCGGTACCGCATACCGCCAGGCCGCTTCCGGGAGCTCGGCGTAGTACGCGGTGTCGAACACGCCCACCACGGGGAGCGTGCCGAGCCGCGCCCGCACGGCCGCGATGACCGACAGGGCGGGCGGATTGTGCAGCGGAGCGAGCACGTTGAGCTCCGCGAGGGAGGCGAGCTGCGAGTCAGCGAGCCGCGCGGTCGCCCGGAAGCCCTCGCCGCCATGCACGATGCGGTGCACGGTCGCATCGAGCCCGCTGAGCAGGTCGCGACCGTGCACGGTGGTCTGCGACAGCCACGCGAGCACGAAGTCAGCGGCCTCGGCGAGTGTGCGGATCGGCGCTGACCTGGGCGGCGCCGGCTCGCTGCTCTCGAGCGCGAACTGCCCCGACCCGTCGGCCAGGTCCACGAAAGCGCCGGCCTTTAGACGGCGTGCCGCTCCATCGCCCGTCACCTCCATCAGATCGAACTTGAGCGAGGAGCTGCCGGCGTTGAAAACGAGCAGTCGCATCAGTGTGACCCCGGTGCGGGCGCTGGACGCAGCAGCGGACTGCGGGTTGTGTTCATCGCGCGGCTGGCGCTGGCACGCGCACCAGGCGGCGCAGCGCGTAGGCGCCGAGCAGCACGACGACGCTCACGAGACCGAATACCAGGGAAGCGCGTTGCTCGGGGATGACGGACATCGCCGCCACGATCGCCAGCATCGCCACGATCGCGAGGCGCGTGAGCCACGGGTAGCCCCACATGCGCATCCGCAGCCGTTCGGGCATCTCCTGCTCGAGACGCCGGCGCAGCCGCAGCTCGCTGACTGCGATCAGGACGTAGACGAAGATCGCGACGGTGCCGTAGGAATTGACGAGAAACGCGAAGATCCTGTCGGGCGACAGGTAACTCATCGCCACGGTCACGTAGCCGAATGCGGTACTGGCGAGGATTGCGGCGAGCGGCACGCCGCGCTTGTCGAGCTTCGCGATCGGCGCGGGTGCATCGCGGCGCCGGGCGAGCGCCATGAGCATTCGGGAAGCCGCGAACAGGCCGGAGTTCAAGGCGGACAGCACCGCCGTGAGTATGACGATGCTCATGACGGTCGCGGCGGCCGGGATCTTCAGCACCTCCATGACGCTGACGTACGGCCGCGCCATGCGCGCCGGGTCGTTCCAGGGCACGATGGCGACCACCAGAAAGATCGAGCCGATATAAAACACCAGCGTCCGCCAGATCACCGACTGCGTCGTCTCCGCCACGGCCTTCTCGGGTTCCGCGGACTCGGCCGCGGCGATGGTGACGATTTCGGCGCCGAAATAAAATCCGGTCGCCGCGACCGCTCCGGTGAGCACCGGGACGATGCCGTTGGGCATGAAACCGCCGTGCGCCGTCAGCTGCAGCACGCGCTCACCCGCCCCGGGCCAGGCACCCAGCGCGAACAGGGCGCCGGCGCACAGAAACGCGACGATCGCGGCGACCTTGATCGAGGCGAACCAGAACTCCGCCTCGCCGTAGGAGCGCACCGACAGCAGATTCACGATGGTGAACAGCCCCATGAGTGCGAGCGTGAACTGCCACGGCGCGATGCTCGGCCACCAGGTTCCGAGGATCTTGGCGCCCGCGACCGCCTCGAGGCCGACCACGATCACCCAGAAATACCAGTACATCCAGCCGGTCAGAAAACCCGCCAGCTCTCCGAGCGCCAGACGGTTGTACTCGTAGAACCCGCCGACCGCGGGGTAGGCGATCGCCATCTCGCCGAGCATGCGCATCACCAGCACCACCAGCGTGCCGGTCAGGGCGAAGGAGATTACGGCGGCGGGACCGGCGGAAGCGATGACGACCCCGCTGCCGACGAACAGGCCGGCGCCGATCACGCCGCCGAGCGCGATCATGTGCATGTGCCGCCGCTGCAGGGCGCGACGCAGCCCGCTGGAGGCAGAGTCCGGCGCCGTCATCGGCGCAACCGCGGCTGGGAGCTGCACGCGGGCCGCGTCACATGAATTTCTGGTATTTCGCCAGGTGCCGCACCGGCTTCGACAGGGCGTCACGGCGGAACGGGTCACCGAGCTCCTGCGTCACCATCACTTCCAGCACGGTCGTCCTGCCGGCGCTCTGCGCCGCGGCCGCGGCGCGCAGTGCGGGCCCCACATCGGCGAGCCGCTCGACGGTGACGCCCTCGCAGCCGAACGCGCGCGCCACGGCGGCCCAGCTGGGGTTTTGCAGATTGACCCCCTGGTAGCGCCGCGAGTAGAAGTCGACGTGGTTCTTCTTCTCTGCGCCCCACTGCTCATTGTTGAAGACGACCACCGTCACGCCGATGCTCTCGCGCGCGCACGTCAGCAGCTCGTTGAAGCTGATGCCCCACGCGCCGTCGCCCACGTAGGCGAACGCCGGACGCTCGGGTGAGGCGAGCTTCGCGCCACAGATCACCGGGAACGCATAACCGCAGTTGCCGAAGCTCATGGCCGCGAACATCGACCGCGGCCGCTCGAAACGCAGATAGGAGTTGGCGACCGAGCAGATGTTGCCGATGTCCGTTGACACCATGGCATCCGCGGGCATGGCCTGCTCGAGTGCGCGCAGCACCTCACGCGGGTGCATGCGCCCGGAGTTGGCCGCGACTTCGAGCGAGTACGCATCGCGCTCGTGGGTCCAATCCCTGAGCTCGGCCTCCCAGGTGGTCTTTTCGGCGGCGATGCGCGCCAGGCGCGCGCTGCGGCTCGCCGCGCCGGTGAGCCGCCGCTCCTTGAGACGTGCCATCAAGGCAGAGGCGGCGGCGCGGGCATCGGCCTGAATTCCCACCGAGATCGGCTTGACGAGCCCCAGCATGCGCGGGTCGCTGTCAATCTGGATGATCTTCGCCTGCTTGGGCCAATAGTCGAGCCCGTGTTGCGGCAGCGTGCCGAAGGGTCCGAGGCGCGTGCCCAGCGCGAGCACCACGTCCGCCTGCGCGATCAGCTTCATGGCGGCCTTCGAGCCCTGATAACCCAGCGGGCCGGCGGCCAGGGGGTGGGAGGCCGGGAACGAGTCGTTGTGCAGGTAACTGTTGCACACCGCGGCGCCGAGCAGGTCCGCGAGCTCGATCGCCTCGGCGGTGGCGCCTGCTGTGATGACCCCGCCACCGGCAACGATCACCGGGAAGCTCGCGCCGCAGAGCAGCTCGGCGGCGGCATCCAGCGCCGCCGCATCCCCGGGGCCGTGCCTGAGAAGCATCGGCTTGGCGATGCTCGCCTCGATGTCGCCGTAGAAGAAGTCGCGCGGGATATTGAGCTGGGCGGGTCCCGCCTCCAGCATGGCGCGGTCAAAGCAGCGCGCGGCGATCTCGGCCATGCGGCGCGGATTGTTGACGTGGCCCTGGTACTTGGTGATCTTCGAGAAAATCGGCAGTTGCTCGGTCTCCTGGAAGCCGCCGAGCCCCATCGTCATGGAGCCGGTCTCCGGCGTGATGAACACGACCGGCGAATGAGCCCAGTACGCGGCCGCCACTCCAGTGACGAAATTCGTGACCCCCGGTCCGTTTTGCGCGATGCACACCCCGTGGCGGCCCGAGGCGCGGGCGTAACCGTCCGCCATGTGGATCGCGCCCTGCTCGTGGGCGACCGGCACGAACTGAATGCCCGCCGCCGGGAAGATATCCAGCGCGTCCATGAACGCCGAGCCGACGATGCCGAAGACGTGTGTGACGCCATTTGCGGCGAGGGTTTCAACGAGCGCCTCCGAGGGTCCCATCTTCTGCGGCTGGGTCACGGGCGTCTCCTGTGCAGAGTTTCTTCAGGTGAGATGGTTTGTCTCTTTGGAAGGCAACATACTATAATAGTCCCCCAGCAGAGCAAAACCATTTCTTTATGACGCCTGTTGCGTCCTGTTTATCGGAACGGAGGGCCTGATGACCGGCCGCGTGCTGTCACTCCCGGTCGAGACCGCAGAAATCGCGAGCGAAACCTCCTCGACACTCAAGGCCTTCGGAGTGCTCGAGGTGCTGGTGCGCGCGGGGCGCGCCGTCACGCTCTCGGAGCTCATGCAGGCCACCGAGCTGCCCAAGCCCACGCTGTACCGCACGCTCGCGCTGTTCGAGGAGGCGGGCTTTCTCGCCCGCGAGCCCGGCGGCCGCGCCTATATCATCGGTGAGCGCCTGTCGCGCTTTGCCCTCGACGTGCTGCGCAGCGATGGCGCGGCGGCCGAGCGGCGCACGATCTTGCGGCGCGTGGTCAGTCAGATCGGCGAGACCTGCAATCTCGCGGTGCTGAAGAAAGGCGCCCTCATTTACCTCGACCGCATCGAAGCGCCGTGGCCACTGCGCTTGCACGTGGCGGAGGGCGGCGGTGGGCTGCCCCCGCACTGTTGCGCCAGCGGCAAGCTGCTGTTGGCTCACCTGGCGGCACCCGAGCGAGCGCGCCTGCTCGGGCTCATGCCGCTCGAGCGCTTCACCGAGCGCACTATCACGGACCGGGCGGTGCTGGAGTCGGAGTTGGACCGCATCGTCAGCGTCGGTTACGCCGTCGACAACGAGGAGTACGTGCTCGGCGTTGCCTGCGTCGCGGTGCCGGTGCGCAACCGGCACGGCGATGTCATCGCCGCGATCGCGGTGCAGGGAGCGACCGCACGGTTGCCGCTGATGCGGGCCATCGAGTTCATACCGCGGCTGCAGGCGGCGGCGAGCGAGATCGGAGCCACTTTCGGCTGACGGAAACTTTACCCCTGGCGCCGCGCGCCTGCGGGCGCTGTGGCCTGCGCGGAGACCGACATGGACATGACGCTGGAGAATCTGGAACGCCATTGGATGCCCTTCACCAACAACCGCGAGTTCAAGCGTGAGCCGCGCCTGTTCGTACGCGCGAGTGGCATGCACTACTGGACTGCGACGGGGCGCAAGGTTCTGGACGGCAGCTCCGGGCTCTTCACCTCGGCGGCCGGCCATTGCCGAGCGGAGATAGCCGCTGCGGTCGCCAAGCAGCTGCAAACGCTCGACTTCACACCGTCCTTCATGCGCGGCCATCCCGGTGCGTTCGCCCTCGCCGACGGCGTCGCCGCGCTCACCCCGCAGGGCCTGGATCATGTGTTCTTCTGCAACTCCGGCTCCGAGGCGGTCGACACGGCGATGAAGATCGCGCTTGCCTATCACCTCGCCCGCAATGAGGGGCAGCGGGCCTATTTCGTGTCCCGCGAGCGCGCCTATCACGGCGTAAACATCGGCGGCACGGCCCTCAGCGGCATGGTGCGCAACCGCGAGGCGTTCGGCGCGCTGCTGCCAGGGGTGTTGCACCTGCGGCATACGCTGCTGCCGGAAAACCGTCTGACCCGTGGTATGGGCAGCACGGGAGCCGAGCTCGCCGATGACCTGTTGCGCTTCGTGAACCTCGTGGGTGAGAAGCGCATTGCCGCGGTGTTCGTCGAGCCCATCGCCGGGTCCACCGGGGTCATCGTCCCGCCGCGCGGCTACCTCGAGCGGCTGCACGAGATCTGCAGCCGGTACGGCATCCTGCTGGTGTTCGATGAGGTGATCTGCGGCTTTGGCCGCACCGGCGAGCCGTTTGCCGCGACCTCATTTGGCGTGACTCCCGACATCATCACCATGGCAAAGGCGCTCACCAACGGCGCCCAGCCGATGGGGGCGGTCGCGGTGCGCACCGGCATCTACCGCACCATCATCGATGCCGCCCCGGATGGTGCACCGGAATTCTTCCACGGCTACACCTATTCGGCGCACCCGGCTGCCTGCGCGGCCGGTCTCGCCACGCTCGAGATCTACAGGAACGAGCAGCTGTTCGCCAAGGGCCGTGAGCTGTCGGGTTATTTCCTGGACGCGATGTTCGCCTTGCAGGACCTGCCCGCGGTCAACGACGTGCGCGGGTTCGGCATGCTGGCGGGGATCGAGATCAAACCCGGCAAGGCTCCGGGCGTGCGCGGCAACGAGCTGCAGGCGAAGCTGTTCGATCGCGGCCTGCACGTGAAGACCACCGGCGATGTCGCGATCATGGCGCCGGCGTTCATCGCCAGCCGCGCCGATATCGACCTGATGGGCTCGATGCTGCGCGACGCGATCGCGGAGTACTGATCGGCCGAGGTTTCGGTGCAGAGCATTCCGTCCCACGCACACGTCGTGATCATCGGCGGCGGCATCGTCGGCTGCAGTGTCGCTTACCATCTGGGGAAGCGCGGCTGCAGCGACGTGCTGCTGCTCGAGCGCAAGCAACTGACGTGCGGCACGACCTGGCACGCCGCGGGCCTGGTCGGCCAGCTGCGCGCGACACAGAACCTCACCCGGCTGGCCCAGTACACGACGCACCTGTACGAGGGACTGGAGCGTGAAACCGGCCAGGCGACCGGCTTCAGACAGGTCGGCTCCATCGCGGTGGCGGCGAGCGAGGCGCGCTTCGAAGAGCTGAAGCGCGGCGCCTCCATGGCGCGATGCTTCGGCCTCGAGGTACAGATCCTGCCGCCGGACGCGGCCCGCGAGCGCTGGCCGCTGCTCTCGACCGATGGCCTGGTAGGCGCGGTGTTTCTGCCGAAGGACGGACAGACCAACCCGGTCGACACGACCCGCTCGCTCGCCAGGGGCGCGCGCCAGGCCGGCGTTTGCATCGTCGAGAACCTCAAGGTCACCGCGATCCGCGCCGCGCGCGGGGCGGTCACCGGTGTCGCGACCGAGCACGGGGAGGTCCGCGCGGAGGCCGTCGTGAACTGCGCCGGCATGTGGGCGCGCGAAGTGGGCGGTTGGGCGAATGTCAGCGTGCCGCTGCACGCGGCCGAGCACTTCTACATCGTGACGCAGCCCATGGCCGGGCTTGCATCCGGCCTGCCGATCCTGCGTGACGCGGATGCCCGCTCGTACTTCAAGGAGGACACCGGCAAGCTTCTGGTGGGATGGTTCGAGCCCCGGGCGAAGCCCTGGGGCGAGGGCGGGATCCCGGAGAGCTTCGCCTTCGAGCACTTGCCCGCGGACCTCGGACACATCGAGCCGCTGTTTGCGAGCGCCATGCAGCGGGTGCCGGCGCTCGAATCTGCAGGTGTGCAGGTGTTCTTCAACGGGCCGGAGAGCTTCACGCCCGATGACCGGTATCTCTTGGGCGAGACCCCGGAGATGCGCGGCCTGTACGTGGCGGCTGGCTTCAATTCGATCGGCATCCAGTCGGCCGGTGGGGCGGGCAAGGTGCTGGCGGACTGGATCATCGACGGACATCCGCCGTTTGACCTGTGGGACGTCGACATTCGCCGCTGCGCGCCGTTCCAGCGCAACAAGCGCTACCTGCGCGACCGCACGGCCGAGACGCTCGGCCTGCTCTATGCGATGCATTGGCCGTTCCGCCAGGCCGAGACGGCGCGCGGGGTACGCAAGTCGGCCCTGCACGACCGTCTCGCCGCCGCCGGGGCGTGCTTTGGAGAAGTGGCGGGCTTCGAGCGTTCGCGGCCGCGGGCGCCGAGGCGCGCGACGAATACAGCTACGGCCGCCAGAACTGGTTCGCTCAGGCGGCCGGCGAGCACCAGGCGGTGCGTGAACGGGTGGGCCTGTTCGATCAGTCCTCGTTCGCCAAGTTCGTGCTCAAGGGCCGCGATGCGGCCACCGTGCTCGGACGGGTCTGCGCCAACGACATCGACGTGCCGATCGGCAGGATCGTCTATACGCAGTGGCTCAACGAGCGTGGCGGCATCGAGGCCGACCTCACGGTCACGCGCGAGGCCGAGGACGCATTCCTCATCGTCACCTCATGCGCGACGCAGACGCGCGATTTCGGCTGGCTGTGCCGCAGCATTGCGCCGGACGCCCGCGCGGTCGCATTCGACGTGTCCTCGGCCTATACGGTGCTCGGTCTCATGGGGCCGCGCAGCCGCGAGCTGCTCGCGACGCTCACCGACGCGGACCTGTCCACGGCCGCCTTTCCTTTCGCTACCTCCCGGATCATCGATCTCGGCTACGCGCGCGTACGGGCGAGCCGGATCACGTATGTCGGAGAGCTGGGCTACGAGCTGTACATCCCCACCGAGTTTGCGCAGTCCGTATACGACGTGATCGTCGGTGCGGGTGAGCCCTTCGGACTGCGCCTCGCGGGCTACCATGCCCTGAACAGCCTGCGCATGGAAAAGGCGTATCGGCACTGGGGCCACGACATCTGCGACGAGGACACACCGCTCGAGGCCGGCCTGCAGTTCGCCGTCGCCTGGGACAAGCCCGGGGGCTTTGTCGGCCTCGAGGCGCTCAGCGAGCGGCGCGCGGAGGGCGTGCGGCGGCGACTCGTGGCGGTTGCCCTCGAGCGCGCCGATCGCCTGCTGTATCACAACGAGCCGATCTGGCGGAACGATGAGCTGGTCGGACGCATCTCCTCGGGGATGTTCGGTCATACCGTCGGTGCGTCGCTCGGTCTCGGCTACCTCGCCAACGGCGGCGCACCGGTGAGTGCCGAGTGGATCGCCGCAGGCCGATACGAAGTGGAGGTCGCCTGCGAGCGCGTTCCCGCGCGGGTCTCGCTGCGGCCCTTCTATGACCCCTCGAGCGCGCGGGTGAAGTGTTGAATCGGGCGCGGCGGCCGGCGCTGGCGCGTGGCGCGCGCAGCCGGTCGCAACAGCGTGCTGCATGAGGAGCCAGGCACGCGTCGTCGTCATCGGTGGCGGGGCGGTCGTCGCTCGCGAGCCGCCCTACGATCCGGGCAACCTGCGCCTCAAGGCGTGACTTGCGTGTTCGCGCTAGCGGTGCACGCTTGGTTCTGAACGCGCCTTGCCCGGCGCGAGCACGCGCGCCACGCCGCGGCCGCGCGGGTCGGCCACCGCGGTGGCGCCAGGATCACCGACGACGATCACCTGGATGTCCCCATTCCACCCCTGGTTCACGAACCTGTAACCGCGAGCGCTCAAGGCGGCGCGCGCCGCCGGGTCGAGCGTGGCGTAAGGCTCCTCGAAGAGCGTATCGGGCGGCAGGAGCTGGTGGTGGATGCGCGGCGCCGCCACGGCCGCCGCGAGTGGCAGGTGGAAATCGTGCCAGTTGGTGAGCACCTGGAATATCCACGTCGCGATGCGTGACCCGCCGAGTGTACCGATCACGACCGCCACGCGGCCGTGCTCGGTCAGGATCGTCGGGGTCATGGTCGACAGCGGCCGCTTGCCGGGCGCGATCGCGTTGGCATCCGCGCCGACGACCCCGTAGATGTTCGGTGCGCCGGGCTTGGCGGAGAAGTCGTCCATCTCGTTGTTCAGCAGAAACCCCGCGCCGCTGACGACCTGACCGGAGCCAAAGTCGTCGTTCAGCGTGTAGGTGTTCGACACGGCGTTGCCCCAGCGGTCGACAATCGAGAAGTGGGTGGTGTCGTGATGCTCGGGAAGCCCCGGCTTCACCTCGCTGGTCGGTGTCGGGCGCCCGGTGCTGACCTCGCCCGCGCGCCGCGCGAGGTAGGCCGCATCGAGGAGCTGCGCCACCGGCCCCGGGTGGAAGTCCGGATCGCCAAGGTAGGTGGCGCGGTCCGCAAACACGCGCTTCTCGATCTCGGCCAGCAGGTGCACGTACTGCGGCGAGTTCTGCCCCACCCCCGCGAACGCCGCAGCGAGGTCGGCCTTCATCGCCAGCATCGACAGCAGTGCAATGCCGCCGGAGCTCGGCAGCGGCGCGGTGAGGACGCGGTAGCCCGCCCAGTCCCCGGCGAGCGGCTCGCGCCATACGGGACGATAGGCCGCAAGGTCGGCACGTGTGATATGGCCGTGGCTGCGCGCCATCTCGGCGGCGATGAGCTCCGCGGTACGCCCGGCGTAGAAGCCGCGCGGACCCGCGGCCGCGATCCGCCGCAGCGTCGCTTCGAGCTCGCTCTGGCGGAACGTCGCATCGCTCGCGAGCGCGCCGAAGTAAGCGAGGAAGTTGGTGCGCCCGTGGAGTCGGGCGGCGAACTGGTCGCGCCGCGCGATGAGCAGGCGATCGACGCGAAAGCCCTCATGCGCATAGCGCAGCGCGGGCGCGAGATCGGCACGCCAGGGGAGCCGGCCGAAGCGCCGATGCAGCTGCCACAGGCCCGCCACCGTGCCCGGGACGCCGGCAGCGCCGGCGCCGATGGTACTTGCGTCCGGGATGACCTCGCCGGCCGCGTCGAGGTACATGCCGGCGCTCGCGCTTCCCGGCGCGCACTCGCGGTAGTCGAGGAAGTACGCCTTGCCATCCACGAGTACGGTGGCAAAGCCGCCGCCGCCCAGGTTGCCGGCTTCCGGATAGGTCACCGCAAGAGTGAAGCCGACCGCGACCGCGGCGTCGACCGCGTTGCCGCCGGCGGCGAGGATCTCGGCCGCAGTGTCGGCGCCGTAGCGGTCGGGCGCGGCGACCGCGGCGGGTGTTGAAAGGGAAGAGGGGGACTGGGCTGCCGCGGCCCCGGACAGCAGGGGGAGGCCGCAGGCCGCCACCGCGCACGCCTTGCGCCACCAGAGAACTGTCATGCTCACCCCACGACCCGGCTGCGCGCCGCCGCGCTTGCGTGGTGCGCAGCGTAGCACTCGCGCGGTACGATCGTGCGGTGATGGAGGAGCTCACTCGCTCACTGGCGGTAGCGGCGGTGAGTCCGATCGTGCGTGGGTTCGCCGCCGGGGGTACGATCGGCCGGAAAGGAGCGCCAATTGACGGCTAGCCGGCTCACCGTGGCGCAGGCTCTGGTGCGCGCCATGGCGGCGCAGTGGACCGAAGTCGATGGCGAGCACCGCCGGGTGTTCGCCGGCGTCTGGGCCATATTCGGGCATGGCAACGTGGCGGCACTCGGCGAAGCGCTGTACGCCGCGCGCGATGTCCTTCCCACACTGCGAGCCCATAATGAGCAGGCGATGGGCCACGCCGCGGTCGCCTTTGCCAAGGCTTCGTACCGCCGCCGCATGATGGCGTGCACGACCTCCATAGGGCCGGGAGCCACGAATCTGGCGACGGCTGCGGCTGTCGCCCACGTCAATCGGCTGCCGGTGCTGCTCTTGCCGGGAGATGTGTTTGCAACCCGCGCGCCCGATCCGGTGCTGCAGCAGCTCGAGGATTTCAGCGACGGACTCATCACGGCGAACGATTGCCTGCGGCCGCTGTCGCGGTACTTCGATCGCATCACGCGCGCGGAGCAGCTGGTGGTTGCCTTCGATCGCGCGATGCAGGTGTTGACGGACCCGGCGGCCTGCGGCCCGGTGACGCTCGCGCTGTGTCAGGACGTGCAGGCGGAGGCGCTCGGCTGGCCGCCGAGCCTGTTCGAGGAGAGATCGTGGGGCCTGCGGCGCTCGCCGCCGGCGCGCGAGGAACTGGCGCGGGCGGTACAAGTGCTGCGTGCGGCGCGCCGACCGCTGATCGTCTGCGGGGGCGGGGTGCTGTATTCCGAGGCCGGCGCGGCGCTGCGCGAATTCTGCGAGCGGCATGGCATCCCGAGCGGCGAGACGCAGGCCGGCAAGTCCGCGTTACCGGCAAGCCATCCGCTGAATCTCGGCGGCATCGGCGTGACCGGGACCGCCGCCGCCAATGCGCTGGCCGCCGAGGCCGATGTGGTTCTGGCAGTGGGCACCCGTCTGCAGGATTTTACGACGGGCTCGGCGACACTGTTTCGCGCCAGGGGCCGGCAGATATTGGCCCTCAATGTCCAGCCCCTGGACGCCTGCAAGCACGGTGCGGTGCCGCTGGTCGCGGACGCGCGCGAGGGATTGCGCCAGTTGAGCGAGGCGCTCGGTGAGTGGCGGGCTGCGGATGCCTGGACACAGCGCTCTCATGCGGAGCGCAGCAGCTGGCGCGCGACGGCGGAGTCGTTCACTGCCGCGGGCGATCAGCCATTGCCATCGGACGCGCAGGTCATCGGTGCGGTGCAGCGAGCTGCGCAGGCGTCCGACATCCTGGTCGGCGCCGCGGGGGGCTTGCCCGGGGAGTTGCACAAGCACTGGCAGGCCGAGCAGCCCGCGGGCTATCACCTGGAGTACGGCTTCTCCTGCATGGGCTACGAGATCGCCGGAGCGCTGGGCGTGAAACTCGCCCAGCCGCAGCGCGAAGTCATCGTGATGGTCGGTGACGGGTCCTATCTCATGCTCAACAGCGAGATCGCCACCTCGGTACGCATGGGCCTGAAACTGATCATCGTGCTGCTCGATAATGGTGGCTTCGGCTGCATCGAGCGCCTGCAGGGGTCCACCGGCAACGCCAGCTTCAATAACATGCGCGCATCCTCGAGCGCCGCCCGGGACGGGCCGGACTTCGTCGCGCACGCGCGCAGCCTTGGGGCCCTGGCGAGCAAAGTGACAGGTCTCGCGCAGCTCGCGAGCTCGCTCGCCGCAGCGCGCAAGTCCGATCGTACGAGCGTCCTGGTGATCGACACCGACCCGGCCCGCAGTACCGCAGCCGGAGGTCACTGGTGGGACGTACCGGTGCCCGAGGTCTCGGATCGTGCAGAAGTCAGAGCAGCTCGCGAGCGCTACACCGTCGCCCGGCAACTGCGCAGGGGCGATGACTGACCCATGCGTATTCGTCTGGGCGCGAATCCCATCATCTGGTCCAACGACGACATGCGCGAGCTGGGCGCAGAGACAGCGCTGGAGACCTGCCTCACCCAGGCCCGCCAGATCGGCTTCGAGGGCATGGAGCTCGGGCATAAATTTCCGCGCGACGCGCGCGAGCTTGCGGCGACACTCGACCGATTCGGGCTGGCGTGCGTATCGGGGTGGTACTCGGCGCAGCTGCTCGCCCGGGATGCGCGCTCGGAGCTCACCTGCCTGCGTCCACACCTCGATCTGCTCAAGGCCGTCGGCAGCTCGGTGCTGGTGTTCGCGGATGTCAGCGGCGCGATACACGGCGACCTGCAGCGTCCGCTATCGCAGCGCCCGCGCCTGAAGGCCGGCGAATGGCGTGAATTCGGCCGACGCATCACGGAGCTGGCCGCCATGACGGCAGCGGAGGGTGTGCGCCTCGCGTATCACCATCACATGGGCACGGTGGTTCAGAGCGAGGAGGACATCGACACCCTGATGGATGCCACGGGGGCCGACGTGGGGTTGCTGCTGGATACGGGACACGCGACGTTTGCGGGCGCCGATCCTGTGTCGCTGGCGCGCCGTTATGCCTCGAAAATAGGGCACCTGCACGCCAAGGATGTCCGCGCCCCGGTGTGCGAGCAGGCGAAGGCCGAGGATTGGAGCTTCCTGCGCGCCGTGCTCGCGGGCGTGTTCACCGTTCCCGGCGACGGCAGTGTCGCCTTCGAGCGCGTGTTCCGTGAGCTGCGCGATTATTCCGGCTGGCTGATTCTCGAAGCCGAGCAGGACCCCAGGATCGCCGATCCAATGACGTATGCGTCCCTGGGTTTCAGGAACCTGCGGCGTCTGGTCGCGGAGCACATGCAATGAGCGCTTCACTGCTCGTCAAACCTGACTTGTCGCCCGCCGCCGCTCAGGTGCACCGGATCACTCCCGAGAGCGCGGGCTGGCGCTATGTCGGGTTCGAGGTTTTCGATCTGCAGCCCCGGCAGAGGCTCGAGCGCGAGAGCTCCGGGCGGGAGCAGTGTCTGGTGCTGCTCTCCGGGCGCGCATCCGTCAGCGTCGATGGCCAGGGCTTCGGGACGATCGGCGCGCGGGGGAGTCCCTTCGAGGGCAAGCCGTTTGCGGTCTATGCGCCGGCGCGCTCGCAGGTGATCCTCGAGGCGCAAACCCGCTGCGAGCTGGCGGTGGGCTCGGCGCCGGCCGAAGGCCGGCTGCCGCCGCGGCTGATCCGGCCGGACGATGTCGGCGAGGAGGTGAGGGGCGCGGGCACCAATACTCGCTACGTCCGCAACGTGCTGCCGGCGAGCGCGGCGGCCGAGCGGCTCCTCGTCGTCGAGGTGCTCACACCGGGCGGGCACTGGTCCAGCTATCCACCGCACAAGCACGACAGCGACCACGGCGGGGAGACGCAACTCGAAGAGACCTACTATCACCGCCTCGCGCGCCCGGGTGGCTTCGCCTTCCAGCGTGTCTACACCGATGATCGGACACTGGACGAGACCATGACCGTGGAGGATCGCGACGTGGTTCTGGTGCCGCGCGGGTACCACCCGGTGAGTGCGGCACATGGATTCGACCTGTATTACCTGAACGTCATGGCGGGGCCGGTGAGACGCTGGCAATTCACCACCGCGCCCGGCTACGAATTTCTTGCCCCCCGGCCCTGAGCGGTATTGCGGAGATCCGAAGATGGTTGGCATGGCAGTGCTCGGCTGTGGCCGCATTGGTCGAATGCACGCGCGGAACCTGGCGCGGCACCCGCGCGCCAGACTCGTGATGGTGTTCGACGTCCTCGCCGAGGCCGCGCAGCAAACGGCGACGGAATTGGGCGTGAACATCGCCCGCAGCGTGGACGAAGTCCTGTCGGCCGGCGAGGTCGGTGCCGTGCTGGTGGCGACCCCCACCGATAGCCACGTGCCGTTGATCACGGCCGCGGTCGGGGCCGGCAAGGCGGTGCTGTGTGAGAAGCCCGTCGACCTGGACCTGGAGCGTGCGCGGGCGTGCTGGAGCGAGATCGCCGGCAGCAAGCCGCGGGTGATGATCGGCTTCAACCGGCGGTTCGATCCGTCCTTCAGGGCACTGCGTGAGAGGCTGCAGCGCGGAGAAATCGGCACTCTGGAGCTGGCACTCATCACCAGTCGCGATCCCGCACCGCCCCCGGCGGCGTATATCAAGACCTCGGGCGGCCTCATGCGGGACATGACCATTCACGATTTCGACATGGCGCGCTATCTGGCGGGGGACATCGCGCAGGTGCACGCCTTCGGCGCGAACCTCGTCGATCCGGGCATCGGCAAGCTGGGCGACATCGATACCTGCAGCGTCTCGCTGCGTGCAAAATCAGGCGCACTCCTGCAGATCAACAACAGCCGCCGCTGCGTGTATGGGTACGATCAGCGCATCGAGGCATTCGGATCGAATGGCATGCTGCAGGCGGCAAATCAGTACCCCACGACCGTCGAGTCGTGGAGCGCCGAGCGCACGGGGGCGCGCGAGCCGACGCTGAACTTCTTTATCGAGCGCTATCGCGAAGCCTACACTTCCGAGGTGGATGCATTCGTCTCCTCGCTCGAGGAGGGGCGGCCCATGAGCCCGGACTTCGCCGACGGACTGGCGGCGCTGCGGCTGGCGGTCGCGGCCGAGGAGAGTCTGCGAACCGGCCGGGTTGTCGGCCTCGACTGAGCGCACGGCGCGGCCACGGGCGGGCGCGCCACTGTCACGTGCTCTTGCTGCGGT
>Ga0209350_1000242_pt1 | contig 35115 bp, 26 predicted proteins | sample GraSoi013_2_20cm_2_FD_185822 | JGI IMG/M metagenome (GOLD analysis project Ga0209350, IMG submission 185822) | Grasslands soil microbial communities from the Angelo Coastal Reserve, California, USA - Sample 09_27_2013_2_20cm (SPAdes) (version 2) | ecosystem: Environmental > Terrestrial > Soil >...
GACAAGACTATCGTCGCAACATACAATGTCACTTAGCATGAAACAACCGACAGTGATCTGTGTTGGAGAGACTCTGTGGGATCTGTTGCCGAGCGGCGAATTCATAGGTGGCGCTCCATTCAACGCCGCAGCCCATGTAGCGCGTCTTGGCGCGCACTCTGTGCTGATCAGCCGAGTTAGCAACGATCAACGCGGCCACGACGCGATGCGCGCTGCAACGCAATTCGACATAGACACCACCTTGATGCAGGCGGATGCGTCCTATCCCACCGGTGTAGCGCACGCTTCGTTGGATCCCAGCGGTTCGGCCTGCTATACATTTCCACAACCAGCAGCTTGGGACGCGGTCGAGGCCACCCCCGCCGCAGTGACCCGGGTCGCTCGGGCGGACGCCGTGAACTATGGCACGTTGTCGCAGCGCGCTGAGCCGGCGCGCCAGGCGATCCGACAGCTGGTTGCAGCGGCCCGCTTTAGAGTGTTCGATGCAAATCTGCGGTCCCCTTATATCGACACTGAGGTAGTCATGTGGAGTCTCGCGCGCGCCACCCTGGCAAAGTTCAACGAGGATGAATGCCGCGCAATCTCCGCCTGGCTGGGTTGTGGCGCGGAGCCGGAGCAACTGCGGCAAGCGCTCATGCAGCGCAATGACGTCAACGCTCTTTGCATCACGCGCGGTCCACAGGGAGCCCTCCTGTACTGGGGTGGGCTGTGGTACGACCAGCCGGCGATACCTACGCGAGTCGAGGATACGGTCGGTGCTGGTGATGCATTTCTGGCCATGCTCGTTGTCGAATTGCTGCACCACGAACCGCCGCAGCGTGCCTTGTTGCATGCGGCCCGTCTGGCAGGGTTTGTCGCGTCATGCCCCGGCGCGGTGCCCGCCTATGAGGCGCACGTCTTTCGCGATTGAGCGTGAGCTCATCGCGGAGAAGACCAGCCGCGATAACTCTTCACATTCTCGCGCGTAACGAGGATCGATGGGATGAGTACCATATCGCGCGCCGGCTTCCTGCCATTCAGAATCCCCGCGCCGATGTCGACGGCGAGCTGGGCCATTGCCCACGGATCCTGGCTCGCTGAGGCCTGAATCTGTGAAGCGCCCTTCAGGGCGGCTTCGATGTCCGGTGCGCCGTCCACCGAAGTGATGATGATCCCCTTGCGGCGCAACTGCTTGGCGGCAAGGTCCGTCCCGATGGCCTGTGGATCGTTGATCGCGAAGATCGCATCGACCTTCGGATAACGCGTCAAATAGCCGAGCGTCACGCTAAAGCCACCGTCCCGTGATCCTTTGCCGCTCTGATCCGACGACAGCACCTTAATATCCGGGTATTTCGCGAAGACGCTCTTGCAACCGCTCACTCGATCAACCACGGCGGTCACCTGCGGGCCGTTCTCGATGATTACAGCTCCCTTGCCGCCGAGCCGATCGGCGATGTATTGGCAGGCCAAGCGTCCCGCCTGCACGTTGTCGGTCTGCACGGTGGCGTCGGCGCCAAGCGCCGCCACATCCACGGCGATGACGATGATGCCGGCGCGTTGCGCTCTGCGGATGGCGGGAGCTGCGGCCTTGGGATCGGCCGCGTTGATCAAGATCAGGTCGACCCCCGAGGCGATGAAGTTGTCGACGTGTGTGAATTGCTTGTTAAGATCATAGTCCGCGGAGACCGTGGTCACTTTGACCCTCGGATTGATCTGCTTGGCCTTGGCCTCGGCACCTTTGGCCAAAGCATTGAAGAACGGATTGCCGAGCGAGCCCACCGTAATACCAATGGAGTTCAACTCTTTGGCCAACGCGCTCGGCGAGGCGAGCAATGCAGCGAGGGCAATCACAATCCATATCACCATGCCGGTTACTCTCACGTTCTGGGGTTGCCGCGCAGTCGGTAGCGGTCCAGCGCGACGGCGCCGATGATTACCAGGCCTTTGACAATGAGCTGCCAGATGTCGGATACGCCGAGCAGAATCAGCCCGTTTGACAGCACGGCGATAATGAGCGCGCCGATCAGAGTGCCCCAGATCGAACCGATGCCGCCGACGAAACTTGTGCCCCCAAGTATCACGGCGGCGATAGCATCGAGCTCGTAAGATTGGCCGAGTTGCAGGCCGTTGGCCGAATAGAGCTGCGCAGCCGACATCACCCCGCCGAGGCCGGCCAGCAGGCCGGAAATCCCATACACGAGCAACAGTATCGCGCCGACGTTGATGCCTGCGAGACGCGCCGCTTCCGCATTGCCTCCTACGGCGTAGATTCTCACTCCAAAAATTGTACGGCGGAGCACGAACCAGCACGCGAGAATGACGCTGCTTGCGATCAGCGCGAGCCAGGGCACGGACAACAGTCCGGGAACGACAGTGGCCGAGCCGTTACCGAGAAAGGCAAAGGGCAGCTCAGGATTGGAAACCGTAGTATCGCTGCCGAGTAGACGTGCGATTCCGCGTACTGCGGTCATGGACCCGAGCGTAACGATGAAGGGCGGCAGACGCATGGAAGATATGAGCGCGCCGTTCAGCAAGCCCAGGCCAAGACCGATCGCCAGTGCCGCAACGACCCCCAGCGCTCCGTAGACTTGTGACACCAACACCGCGCTCACTGCGGAGGCAGCCAGTACCGAGCCGACCGAAAGATCGATCCCGCCGGTCAGTATGACGAGCGTCATGCCGGCGCCCAGCACGGTATTGATCGCCGCCTGCTGCGCAACGATCGAAATGTTCTGCGCGGTGATGAAGCGCCCCTCGCCGTCCACATAGATCGTTGCCGCCTGGATGAGGCCACACAGAATGACAAGTACAGGCAGCATCCCCATCGTCCTAAATCCGGCACGAAAGCCGACGCGGCGCAACGCTTCGAAACTGCGATGGGGAACGGTCTCGTTGAGCTTACTCAAAGTATCGCTCGCCTTGCGCCCGATGCCTGGCTGCCAGTGGCTAGGGCGACGATGTTCTCCTGGTTCATCTCGCTGCCCGTGAGCTCGCCGGCGATTCTCCCCTCACGCATCACCAGCACGCGATCGGCGATGCCTATGATCTCCGCCAGTTCCGACGAGATAAGCAGGATGGCCACACCGGCCCCCGCCAGCTGGTCGATGATTCTGTAAATTTCGAACTTGGCGCCGATGTCGACACCGCGGGTCGGCTCGTCGAGAATCAGTACCTTGGGATGCGCCTCCAGCAAGCGCGACAGCAGCACTTTCTGCTGGTTGCCGCCCGAAAGCAAGCCGACCCCAACCGTCGGGCTTGCAACCCGAATGGCGAGCGCGCGGATGGCGGCGACGGCACGTTGCCGCCCGCGAGCGCGATCAAGAATGCCGCCGAAGCGAGCGTCGTTTTCGATCGTGCATAGGATGATGTTGTCGGCAACAGCCATGTCCAAGAACAGGCCGTCGATCTTGCGGTCTTCCGTCAAGTACGCTACCCCGGCAGCGATGGCCTCCCTCGGCTGATGGAAATGTCTCGTTATTCCCTCGAGAATGATGTCGCCTGACTTGTGCCCAGCGGCACCAAACAGCAAACGCGCGAGCTCGGTGCGGCCCGCGCCCACCATCCCAGCCAGGCCGAGCACTTCACCAGCACGGATCGCGAACGAGCAGTCGTGAACACGCCGACTGTCTCCCAAGGCGCGCACTTCGAGCGTCGGCGTATCGGCGAGCCGCGCGCGGTGTTCATGCTTATAGAATGCCGATAACTCGCGACCAACCATCATGCGTACTATCGTGTCGGGGTCAATTTGCCCGCGCTGGACGCTTCCCACGTAAGTGCCATCGCGCAATACGGTCACACGGTCGGCGAGTTCATATACTTCGGCCATCCGATGTGAGATATAGATGATTGCGAGTCCACCGGCGCGAAGCTCGCGGATTAGAGCGAACAAGTAATCCGTCTCACGCGACGACAGTGCAGTAGTTGGCTCGTCCATCACCAGGATGCGCGATCGTGCATGCACGGCGCGCGCGATCTCGACCAGTTGTCGCTCGGCAACCGACAACGTCGCGAGTGACGTGCGGGGTCCGAAGTCCGCGCCGAGTCGGCGCAGCGCGGCTTCCGCGGCGCGATCCATGGTGGCACGATCCAGGATGCCGGCACGCCCGATCTCCTGGCCGAGGTGAATGTTTTCGGCCACGCTCAGATTCGGGGCCAGCGATAATTCCTGATAAATAATCGCGATGCCATGGCGCCGGGCGGCGAGAGGACTCGAGATCTCGATCCGCTCCCCGTCCATCCAAATCTCGCCACCGGGATCTGCGCTGCAGGCACCTGCCAGTATTTTCATCAGGGTCGACTTGCCGGCGCCGTTTTCGCCCATCAGCGCATGCACCTCACCGGGGTAGATGGCGAGATCTACGCCGCGCAATGCCTTGGTCCCGGCAAACGTCTTGGAGATGCGGCGCATCTCAAGCATGATCAGGGGCTCCTCGAGCTGCGCCGTGATGTCGGCTCATAAGAGTCCACTTCAGTGGCCTCGTTGGGACACTGTGGTCTCATTTCCAGATGGGTCTCAATCCGTCAATCGCGCCGGACTGCAACTCGATTTCCCTGTCCGCACTCAGGACAACGCTGTCGTACGGTGTCTCCGGAAACACTATCGCAGTGAACACAGTCTCACCGCCGTTGACGAAGACTTCCACGGAGGAACGATCGACGAATACCCGCAACGATATGTTGTTGCCGCTCCCGACCAAAGGTGCGGTTTGCAGCCTGGCAAACGGCGGACTGAACTTCACCGCCCCCGACGCGGAGCGATCCAACTCATAGCGCCCTTCCGCTCTATTGATCCGGAACACAGTCTCAGCCCGATTCGCGTTCCTGAGCGAAAGCGCTGCCATTTGGGCACTTCCAAGCTTGAGGCTCAACTGCACTTCGAACAGTCCCGACTTCGTTCCCGCCGAGCCGGTCAAGTTCGTTTCCTGTCTGATCCTCGTCCGTCTGATCGGCCAGTCCTTCGTGCGCAACGTCTGTAACTCGGCCGCCGGCGTCGAATGGACCTCGAGCCCCCGGGCGGTCTTGACCAGCTTCAACTCACGCGGGATCGTCATGGCGCCGCGCCATCGTTGCGTGGGCACCTTGCTGGCGTACTCCCAGTTATTCATCCAGCCGATGAACAAAACCCGGCCGTCCTCGGCGCGAACGTCTGACCAGGTGGAGCCCGCATAGTCATCAGTACCGTAGTCGAGCCAAAGCGCCGCACCGAGATCCGGCCGTTCGGCCGGCGCCGCTTTCAGCTTCCGCTGCAGGTCGGGATCGAGACTAAACAGCGCGCCATCAAAGTCACCTACGAAATATTGAGTGGCGGAACCGCCATTTGGGCCGCCGGGGTTGGTACTGACCAAAAGAACAAACTTCCTGGCGTCTTTTCCATCGATCTGCATTTCAATAAGGTCGGGACATTCCCAGACACCACCGTGAGCGCCCCACTCACGGCCGAAGTCGCTCTCATGCGTCCAGGTCTTCAGGTCCTTTGACGAGTAAAAGCTCACGTGGTCCGAAACGGCGAGTGTCATGATCCACTTCGCTTGCCGCGCGTACCAAAACACCTTGGGATCGCGAAAGTCCCGGTTCCCGGGATTTTGCAACACGGGGTTGCCGCCATACTTGGCCCAGGAACGGCCCCTGTCGAGACTGTAGGCGATTCCCTGCGTCTGAAAATCGACTCTGCCAAGGTTTTGCGCAAGATGATCGTGATAGGTGAAGACGGCGACCAGCGGCGGGGTGGCATCGACACCAAACCCGGAGGTGTTCTTCCAGTCGACGACCGCGCTACCGGAGAAAATCGCTCCATTGACGTCCGGAAACAGAGCTATCGGCAAGTTCTCCCAATACACCATGTCCTTGCTGATGGCGTGTCCCCAGTGCATCGGACCCCAGGTGTTTCCGTAAGGGTGATATTGATAGAAGAGGTGATACGCCCCTTGGAAATAGACCAGACCGTTAGGGTCATTCATCCATTGCTGCGGAGGCGAGAAGTGGTATTGCGGTCGATACTCCTCACCGTACTGCGGCGCAGCGCTCTCCATTTGCGCCACGGGGAGCCCGGTCGGCACAAGCGCTAGTACGGCCGCCCATGCGTTTTTCATCCCGTTGCCTTTCTCGGTTGGCGGGTCGTGTCGCGCCGCTCAGCCTCAATACCCAGGGTTCTGCTGGTAGACGCCACCGCTCAGATTGATCTGCACCTGTGGTATCGGCAGATACTCATCCCGACCTGCCGTGAACAGTGCCGGACCCAGGTAGGGCCTGCGAAGGACTTCGGCCGCCAAATAGGTATCGATCGTCTGTTTGGCAACGCCCCAGCGCACCAGGTCGAAGAAGCGAGACCCCTCCAGACCCAGCTCCAGACGACGCTCGCGGCGCAGAGCCTTGCGCGCCGTCGCCTGGTCCGGGAACGCAGGATAAGGCCGAACATCGTAGACAAACTTGGTGGGCACGGACGGATTGGTGTTCAAAAGTCCGGTGCTCGCCGCCGCCCTTGCTCGCAGGCTGTTGATGATCGATAAGCCGAGGTCGCCTTGATTCAGCTCAATCAACGCTTCGGCCTTGAACAACTCGAGATCGGCGTATCGGATGAGGACGGTATTCATCGACGAGATGAAGAACGGGCCATTCAGCACCAGCGCGGAGCTGTTTCTGGCGACCAGGTCCTTCATACCCACGTTGCTGCCATACGTGGTCGGGTCGCGTGCCCAGTTGATCCCGTCATGAATACAAGTCGGACCGGCGATCGTGCAGTACTTGAACGGTTTGCCATGTATCGAGACCGAATGGTCGAGCCGCGGGTCGACCGGCTGGGTACCGAAGTTGCCATTCTCAAACGAGTAATCATCGCCCGGACCGACGCCGTTGTAGCCGTCGAAAGGCAGTCCGTTCAGTGTCTTGAAGGAATTGACGAAATCCGCTGACGGAATGTGGAAGCCGCAGCATCCGAAGCCGCTGTTGCCGACCGGATAGTTCAGGGCCGAGGCGTAGGTGCCGCGGCCGCCGTTGCCCTGGGCGGAGCCGTCATTCACAGACCGCTGGATGGCGAAGATCGATTCCTTGTTGTTGTCGTACTCTGGCAGAAAGTTCTTAGCGTAGTCATCCATCAGTCCGTACATTCCCGAATTCTCCACGTCGGTCACCAGACTAACGACCTCGGCGAGCTTCGCTTGGTCTACCGACACCACGGCGTGTGTGGTCGGGTCCTGGACGTAGGCCTGATACAGCAGCGTCTTAGCCAGGTAGGCCTCGGCGGCGTAAAAGTTCGCTCTGCCGATCTGCGGTTGCGTTTTCGGGAGATTCGCTATCGCGGCGCGGAAGTCCGCGGCGATTGCGTCCCAGAGCTGCTCCGAGGTCAACGCCGTGTTCGACACCACTGCGCTGAGTGGCGTGTTCTCGTCGATATACGGTACCCGGTTGAAATGGATCTTCAGCCAAAAGTAGCAGGCACCGCGCAGGAAGCGCAACTCTCCGATGCGGGTGGTCTTGTTCGGGTAGTCCGTGGTCGAGACAGGATTGATTACCGACAAGGCGGTATTGACGCGAGAGATGCCGTCGAACCACCGAATCCAGTACCGGTTTGCCGAATCCTCGGCCACAGGCGTAGGTACGACAAGGTAGTACAGGGTCAACAAGTGGTAATAGTTGACATCTCCAGGCCCGTTCCCGCCTTTATGGGCGTCGCCAGCGCGAATGTTGCCGGTGGGCCAGAAGAAGTTCGGGTTGGTGTAGTGGTCGTTGCCGAGCCACGAGTAGGCGGCGGTCACGAGGCCGTCCAGATTTGCCGGCGTCGTCACCTGGCTCTGCGACAGAAACCCGTCGGGCGTCTTGTTCAGCGATGAGTTGCTGCACGCCCCGAGGACGCAGGCCGTGGCCAAGCTCAGCAGGCTGGTTGCCAACAATCGGACTTGAGCAAATCTGTTCATCTCGGCTTCCCCCAATAACATCTGTCTGCGAGCTATGCTTGCAATGCCGATTTGAGATTTCTAGCGCTAGAAGGTGCCCTCGAAGCCGAGGGTGTAGCGCCTGGGCACTGGGAATCCCGCGCCCGGCGTCTCCGGATCTTGCATCACCGTTCCATGAGGCTTGATCGTGACGAGATTCTCGCCCAGCAGGTAAAACCGCAGCGTCTTGACGTAAGCCAGCCGCGCCTCCGGCAAGGTATAGGAGACCGAGAGCGCTCGCAGCTTGATGTACGACGCTGACTCCCAGAAGTAGCTGTCCGGCAGCAGGCCGTAGTTCTGGGAGACCGCCGGAATACTCGAACCCGTATTCGTCGGCGACCACGCGTTCAAGGTGCGGCCGCCCCAGTTGGCACCCGGATTCGCGGTGAAGTCCGTGAGCCCCTTGAATCCGTTGTTGACCAGGCCGCCCTTCACACCCTGCCACCCCATGTTGAACGCCCACGCCTTGAAGTTCGCGTCGAAATTGACGCCGAAGATGTACGACGGGTCGGTCCTACCGAAGAACACCCTGTCGCCGGCCTCAATCTTCCCGTCGTGGTTGACGTCGAGGATCCGCAGACCGCCGACATACGCGCCCGGCTGGCCCGATGCTGCGGCCTCGGCAGCGGTTTGGAAGATTCCATTAGCAACGTAGCCGTAGACGCTATTGATGGAACGCCCGAGGACCGTCAGTGTGGACCCGTTTCCCGGGAACGAGTTGACGACGCTCGCCGGCAGACTGAGGACCGTGTTGGTGGCGTGCGAGAGGTTCCCGGACATGCGTAATTTTATCGGAGCGGACAGGTGTTTGAATTTCAACTCAATCCGATTGCCGAGCTCGAGCTCCCAGCCCTTGTTTTCGACCGTGCCTCCGTTGACGATCTGTTGTGCGCCCTCGCCCGCCGTCGCCAGCGGCTGCGTGGTCGTCAAGATGTCAGACGTGCGCTTGCGGTAGATGTCGATGGCACCCTCGAGCTTGTTATCGAACATCGCGAAATCGATGCCGAAGTTCAGCTGTTTCGAGGTCTCCCACTTCAGGTTCGGATTCCCGGTCGCTGTCTTCGCATAGCCAGAGGGCAATGTGCCGGTGTTTACGCCGTTGAGGTCATAGCCAGTGCCCATCTCCTGCTGACAATTCGGCCCCGGGCAGGTGCCCGAATCCACAGGATTGGCAAACAGCGATGTCGTCGAGTAGCGCGGCGAAAAGACTGTGTAACCCGCCGCGGTACTGATTTCCTGGTTGCCGTTCGTGCCGTCGCTGAGCCGCAGCTTCAGGTCGTTGATGAAACGGACCTTGAAGAATGGCTCCGCGGAGACTCGCCAGCCGACGGCTGCCGACGGGAAGTTGCCCCAGCGATTGTTGGCGCCGAACCGGGACGAACCGTCACGACGCGCCGTCAGCGACGCCAGGTATTTTCCAGCGAAGTCGTAGTTGAGCTTGGTGAAGAACGATCTCAGGGTCCACGCATCGCCACCGCCGCCGACGTTGATGTTCTGCGTGGCCTGGCTCAGGAACGTATAGGTATCGGCCGCAGAGGCGAAGCCGCTACCGGTACCGAAAAAGTTCTCGGTACTGTAATCGATGTTCTCGTAACCGAGGAGGAAGTCGAAGTTGTGCTGTTCGTGGATCGTGCGCCTGTAATCGGCCGTGTCAGTGATGGTTACTGAGCGGCTAAAGCCGTCAGAGGTGTTCAGGTTATCGATCAGAAGCACGTTTCCGGTCGTGCCTCCTGGGGTGTAGTTGCGGTAATACTTTTGGCTGTAGTCCGTGCCGAAGCTAGTCCGCAGCGCCAGGCCGTCCATTGGCCTGAGCTCCGCGTAGAGGTTACCGAGGATCTTGTTGAGGCGGCTCACGTTACCCGCGGTGTTGGTCAGAATCTCCATAGGCTGACGGTGGTCCGTAGTGCCCGACGCCGGACCGCCCCAACCTACGCCGTCAACCGTATGAATTGGGATGATGGACTGCGTTTCGAGCGCCTGGCTGAGAATGAAACTGGCATTGGCGTTAACGGCATTTTCCAGCTGATTGGTGATCAGGAAGTTGTCGCCCAGGGTCAGCTTGTCGTTGAACAGGGTGTGGTCGGCGTTTAGGCGGAACGTCGCGCGCCTGAATTCAGACTCCCTGACGATGCCCTTCGCGTCGTAGAAGCCGAGCGACGCGTAGAGGTGCGAGTTGCCGGTGGAATTGGAGAGCGAAAGGGCGCTATCGAGGATCCTTGACTGCTCGGTCACGGCGCCGAACCAGTCGGTGTTGGAAACACGCTGGGTGAGGCCTGCATCGATGTAGCGGTTGCCGGCCGCATCGGTGTACTGGCCAATGGTGACGCCGTTGAGCACCGGATGGGCGAAGTCGTGGTTCCAGTCGAAAGAATACAGTGCGTTGTTGGGGTTGTTGTGCGAGTTGATGGCCGCCTGGAACCACACCAGCGCGCGTTGCTGCGTATTCAGCGGGTGAATGTCATAGCTGTAGGACTGTATGGTTTCGGACGCAGTGGCGGACAGATCCATGTGCCCGGTGCCGCGCTTGGTCGTGATGACGACCACACCGTTAGCGGCCCGCGCGCCGTAGATGCTGGCGCTGGCCGCATCACGCAGCACTTGGATCGAATCGATGTCGTGTGGATCGAGCTCCTGCAGACCGGTCGTGGTGTTGAGAGGAACGCCGTCGACGATGAACAGGGGCGCGTTGAAGCCGAGCAGGCCGAGACCCTGGCCGCGGATCTTCACCGTGGCGGCGGAACCCGGATTTCCGTCGGTGAGAATCTGCACGCCGGCGACCTGGCCCTGCAAATCCTGGAGGACGTTGCCTACCGGACGGTCCTTGGTTTCCGTGAGATCCACTACAGCTACAGCGCCGACGACATCCTTTTTCTTTTCCATCGTGTAGCCTGTCGTGACCACGACCTCCTCGAGTTGCTCGCCGGTCAGCGATGCACCCTCCTGCGCAGCGGTGGGCTGCTCTTGTGTGGGCTGCTCTTGTGCAGCCTGCGCTTGCGCCCGGCCGACGCTGCAGAGCACGGCACAGCCGAGTGTCGCCACTATTGCGCTCGTGTTCTTCATCACACGGCCCCCCTGAGTTGTGGACGTGAGCTAGCCGCCGTGTGGGGACGGCCTCCGAATCGCGGGATAGCAGGTCATTGCTGAGTTTGGCGAGCCGCGCCTGCCGCTCGCTGCGGCTGCCAATTCGGTCTGACGACCAGCGTCCGATTGGGCCACTCCGCGGCGCTCACTTAGCCCCGGGCGACTCGTAGGTTGGCAGAGAATCCACGCACCGGGAGCACGACGGTCCGGGCGGCAGGTGGCATTCGAGGGGACGCGGCTCACGCCGTCACGTAGGAGCGCGAAGTGCACACCGCCCATGACACTCGCAAACGTGAACCTTGAAGCATTCATCGCTTGTCCGCCTCAAGCTGACCGCCAGGCGACGGTGACGGATGGCCTGTGCTAGCTGTGGACTAGTTCGTCACAGGCCGGTCCGTGAGCCGCAGAATAAGGCAATGTTTCTGCCATCCGCAATACAAATGTTTAGGGAATGTTATAACAAATCGATCAAGCGGACTTGCTCGACGTAGGGACGATGGTCGGCCAACATCGGTTATCCCGGCGACTGCTCCGCTTAAGCCGATGCCGTAACTTTGAGCGCCAAGCAGCGACGGCGCTGCGCAAGCGTTAGGACGCCGCGGGCTCAGGCGGCTCGGACACGCCGTCAGCTATGGACGAGGAGGAACAGGCAGCACGACAGGACAGGAGGACACCAAGGGGTAGGCAGTTGCGGACTGTTGCGCGTGTTTCGGAGGTCTAGCAGTCACCTCACGCGGCTCGGCGTGCACCGCATGACTCGCGCACAATCAGCTCACAGTGCAGGCGAACCTCTCGAGGAGGTAGATCGCGCTGCGCTATACGCTCGAGCATTAGAGCAACCGCCGCCTGTCCAATCTGCAGGGTTGGCTGACGCAAAGTCGTGAGTGGAACCGGCAGCAGTTTCGCGTACTCGACATCGTCAATTCCAACCAGTCGGACGTCTTTCGGGACGCGGTACTTCAAGAGACGCAGCGAATGCATCAGTTTTCCAGCCGTGCGGTCGTTTGCGCAGACGATCCCGTCAGGACGGTGTGATTTCATGATTTCCCTGACTTTCTCGCCGTTATCGGGATCAAGTCGGATGGCGAATGCCCGATCGAAAGACACATTGCGCGTGTAGAGCGCCTCGCGGTAACCGGCCTCTCGCTCATCAACGGTGGGCGCGGAGTTCGGGATTCCGACAAACAGAATGCGTCGACATCCGGAGCGCAAGAGATGGTCCGTGATGACATAACCAGCGTGGTGATTATCAATTCCCACGAGATCGTGGTCGCCGGTTTCCGGGTAAGGCACTAGCGGACGGTCCAGAAGGACTACCGGGATTCGGGCATCATCGAGGGCATCGCCGATTCGCCGGTTCAGCTCGTGCTGCGCCGGTGTCAGTTCCAGGGGTGCGAAGAAGACCCCGGACACTTGCCGTTCGATGTACTGGCAGCATAGATGCCAGGCCCGCTCCTTCTTGGAGGCACCCACGCCGGAGCTGCTGCCCCAAAGGAGCGCGTGCTGGCGTGCCAACGGGGACGCCATCATGCCTTGACAGATCGGTTCAAAGATGTCGGTCTCTCCGAGATCGGGAATCAGAAGACCGAAGGATTGCCTGCTGGCCATGCCCGGGCTGGTGGCGAATGTGCCAGAGCCGGCTCGCCGTTTTACGAGTCCGGCAGCCTGAAGATCGCGCATTGCCCGGGCCACCGTGATCCGCGATACGCCGAAGGTCTCCACGAGCTCCGCCTCGGTCGGCATACGGTCGCCGTGTTTCCAGCGTCCGGACTGAAGATCACGGCGCAGCGCCGTATAGACGTCGAGGTACTTGCGAGGCCGGTTTGTTCGCATAATTTCCTATGCTTAGTGGCGGCTCTGCCTCGCTAACCTGGTGAAAGGTATGGGAACCTGCTCCGCCTTAAGTGAATGACTCTTTACAGGCAGTAGTTTGTCAGGGTATTAGCTACATTGCTGTTATACCAGTATGAATAGCAATATGGACAGTCTGCGCCATTCGGTCTTTCGTTCCCTCTCGAGGTCGCACAATGATTTCGGGGATCACGCCAAGTCTGGCGTAAGCGTGAATTTGTGTTGCCCGCTACTGATCGCAGCGCGGGATCTCTGTCCAAAGCACATCATGGACAAGCTGCGTGCCAAGGTCGAACACAGGCCGTTGCCCTTGGTATTCGGGTATTCGTCGCGGCGTCATCCGTATCTAGCCGGCTGTAGGCGCAGCCAGCTGAGCATCATGCTGAAGTCGGTCTAGTCTGAAGGGCAACGGACTCGCGCCATTCAGCCGGCGGTTGGCCCGAGTAACGTTTGAACACGGTTGGGGAAGTGCGCCTGTGTTTGGAACTCGACCGATAACGCGGCATCCACCAGCGACACGACGGTTCCGACGAGCATTTCTTGAGCCCGCTCGATCCGCCGGCACAAGAGAGGTGTTCGTGAGGCAGCAGCCCCGTGGCACCACTGAGCCGGGCAGAGAAATGCGTGCGCGTAAGGCCGGTTGCTGCTGCAGTGTCGGCAAGGTTCACGCGCTCATGAGCCGGGCCTCGACATAGTGGATGGCTCGCTTGAGTCGGCACGGCGTAAAGTTTGCTTACCCTCGATCGCTTTGCCGAAGCCATCAGGAATCGAGGCAGCCCGTTGTACTGGTGTACTGGGCGGTGCCCAGTCGTCCGGGCAGCGGCGCCAAAATCTCTGCCGCGCAAATTCTGTACCGCTGTACCGCGCGGTATCAACAGGTATCACCGCAGCAAGCCTGTCGTGAGGGTACCTCTGGGGGGTAACATCAGCAGCAGCTCGCGAAAACATCTGTCAAATCGGCCGCTTGCCGAGCAATTCGATTCCAACCCGGGGAGCCATTAAAACAAGCACTTAGCTCCTGTTCTTCATCCTTTACGGAGCCACGTGCTTCCCGATTGTTTCCCAAACTGGAGAGTCCCGCCAGCTCGGCCATTTTGTCCGCCGAGTCGTCGTGCTTGCGCTTCATGGTTCGATCAATTCTGAAAGTGCGCACCAAGCTCTTGAGCGATGGTCGAAAGACGCTTCTCCACCGTCCACAACGGCATCTTCGCCAGGACCGCCGCGGCCAGAAGATGCATGTCCACCCACGCGAGACCCCGACCCATCAAACGGCGAGAGGCGACGAACGCGAGCACCTCGTCATGGCTCGCTGCGGGCACGCGAGGCAGCGCGGCGAGGGAATCGAGAAACTGCTGTCGCTGGGCTAGGTTACCGCAGGCCAGCTCGCCAATGACGAAGTCGTGCGTGCAGACTTGGGCCTGCTCAAGGAGTTCGACGAGCGTGGCATTTCGCCGGCGCAGATGATCCACCCAGACGGAGGTATCAACGAGCATCGCCGGCTAGCGAGCGGGCCGCGTCCGCCGGCGCGGAATCGGTTTCAGACCCCGCTCGGTCCCGCCCAATGCCGCCAGGCGCCGCCCGCTCTCACGAGCAATCAACGCCCGAAGGCCCGCATGCACAACCGCCGTCTTCTCCCGAAGACCGCTCAGCTCCTGCGCCCTCACAAGCAAGTCATCATCGATAATCATGGTGGTTCTCATATGCATCAATATGGCGCTTATATGCATATCCGTCAAGCCAATAAGAGCATCGAAAGTCGGGCCCGCATGCGGGGCACGCCCCAGCCTCATCGGCCCGGTTGAGGGTCCTGCGTCGGCGGAGTCCGCAGGTGCCGGCGTAGTTGCGTCGCAATGATCTCCTTGTCCGTCAGTGGCGGCGGCATTCGAGCCACGAAGCGATGACGTCCCTCGCAAGGTCAGGGTGGCCCTGCTCTTGTAGTGGAGGATTTCCGAACAGTCGGCGTCTGTAATCCTACGTGGAGCCGCGTATCCCACTCTGCCGACGGCAAAGAGGCGCTCTATGCCTTCAAGGAGCGCCTCGAATTCGGCGCGAGCGCGACGACTACCGGTCCGACGATCCAAGACATCCTTGGTCGCGCCTACAATCTCGGTATCCATGCACGGTTCCAGCCCGCAGGTTAGCGACCCGCCGCGCGCGTAAGCACGTGATGAGGCTTGCGGGGCTCTTTGCAGCTGGATTCGCCGTCAGCCTTGCCGCCGTCGCCCAGAGTGCCGAACCGCTACGGCTTACGAAGACGATCCCGCTGCCGGAAGTCTCCGGACGGCTGGACCATCTCGCCATTGACCTCAAAGGCCATCGGCTGTTTGTCGCCGCCCTCGAGAACAACACCGTGGAAGTGATCGATCTCAAAGCGAGCAAGTGGGTGCGCAATGTCGCCGGCTTCAGCAAGCCACAAGGCGTCTTCTATGCCCCCGACATCAAAAAGCTCTTCGTGGCCAGTGGCGCCGACGGCACCTGCAAAGCGCTCGATGGAAGGACTCTCGCGGTAACCGGAACGGAGAATCTCTCGCTAGGGGCGGACCTTGTCGATTACGACGCACACAGCAAGCAGCTGTACGTGGGGCACGGTGGTAAGGACGCCGGGAACGACTACGGCGAGCTCGCGCTCATAGACGCGATCAGCGGCAAGAAAGTATTTGGCGTGCAGACGGAGGCACACCCGGGCGCCATCCTCGTCAGCGACAGCCCGCGGGTGTTCGTCGTGATTCCGGAGAAGAGCCACGTGCTCGTGCTGGATCGCAAAACGCACACGATCATGCAAACCTGGACGGTGGCTGGCGGCTCGCGCACGGTGTCTTTGGCGGTGGACGAGGTGAAACACCGGTTGTTCGTGGGGACACGCAACCCGCCGGCAATCATCGTTCTCGATTCCGAATCGGGAAAGGAGGTGGCGCGCATGGTTACCGTGAACACTTTGGACGGCATCTACTTCGACCGTGCTGCAAGGCGCATCTACGCCTCTGGAGGGGAAGGATTTGTGGACGTCGAAAGGCAGATCGACCCCGACCACTACGAGTCGATCGCGCACGTTCCCACCGGGCCTATGGCGCGGACATCCTTATTCGTCCCGGAGCTGAAGCGACTGTTCGTCGCCGTCCCCGTTGCGCCGGACCGGGCTGCCGAGATCCTCGTCTTCGAAGTGCAGCCGTGAAGCCACCCACACAGTGCGGCGCTGTCACCTGGAGCTCAGCATGAATATGCATCGGGTCCGCATACTGGGGCTTTGCGCCCTCGCCGCAATGAGGGTGAGCGTAGGGGTCGCGCAAGCGCAGGGCCCCTCATCGGAACGAGAGGCGCCGCCCCTGCGACTGGTTCAGGAGATCCCGTTGCCCGGTGTCGAGGGTCGATTGGATCACTTCACGATCGACGCCAAGCGCAAACGGGTGATCTTCTCCGCTCTTGGAAACAACACCGTCGAGATCGTCGACGCGTTCGCGGGAAAGCGGATCCACACCCTTGCCGGACTATCGGAGCCGCAGGGAACACTCTACGTCCCGGAGTTTGACCGGATTTTTGTGGCCAACGCCGCGGATGGAACCGTGAAGGTTTTCAACGGCGCCACATTCGCTCCCGTCGCGACCGTCGACTTCGGGGAGGACCCCGACAACCTCCGTTATGACGCCGCTGCCAAACGCGTCTACGTGGGCTACGGAGACGGAGCCATCGGCGTCATCGATGCCACGACGAACAAGAAACTGGAGATCGCATACAAGCTCGAAGGGCATCCGGAAGGCTTCCAGCTCGAAGCCAAGGGACCGCGGATCTTCGTCAACGTAGCAGACAAGAAGTACGTGGCGGTCATCGATCGCACGACAGGCAAGGTGACGACGTGGGGACTCGGCGGCGCTGCCGCCAACTTCCCCCTCACCCTCGACGAGGCACATCAGCGGGTCTTCGTCGGGACGCGCAAGCCGGCGCACCTCGTCGTCTTCGACATGGCCTCGGGCACGATCGTGTCTAGTGTACCCGCGGCCGGCGACATGGACGACCTGTTCTATGACGCCGCGCGTAATCGCGTCTACGTCCCGGGCGGCGAAGGGGTGATCAGCGTCTTCCAGCAGACCGATCCCAACCATTACGTGCCGATGGAAAAGGCGGCCACTTCCATTGGAACGCGGACGGGCACCTTCTACGTCGCCCGCGATCGCATCTATGTCGCCGCTCCACCTCACGCGAACATCGGCGCCGCCCTGCTGGTATTCGAGGCGCAGGATTGAGATGACCTTGCCTGCGGCACGGCATCTGCGCCTCAGTTTGCCTCGTAAACACGGATCTCGGCGCTCTGTTCGCCCTGCCCTTGCGCAGCAGCGAACAGTCTTCCCCACTCGGGCACGAACAAGCCAGTTTGCGTGTGGAGCGGCGTCGGGTAATGCGCGACCCGGTCGTAGTGTTTGTGATCCCGGTCTTGGAACACTTCGAGAAAGCCTGCAGCGGTGAGCACGTAGATGCGGCTTCTGCGCCCATCGTAGAAGACGTCGTCCGAAGGACCCGCAGTCTCACCGCTCGCGATTTCTTTTCCCGTCTCTGTGTCAAACACAAGCATTCGTGATGGGGTCCAGGTTGCCACGAACAGGCGGTGATGAGCTTCGTCCAAAGCCATCGGGAAATTACCCTCAGCCGAGGTCACGGGCCAGCGGGCCAGGACGGTGAGATTGACACCGTCTATGACTTCGATCTCCCTCTTTTCTGGAACGTTGACAAATATGCGATGCCCCGATTCCTCCAGCCGAAACGATTCCGGATGAGCATCGATCACGACGTCACCGGTCTTGCTGCCGTTGGAGTCCAGAAACCCAAGGCCTCCGGTTCCCTCCGTTCGCTTTCGTAGTTCCTTCGCGCCGGCGTATCCGACGATCACCCGCTTCCCGCGGCCGTCATAGCGAATGTTGTCGGCGTCATCGGGAAACTTCACAGTCCCGAGGACCTGAAACGTCGTTCCGTCAAAGATCTTCGTGACGCCGTCAAGAGCGCAGGCGACGAAAAGTCGATTGGTGGATGCGTCGTAGAAGACACCCTGTGGCTCGGGCAGATCGGCAATCGTCCGCACACCTCGCCCCGTTTTCAGGTCAATCACCTCAAGTGTGTGATTGCCGACCGCCGCCACGAATAGGCGCCGGCCTTTCACGTCGACGCTTAGGTGATCGATGCGCCCGTTGACATTCGGCAAGGCGATGCGGGTCTTCAGAGACAAAGGCGATGATTCTCGTGCAACGGCCAGGCCGCTCAAGGCAAGCAGCGGTGCGAAAAGCAGTGTTAGGATGCAGCATTTCATTGCGCTTCCTCTGCGATCCCCTCGACCCCGCGCATCAGGCTTGGGCCTTCGGGCTCTCGCGAACAACCCAAATCGGCGGAGCGCCCGCGGTGCGATGAATCGATCAGGTGCGCATCTGTCTCAGGATCATCTGCGGATGCCAGCCGTGGCGCTCGCCACTCAGTGACCGGCACCAAGTGTACAGCGCGTCGTAGATGATCAGCGCCATTTGCAGCAACTCCTGGTCATCGAGAATGTTGGCCCCGAGCCCGAGGGTGATCGCCAGGAGCCCCGGCGCCTGCGGTGAGCGGTCGAGTGTGTCGGTGTCGGCTGCGCGTACGATCTCCGCAAGCTTCGCCAACCCCGCATCTTCGAGGTGGTACTTCTCGAGAAATGCATCGAAGCTGCAGAGCGGACCCGCGTGGCTCAGCTCAACGCCCGGAATGTCGAAAGGCACAGCGCCCTCGCGTTGGGCGACGGCCAGCACCTGCGAAGCGGGGACATACAGAATCTGGGCATCCGAATCAATGAACCGCCTGATCAGCCACGGGCAGGCGAGCCGATCGATCTTTGGTCGTTCACGTGTAACCCATTTCATGCCTTCGCTCCTTTGTACAGACGTCTAGGAGTTGTCAATGGAAGCCATTGCGGCATGTGAGGGATGACCCTGTCCAGGTAATAAGCATAACGCCTCTGTGATGAGATTGACAGACCCATACAGTCACAGACTCGGTTCGGGCGGGCCGAGGCGCACTGCCCGGCGCGCTGGCGGCGTTTGCACCCGCGTGCGGCGCATGGATGCGTGATGTAGCCCGCACGTCATCACGTGAAGACATGCCGCAGAGCGCTTATTCACGATTCGGTTGAGGCGGAGTACGCGGCGTACAGGCTGTCGAGCACGGGTGTCATCGCTTTCAGCAGCGCGTCGTCATCCTGTTGCAGCATGCGGGCCCCGGTCATGACCGCCGCAAAGCCGGCGCCCTCGGCGATCGGTATGCCGCCCATATCGAGATGGTGAACGAGCGCTCCCATGCGCGCGAGCCCGGCATCATGCTCCAGCCCGAAGCTGGCAAGCAACACTTCAAAGGTGACCTTGGCGCCAATATGGCTGAACTCGGCGCTGTCGAAATCAAAACCAAGGGCTCGTTTCGGGCAGTCCTTGACACGCTTCAGCCACAGAAACTTTGCGTCCGGATCGATGAAGCGTCGGATGAGCCAGGCCGAGGCCACACGATCGATCCACAGGTGTTCCCGTGTGGCCCACGTGCGTCCCCGGTAGTCTTTGCGCTCTCGGCGCGGGATCTTGCGATGCGCCGCACGCGGTTCATCGGGTGCAAAGCGTGCATTGAGCGCGGCTTCGGCATCGGCGAGTGCCCCTTCCACTTGCCCACGCGCCTGTCCGGGGAAGAAATCCCGTGCAACGAGCGTACCCACTTCGCGCCCTAATGCGGTAAGCCGCTGCCGGGCCTCGGTCTCTTTACGTTTCGCAAGTTCGCGTTTAAACGAATCGAGGCGACGGACAGCCTCCTGGTATTCCGGCGTGCGATCGAAGAGCGCGACCAGGGCAGCATTCTGTTCCGGCGAGTCGGCGTCGAACGACAGAATCTGGACCAAGCCGCTGCCCGCCTGGATTTCCCTGCCCTGCTCCTCGAACACGAGCCGCGAGGCGGCAGAGTTCGGCAGAACATAGACACCGTCCCGAAGCAATCCCGCACCTGCGGCCTTCAATGCTCGCCAGACTCGCATTCGCAGCGTCGGATTGCGCCCCGGGAGATTTGTAATGAGCAGCAGCCAAGCCGCAGCTTTTGAAGCCATGTAGAGAATGCTACCTATTTGTTATACATTGCACGACCTCGGCATCTCCACGCGGCACAAGCGCCGGGTGAGAGGGCTACGCGGACGCCGCGCGGATTGATTGTATCGTCCGCCCGGACGTCGCGCGGCCGAGGGATCGCACGGCCGCACACCGGTTGACTTCACGATGTCCGTTCCATGGAGAGACCCGATGAATCGTATCGCGGCTGGGTTTGCAAGCGTCATAGCAATGGTCACGATGATGGGGTTCGGCGGGGCTGCGGCTGCCACGGAAATCGACTGGGCGAAAGTCGAGCAGGCGATCGGAAAGAAAGGCGCCGCCCAACCGGGGGGCATCTACAAGTTTGGTTTGCCCCGCTCGGATCTCAAAGTCGCGGTGGACGGCGTTGCCGTCAAACCGGCGCTCGCCCTCGGCTCGTGGGTGGCGTTTAAGCCCACCGGTGACGGTGCGATGGTCATGGGCGACCTGGTGCTGACCGAGGATGAGATCAATCCGGTGATGAAGCGGCTGATCGAGGATGGCATGGAAATCAGCGCCATTCACAATCATCTGTTGCACATGTCGATTCCGGTCTTCTACATGCACATCCGTGGGCACGGTGATCCGGTCAGTCTCGCGCAGACTCTGCACGCCGCTCTGGCGCTGAGCAAGACTCCATTGAGCCAGCCCGCCCCGACCCCACCCGCAGCGCTCGACCTGGATACGGCCGCCCTCGAGAAGACCCTCGGATCCAAAGGCACAGCGAACGACGGTGTCTATCAGTTCGGCATTCCGCGAGCGGAGACGATTTCCGAAGGCGGGATGGCCATTCCGCCGTCCATGGGGACCGCCATAGCCATCAACTTCCAGCCCACCGGGAGCAGTAACGCGGCGATCACCGGGGACTTCGTCCTGCTCGGCAGCGAAGTGAATCCGGTCCTGAAGGCGCTGCGACAGCACGGCATCGACGTCACTGCCCTGCACAGTCACATGATCGATGATTCCCCGCACCTGTTCTTCATGCATTTCTGGGCCCATGACAACGCGACGAAGTTGGCCGACGGGCTTCGGGCTGCGCTGGATCTGGTGAACGTGAAGCACGGAACTTGATCGTCGGCCGGACGCGCCCGCGCGCATTCGGCCCGCTGACGCTTTGCTCGAGGGAGGATCTTTCGTGGCCGAAAGCACCCCGGCCGAGCCAGGCCGAATCGCAGAAGTCACCCACTACTTCCTGCGCTTGGGGCTCTTAGGGTTCGGAGGACCCGTCGCGCTCGTGGGCCAGATGGAGCGCGAGCTCGTCAGCGAACGCGGCTGGCTCACCAGAGAGCAGATGCGGGAAGCGATCGCCGTCTGCCAATCGCTACCCGGGCCCCTCGCGATTCAGGTCGGGATCTTCGTGTCCTATTTGCGAGCCGGATTCTGGGGTGCCTGGGCGGGTGGCTGGGCCTTCATCCTCCCCAACTTCGCAATCGTCGCCTCCCTCGGGGCGCTTTACGTCTACTTCGGCGGCCTACAGCCGGTGACGGCTATCTTTTATGGAGTCAGCCCCGCCGTCATCGCCTTGATCCTGCATTCCTGTTACCGACTGGCCAAGCTCGGCATGGAGGACTGGTTGCAGTGGGTTCTCGCTGCGATCTGCCTTGTAGTGACACTCGTTCTACAGACCGAGGTGGCCCTCCTGTTCATCGGGGCCGGCGCTGTCGGGATTTTGTACTACGGTACGCTCCGACATCGCCCCTCATCGGCCACAACGCTGTTCGCGGCCGCTCCCATGATCCCTGTGGCTCCGATCGCGCCGGTTGTCAGCGCCTCCACGCTGGGCAAGCTGCTGCTGTTCTTCCTCAAGGCGGGCGCGCTCACCTTTGGCAGCGGACTGGTGATCGTGCCGTTTCTGCAGCAAGGCGTCGTACAGCAGTACGGCTGGCTCGGGGAACGAGAATTTCTGGTCGCCGTCGCCATCGGCATGATCAGCCCCGGTCCGGTGGTGATCACCGCCACGTTCGTCGGTTACCTGGTCGCAGGTTTCTGGGGTTCGCTTGCGGCGACAATCGGGATCTTTCTGCCTTCGTTCATTCTAGTGCTCGTCGCGGCGCCGCTTCTGGCACGCCATCGTTCCAATCGAAACGTGCAGGGGTTCGTCAAGGGCGCCTACGCGGCGGCCATCGGCACGATTCTCGGTGCGTGCGTGCTCCTCGGCCGGATCGCAATCGGAGACTGGTTCACCGCCGCGATCGGACTCATCGCGCTTGTTGTCCTGTTTCTCTGGAAGGTCAACAATCCGCTGCTCATGGCCGTGACGGCAGGTGCCGGCCTGCTCGCGTTTCCGATCCTGCATCCAGCCTGGGTGATGGTGAAGTAGACAAACCACCTTCTCCCGACCCTCGCTGCGGGCCTCGCTGTGGCTACGCAGGAATGTTTCCCACTTGTTCCCCGGCCAACTGCACCCGGGTGTTCTGAGCGGGATTCTCGGTGGCGAGACGCGGCCTAAGTCCTGGATTTCTTACGACCGGGTCCAGTTCGCTCCGGCCGGTCTAGCCGGTTAATCCGTTATTGCGACCCCATCATCGAAATTGCTGTCATTCACCTAATCAGCAAGGTGTTGGCTTTATGGCGCTTCCCAGCCCGTGCGAACTCGCGATCCGCGGTCACCAGCGTAAGCCCCTCTGCTAACGCCGCCGCAAGGTGCAATGCGTCCAAGGTGCACAGCGAACTGTCCATCGAAGCGACCCACAGGCGCGCCTTGATAAAGTGTTCTGTGTTCAGGGAAATTCGTCGATAAAAGCCTTCAGCAACGTGATTCGAGAACAAATCGAGAATCTCCTTGGCCTGACGCTCCCGTAGCTCGTCCAGCCGGTACTTCTTCGAGATCAGGGAGCAAAACTCGACTTCGCTCAGAACGCTGATGACCGGAGTCTTGAATTGTCGCAGCGCCTTTTCCGCGGCTGCGCTGAGCGGCTCGGGACAGTAATAGGCGCCTAGGATGCTGGTATCGACATAGGCACTTTCATCGGCCATCTCGTTCCTCACGCAGCAATTGCACGGCGGGTGTTCCGGCGCGGCCTATCCCCTGCCGAAACTCTGTGAGCGACGGCAGCGACTTCACGGGCTTCGGTGCAGGAATGAGCTTCGCCACCGCCTTGCCCTGGCGAGTGATAACAATCTCCTCGCCGGCCTCCACACGATCTATTAGATCTGGCAGCTCCTGGCGCGCCTGCTTGATTCCTACGTGCTTCACAATGGTCTCGGAGAATGTGTACACCACAAGTGTACATACTTATACTGCCCAGTCAACCACTGGTTGATGCAACCGGATGCGGCTTCACCCGGGGTAGTCGCGTCATCCAACGGCGCCTAACGGTCGGCTCACGTCCTTCCGGTCATGCGTGCGCCCCATCAGAACCCGCCATGCAGCGCGGCGGCGCTGGTCGATTCACTCTGCTCTAGCGTAGAGTTAAGCGCATGCACGAAGCCCGGTGTGGTGGGCAAGGATTGCGCCGGGATCGACTTCGGACCATTGGCCCGCGGCTGGTGGCCCGCCGCTGTTTCTTCGGACGCGCACTGCTCACGGCCTTCGCGCTGGCCTGCGCGACCACCGCGCCGGCCAGCGCCGCAGATGCAACAGCCCGGCCTGCACCGCGCGCGCCAGGGCTCGCGCCCCTCCCCAGGGTCACCTCACCCAGGCTCTACGTGATCGATTGCGGCACGCTCGTCTACAACCGTCCGGAGGACTACAACCTCACGCGCGAGGAAGTAGCCGACACCAACATGTCGGTGCCGTGCTTCCTCGTCATCCACGCAAAGGGAATCCTCCTCTTCGATACCGGCCTCTCCGATCGCCTGGTGGGCCGGCCGCTCTACGAGAACGTCGATGGCGGCTACGGGCAGATCAAGTTCAATAGCCTCCGCGGCCAGCTTGCCGATATCGGTATAACGGCTGCGGACATCACCTACCTCGCGATCTCGCACTCGCACTTCGATCACGTCGGCAACGCCAACGACTATGCGGGCTCGACCTGGTTGGCGCAGAAGGCGGAGCGTGACTTCATGTTCGGCACCAACGCGGATCGCGCGTACGTGCCGCTCTATGCGGCGCTCGCCCATGCCCGCACGGTGGTGTTCGACGGCGATCACGACGTATTCGGTGACGGCACTGTTATTCTCAAGTTTACGCCCGGGCACACCCCGGGGCATCAGGCACTCTACGTGAAGCTCGCGAAAACGGGCGGCGTCGTGGTCTCGGGAGATCTCTATCACTACGCCGAGGAGCGGACGCTGCACCGTATGCCGAATGAGGAACAGAGCACAGCCACTCCGAGCTCGCGCGAGTTGATCGAGCGGTTCCTCAAGGAAAAGAACGCGCAGCTCTGGATCGGCCACAGCACCGCATTCTTCAAGAATGCGATCAAGTCGCCCGGCTGGTACGACTGAGGACCTCGCATGGAGTACATCCAGTTCGGGCAAACGGACCTCAAGGTGTCGCAGCTGTGCCTCGGCACCATGTCGATGGGCAGCTCCGCCTGGAAGAGCTGGGTGCTCGACGAGCCTGACTCGGTTCCGATCCTGCGGGGCGCCCTCGACCTCGGCATCAACTTTTTCGACATGGCCGACTGGTATTCCACCGGCCGCAATGAGGAGGTCGTGGGCCGGAACTTGCTGAAGATGACCGGACGCGAGCGGCTGGTGCTCGCAACCAAGGTCTTCTACCCGATGAGCGACGACCCGAGCGATCGAGGTCTGTCACGCGAGCACATCGCGATCTCGATCGACCGGTCGCTTAAGCGGATAGGCACCGACTATGTCGACCTCTACGTGATCCACGCCTTCGATGCTGACACGCCCGTCGAGGAGACCATGGAGGCGCTGCACGATACGGTCCGTGCCGGCAAGGTGTGCTATCTCGGTGCGTCCACCATGTATACGTGGCAGTTCGCGAAGATGAACCACGTGGCGGCCGTGAACGGGTGGACGCCATTCATGAACATGCAGTGCCAGTACAACCTGCTGTATCGCGAGGAAGAGCGGGAGATGCTCCCCTACTGCCGGGATCAGGGCATCGCCGTCACGACCTTCAGTCCGCTCGCGCGCGGCTTCCTTGCGCGCACCTCCGCCGCCACCGCGCGCACGGCTCACGACTTCTACCAGGAATACTATGGCGACGACATTGATCGCGAGATCGCGCGGCGCGTGCGCGAAGTCGCCGCGCGCCGGGGCGTGAGCGCGGCACACGTCGCGATGTCCTGGGTGGCCGGCAGCCCCAACCACAACGTTCCGATCGTGGGTGCCGCGAAGACGGCTCATCTCGACGTCGCCGTGGAAGCGCTCGGCCTGCGGCTCGATGCGGCGGAGCGGGCCTTCCTCGAGGCGCCCTACCGGCCGCGCGACGAGATCAACGACCAGAATCCGGTGCGACGTCCCCGCGCGCTGCATCCGGGCTGAGTCCCGGCGCCCGACGCAAGTTTGGCGTGCAGCCAGCGCCGGCTAGAGCGACAGCCAGAGGCTGTCCTGTCGAACCTCGATCAGGGTCGGACGATCCGCGGTGAGCGCCTCGCGCACGGATTGCGCCAGGTGCTCGGCGCTCGCGGCGCGGGTGGCGTGACAGCCGAGGCTCTCCGCCAGTCGCAGGAAGTCCGGGCTTCTCGGCTCCACGCCGATTCGTGGAATGTGCCGCTCGTCCATCCCCTCCACGATCGCCTGCAAGGCATCGTTGTTCCAAACGATGACCGGAAGCGCGAGGCGTTCCTCTGCCGCCGTTGCCAGCTCGCTGACCGTGAACAGGATTCCGCCGTCGCCCGCGACGGCGATCACCGACCGATGCGGCGCGCCGATCTTGGCACCAATGGCCATCGGCAGCGCCGGACCGAGGGCGCAATAGTTGCCGGAGTAGTACCAGCAGCGCTCCATTTCCATGGGCATGGCGAAGGTACCGGTATACACAATCTGCGTGGCGTCGCCCATCACGATGGCGTCCGCCGGCAGGGCCGGACGCAGGATCTTCCAGACGCGCGCGTGCAGCCTTTCGAGGCTGGTCATTTTCGCGGCATTGCGCGCGAGGATCTCCCGGACCCGGCTCTCGCCCTGCGAGCGCTGTGCGGCCGGCTTGCACCTGGCGAGCGCCGACGACAGGGCGAGCATGGCGGCACGGGCGTCGGCCTGGATCGGCACCGCCGCCGAATACATCGATGTCAGTTCCGTGGGGTCGATGTCGATCCGGATGATGTCCCCCGCTATCTCGAGTTTCGCCAGGAAGTGGTCGCCTGCCGCGACTTCCGAGCCCACCAGCAGCACGACATCGGCGTCGGCGAGTGCCTGCTTGCTCGCTTCCTGCAGGACCGAGCAGCCCAGCGACAAAGGGTGGGAATCCGGCAATATTCCCTTGCCCGCATTGCTGGCGAGAACCGGCGCTCCGATGCGCTCCGCGATGTCGGTCAGTGGCTTGCCCGTGCCGACGCCGCCGCCCCCGACGAGGATCAGCGGGCGCTTGGCCCGCGCGAGGCGATCCGCGGCCTCATCGATCGCGGCCGGATCGGGCATCGGTAAGGACGGTGCGCGCCGCGTCTTCCACTCCGCCTCGACGGGCGCCGGGAGGACGTCCCGAGGCAGCGACAGGTGTACCGGGCGCGGCCGGCTGCCGCGAAACACAGCATAGGCACGCGCAATCAATTCCGGCAGCTCGTCCGGATATCGGACCATGGCGCTGAACGCGGTGAACCCGGCCGTGACCGCCGCCTGATCAGCGAGCTCGTGGATCGCTCCCCAGCCTTTCCCCTGCGTTGGGGCGGGAGACGCCCCGGACAGTACGAGCATGGGTTGCGAATCGCAGTAAGCCTGCGCGATGCCGGTCGCCGCGTTGGTGACGCCAGGCCCGCCAATGATCGTGCAGACTCCTGGCTTGCCGGTCGCGCGCGCGTAGCCGTCGGCCATGAAGCTGGCGCCCTGCTCGTTGCGACACTGCACGTGGCGGATCCCCGTACGCGCGATGCCGCGGTACAGCTCGAGAGTCATCGTACCGGCCATGCCGAACACGGTATCCACCTCGTAGGCCGCGAGCAGCCTCATCACGGCCTCACCGCATGTCATGGGGTTCACGTGTTCCCTCTGCATTCGGATCATGAGCGGCACGAAGGCCGCTACACGCGCCAGCGGCGCTGCTCTTCTGCCGGCAGATCGTAGCCGGCCAGGAAGGTGGCGAACCGCTGACCCTCGGCCACGGCGTCGACCTCCGGGCAGACGAGGTAGCGAGGTGGGAGTGCCACGCCCCGATGTCGCAGCAGCGGAGCCAGTCGGCGCCAGTGCAGCCCCTCGCCCGGCTCACCGCGTACCCCGACGGCCACTACCGCATAGCCGTGGTGCGCGTATTCGGCGACCTGATCGGCGATCACCGCCAGCAGCAGGCCGTGCCCGCCCTTGGGCGGCAGCTGCAGCACGCCGTAGCCGCTGGCCTCCAGCACGCCGAGCACGTCGGGTAGCGCCGTGCGGGCCTGCTCTGTCGGATTGATCAGTGCGTCGGGCACCAGCGCCATACGCCAGCCGCGCGCATCGCCGCTCATTGCGCCACCTTCCCGCCATCGCGCGAGCCCTCCGTGGTCTCGCGACTGTCCAGGAACTGCTCCAGGTCGCGGCGCGCGCCGGCCTCGTCGAAGCGGCCCATGTCCAGGGCCCAGCCGGTCGCCGGCAGCGGTGGCAGGCCCCGGCGCGCCAGCTCTGCCTCCAGTTCCTCAACCCAGATGCCCCGGCGTGGCTGGATCTCCCAGTCATCTTCGGGCCGATTCGGCCGCCCGCCCCAATCGGGTTTGCTGGAGGTAAAGCGCACGCCAGTCGAGGGGCTGCCGTCGAGACCGATCAGGATCACTTCGTCACCCCGGCGCAGATACCCCTCGATCAGCGGCGCGATCGCCTGCGCCAGGCGCCGGCAGTGGGTGCGATAGGCGGGAGTGTCGTACTGCTCATAGACGGCCCACCAACGCCGCACACCGGCGAAAGCCAGTTCGGGACAGGGCAGCTGCTGCAGCACGTATCCCCGCTTACGCAGCACCTCCACGACCGGACTCACGAGACCCGGGTAGTGGGCGCCTTGACAAACCTTGGCGTTCTGGTTCAGGAGGCAGTTGGCGACCAGCGCCACCTTGCGCGGCGCTTTTTGCTCCGTGCCTCGCTTCCGCCCGTGGTCGATACGCCGGCCCATGGTGCTCCCTATGATGCGCGCGTGACCGATACGCGTCCTCGGTTTTCTGCGGAGCCGGGATCAGAATTTGTAACCGATCTTGACGCCCAGTACGCGCGGTCTCGTGATGCTCTCCTGCAATGAGAACTGCGCGTCCGACGTGAACGTGCTCTTGATCACGTTGGTGAGGTTCAGCGCATACAACTCCACCGACCAAGCCTCCTTCGTGACGCCACATGAGACGTCGTAGAGGGTGTACGGGGGATTCTCGAACCTAAGCTGATTTGTGCTGATGTTTGAGCCTGCAGACAGCACCGGGTTGCTGCCGGATTGAGTGAACGAATGTGCGGTGTGTGTCACGCCCGCCTGCGCGAACAGGTTTAACGAGCTCATCACCCACTGATAGCGCAGCCGCGCATTGAACTGCAACGGTGGCGCAAAACTGCTCGGACTGCCCGGAGGACCGTACGGATTCAGAATGTTGACGATCGGCTTTCCGTACTCGCCCGCGGTCGCCGGATTCAAGAGCAGCGCGGGATTGTTCGCGATCAGGTAGGGTGAATTGGTCTGCTCACTGCTGTTCCAGGACGCACCACCCTGAGCCGTGAGGCCGTGGGCGAGCACCGCGATGACCGAAGTCTCCACTCCGCGAATGCGGTAGTCCGGTCCATTGGCGTTGAAGCCTACATTCCCCAGGACGCCCGGATCGAAGAAGGAGACCTGCACATTCCTCCAATCTTCCTTGTATATCGCCCCGTTCCACTGCAGGCGGTGGTCAAGGAATTCCGTCTTCCAGCCGAACTCGTTATTGGTCAAATTATCGGACGTGTACGGCAGCGGCGAGCAGTACCGCGGCACACCGCTGGTGGGGTCCGGAAGATAGCAGGCAAAGCTGCGGTTGAAGGCGCCGGCACGAAAGCCCTGTGACCACGTGTAGTAAGTGAGCACATCCGGCCAGATGTGCCAGGTGAGATTCGCGCGACTCTTGAACCCCTTGTATACGGTATGAAGGTTTTCCTTGCCGATATCGACCGTCGCACCCGAAGTCAGGCAGGGTGGCAAGCCAGCCTGGTAGCAGCTAAAGCTGCCCGACTCCGCGCCAACCTCCTCGTTGTCGAAATGGTAGTAGCGCGTTCCGGCCGTAATGGTCAGCACCTTGGGAACGAGGTCAAGATCCACTGAAGTGAACAACGCCCGCTGCCGGTAGCCGCGTTTGACGTCATTGAAGAAGGCCACGTTGTCGTTGCGCACGGGGGCCGGGTTGTTGACGTCCGAGCGCGGAACGGGTCCTATGTTCGTCAAGCACCCCAGCGTGACGGTCGCCGTGCAAGGCGGCAGGGTCTTGTAGAGCCAGTTCAGCTGGTCGTTGATCCGCAAGTCTTCCCAGAATGCGCCGGCGATGCCGCGCAGCCGCCAGTCATCGGGGGTGCTGAGCCGGAGCTCATGACTCTGATGCGTATTGCGCTCCGTCTCGTTCCACACGCTGCTCGGCGAGAAGCAGGTTGCAGCGAGGCCGTTCGCCGGGTCGGCCGCATGGCACTGGTAATAGTCCGCATACAGACCGCGCGCGTAATTGGTGTAGTCCTGCACCGTGTCGAGGTTGCGCACCAGGTACGAGCCCGCATACACCGCTCTGAGAACGCCGATGCGTCCGTTGATGGTCAAAGCCGTGTTCTCGAACCGGTCCTTATTGTAGGAGTTGTTGAACAGCGTGACCGACTGCTTGGGAAGCGCAACGCCGTCTGAGCTCTTCGGCATCTGGTAGAACACGCCCTCGGCGTCCATGTCCTGGTAGCTCTGGGTGATGAGGGCGCTCCAGTCATCGGCAAACTCCCAGCGAGCGGCGACGCGAACGCCCTGATAGGTGACTGGATTGATCGCGCTAGCCGCGATCGCATTGTTGTTGATGACCGGAGATCCGGGCGGAACCTGACACGGCGTTGTCGTGGGACCGCAGCCGCTCGGATAGTTCGCGTAGTGGATACCGAGGTCGGTCGACGCGTTGCGTGTGAAGGTGGCCGGCACATTGTTGATGTAACCGCCGCGCCGGTCGTCGTAGACCACGCCGCGCACCGCCAGCTTGTCCGCGATCAGCGGCAAATTGAGGACAGCGGTGATGTCCGTATTCGGGTCACCGCCCGCGGTCACGCCGTAACTTCCGGAAACGCTCCCCTCGGTCACGTTGAGCTTCGGCTTGTTCGTGATGTAGCGAATGACGCCGGCCTGGGCGCCCGCACCGAACAGCGTCCCCTGGGGCCCTTCAAGGACCTCGACGCGCTCCAGGTCGGCCGCGTAGACATCCAGGTTGCGGCCGGGCAACTGCCCGGACTGCTCGTCCAGATAGATGGCAACGTTCGGAAAGCCGTTGATCGAGCCGCCGGATTGAGTTGCGACGTTGCCGGCGCTGAGACCCCTCATGAAGATCTGATCCTGGCCTGGTCCCGCGGATGGCGCGACCACATTGGGCAGGTACTTGAGCAAATCGTCGAAGTTCGTGACATTCAGCTGCTGCAAGGTATCGCCAGTAAACGCCTGGATTGCGATCGGCACGTCCTGGGCGTTCTCACTGCGCCGCTGCGCCGTAACGACGACTTCCTGAATGCCACCCTCCGACTGGTCTGGCGTTGCTGCCGCGTACGCGGCTCCAGCGGCATGAGTGCCGAGGATCGCGGCAACCGCACGAGCGCATTTCTGATTGATCTTCACTGGCAGACTCCCCGTCGACATGCAGCCGCCGAGTTTGTTCAAGGCCGAGCGACGCGATGCCGGCGTTCATCGCTGTTGGCTCTGGTGCAGTCCGTCGCGCCCGAATCGCGTTGCTTCAGCAGACTCCATATCGCATACTCATTGCGATTAGACACAGCGCTGGATTTTTGGTCAATTGTTTCCTCCTGGCGCGCCGCGCACTGTTCACGACACTCTGAGTGCCTGATCCCGTAATCCCTCCCGCCGGCGTTGATCCGCTCGCCGTTCCCGGCCTGAGCAGCAGTGCGATTGCCGCACCTCTAGCGGCGGTAGCACCGTTCGAGCGCTGGTACGTCCTGATCGTGATGTGCCTGGTCTACGCCCTCAATATCGCCGCGCGCTACGTCGTCACCACTGTATTTGAACCCATCCGACTCGAACTGCACCTTACCGACACGGGCGCGGCGTTCCTGACCGGAATTCCGCTCGCCCTGTTCTACGTCGTTTGCGGAATTCCCATCGCCTGGCTCGCCGACCGCTCCAATCGCCGGAACATCGTGGCTGCGTCCCTGGTGCTGTGGTCGGGCTTCACGGTGCTCTGTGGTTTGGCCCTGACCTACTGGCAGTTTCTCATCAGTCGGATCGGCGCGGGCGTGGGCGAGGCGGGGGCAACTCCACCCTCGACGTCGATCGTGTCGGACTGCTTTCCCCCCGAGCGGCGTCCCATGGCCCTGAGCGTCTTTGCTCTGGGCGCACCGATCGGCGCCTGGCTCGCCGCGGACGTGGCGGGTGGCGTCGCACAGGCCCACGGCTGGCGTGGGGCATTCCTCGCCCTGGGCGTGCCGGGTGTGCTGCTCGGCGCGCTGGTCTTTTTCACCCTCCGCGAGCCCACGCGCGGACGGCTCGACGCCGTCGTCGGCGCCGGCAAAGCCTCGTTCTCGGAGGCGCTGGCGTTCTTGTGGCGTCAGCGAGCCGCGTTCCACGTCATCATGGCGAGCGGCGTCTGTTCGCTGTGGGGATGGGGCCTCGTCTGGTGGACCCCGACATTTCTGCTGCGCGCCTACGGCCTGAACGTCGCCCAGGCGGGCGCGATCACCGGTCACATCCATCTGATTGGCGGCATCCTGGCCACGGCCGGCGCCGCCTGGCTCATGTCGCGTCCGTCCATGGGCGACCCGCATCGCGTCCTCCGGGTGCTCGCCTGGGTCACCGGCTGTGCCACCATCCCTTCGATCATCGCGTACTGGACCGACTCGCTGTGGCTTGCCCGGGTGATGTTCTGGGCTTACATCCCTGCGATCTATTTCTTCATCGGCCCCTGCATGGCCCTGGTGCTCAATCTGGCTCCGAGCATCATGCGCTCGACGTTCACGGCCTGGTCGGTCCTGGTGGGCAACGTATTCAACCTGATTGTCGCGCCGCAGTTCGTCGGGTTCCTCAGCGACACGTTCGGCGGTACGCACGGGGCCGATGCCGCCTCGCTCCGCTGGGCGTTGCTGGTGCTCGCTCCGACGGGGTTCTGGGCGACCTGGCACTTCGTCCTCGCGGCGCGAACCGTTGCCCCGGACATGCAGCGCGCGGTCAGCTACGCCGCCTGAGTACCCTGCGATGCCGCTGGAACGGAGGAAGGCCCTTTGAGACACGTCTTGCTGGGCCTGCTCGTCATAGCAAGCGCAGCAGCGTGTGCGCGAGCCGACGCCGTTAGAGTCCTCAACGACGATGCACACTTTGCCGAGGGACCGATCTGGTACCACGGCCAGCTGTACTACGTGGAATACGATCGCAATTCGGTGATGACGTGGGACGGTGCAAAGAACGCACTGTTCTGGTCCAAGCCGGGCTGCGGCCCGTCGGCGGTCATTCCCACGTCGCGCGGCGAATTCCTGACGACCTGCTACGACAGTGGCACGGTCGGCCGAATCTCGGCCGACGGCAAGGATCTGCCCCCTTACAGCCACGACAAGGACGGAAATTCCTTCGTTGGCCCCAATGATTTTGCGCCGGACCGTCACGGCGGCATCTACTTCACCTGCTCCGGCACGGCACCCGGTCCGAAGATCGACGGCAAGATCTTTTACCTCGCCCCAGACGGCACGATCAGCCAGGAAGCCACCGCTGTGCACAGCGCCAACGGCATCGTCGTTTCCAATGACGACAAGACGCTCTATGCGATCGAGACCGAGGAGCACCGGGTGATTCAGTTCAAGATCGGGCCCAACGCATCGCTCTCTGAGCGCCGGGTTTTCCTGAATCTCGACGACCTCACGCACAATGTCGGCCACATCTACCCGGATGGCGTGAAGATCGATTCGCGGGGACATCTTTATGTCGGCCAGAATCCGCGTGACGTCCACGCCGCGCTCGCCGGCACAATCTTCATAGTCGACGCTGCAGGAAAGCTACTGCGGACGCTCAAGCTGCCTTCACCGGGCGTGCCGAATCTGGCCTTCAGCCCGGACGAGAAGACCGTGTACGTGATGGCGCTCGATCAGCTCGACAAGTCGCCCTACCGTGGCAAGGTCTACGCGATCGCGAACCGCTGACGCGTCAAGCGCGCCGAAGCCGGCGCCGCGGTCAGCCCGCCAGCCAGCCGCCGTCGATGACGAGATTCGAACCCGTGATGAAGCTCGCGCGGTCGCTCGCCAGGAACACCGCCGCGTTGGCGACATCCTGCGGTCGCCCGAACCGCGGCCAGGGCGTGCGTTGGCGCTGATACTCCAGCCGCGCCGGGTCCTTCGCCAGTCCGCCTGCGCCGGTGACGATCTTGCCTGGCGAGATGCAGTTGCAGACGATCAGGTGCTTGGCGTAGTCGACGGCAATCTGTCGCGTGATATAGATCGCTCCCGCCTTGCTCACGCCGTACGGCAGGTCGCCGGGCGAGGTAACGATGCCTTGCTGGGATCCCAGGTTGATCAGGCGACCCCTGACCTCCTGCCGCGGCTCCTGAGTGATCATCTGCTGGACCGCGCGCTTGCAGCCGTTGAATATGCCCGTCAGATTGACCCGCATGACCTGCTCCCATTGCGCGGGTTCGGTCTGCAGCAACGCGGTGCCGGAATAGGTAGCGGCGTTGTTCACCATGATGTCGAGCCTCCCGTGACGCTCGACCGTGGCGCCGATCAGCGCGTCGACCTCGTCCCAGCGCCCGACGTCGGTCTTCCGAAAGAACGCCGCACCGCCCGCTCGGGTAATGATATCGAGCGTCGAGTCCCCGCCTTCGACGGGCTGCTCGGTGATATCCGCAATGACGACACTCGCCCCTTCGCCGGCGAAGCCGGTGGCAATCGCCCGACCGATGCCCGAACTCGCACCTGTGACGACAGCTATCTTTCCCGCGAGTAGACTCGACATTGGTTTCGATCCTTATAGAGACTACGGGACTGGAGCACCTTGCCCGCGAGGATATGCCCATGGCCGGCGTCATCCAACCCGATCTCGACCTGGCTGCGTCGCTGTTCGAAGCCTTGAGCCGTGCCACGCGCCGCGGCCGCGGCATCGTGCGCGACAGCTACGGCGACGGCGAGCAGGCGGCGCACGACATCACCCGGTCGGCCGCCGACGCCGCAGGGCTCGAAGTCTCCATCGACCCGATCGGTAACCTGTCGATGACGCTGCCCGGACGAGACCGCAGCGCGCCGCGCATCGTCATGGGTTCGCACCTCGACAGCGTGCCGCAGGGCGGCAACTTCGACGGCGCGGCGGGAGTCGTCGCCGGCGTATCCGTGCTGTCGGCGATGAAGCGCGCGCGATTCGTGCCCGATTACGATCTGTCCGTGATGGCGATCCGCGCGGAGGAGTCCGCCTGGTTCGACATCGCCTATCTGGGCAGCGGCGGCGCGTTCGGACTCCTCGATCCCGCCTGCCTCTCGATTCCAAGATCCGACAATGGCCAGAGCCTCGAGGCGACTCTGAAACAGCGGGGCTTTGATCCGCAGCCGATCCGGGCACGGCGGCGCCTCCTCGATCCGTCGGGCATCCGGGCATACCTCGAGCTGCACATCGAGCAGGGCCCGACGCTGGTCGCCCGGGGACTTCCCGCCGCCGTCGTGAGCGGCATACGCGGCTGCAAGCGGTTTCGCAATGCGCGCTGCATCGGCGAGTATGCCCATTCGGGCGCCGTCGCCCGTCCCTACCGGCGCGACGCCGTCGCGGCCACGGTCGCCCTTCTTCACCACATGGAGGGCGTCTGGCTGCAGCAAGAAGAGGCCGGCGAGGATCTGGTTCTTACCTCGGGGGAGCTGTTCACCGACCCCGCCATGCACGGGCCGAGCAAGGTCGCCGGTGAAACACGCTTCGTGCTCGACCTGCGCAGCCTGTCCGATACGACCATGGAGGTAGTTGCGGCCGAGGCACGCGCGGCGGC
>Ga0209350_1000243_pt1 | contig 35036 bp, 32 predicted proteins | sample GraSoi013_2_20cm_2_FD_185822 | JGI IMG/M metagenome (GOLD analysis project Ga0209350, IMG submission 185822) | Grasslands soil microbial communities from the Angelo Coastal Reserve, California, USA - Sample 09_27_2013_2_20cm (SPAdes) (version 2) | ecosystem: Environmental > Terrestrial > Soil >...
AGCGCTTTCCATTGGGTATCGATGGTCTGGGTAGCCAACGATCCGACAGGCACGTTCGACTACTGGTCGGGCACCGTGCCCGCCAGCTCCTCGGAGAAGTACTACCGTTTCCAGATCAACGACGGCACGGCTACCGCCTGGCTCAACGCCGCCGGAACCACATCCGCCGAGCCTTCTTCGGGCGACTTCTTCATCATCCCGGGCTTCAAGACGCCGGATTGGATGAAGAACGGGGTGATGTACCAGATCTTTCCCGATCGCTTCTATGATGGGAACACGTCCAACGACGTCACCAACGGCCAATATACGTACGCCGGCTGCGCGACCGAGAACCACGCGTGGGGCACGAGCGTCACCCCCAACGTCAGCGGCTGCCAGACCGAGGTGTTTTTCGGGGGCGATCTCGCGGGCATCGACCAGAAACTGAGCTACATCAAGCAGACGTTGGGCGCGGACATCATTTACCTCAATCCCATCTTCAACTCCCCCACCAACCACAAGTACGACACACAGGACTATTACACGGTCGACCCCGCGTTCGGCACGAGTTCCACCCTGCAGCAGCTGATCGGCGACATCCACAGCAGCACCAACGGTCCGAAGGGCTACATCATCCTCGACGGCGTGTTCAACCACAGCGGCGACAGCAACTGCTGGTTCGACAAGCAGCTCTACGGCTCCCTCACTTGCTCCTACCAGGGCGCCTACCAGTCGCAGTCGAGCCCCTATTACGGTTATTACACCTTCCAGTCGTGGCCCAACACCTACTCCTCCTTCTTCGGCTTCGGCGGCATGCCGAAGCTCGATTACGGTGCGAGCGGCTCGGCGGTGCGCAACCAGATCTACGGCAGCGCCTCTTCGGTCATGAAGACCTACCTCTCCTCTCCCTACAACATCGACGGCTGGCGTCTGGATTTTCCGCAGGCGCTCGATGCGGGCGGCAACGGCGGCAGCGATGCCACCAACCACCAGATTACGCAGCAGATGCGCACGGCGGTGAAATCCGTCAATTCCGATGCCGACATCCTCGGCGAGTACTGGGGTGACGCCTCAGCCTGGCTCGATGACGGCACGGAGTGGGACGGAGTCATGAACTACAACGGCTTCACCCAGCCAGTGTCGGAGTGGATCTGCGGCGTTGACTATCATGGCAACGCCGCCTCGATCGACGAGAGCTCGCTCGACAGCTGGCTGCTCGGCACCCGCGCGAACGTTCCGGTCAACGTGCAGGAGACCTGGACCAATGAGCTCGGTTCGCACGACACGGAGCGGTTCGCGACGAGCTGCGGTGGTGATATCTGGAAGAGCTACCTCGGGCTCATCTTGCAGTTCACCTACGTCGGCACGCCCGCCATTTACTATGGGGACGAGTACGGCATGCAGGGCGGCAACGACCCAGACAACCGCCGCACCTTCGACTGGACGCAGGCGACCACCGGCAATACCGCCGTAGCGCTCACGCAGAAGCTGATCTCGATCCGCAACCAGTATCCGCAACTGCGGACGGGCTCATACAAGACTCTGTTGGTTGACACGACCAACCACATCTACGCATTCGGACGGTGGGATGCCAATCACCGGATCGCGGTAGCGCTCAACAACACCCCTAATACGGAAACCGTGACGATCCCCGCGTGGCAGTTGAGCATGACCAATGGATCGTGGGTGACGGACCTGCTGACCGGCAGCACCTATCAGGTCACCAGCGGCTACCTCACGGTGAGCGTCCAAGGACACTACGGCGCGATTCTCGAGCAGTAGGGATTGCGGCAGGCACGCACGCTCCGCCGCGGCCGCCTTGACACAGTAGTCGGGGTGGCCGCGGCTTGCGCGCTGCTTGTCGCGACCGTACAGGCTGCCCAGCACGGGACCGATCTGCACCCGCATTCTGAGACCGCCCGCATCGCGCCCGCGTGTCCGCATACGTATCCATCGCGCCGGATCTATACTAGCGTGACTCAAGGGGGAACTGAGGCGGTGAGTCACGAGAAAGCTCGCGGGCGTGCGCCGGGCAAGGCCACGTCTTTCGATATCGCTTACCGGGCGGGCGTGTCACAGCCGACTGTATCGCGCGCGCTACGCGGCAGCCCGCAGGTGAGCGAGGCCACGCGCCAGCGCGTGCTCGCCGTGGCGCGGCAACTCAATTACCAGGTCGACAAGAATGCGTCCAATTTGCGCCGCCAGCGCTCCAGCACGCTGGCGCTGCTGATCTTCGAGGACCCGACCCCCGACGACTCGGCGATCAATCCGTTCTTTGTGTCGATGCTGGGCTCGATCACGCGCGCCTGCGCTCAGCGCGGCTACGACCTGCTCGTGTCCTTCCAGCAGCAGTCGCACAACTGGCACGAGGAATACGAAGACAGCCACCGCGCGGACGGGCTGATCCTGCTCGGCTACGGCGACTATCTCGAGTACCGCGCGCGTCTCGAGCGCCTCACCGAGCAGGGCACGCACTTCGTGCGCTGGGGCGCGGTTGAGCCCGGACAGCCCGGGCTGTCGATCGGCTCCGACAACTGTCAGGGAGGTCATCAGGCCGCGCGCCACCTGCTCGGCCTCGGCCGCCGCCGCCTGGCTTTTCTCGGCGGCGCCTCGAGCGGCTGCCCCGAATTTCTCGATCGCTACCGCGGCTTCCTGCAGGCGCTCGACGAGGCCGGCGTCAGCGCCACGCCTGCCCTCCAGGTCGACGCCATCACCACCGAGGAGGCGGGTTACGTGGCAGCCCGCGAGCTGCTGGGGCGCGGCGTCCGCTTCGACGCCATCGTCGGCGCCAGCGATCTGATCGCACTCGGCGCGCTGCGCGCGCTCAACGAGCATCACATCGAGGTGCCCGGCGCGGTCTCCGTGGTCGGCTTCGACGACATCCCGGCGGCGGCGCTCGCCAACCCGCCGCTCACCACCATCGCGCAGAACACACGCCTCGCCGGAGAGGTCCTGGTCGATACGCTGGTGCGGCGGATCAGGAACACACCCGCGGAAGCCCAGATGTTGCCGACGCGGCTGGTGGTGCGCGGCTCATGTGGCGCGGGCGCGTTCGGTGCCGACCGCTCCTAGCGCTCCAGCCGCGGGCGCAGCCGGGGCCTGCGGAACCCGCAACACCAGCGCACCGGCGAGCACCAGGCTCACCCCGGCCATGACCAGCGCGTAGATGGGTGCGCCGCCGAACAGCGCCCGCAGCAGGAGGCCGAGGACCGTGGCGGCGACGAGCTGCGGGATGACGATAAAGAAGTTGAATATGCCCATGTACACGCCCATCTTCTCCGCCGGCACGCTGGTCGAGAGCAGCGCGTACGGGAGCGACAGGATCGATCCCCAGGCGAAGCCCACGCCGAGCATCGGCAGCAACAGCCAGTGAGGATCCGCGAACAGCGGAAAGCAGAGCAGCGCCGCGCCCCCCGCCCATAGGTTGAGGAGGTGACTCGCCTGCAGTCCGAAGCGGCGAGCCATGACCGGGATGACGGCCGCGGCGAGCGCGGCGAAGCCGTTGTACGCGGCAAAGAGCACCCCGACCCAGTTGGCGCCGCGGTTGTAAGCGTCCGAGTGCGGATCGGCGGTCCCGAAGTGCACCTGGGCGACGGCGGCCGTCGTATAGATCCACATCGCAAAGAGCGCCAGCCACGAGAAGAACTGAACGGGCGCGAGGCGGCGCATGGTGAGCGGCATGGCCGCGAGATCGCTCATGAGGGTGCCGAGAGGTCCGGAGCGCAGACCGTAGCTGTGCACGCTTTGCGCGAGACCCCAGAGCAGCATGCCGCAGAACAGCAGGTAGAGCTCCCGGTCGAGGCCCGCGAGCCGTGTGAGAATCAGGCCGCCGAGCCCGGCGAGGCCCCACGCCACGCCGCTGAAGCGCTGACGCCGCTCCGGCGGCGGCGCGGGCAGGGCCGGGGTTGCATCCTCGAAGGAGCGCAGCACTTCGGGCGGATATTCCCGTGTCCGGATCACCGTCCAGCCGATCGCCGCCAGCATGACGACGGCACCGAGGTCGAAGGAGTAGCGGACGGTGTCGGGAACCGCCGCCGCCCCGGTCGAGACGGCCGCGTGGTTGCTCACGCCGGCTCGCGCGAGGAGCCACGGAAGCATGCTGCCCGCTACGGCCCCGACGCCGATGAAGAAGGTCTGCATCGCGTAGCCGGCGGGTCGTTGCGCCGCCGGGAGCTGATCTCCCACGAACGCCCGGAAGGGCTCCATGGACACATTGATCGCGCCGTCGAGTATCCACAGCAGCCCCGCGGCCACCCACAGGCCCGGTGAGCGCGGCATGAGCACGAGAGCCAAGGACGATGCCAGAGCGCCCGCGAGAAAATACGGCCTGCGGCGGCCGAGCCGGGTCCAGGTGCGGTCGGAGAGATAGCCGACGATCGGTTGCACCAGAAGTCCGGTGAGCGGCGCTGCGATCCACAGCAGCGGAACCTGCTCGAGAGGGGCGCCGAGTGTCTGGAATATGCGGCTGACGTTGGCGTTCTGCAGTGCGAAACCGAACTGCAGGCCGAGAAATCCGCAGCACATGTTCCAGATCTGCCAGAACGACGCCTGCGGCCTGGCGCAGGAGCGCGCCGCTTGATTCCCGGTCAGCATTCCTGGGCAATTCCCCCCACACCGTGTGTCTTTAGAGACATCTCGATCTGACTCCGAGGTGCGACACATCCCTCACGCCACCGAGTCATTCACCGAACGTTCAGCGCTGGCGCAGGATACTCCCCATCGCACCGGATTGAACGCGCTCCCGAGCGGCCCCGATTTCTTCAGCGCGGGCACATTTGCAAGACGTTCGGATTTGAGTCGCGTTCACTCCGGTGCGTAGACCCAAGCGCGATCCGCGCTCCTGTATCGTCGCTGCTGACATCGTCCCGGCCGTTCCCCGGCCAAGGAGCCAGCGATGGTGATTACCGGCGGCTGCCTCTGCAGGTCAGTCCGTTATTCGATCCGCGCCCCGCCCATCGTCACACGCATCTGCTGGTGCCGTGTCTGTCAGTACATCGGCGCCGGCAGCGGCACCGTGAATGTCTGCTTCCCGAGCCCGGCGCTAAAAGTCGCCGGCGAGCTGCGCGACTATCACATGATCGCCGACAGCAGCAACGTTCTGCGCCGGCGCTTCTGTCCGGCCTGCGGAACCCATCTCTTCAGCGCCTCGGAAGCTCGGCCGCAGCTGATTTTCGTGCGTGTCGGCACGCTCGACGACCCGGAGCTGGCCACGCCCGCCATGACGATCTGGACCTCGAGCGCGCCGAGCTGGGCTTGTTTCGACGAGCGCCTGCCGAAGGTCGAGCGTCAGCCGCCGCCGGCGGCTTAGCGGGGTCCCCGCGAAATCAAGCGTCTTGATGGACGGCAGTCACTGCCGTTCGTGTAATGCTTGATTTCGTGGGGTGCTTTAGCGGGAGTCGAGTCCGAGCGCCCGCCGCAGCTGACGCGCGGTCATGAGGCGGGTGTAGACCGGCGTGCCGACATCGAAATCGCGGGCCCGGGCGAGCGGCCCGACCACCACCGGCTCGAAGCCCGCATCTCTCACCAGGCGCTGCGCCACCTCGAGCGCTTCCCGGTCGTCGCCGGCGAGCGGAATCGCGAACGGCTCGCCACCGCGGTGGGCCTCGTGCGCGAGATCGTCGGAGTTGATGGCGTTGAATGCGCGCACCAGGCGCACGCCCGGCAAGTACTCGGCGGACGCCACTCCGGTCCCCTTGCGGCGGGCCTCGAGCGCCATATCGCCGTCGCGCTGCGGGTAGGGGTTGCCGGTCTCGAGCACGATCTTTCCGCCGAGCTCGGTCTTCAGGTCACGTCCGACCTGGGGCAGTGCCGCGTAGGGCACGGAGATCAGCACCACATCGCCGAAGAGAGCCGCCTCGCGCGGCGTGCCGGCCCGGGCCCTCGGCCCGAGCGAGCGCACCAGGCCCTGAAGCTGCTCCGGGTGACGCGAGGACACGAGCAGCTCGTGGCCGGCCTTCACCCAGAGCGACGCGAGCGTTCCGCCGATGTGTCCGGCGCCAATGATGCCGACCTTGAGCGGCGCCGCGCGCGCCGCCGAGCTCTCACTCTCACGCGCGGGGGCTGCGGCCGTCATACAGGCTCCCCATGCCAGCGCGGCCGCGACCCAAGCACTCCGCACGAGCGCCCTCTGCAGGGGTGTACCCGAGAGTGGCCGGCCCGCGGCGCTCATCGCGGCGCGAATTCCACCTTCGTCGACCAATGAGGAACCGCCGGGTGGTCGGTGTCGATGACCAGCGTGCCGTGCGCATGCGGGTCGGCGGCGGCCAGGCGGATTTCGGCCCGGTCGCCGCAGCCGGCCACCACCGGGAAGCGTGTCAGCACCGAAATGGCCTTGGCGGCCTTGACGTCCGCCGGGGCCTCGCTCGAGGGATCGATGCGCGCTGCGGTGATCTGCGCGCTCGGCACGGTCACGAAGCGGTATTGCACGGTCCCGACCCAGCCGCCCTTGGGCTCCTTCCCCGAGGCGTCGAAGCTGGCCTCGTAGGCGAGCGGCGGCTCGGTCAGCTTGATCTGCCGGGGCTGGGGCGGCACGAGCTTCTTGCGCACGGAAAAGGCCTGCGTCTTCCACTCGGCGAGGATCTGCAGCGGAAAGCTGTTCTGGCAGCGAACCGAATACAACCCGCGGTACTCGGGTCCCTCCTGCGTCAGCGGAACTCGCTGATTGTTGCCGAGCGCAAACAGGAACACCGACCCGGGCGTGACCATCGCGTCACGCGCCACGGTCGCCTTGACTTCGTACATCCCGATGTCGTGGTTGGCTGTGTATTCGGCCGGCGTCTCGTCGTGCACCTGCGCATCGCAGCCGCTCAGCACGAGCACCACGGGAAGTAAGGTAAGCCGTACGAGCTTGAGCATATTCCCCCCTTCGTTATTGGCGCCGATCGCCGGGGGAGTCCGGTATTGTCAGGAAATCACGGGCCGCCCTCGCGGGCCCGATCTCGGGATCGGCTCGGAACATTGTCCAGGGGCGCCGCCGCGGCGGCGCCTCCGACCTTAAAACGATAGTAACCGCAAAACGATCGTAACCGCCCGCTATTTCTTTCTGCGGGCTCCGGACCGCTTCGCCGCCCTGAAGGAGATTCCCGCGCGCATGGCCTTCTGCTGAACCGCGGCCGCGGTGCGCCCGAGCTTCTTGGCCACTTGACTCGTTGGGGTTCCCGCCTTCGCGAGTGCCTTCAGAGTCTTCAGTTCACGGGCGCTCCAGGATGCGCCGTCGTTCGGTGGACGTCGTGCCATTATTCCTACTCCTTATCACCCAACGCGGGCCGGAGTCGGGCATGATACACCGATGCCCGATGGAACGCGCGCCTAACTTCCATAGCCCGACCACCCATCAACAAACCCGCCCAACTCCCGGGCAAACATGTTGGAACGGTCGCCGGCGGCGCGTTGTCAGGGTTAGATGTTGCTTCAGCGCAGCGCCACAACCCAACCCCTTGCCGCGCCCGTGCCCGAGGTGCCGGATGCTGCGCCGCGCGCATCCGCGAGAACGGCGCTCCTGACAGGTTGGTGGTGCACGGAGCGTCGGCTATAGACGACAGTCCGTGCTGCGGGCACGGCGCTCGCCTCGATTCCGTGCTTGACAAAGGCCGATCGCGCGGCGTCGGGTGGGGCCGCCCGGGGGCTAGTCGACCACGATCGTTCCGACCATGCGCGGATGGATCGAGCACGTGTAGCGATAGGTCCCGGGCCGGTCGAACCTGAACGAAAAGCTCTCGCCCGTATCGAGGGCACCCGAGCGGAACAGGCCCGCTTCGCCGACCACGCTGTGCGGCTCATCGTCGCTATTCGTCCAGGTGACGGTCGAGCCGGCGCGGACCGTCAACGAGGCGGGCGCGAACATGAAGTCTCTCGCCACCACGATGGTCGACGGCGCAGGGCCGGCCACCGCGGTGGCCTCGGTCGCCATTGCGGACCCTTGGAGCACGGTCACCAGGACGGAGACTGCCAACAATCGACGGAGCGACATGTACGTGTATCCCCTTGGCATGGTGTAGACGGGCTGCGCCGGTGCGCTCACGCCAGCGTGGCGTCGCTCAAGGCGAGTGAGCGCGGATGTCTCACGACCGACACGCTCGTGACGCCGAGCATTGCCGGCAGCTGATCCGCGGGCACCTTGAGCGGGCCGGGTCCGGCTCCGACACCGGCGACAGGCTGCGGATAGGCGGTCGAGCGGGCGGTATGGAACGTCACGTTGCCCTCGACCTTCTGCACGATCTGATGGATGTGACCGTTCAGGACCGTCACCGACCCGAAACGGCGCAGCAGCGTAATCAGCTGCGGCGCATCGCCCGTCCCCCAGCCCCAGGGCTCATAGATGGTCCAGAGCGGCATGTGGGCGAACACCACGATGGGAGTGCTCGCCGAGCGTCCCTTGAGATCGCCGCTCACCCAGGCGAGCTGCTCGGGTCCGAGGGTACCGAGGCCGCCGGGCTTGAATTGCAACACGTTCACCAGCGCCACGAAGTGCACGCCGGCGTGATCGAAGCTGTAGTAGCCGCGGTTGTCCGAGTTTTTTCCGAACCGATTCAAGTACTCCGTGACCGTCGGGTCGGTGGTGTCGTGCTCGCCGGGGACCGTGTGCAGCTCGGCGGTCTTCAGCCCCGCGAGCATCTGCTGCGCCACGTCGAACTCGGCGGGCTTCGAGAGATGCGTGATATCGCCGGTATGGATGATGAGCGCCGGCTGCTCGGGCATGGCGTTGACGAGCCCGATGCTGCGGGCGAGCGTGCCGCCGACATCCGGGTTCGCCTCCTTGTTGAAGCCGATGTGCGTGTCGCTGATCTGCACGAAAAGCGGCTTGCCGGCCCGCGCGGCGCGCTGCCGATCGGTGGCCGCCACCGCCAGATCGACGGGCGTGAAGACGCCCCCGGCGAGGGCGAACAGGGTACCGGCCCCGCCGAACGCCATGCACCGGAGCGCCTCGCGGCGCGATTTGGGGGAAGTTTGATCCGACATGTCTGCCTCCATCGCTTGACGTTGCGAGGGAGAAGACTGCGGAGGCGAGGGTTTTATTCCCCTGAGGTGCGGGCGGCTACGGCATCTGCTCGCGCGCGCCGAGATCGCGCAACAGCCGCTCGAGACGGCGCAGCTCGTCCCAGCCGGCGTCCGACACCGCGCAGTACTCGAGATTCCCGACGCGCCAGAAGGCCAGGTGATAGCCGCTGCGGGTGGCGGCCTCGGGCAACGCGTCCCGCCCGGCCACCCAGGCGAACACGTTGATGACGTGCGCCCCGTGCTGATAGACGACCGCCGCCGCGCGCTGGCGCTCGAAGTAATCCGCGCGGCCGCCGACGAGCCGATAGCCCTCGGGCGCGAAATCGGCCACCACCGGAGACACGTCGGCGTGGCCGGCAAACCACGGTTTCACCGTGTGCCGATCGGTCGACACCACATCCGTCAGGTGCTCGGGCATCAGCGAGCGCACGTGCGCCGTCACGATCTCGTCGAGCACCGGATCGGGCCGCACCGGCATCAGGAGCAGGACCGCGGCGCCCGCCGCGAGCGCCGCACCGAGGCTGCCGAGCGCACCGAGCCAGAAGGGGCGCGTGCGCGGCGCCGGGAGCGCCCGCGTCGCGACGCGTGGGGCACCGATCTCGGCATCGAGCGCCCGTCCGATCCGCGCACGCAGCGGCGCCGGCGCCGTCTCAAAGGGGAGCTCGCGGCGAAGGTGCGCCCGCGTGCGGGCGAGATCCTCGAGCAGCGTGCGGCAATCCGGGCAGCGCTCGGCATGGCGCTCGATGTCGATGGCGGACAGCGCATCGACCTCGCCATCGAAGTAGGCCTGCACCCGATACTGTTCAGCGCACTGCACGCGGCTCTCCCTCGGTCTCCTCGAGCCACCGTCCGCGCAGCCCCGCGCGGGCGCGCGCCAGGCGCGACATCACCGTGCCGATCGGCAGTCCCGTCACGGCGGCGATCTCGCGGTAACTCATTTCCTCCATCTCACGCAGCAGCAGCACTTCGCGGTGCTCATCGGGAAGGGCCGCGATCAGCCGCTCGAGCGTGCGCTGCTCGTCCGCGCCGATCGAGGCGCTCTCCGGGTCGGGCCCGGGAGCCGGCAGCGCGCTGCCTGCAGGCTCGTCGTCCTCGCCAGGCAGCGCGACGGCGGCGCGCCGCTGCTGCTGCCGGTGCGCGCTCGCGTGGCAATTGCGCACGATGGTCAGCAGCCACGCCTTCACATCCGAGCCCCGCAGACGGTCGAATCCGCGGAACGCCCGCAGGAATGCCTCCTGAACCACATCGTCCGCATCGGCCGGGGAGCGCGACAGCCAGCGGGCGAAGCGGTACGCGGCGTCCAGGTGCGGCATGACCTGCGCCTCGAAACGCTCGCGTTTGTCATCCATTGTCATGAGAGAAGACCCGCGGCGCGCTCATTCTATTCCCGCGCGCTGCGTGGTCCTTGGCTCACTTCGCCCCGGCTTAGGCCCACCGGTCCGTTCCCGGTCTCAGGCGCGGGTGCCCATCCTGAGGCAAGCGGCATCGACTGCGTTGGAGAGGAGCATCGCGATGGTCATCGGACCTAAGCCCCCCGGGACGGGCGTGATCCAGCCGGCGCGCTCGGCGGCGCGCGCGTACTCGACGTCGCCCACGAGCTTGCCGGAGGCGGTACGGTTGATGCCGACGTCGAAGACCGCCGCCCCCGGGCGGATCCAGTCGCCCGGGATGAACCCGGCCCTGCCGACCGCGGCCACCAGCAGCTCCGCGCGCTCCACCTCGGCCCGCAGGTCCCGCGTCCCGGTGTGGCACACGGTGACCGTCGCGCGGGCGAGCAGGAGCTCGAGCGCCATCGGCCGGCCCACGATGTTGGAAGCGCCCACCACCGTGGCGCGCAGTCCCACGAGCGCGATGCCGTACTCCTGGGCCAGGCGGATGACCCCGAAGGGGGTGCAGGGACGCAGCCGCGGCCGCTTCTGGGCGAGGAGCCCGGTGTTCACCGGGTGGAAGCCGTCGACGTCCTTGGCGGGGTCGACGGCGTCCATGACTCGATGGGTGTCCACCCCCGCCGGCAGCGGCAGCTGCACCAGGATGCCGTCGACGCGCTGATCATGATTCAGCGCGTGGACGAGAGCGAGAATCTGGGCCTCGCCTGTGTCGGCCGGCAGGTCGTGAGCGAAGGACTCGATTCCCGCCTCGAGGGAGGACTTGCGCTTGTTACGCACGTACACACCCGAGGCCGCATCGTGCCCTACCTGCACCACCGCGAGTCCCGGCCGCCGCCCGTGGCGCGCGGCGAAGGCGGCGGCGCGCGCCGCGACCGCGGCGCGCACCCTCGCGGCGACCATCTTGCCGTCGAGCAGCACCGCCCCTCCCGCGGTGCGCACCGCGGCGGGGGCGGAAAGCGTGGTGCCCGCGCCCGAACCCGTGTTCGCGGGGCTCATCAGTAGCGGTAGTGATCGGGCTTGTAGGGGCCCGACCGGTCGACGCCGATGTAGCGGGCCTGGCTCTCGGTGAGCTCCGTCAGCTCGACGTCGAGCTTCCTGAGCTGCAGCCGCGCGACTTTCTCGTCGAGGTTCTTCGCCAGCACGTACACCCCGATCGGGTACCTGGCGGTCTGCGTGAAGAGCTCTACCTGCGCGATGGTCTGGTTCGCGAAGCTCGAGCTCATCACGTAGCTCGGGTGCCCGGTGCCGCACCCGAGGTTCACGAGCCGCCCCTCGGCGAGCAGGATCAGCCGCCGGCCGTCGGGCAGAATCACGTGATCGACCTGCGGCTTGATGTTCTCCCAGGGGTAGCGCTTCAGGCTCGCCACGTCGATCTCGTTGTCGAAGTGGCCGATGTTGCACACGATGGCATTGTGCTTCATGCGCAGCATGTGCTCGTGCGTGATCACGTGATAGTTCCCCGTGGCGGTGACGAAGATGTCGGCTTTGTCGGCCGCATACTCCATCGTGACCACGCGATAGCCTTCCATGGCGGCCTGCAGCGCGCAGATCGGATCGACCTCCGTGACCCACACCCGGGCCGAAAGCGCCCGCAGCGCACTCGTGCAGCCCTTGCCGACGTCGCCGTAGCCGCACACCACCGCGATCTTGCCCGCCACCATGACGTCGGTGGCGCGCTTGATGGCGTCCACCAGCGACTCGCGGCAGCCGTAGAGGTTGTCGAACTTGCTCTTGGTGACCGAGTCGTTGACGTTGATCGCGGGGAAGGCGAGCGTCCCCTCCTTCGCCATGCGGTACAGGCGCTTCACCCCCGTGGTGGTCTCTTCGGTCACGCCCCGCACCTGACCGATGCGCGTCGAATACCAGCGCGGATCGCTCTTCAGCCGCGCGCGGATCGCGGCGAACAGCGCCACCTCCTCCTCGCTGGTTGGCTTTGCGATTCCCGCCGGGTCGCTCTCGGCGCGCGCGCCGAGGTGCAGCAGCAGCGTCGCATCGCCGCCGTCGTCGAGGATCATGTTGGAGTAGCCGCCGTCGGGCCACTCGAAGATCCGGTGCGTGCACTCCCAGTAATCGGCCAGCGATTCGCCCTTCCAGGCGAACACCGCCGTGCCGCGCGCGGCGATGGCGGCGGCCGCGTGATCCTGGGTGGAGAAGATGTTGCACGACGCCCAGCGCACCCGTGCGCCGAGCGCCTGCAGCGTCTCGATGAGCACGGCGGTCTGGATGGTCATGTGGAGCGAGCCGGAGATACGGGCGCCGTTCAAGGGCTGACTGCGCGCGTACTCCTCGCGGATCGCCATGAGGCCGGGCATCTCGGTCTCGGCGATCGCGATCTCCTTGCGTCCGAAATCGGCGAGCTTGAGGTCTGCGACCTTGTAGTCGGTCGCGGTTGCTGCGGTGTTTAGACTGGCGTTCATACTCTAGGGCTCAGGCCGCGCGCGCGCCCTTGGCCTCCCCGGCCAGCGTCTCGGCGAGATCGGTGCGCTCCCAGGTGAACTCCGGCTCGGTGCGGCCGAAGTGTCCGTAGGCGGCGGTCTTCTGGTAGATCGGACGCAGGAGATCGAGCATCTCGCGCAGACCGTAAGGCGTCAGGTCGAAGTGCTTGCGGATGAGCTCGGTCAGGCGCTCGCGCGACAGGCGGCTCGTGCCGAAGGTCTCCACCATGATCGAGGTCGGCTCGGGGACGCCGATGGCGTAGGACACCTGCACCTCGCAGCGCTCGGCGAGTCCCGCCGCCACGATGTTCTTGGCGACATAGCGCGCGGCGTACGCCGCCGAGCGGTCGACCTTGGAGGGGTCCTTGCCGGAGAAGGCGCCGCCGCCGTGGCGGGCGAAGCCGCCGTAGGTGTCGACGATGATCTTGCGCCCGGTGAGTCCGCAATCGCCCACCGGACCGCCGATCACGAAACGCCCGGTCGGGTTGATGTGGTAGCGGGTGCGCTTGTCCACCCACTTGGCGGGCAGGATGGGCTTGAGGATCTCCTCCATCACCGCCTCGCGCAGCACCTTCGTGGAGACTTCCGGGCTGTGTTGGGTCGACAGCACCACCGCCTCGAGCCCCACGGGGCGTGCCTCCTCGTAGCGGAGCGTCACCTGACTCTTCGCGTCGGGGCGCAGCCACGGGAGCTTGCCGGCCTTGCGCACCTGGGCCTGCTTCTTCACGAGGCGGTGCGCGAGCGCGATCGGCGCCGGCATCAGCACGTCGGTCTCGTTCGTCGCGTAGCCGAACATCAGCCCCTGGTCACCCGCGCCCTGGCGACGCTCGTCCTTCCGATCGACCCCCTGGGCGATGTCGGGCGACTGTTTTCCGATGAGGTTCAGCACGCCGCAGGTGGCCCCGTCGAATCCGAGCTCCGAGGAGTTGTAGCCGATATCGAGGACTGTCTTACGCACCAGCGCTTCGACGTCGACCCAGGCGCTGGTCGTGATCTCGCCGGCGACGATCACCACCCCGGTCTTCACCAGCGTCTCGCAGGCGACGCGGCCGCGATCGTCTTCCGCAAGGATCGCATCCAGCACGACATCCGAGATCTGGTCCGCGACCTTGTCCGGATGGCCTTCGGAGACCGATTCGGAGGTGAAGAGATAGTCGTTCGCCATGGGGTGATTCCGCTGCCATCCTGAAGCCTAGGTGAGGCTGATCAGTTTAACCTACCTTGCCGGGGCCGTGCCCCGCCGGGGGCATGCCTTGCCGAGGCCGTGGACTCACCGCTACGGGAAGGCGGCAGCGAGTCGCGCGTCGAATTCGGCGCGCGTAAAGCGGTGATTCTGCGTGCCGCGAGACTCGACCTTGACGGCGCCCATGAGCGAGGCGATGCGTCCGGTGGTCGGCCAGTCGAGGCCATGCAGCAGGCCGTGAACGAGGCCGGCGCGATAGGCGTCGCCGCATCCGGTGGGATCCACCACCTCGCGCGCGGGAGCGCATGGGATCGCGAGCTCCCCGTCCCGCGTGTGGATCACGGAGCCGGCCGCGCCGCGAGTGACGATGAGCGCGCTCACGCGCCCGGTGACCTCGCGCACGCCCCAGCTGGTCTTCTGCGTGAGCAGCTGCCACTCGTAGTCGTTGACCGTCACCCAGGTCGCCTGCGAAACCATGCGCGAGAGCTCCGCACCGCTCAGGATCGGCAGCCCCTGGCCGGGATCGAAGATGAACGGAATGCGCGCGTCCGCGAACTGCGCGGCGTGCTGGATCATGCCTTCGCGTCCGTCGGGCGCGACGATGCCGAGGGCGATGCGCTGCGCATCGCTCACGCGGTTCAGGTGCGCGTGCTGCATCGCGCCGGGGTGGAACGCCGTGATCTGGTTGTCGTCGAGATCGGTGGTGATGAAGGCCTGCGCCGTGAGCTCGTCCTCGATCACGCGCACGTGGTCGGCCGGCACCCCGGTGCGCGCCATCCACTCTTTATAAGGAGCGAAGTCGCGGCCCACGGTCGCCATGGGATAGCCGACGTCACCGAGGAGGCTCAGGTTGTAGGCGATGTTGCCGGCGCAGCCGCCGTACTCCCGGCGCAGCTGGGGCACCAGGAACGACACGTTCAGCATGTGGATCCTGTCGGGGAGGATGTGATTGGCGAAACGGTCGCCGAACACCATGATGGTGTCGAAGGCCAGCGAGCCGCAGATGAGCGCCCTGCCCGCCTCGTGTCGCCTCATGCCTTGGTGCCCTGCGGAGGCGCACCCGATCCGGGCCCGGCCGGCAGCGGCGCGCCGGCTGCGGGGCCGCTCGCGCCCGCGGCAAGGAGCGCCACCGCGCTGCGGGCGAGATCCGAGAGACCGGCGCCCTGGCGTTGCTCGTAGTAGGCGAGCATCTGTGCGCGCATGCGCGGCTCCCAATAGCGCTTCAGGTGATTGGCCACGGCGCGCGCGGCCTCCTCGGGCTGCGCGGTGCCGGCGAAGAAGTCGCCGATCTCGTTCGTCATCTTGATGAGCAGATCGATGTTCATGGGTTTGGTCGGTGCCTATTTCACTCGGTGCGGATGGGCGTAGACCACGTGCTGGTCGGCGCGCGCGAAGGCCACGAGCGTGAGCCCCGAGCGCTGCGCCAGGCGCACGGCGAACGCGGTCGGCGCCGAGAGCGCGACCAGCAGCGAGATCCCGACGGTGGCGCACTTCTGCACCATCTCGTAGCTCGCGCGGCTGGTGATGAGCATGTAGCCGGCGGCGAAATCGGTGCGCTCTCGCGAGAGCGCACCGATGGCCTTGTCGAGCGCATTGTGCCGGCCGACATCCTCGCGCACGACTTTAATCCCCTCTCCCGGCACCACCCAGGCCGCCGCGTGCACGCTCCCGGTGCGCGCATTGATCGGCTGGCGGCCGGAGAGCTCCGCAATCGCCGCGTGGAGCGCCGCGCTCGTGACGCTCACACCGTCCGGCACCGGGCCGCACTCGCGGATCGCATCCTCGGCGCTCTCCGCACCGCACAGGCCGCAGCCGGTGCGGCCCGCGAGGTTGCGGCGGCGTTGCAGCAGCTGCGTGAAACGCTCCCACGCCACGCTGATGTGGACGTCCGCGGAGAGCGCGCCGTAGGTGACCTCCACGCCGCGGATCTCCTCGGCGCGCGCCACCAGTCCCTCGCTCAGCGTGAACCCGACGCCGTAGTCCTCGAGGTCGGCCGGGGTCGCGAGCATTACGACGTGCGGCACGTCGTGATAGACGAGCGCGACCGGCACCTCCTCGGCCACGAGGTCGGTGGTGTGGGCGAGCGCGCCGCCCGACCAGCGCTCGATCTCGACTTCGGCGCTGACCGCCGCGGGTGCGGGCTGTGCGTTCATCCCCCGCTCAGGCGGGCGCGCGATCGGGCTTGCGCTTGCGCGCCGGAAGCGGCGCGGCGCGCTCGGCCTCGGCGCGCTTCTGCCAGGCTTCCTTCTGGTTCACCAGCACCACTTCCACCGCGGTCACCTTGTACTCGGGGCAATTGGTCGCCCAGTCGGAGTTCTCGGTGGTGACCACGTTGGCATTGGTCTCCGGGAAGTGGAACGTCGTGTACACCACTCCTGGGGCGATCTTCTCGGACACCTTCGCGCGCAGCACCGTCTCGCCGGCGCGGCTCGTGAGCCCCACCCAGTCCCCGTCGCTGATGCCACGCATCTCGGCATCGTGCGGATGGATCTCGAGCACGTCCTCGGCGTGCCAGATGACGTTGCGCGTGCGGCGCGTCTGCGCCCCGACGTTGTACTGAGTGAGTATCCGGCCGGTGGTGAGGATCAGCGGGAAGCGGCTGGTCACGCGCTCGCTCGTCGGCACGTACTCGGTGGGCCAGAACTTGCCCTTGCCGCGCACGAACTGACCGACGTGCATGGTGGGCGTGCCCTCGGGAGCCGCATCGTTGCAGGGCCACTGGACGCTCCCCAGGCGGTCGATCTTCTCGAAGCTCATGCCGGCGAAGGTCGGCGTGAGCCGCGCGATCTCCTCGAGGATCTCGCCCGCATGGCCGTAGCGCATCGGGTAGCCGAGCGCCTCGGAGAGCAGGCAGGTGATTTCCCAGTCCTGATAGCCCGCGAGCGGCTCAATGATCTTGCGCACGCGCGAGGTGCGCCGCTCGGCGTTGGTGAACGTGCCGTCCTTCTCGAGGAAGGAGGAGCCCGGCAGGAACACGTGCGCGAACTTCGCCACCTCGTTCAGGAACAGATCCTGGACGATGCAGATCTCGAGCGAGGCCATCGCGGCGCTCACGTGGTGAGTGTTGGGGTCAGACTGCACGAAGTCCTCGCCCTGCACGTACATGCCCTTGAAGGTGCCATCGAGCGCCGCCTCGAACATGTTGGGAATGCGCAGTCCCGGCTCCGCCTGCAGCTTGACGCCCCAGACCTCCTCGAACGAGCCGCGCACCACGGGATCGGACACGTGGCGGTAGGCGCTGAACTCGTGCGGGAACGAGCCCATGTCGCAGGAGCCCTGCACGTTGTTCTGACCGCGCAGCGGGCTGACGCCCACACCCTCGCGGCCCAGATTGCCGGTGGCCATGGCGAGGTTGGCGATGCCCATGACCGCGGTCGTGCCCTGACTGTGCTCGGTGACCCCGAGCCCATAGTAAATGGCGCCGTTGCCGGCGCGCGCGTAGAGCCGCGCCGCGCGCCGCACGCGCTCCGCCGGCACGCCGGTGATGCTCTCTGATTCCTCCGGGGAATTCCGCGGCTCGGCGACGAACGCCTTCCACTTCGCGTAGGAATCCGGCTCGCAGCGTTCGGCGACGTAGGCTTCCCGGGCGAGACCCTCGGTCACCACCACGTGCGCGAGCGCATTCAGCAGCGCCACGTTGGTGCCGGGCTTGAGCTGCAGGTGCTCGTCCGCCTCGATGTGCGGCGTGCGTACCAAGGCGATCTCGCGCGGGTCGGCGATGATGAGCTTCGCGCCCTGGCGCAGGCGCCGTTTCAACTGCGAGGCGAACACCGGGTGACCGTCGGTCGGATTGGCGCCGATGATCATGACGACGTCCGCATTCATGACCGAATCGAACGCCTGGGTGCCCGCGGACTCCCCGAGAGTGTTCTTCAGCCCGTAGCCCGTGGGCGAGTGGCACACGCGCGCGCAGGTGTCGACGTTGTTGTTGCCGAAGGCGGCGCGCACCAGCTTCTGCACCAGGAAGGTCTCCTCGTTCGTGCAGCGCGAGGAGGTGATGCCGCCCACCGAGTCGCGGCCGTACTTCGTCTGAACGCGGCGGATCTCGCTCGCCGCGTAGCCGATCGCCTCCTCCCAGGAGACTTCCCGCCATTCGTCGCGGATGGTCTCGCGGATCATGGGTTTCAGCACACGGTCGGAGTGCGTGGCATAGCCCCAGGCGAAGCGCCCCTTGATGCAGGCGTGTCCGTGATTGGCCTTCCCGGCGCGATCCGGCGTCATGCGCACCACTTCCACGTCCGCGCCCTCGCCGCGCACCTCGGCCTTGAAGCCACAGCCCACGCCGCAGTACGCGCAGGTGGTGTCGAGCGCGCGCTCGGGCTGGCCGAGCCCGATGATCGACTTCTCGGTGAGCGCCCCGGTGGGACAGGACTCGATGCACGCCCCGCAGGAGACGCACTCGGAATCGAGGAACGGCTGGTCCTGGCTCGCCGCCACCTTCGAGCCGAAGCCCCGCCCCTGGATCGTGAGCGCGAAGGTGCCCTGGATCTCGTCGCAGGCGCGCACGCAGCGCGAGCACACGATGCACAGCTGCGGATCGAACGCGAAATAGGGGTTGCTCTCGTCCTTCGGCATCGGGCGGTGCATGGCCCCGCCCGTGTAGGAGCTCCCGGTGATGCCGACGGCCGCGGCCATGTCCTCGAGCTCGCAGTGCCCCTGCGCCGGGCAGCTCGCGCACTCGAGCGGATGGTCCGAGACGTAAAGGTCGATGACCCCGCGGCGCAGCTGCAGGAGCTTGTCCGACTGGGTGCGGATCTTCATGCCCGCGGCCACGGTGGTGGTGCAGGAGGCGGGATAGCCCTTGCGTCCTTCGATCTCGACCAGGCACAGCCGGCAGGAGCCGAACGCCTTCAAGGTGTCGGTCGCGCAGAGCTTCGGCACCTTCACCCCCGCGAGCGCCGCGGCGCGCATCACGGAGGTCCCGTCCGGCACCGTGACGGGGCGGCCGTCCACCTCCACCGTGACGGTGGCTGCGCCATTCACCGGCGCCGGGGTTCCAAAGTCCTCGTAGTCTATTGCGTACATCGTTCAGCCTCGCTCGTGCCTTACTTCACCCGCGCGCGAAAGTCTTCTCTGAAATGCCTGAGGGCGCTCTGGACCGGGAACGGCGCCATGCCGCCGAGGCCGCAGAGCGACCCCTGCACCATGGTCTCGCAGAGCTCCTCGAGCAGCCGGATGTTCCGCTCGCCGTCGACGCCCTCGAGAATGCGATCGATGACCTCCACGCCGCGCGTCGAGCCGATGCGGCACGGCGTGCACTTGCCGCAGGACTCGATCGCGCAGAATTCCATCGCATAGCGCGCCATGCGCGCCATGTCGACGCCGTCGTCGAACACCACGAGGCCGCCGTGGCCGAGCATCGCGCCGATGCCGGCGAGCGCTTCGTAGTCGACCAGGGTATCGAACTGAGATGACGGTACATAGGCGCCGAGCGGCCCGCCGACCTGAACCGCGCGGATCGGCTTGCCCGTGGCGCTGCCGCCGCCATAGTCGTACAGGAGTTCCCGGAGCGAAAGCCCGAAGGCGCGCTCCACGAGTCCCCCGCGGCGGATGTTGCCCGCGAGCTGGATCGGCAGCGTGCCGCGCGACTTGCCCACACCAAAGCCCGCGTAGGCCTCCGCGCCGTGCGCGAGAACCCAGGGAACGGTCGCGAGGGTTACGACGTTGTTGACGACCGTCGGTTGCCCGAACAAACCCTTGATGGCCGGGAGCGGCGGCCGCACCCGCACTTCCCCGCGCCGGCCCTCGAGACTCTCGAGCATCGAGGTCTCTTCGCCGCAGATGTAGGCGCCCGCGCCGAGGCGGACCTCGAGCTCGAAGCGCTTACCCGCGCCGGCGACATCGCCGCCGAGGTAGCCGGCCTGGTGGGCCGCGGCGATGGCGGTGCGGAGCGCCCGCAAGGAATGCGGGTACTCGGCGCGCAGATAAATGTAGCCCTGGGTGGCGCCGACCGCGATGCCGGCGATGGTCATGCCCTCGATGAGCGAGAAGGGATCCCCCTCCATCAGCATGCGGTCGGAGAAGGTGCCCGAGTCGCCCTCGTCGGCGTTGCAGGTGATGTACTTCTGGCCCGCAGGCTGATCGAGCACGGTCTTCCACTTGATGCCGGTCGGGAAGGCCGCTCCGCCACGACCGCGCAGGCCCGAGCTCGTGATCGCCTGCACAATGGCCGCCGGCGCCATCGCAAGCGCCTTCGTCAGTCCCTGGTAGCCGCCGTGCTTCACATAGTCCGCAACGCTCGCCGGGTCGACGATGCCCACCCGCTCGAAGGTGAGGCGCTGCTGACCCTTCAGCCACGGGATCGAATCGGCCGCGCCGAGCGAGAGCGCGTGCGAGCCGCCGTTGAGGAAGTCGGCATCGAAGAGAGCGGCCACGTCGGCCGCGGTGACAGGACCGTAGGCGAGGCGGCCGCGAGCGGTCGCGACCTCGACGAGCGGCTCGAGCCAGTAGGCGCCCCGCGAGCCGTTGCGTACCAGCTTTATTGGCGCTCGGCGGCGCGCCGCCTCGGCGGTGAGTGCCTTCGCGACCTCGCCCGCGCCCACCGACAGCGCGCCAGCGTCGCCGGGCACGTAGACGGTGGTGGTCATGGCGCAGCCGCCCCGTCGGCAACCAGCGCGTCGAAGCGCTCGGGCGTGACGCGGCCATGAAGGCGCCCGTCGATCATGACCGCGGGGGAGCAGGCGCAGTTGCCGAGACAGTAGACCGGCTCGAGCGAGAAGCGTCCGTCGGCGGTCGTCTGGTGAAAATCGATCCCGAGGCGGCGCCGCGCGTGCGCGGCGAGAGCCTGCGCACCCATCGACTGACACGACTCGGCCTGACACAGGCTCACCAGGTGAGCGCCGGGGCGCGTGTGGCGGAAGTAGTGGTAGAAGCTGACGACGCCGTGCACCTCGGCGCGCGAGAGGTTCAAGCCCTCGGCCACCAGGGGAACGGCTCCCTCGGGTACAAAGCCGAGTGCCGCCTGTATCGCATGCAATACTTCGAGGAGCGGTCCGGGGCGTCCCTTCAGGTCCGCCACGATGCGCCGCACCACGGCGCTTTCAGCCGGCGGTAATGGGTCCATAAGGGGTTCAAGTATACGTCCGGCGCGGCCGCGGCCGCTTGCACGCCGCCCTCCGAGTGGCGGAATCGGCCGGTCACCCCGCCGGACCAACGGTACCGCCTCCCCGGGGATGGCTCTACACTCTGTTAACGACCGACAGGGTAATCCGTGGTTCCTTCGCACGCCGCCAAGCTCGCACCGGGGCGCTGGTTGTCGAGGTGCGCGCTAATGGCCTGTGCACTCGTCACAGCCGGCGCGCCGCAATCGGCCACCGCCGCTTCCTGGCCCCAGGTTTCGTGGGGCGGCAATCTCGCCGTCACGAGCGACTTCATCTACCGCGGGCTCTCGCAGAGCTCCGGGAGTGCGGCGCTGCAGGCGGATCTGCACGCCGACACGCCCGGAGGAGCTTTCGGCGGCGTCTGGGCGTCCACGCGCGCCCATGATCTCGACCCCTATGCCGGGTATGACCTCGAGCTCTACCTCGGGCATCGCCTCGAGTTCGGCAGCGCCTGGGCCGCAAGCGTGAGCGCCCGCAGTCGCTACTACGTGGGCCGGACACAGGAGCTCTCCGACGACTACCAGGAGGTCTCGGGAGCACTGATCTGGCTGGACCGCTGGTCCTTGTCGCTGTCGGTGATTCCGAACGCGCCGCGCTACTGGTACCAGTCGCGCATCACCCGCAGCCCCGCCTGGGTCGCCGACACGACCGGCCAATGGCTGATCGGTCACGGGGTGTTCGCGACCGGGGGTGCCGGCTATTACCGCTCGACCGGCTCGGGCCCACGCCGCTTCGCGGCCACCGGCTACGGGTACGGCAACGCGGGCCTCGCGCTCGAGCGGCGCCGCTGGCGGCTCGACTTCGGTTATTTCCTCACCCAGAAGCAGGCGCGCGAGCTCTTCTCCTATCCCATCGCCGATCACCACTTTGCCGGAACGGTGAGCTGGCACTTTTGACCTCGCGGACGCCACGGCGGATAGTCCCGCGCACAGGGTTTTTTGAACCAAAACCGGGCCGGATGACACCTACCGTTGTTAAAGGCACGAAGTGAAGGCGACGGGCTACGACGACGTGGGACTAGCGGAACCAACTTACCGGGGAGCAGCCTCGGTGGCGCGTGAGGTGGATCTCGTCGCGCGCGTCGCGGAGGGTGATCGCCGGGCATTCGAGGAGCTCTATCATCTCTATCACCGCCGCATGGCGCGCTTCCTCACACGCCTCACGCACCGCTACGACCTGGCCGAGGAGGTCATCAACGACACCTTCTGGGTGGTGTGGCGCAAGGCGCGCGACTTCCGCGGCGACTCCCAGCCCTCGACCTGGATCCTGGGGATCGCGTACCGCAAGGCGCGCAATGCGCTGCGGGCCGCCTCACGTGGGGCGGCGCAGAACCTGGACGAGGAGTTCCTGCCACTTACGAGTGAGGAGCCGCATCGGGCCGAGGAGCTGCGCGACTGGCTCACGTCAGCGCTCGCGCAGCTGCCCGTCGAGCAGCGGCTCGCAGTGGAGCTGTGCTATGAGCTCGGATATTCCTGCCAAGAGATTGCGACCATCATGGATTGTCCGGTGAACACGGTGAAGACTCGACTGTTTCACGCGCGGGCGAAGCTGAAGAAACTGCTGCCGCAGCTCGCCGGCGCCGTGGAGCGGGAGGGTGCGCGCCCCGCCGACGGGCCGGCCGCGCGGGAGGGTCGCGAGTCATGATCCCGAACCGCATTGGCCGGCACGAGGAGTCCTGGCTGCTGTTGCCGTGGCTCGCCAACGGGCGGCTGTCTCCGCGCGAGCGCCTCGAGGTGGAGGAACATCTCTCCGAGTGCGCCGCGTGCACCGAGGAGCTCGCCCGCCAGCGCCTCATGTGCCAGCTGCTGACCGAGCCCGAACGCGTGACGTACGCGCCGGGACCGTCCTTCCGCAGGCTCATGGACCGCATCGACGGTCACGGCTCCCGAGAGCCGCGCGTGGGCCCCTCCGCGCAGGCCCGCGCCTCTGCGGCGTCGGCCGCCGTGTGGCGTGAGCCACGGCTCGCGTGGGCGGCAAGCCTCGTGCTGGCCGTCGGACTCGCGGCGGTCGCGACGACTGCCTACCGCTGGGCACAGCCGCGTTATGCCACGCACACGGCCCCCGGTCACGCCTCCCCCGGCGTACTGCACGTCGCCTTCGAGCGCTCGCTGCCGATCGGGGAAATGGAGCAGATGCTGCGCTCGGCCGGAGCGCGCGTGGTCGAGGGACCGGATGCGACCGGCATATTCGGCATCGCGCCCGTCAGCACTGCCGCGGCCGGCAGCCCCTCCTCCGAAGCGGCGGGCTCGCAGATGCGTGCGCTCGCCGCGCGGCTGCACGCCGATCAGCGCGTGCGGTGGGTCGAGCCGCTCGCCAGCGCCGAGCCGTCCGAGAGCGCGCAGGGACGGCGCACCGGGAGACCGTGATGCGCGCCATCGTGCGCGCCATCGTGATCTGCCTGGCGCTGGTGGCGGGAGCCGCTCGCGCCGCGGAGCCTGCGGCCGGGGCGCCGGCGCAGCCGCCGCGGATCGTCGTCGCCTTCGCCAACGAGCCGCACAGCGCACCGGGTCCCGCGGGCACCACCGGCAGCCGCTACGGCGGCGACGGTTACCGCGTCGGACAGAGCGCGCAACAGCAGGCACACCGCGTGGCGCTCGCCTACTCCCTTCGTGAAGTGGCGAGCTGGCCGATCAAGGCGCTCGCGATACACTGCGTGGTATACGAGATCACCGATGGCCGCGCGGTGCCGGAGGTGCTGGCCGCGCTCTCGAAGGATGCGCGCGTCGTGCTGGCGCAGCCGCTCAACGAGTTTCACACCCTCACGGGAGCGGCCGCGCCGGCCGCGCCCTACAACGATCCGCTTTACGACCTGCAGAGCAATCTCGTGACGCTCGGCATCGCCCGTGCTCACGCGCGCGCCCAGGGGGCGGGCGTGCGCATCGCGCTCATCGACACCGGCGTCGACGCCCGGCATCCCGATCTCGCCGGACGGATCCGCGGCACCCATTCTTTCTTAGGCAAGCTCGGGACGCCGCGCGCGGGCGAGCCCGCGGCGCCGCTCCTGCGCCATGGAACCGCGATGGCCGGCCTGATTGCCGCCGTCGCCAACAACCACATCGGCATCGTGGGCATCGCTCCGCAGGCGGAGCTCGAGGTATTCGAGGCTTGCTGGCAGCTCGAGCCCGACAGCGACGCAGCCGCCTGCAACACCTTCACGCTGGCCCGGGCGCTCGCGGCCGCCTTCGCCTCCGGCGCGCCGCTGGTCAATCTGAGCCTGGCGGGCCCCTCCGATCCGCTGCTGACCGCTCTCATCGAGAGGGGCATGGCTCGCGGCATTACGTTCGTCGGCGCCACCGGCGGAGCCGGCGAGGGCTTTCCCGCGGCGGTCCCCGGCGTGCTCGCCGCCGCCGCCAGCGAGCAGCCGCTGCCGGCTGGCGCATTCGGCGCTCCGGGGCAGCACGTACTGACGCTCCGGCCGGGAGCGCAGTACGACTTCGAGTCCGGGGCGTCGGTGGCCGCCGCCGAGCTGACGGGCGTGATTGCGTTGCTGATGTCGGCATCGCCCACGCGGCTCACCTCGGGCTTCATCGCCTCGCTCCTCGGCGGGGCCGCGACCGACCGCTCGGCCGCGATCTCCGATCCGCCGGTGGTGGACGTGAGCGCCGCGCTCGCGCGGCTCGACACCGTTGCGCACGGCGGCGCGGCGGGCACCGCGCACGCGCTACACTGAAGGGGTGCCGGACACCTCTACAGGCCTCACCTGGAGCCTCGTCCAGGAGGCGCGCGAGCGCATCGCCGGCAAGGTGAGCGTGACGCCGACGCTCACCAGCTCGACGCTCGATGCGGAGGCCGGCGCGCACCTCTACTTCAAGTGCGAGAGCTTCCAGAAGAGCGGCTCATTCAAGGCGCGCGGCGCGACCAACGCCGTGTTTGCGCTCTCCCCCGAGCAGGCGCGCTCGGGCGTCGCGACCCATTCCTCGGGCAATCATGCGGCGGCGCTCGCGCGCGCCGCGCGGCTGCGCGGAGTTCCCGCCTATATCGTGATGCCCGATAACAGCCCGCAGGCCAAGCGCGCCGCGGTCGCCCGCTACGGCGGCGAGATCACTTACTGCCAGGCAACGCTCGCCGCGCGCGAGAGCGCCGCGCGCGAGCTGCTCGCTGCTACCGGCGCAACCCTCATTCATCCCTACGACGACCTCGCCGTGATGGCCGGCCAGGCCACCGCGGCGGTGGAGCTCCTGGCGCAGGTCCCCGATCTCGACGTGATCCTCTGCCCCGTGGGCGGCGGGGGACTCCTCGGCGGCACTGCGGTCGCCGCGAGGGCACTCAAGCCCGCGGTGCGCGTGATCGGCGTCGAGCCTTCCGGCGCCGACGATGCCGCGCGCTCGCTCCGGGCCGGCCGGATCATCGCGAGCGTCAAGCCCGACACCATCGCCGACGGCCTGCGCGCCACGCTCGGCGAGCGGCCCTTCGCCGTGATCCGGAATCTGGTCGATGACATCACGACGGTCACCGACCCGCTGATCGTGCGCGCGATGCGCCGGCTCTTCGAGGTGATGAAGATCGTCGTGGAGCCCTCGGGCGCGGTGCCCTACGCGGCGCTCCTCGACGAGCGCCCGGCGCTGCGCGGCCGGCGCATCGGACTCATCGTCAGCGGCGGGAATCTCGATCTCGAGCGCCTGCCGTGGACGGTGGCGCCCTAGCGACGCACGTGCGGGCCGCCGACACCGGTCCGCCCCGCCTCACACCCGCTCGAGGATGAGCGCAATGCCCTGGCCCACGCCGATGCACATGGTGCACAGCGCGTAGCGGCCGCGCACCGCGGCCAGCTGCCACATGGCGGTCGTGGCGAGCCGCGCTCCCGACATGCCGAGCGGATGGCCGAGCGCGATGGCGCCGCCGTTCGGATTGACGTGATCCGCATCAGCGGCAAGCCCGAGCTCGCTCAGCACCGCGAGCGCCTGGCTCGCGAACGCTTCGTTCAGCTCGATCACCTCGAGCTCCTCGAGCCCGAGCCGCGCGACGGCGAGCACCTTGCGCGTGGCCGGCACGGGGCCCATCCCCATGATGCGCGGCTCCACCCCCGCGGTGGCCGCGGCGACGATGCGCGCGCGCGGTGTCAGATTCAGGCGCCGGGCCGCGCTCTCGGACGCGATCAGCAGCGCCGCCGCGCCGTCGTTCACTCCGGAGGCGTTGCCGGCGGTGACGGTCCCGTTGGCGCGAAACGGCGTCGGGAGCGACGCGAGCCGCTTGAGGGTGGTCTCGGGCCGGGGATGCTCGTCGCGCGTCACGGCGAGGGGCTTGCCCTTAGCTCTCGGGATCTCGACCGGCACGAGCTCCGCCTCATAGAAGCCGCGCGCGTAGGCGGCGGCGGTGCGCTGCTGGCTGCGCAGCGCAAAGCGGTCCTGGTCGGCGCGCGCGATGTGGAACTCGGCGGCGACGTTCTCCCCGGTCTCGGGCATCGAGTCGAGCCCAAAGCGCTCGCGCATGCGCGGATTCACGAAGCGCCAGCCGATGGTCGTGTCATGAATCTCCGCGTGGCGGCTGAAGGGGGCGTCGGCCTTCGGGATCACGAAGGGCGCGCGCGACATCGACTCCACCCCGCCCGCCACGATGATCTCGGCCTCGCCGGTGCGGATCACCCGTGCCGCCATCGCCACCGCATCGAGTCCCGAGCCGCACAGGCGATTGATCGTCGCACCCGGCACCGACACCGGCAGCCCCGCGAGGAGCGACGCCATGCGCGCGACGTTGCGATTGTCCTCGCCCGCCTGGTTGGCGCACCCGAGCAGCACCTCCTCGATCGCGGCCGGATCGAGCGAGGGGTTGCGCCTGAGCAGCGCCACGATGGGCACCGCCGCGAGATCGTCGGTCCGCACCGCGGCGAGCGCGCCGCCGTAGCGGCCGATCGGGGTGCGCACCGCGTCGCAGATAAAGGCGTCAGCCATGACGCCCAATCATAGCCCCGCTCGCCCCGTACCGGTCCACAACCGACACAGTGCGCGCAATGCGGCGTCACGCTGTATCTGCCCCTGCACCCCTGCGATCGCGCAGTCTCGAGACTCCCAGGTCTCGATGGAATGCGCGCTCATGGTCGATCCGCTGCCTTTCATTACCTATACCTTCGTCATGTCGATCACGCCGGGGCCCAACAACGTGATGCTGACGGCGTCGGGGGCGAACTTCGGCTTTCGGCGTACGGTGCCGCACATTCTCGGGATCGTCTGCGGATTCACCGTGCAGCTGCTCGCGGTGTGCGCCGGACTCTCCGCGCTCTTCAATCGCTGGCCGGCGCTGCAGAGCGCGCTCGCCTGGGTGGGCGCTGCGTACCTCGTGTATCTCGGCTTCACGCTGCTCGGCCTCAAGGGCGCGGAGGCGCGCGCCGGCAGCCGCCCGGTGAGCTTCCTTGAGGCGGCGATGTTCCAGTTTCTGAACCCCAAGGCGTGGGTGATGACCGTGACCGCAGCCACCCTGTTTCTCCCCCGCGAGCTCGGACCGGTGGCGAGCGGCGTCTACATGGTCGTGGTCGCGGAGGGGATCGGTGCGCCGTGCATGGCGGTGTGGGCGCTGTTCGGCAGCTCGCTCAGGAGTCTCATCACGGCGCCGCGCGGCCGTCGAGTCTTCAATGGCACCATGGCTCTTGCGCTCGCCACCACCGCGGTCATGATGGTCAGGTAGCGCGCCGCCGCCCCCACGAGACACCGATGTTCGAGCTCGCCCGGGATTCCACCGTACCGCTGGTCGACCAGATCTGCGAGCGCGTGACGCAGCTCGTGCGTCACGGCCAGCTGCCGGCGGGCGTGCGGCTGCCCTCGATCCGCAAGCTCGCGCGCCAGGTCGGCGCGAGCCCCTTCACCGTGGTCGACGCCTACGACCGCCTGGTCGCCCGCGGAGTGATCGAGTCGCGCGCCGGCCGCGGGTTCTTCGTGATGCGCCGGCCCCCCTCGGCCCCGCTCGCCGCCATCGAGGCCCTGCCCGATCTCGGCTCGGACGCGCTCGCGCTCGCGCAGCTCTGCCTGACGCAGCGCGCGGACGTCATCCCGGCGGGCTCCGGCTTCCTGCCGGAGAACTGGCTGCTGGAGGCGGCGCCCGGCGGCGTGCTGGCGCGCCTCGTGCGCGGGCGGCGCACGCAGCCGTGGTTGCCCTGCGAGCCTCAGGGCCTCTCCGAGCTGCGCGAGCAGATCGCCTCGAGGCTGGTGCAGAACGGGATCGCGGCCGGTCCCGCCAACATCGTGACCACCTACGGGGCGTCGCAGGCCTTCGACCTGCTCGCGCGGATCCTGCTCGCTCCGGGCGATGCGGTCCTCGTGGAAGACCCCGGCTACTTCGTGCTGTTCGAGCAGCTGCGGGCCCATCACGTACGCCTCATTCCCGTGCCGCGGCACGCCGACGGGCCGGACCTCGAGGCGCTCGAAGCGGCCTGCCGCGCGCACCGGCCGCGCGCCTTCTTCATGCAGACCCTGCTGCACAACCCCACCGGCTCGAGCGCGGATGCGGCCCACTGCCACCGCATTCTGTCGCTCGCCGAGCAGTACGGCTTCGCCGTGGTGGAGGACGATGTGTACGGGGACCTGCACGAGGGGCCGGCGGTGCGCCTCGCGCAGATCGATGGTCTCCGCCACGTCATCTACGTGGGCAGCTACACCAAGCTCATAGGCCCCGCGCTGCGCGTCGGCTACGTGGCCGCCGAGGGCGCGCTCGTCATGCAACTGATCGAGCGCAAGGTGCTCACCGTGCTCTCGGGCTCGACGCTGCTCGAGTGCTTCGTGTCCGAGGTGCTCGACGGCGGGCGCTACAAGAAGCACGTGGAGCAGCTGCGCCTGCGCCTGGCGCGCATGCGGCGGGATGCCCGCGCCGGGCTCGAGTCCGCCGGCATCGAGTTCGACAGCGCTCCGGGTGAAGGCATCTTCCTGTGGGGCCGCGTGCCCGATGCCGTGCCGGTCGATGGGCTCGCGCGCCGCGCGCGCGATCACTCGATCCTGCTGGCGCGCGGCGCGCTGTTCTCCGCGGCCGAGAGCTGCAACCAGTGGCTGCGCTTCAACGTCGCTCACAGCGCGAGCCCGCCGCTCGTCGAGTTCCTGCGCGAATCCCTGCGCGCGGCCTGAAGCGTTCCGGACCGGAGCAGTGGCGGAGGCGGTGCAGGTCAGGGAGGCGCGCGAGGGCGACCTCGAAGGTCTCGTCGCCATCTACAACGACGTGCTCGCCACCTCGACGGCAATCTTCTCCCACGTGCCGGTGACGCTCGCGGAGCGCACGCAGTGGTGGCGCGCACGCGCGAGCCAAGGCTACCCGGTGCTGGTGGCGCGCGACGCGCGCGGCGTGCTCGGGTACGCGAGCTTCGGCGACTTCCGCGCCTGGCCGGGCTACCGCTTCACGGTCGAGCACTCGGTGCACGTGCGCTTGGGGTGCCGCGGTCGCGGCGTCGGTACGGTCCTGCTGACCGAGCTGCTGGCGCGGGCCGCCGCGCTCGGCAAGCACGTCATGATCGGCGGAGTCGATGCGGACAACGCCGCCTCGATCCGCTTTCACGAGCGTCTCGGTTTCGAGCAGGTGGCGAGGCTCCGCGAGGTGGGCTACAAGTTCGAGCGCTGGCTCGATCTCGTTTTGCTGCAGCGGCGCCTCTGAGACGCAAGTAAAATGGTGCGATGTTCCCCTCGCCGCCGCCCGCCACGCGGGCGCTGATCCTCATCAACATCGCGGTGTCGCTGCTGCAGCAGCTGCTCCCGAATCTGATGGCGGGGCTGTTCGCGCTCTGGCCGCCCCATAGCGGTCTGTTCGAGCCGTGGCAGCTCATTACTTACGCGTTCCTGCACGCGCAGTGGGCGCACGGCGGCTGGGCACACCTCTTCTTCAACATGTTCGCGCTCTTCATGTTCGGCAGCGCGCTCGAGCGGCGCTGGGGGGGCCGGCGCTTCGTGATCTACTACCTCCTGTGCGCGCTCGCCGCGGCGCTGACGCAGCTCGCGGTGCAGGGTTCCGCCGGCTCCGCGGAGCCGGTCATCGGCGCCTCGGGCGGGGTTTTCGGGGTGCTGCTCGCTTTCGCCTGGTACTTTCCGCGCCAGAAGCTCATCGTCGTGCCGATACCGATCCCCGTGCCCGCGTGGCTGTTGGTGACGGGGTATGCGCTGCTCGAGCTGCTCTTCGGCGTGACCGGCGCGCAGCCGGGCGTGGCCCACTTCGCGCACCTGGGAGGGATGCTCGGCGGGGCGCTGTGCATCCTCTACTGGCGCTCGCGCCGCGGGCTCACGTGGTAGCCGGGGCCGCTCGGGCGCGTCACCGGCGCCACCATCGATATTACTTCAGATATTAGATATAACTGCCAGATATTTAACATGAATTAAGCCCCAGTTGAATTCGGCGCAGTGCCGCAGCCACAATCGCGCCCTTTGACAGTGCCGGGAACTTTTCAACCAGCGTACGTCTCTAGAGCCATCCCATGATCAAGACCGAGCAGCTGACCAAACGCTACGACTCGCTGACCGCGGTGGACGATGTCAGCTTCCACGTCGGTCCCGGGGAGGTGCTGGGGTTCCTCGGTCCCAACGGCGCGGGTAAGACCACCACCATGCGCATGCTGGCCGGATTCGTCACACCGACCTCGGGTCGCGCCAGCATCTGCGGCCACGACGTCGAGAGCGAGCCCCTCAAGGCCAAGGCGGCCCTCGGCTACCTCCCCGAGGGCGCGCCGCTCTACGGCGAGATGACGGTGCGGCGCTTCCTCGAGTTCATCGCCGACCTGCGCTCGCTCACCGGCGCACGGCGCTCGCAGCGCCTCGGGCACGTCATCGAGCACCTGCAGCTCGGCGGCGTGCTCGATCAGACGATCGAGACGCTCTCGAAGGGCTTCCGTCGCCGCGTCGGGCTGGCGCAGGCCATCATGCACGACCCGCCGGTGCTGATTCTCGATGAGCCCACCGACGGGCTCGATCCGAACCAGAAGCATGAGGTGCGCACGCTCATCAACGACATGGCGCGCGACAAGATCATCGTGATCTCGACCCACATCCTCGAGGAGGTCGACGCGGTGTGCACCCGCGCGATCATCATCTCGCGCGGCCGCATCGTGGCCGACGACACGCCGACCGGGCTCGCCGCACGCTCGCGCTACCACAACGCGGTGTCCATGCAGCTCGAGCAGCCGGCGCAGCTCGCCGAAGCGCGCGCTGCGGTGGCCGCGCTCGCGGCGGTCGCCGAGGTCGAGGTGAGCGAGCGCGATGCGCGGCTCACCGCGCTTCCCAGGGCCGGCGCCACCATCCTGCCGGCAGTCTCCGAGCTCGCCGTGCGGGCGGGGCTCAAGCTCAAGGAGCTGCACCTCGAGTCGGGACGCCTCGACGAAGTGTTCCGGACCATCACCGCCTGAGGACCCGCCGCATCATGCGCAACGTGGGCATCATCATGCGCCGCGAGCTCGCGAGCTACTTCGCGACGCCGCTCGCGTACGTTTTCATCGTCATCTTCCTGTTCCTCGCCAACGTCTTCACGTTCTATCTCGGACACCTCTACGAGAGCGGCCAGGCCGACCTCTATCCGTTCTTCACCTTCCATCCATGGCTGTATCTTTTCCTTATCCCGGCGATCTCGATGAAGCTGTGGTCCGAGGAGCGCAAGTCCGGCAGCATCGAGCTCCTGATGACCCAGCCGGTGGAGCTCTCGGAGGCGGTGCTCGGCAAGTTCCTCGCCGCCTGGATCTTCACCGCGCTGGCGGTCGCGCTCACCTTCCCGCTGTGGATCACGGTCAACTACCTCGGTCACCCTGACAACGGCGCGATTCTCACCGCCTACCTCGGGAGCATCATGCTCGCGGGGGGCTTTCTCGCCATCGGCTCGTGCATGTCGGCGCTGACCCGCAATCAGGTGGTGGCGTTCATCCTCGCCGTGGTGGCGTGCTTCATGTTCCTGCTGGCGGGCTTTCCGCTCGTGCTCGATGTGTTCCGCAGCTGGGCTCCACAGCCGCTCATCGACGCGGTCGCCTCGCTCTCGTTCCTCACCCATTTCGAGTCCATCCAGAAGGGCGTCATCGACTTACGCGACCTGCTGTACTTCGCGATGCTGATCGCGTTCTTCCTGCTCGCGACCGCGATCGCGCTCGAGCTGCGCAAGGCGGACTGAACCCCATGAACAAACGCTCGACACTCGGCGGCGGTACGCTCCTCGCGCTCGCGCTGCTGTTCATCGGACTCACCATCCTCTTCAACTACGCGCTGCGCGGCTGGCGGCTGGATCTGACGCAGAACCGCCTCTACACCATCGCGCCCGGAACCGACCGCATCCTCGCCAGCACAAAAGAGCCCATTAACCTGTACTTCTTCTTCTCGGAGAAGACCGCAGGACAGCTGCCGGAGTTCAAGACCTACGGCGCGCGGGTGCGCGATTTCCTCGAGGAGCTGAGCGCCCGCTCGGGCGGCAAGCTGCGGCTGCACGCGATCGATCCGCAGCCCTTCTCCGAGGAGGAGGACCGGGCCTCCGAGTTCGGTGTGCGCGCCACTCCGGTCGGACCCGCCGGGACGCCGTTCTACTTCGGCCTGGCCGGCACCAACTCCACCGACGGCCGCGCAGCCATCGAGTGGTTCGATGACCACAAGGAGCAGTTCCTCGAGTACGACGTCGTCAAGCTCGTTTATCAGCTCGCCAACCCCAGGAAACCGGTGGTGGCCTGGCTGTCGTCGCTGCCGATGGGCCCGGGCTTCGATCCGCAGACCGGCCAGATGCGCCAGCCCTGGACGCTGTACAGCGAGGCGCAGCAGCTCTTCGACCTCCGGCCGCTCGATCAGACGGCGCCCAAGATCGATCCCGACGTGAGCGTGCTGGTGCTGGTGCACCCGAAGGACCTGTCGCCGGCGACGCAGTTCGCGATCGACCAGTACGCGCTGCGCGGCGGACATCTCCTGGTGTTCGTCGACCCGCTCGCCCAGGCCGATCAGTCGGGCGAAGAGGGACGCAATCCGATGGCGGCGATGGGGGCGGACAAGTCATCGCACTTGAAGTCGCTGCTCGAGGCCTGGGGCGTGCAGTTCGATCCCGGTGAGGTGATCGCCGACCGCGGTTACGCACTCACCGTGAGCACGCGTTCCGGTGAGCCGGTCGAGCACCTGGGTTTTCTCGGCCTGGGTAAGGACGCCTTCACGGCCGACGACGTGATCACGGCGGGACTCTCGAACGTCAACGTCGCCAGCGCCGGCCACCTCGAGCCGCTCAAGGACGCGAAGGTCCGCTTCGAGCCGCTGCTGCAGTCGAGCACCGACGCCGAGCCGCTGCCGGTCGCTCGCTTCCGCATGCTGTTCGACCCGGCGACGCTGCGCGACGGCTTCAAGCCGACCGGCCGCCGCTACACCATTGCCGCGCGCGTCAGTGGCAACGTCCACAGTGCCTTCCCCGCGGGTCCGCCGGCCGGCGTGACGCTGCCGCCGGGGCAGGCGGCCCTGAAGGAGTCGCAGAAGCCCCTCAGCCTCGTGGTGTTTGCCGACTCCGACCTGCTGTCCGACTATCTGTGGGTGCGCGAGCAGAATTTCTTCGGCCAGCGTCTGATCCGCGCCCTGGCGAGCAACGGCGACCTGGTGCAGAACGCACTCGACAATCTCGCCGGCAGCAACGACCTCATCAGCGTGCGCGGACGAGCCTCGTACCGGCGCCCCTTCGAGCGCGTCGAAAAACTGCAGCGCGCCGCGCAGGATCGCTTCCGGGTGAAGGAACAGGAGCTCGAGCAGCAGTTGCGCGACACGGAGGACAAGCTCACCGCGCTGCGCTCGAAGGGCGGCAAGCAGGCCTCGCTCATCATCACTCCCGAGCAGGAGCGCGAGATCGAGCACTTCCAGACCGAGAAGCTGCGCATCCGCAAGGAGCTGCGCGCCGTGCGCGCCGGGCTGGACGCGGACATCGAGCGGCTGGGCACCGAGCTGAAGCTCGTCAACATCGTCGTGGCGCCCCTGCTGTTCACTGCGGTCGCGCTGCTCGTGGCGGCCTGGCGTCGGGGGCGGCGCGGGGCGCGGCCCGCGCCCGCCGCGAGCGAGCCCGAAGCCGTGCGGGGTGCGCCATGAGCGCGCGGCGCGTCGGCGTGCTGCTGGTCGCCGGGCTGGCCATCATTGGCTTCGCCATGTGGATCGCCTCCCAGCGCCACCTGGAGCGCGCCACTCTCACGGGCGACCTGGTGCTGGCGGATCTCGAGCGCAGCGTCAACGCCGTGACCGCGATCGCGCTCCGCAAGGGCGATGGCACCCACGTCACGCTGAAGAAGGAGGCCGCCGGCTGGAGCGTCGGCGAGCGCGAGTGGCCGGCCGACGCCAGCAAGGTGCGCAAGCTCCTGCTCGACCTCGGCGCCCTGAATATCGTCGAGGAGAAGACGCGGCTCGCGGCGAACTTCCCGAAGCTCGGCGTCGAGGACGTGAGCTCGCCTCAGGCGAGCGGCACACGCGTCGAGATCGTGAGCCCCGCACGAACCTGGGCGCTCATCGTCGGCAAATCCTCGAGCGCCAAATCCGGCTACGTGCGCGTCGCCGGCGCGGCGCAGTCGCTCCTGGCGGCGCCGCTCCTCACCGTCGACGCCGACCCCAAGGGCTGGCTCGATCGCTCGCTCATCGATCTCGCGCCCGATCGAGTGCGGCAGGTCGAGGAGAAACCTGCAACGGGACCCTCGTTCAACCTCACCCGGGATAAGAAAGAGCAGACCGACTTCAGCGTGAGTCCTCGGCCTGTGGGACGCGAGCTGAGCTCGGCGGGGGTTGCCAACCCGATCGCGAGCGCGCTCAGCTCGCTCACGCTCGATGATGTCGCCAGGGCGGGGAGCTCCCCGGATCCGAAGGCGGCGCACGCGCTCTATCGCACGTTCGACGGCCTTGAGGTCGAGGTCGCGGGGCGCAAGGGCGGGACGCGCTCCCTCGCGAGCCTGAGGGCGCGTTCCACCGCGAAGGAAACCGAAGCCGAGGCTGGAAAGCTTAACGCGCGCCTCGGCGGCTGGGAGTTCGAGATCCCGGACTACAAGTACGGCGCCATCTTCCGGCCGCTGGACGAGCTACTCAAG
>Ga0209350_1000244_pt1 | contig 34794 bp, 28 predicted proteins | sample GraSoi013_2_20cm_2_FD_185822 | JGI IMG/M metagenome (GOLD analysis project Ga0209350, IMG submission 185822) | Grasslands soil microbial communities from the Angelo Coastal Reserve, California, USA - Sample 09_27_2013_2_20cm (SPAdes) (version 2) | ecosystem: Environmental > Terrestrial > Soil >...
CGCGCTCGCCTCGTGCGCCCTGGCACTCGTCGCACTGCTGGCGCTGTTGTCGCCGTCGCCGCCGGCCGCAATCGAGCTCGCGGTGGGACTGCCGCTCGGCCGCACCATCCTCGGCTACGATCCGCTCGGCGCCGCGTTCGCGCTCATCATCAACGTCGCGACGGCGCTGGTGAGCGGCTATGCGATCGGCTACGGCGCGCATGCGCGCGAGCCGCAGCGCGTCGTGCCCTTCTATCCCGCGTTCATCGCCGGGATGAACCTGGTGCTGCTCTCGCGCGATGCCTTCTCCTTCCTCGTCGGATGGGAATTCATGTCGCTCGCCTCCTGGGCGCTCGTGGCGAGTGATCACGCCTCCGCCGAGAACCGGCGCGCCGCGCTCGTCTATCTCATCATGGCGACCGGTGGCGCGCTGACTCTGCTGTTCGCGTTCGGTCTCCTGGCGGGTCCCTCCGGCGGCTACGGCTTCGCCGAGATGCGCCACGCCGCGCACCTCGCCGCCGCGCCGCTCGTGCTGGTCCTCGCCCTGATCGGCGCCGGCTCCAAGGCGGGCCTCGTCCCTCTGCACGCTTGGCTGCCGCTCGCGCACCCCGCCGCGCCGAGTCACGTGTCGGCGCTCATGAGTGGCGTCATGACCAAGGTCGCCGTGTACGGATTCATACGGATCGTGTTCGACCTCGCGGGCCCGCCGTCCTGGTGGTGGAGCCTCCCCGTCCTGGTGGTGGCAGGAATCACCACCCTCCTCGGCGTGCTCTATGCGCTCATGGAGCATGACCTCAAGCGCCTGCTCGCCTATCACACGGTCGAGAACATCGGAATCATCTTCATCGGGCTCGGGCTCGCCCTGGCCTTCGAGGCGAGCGGGCTGAAGGCCGCGGCCGCCCTTTCGCTGACCGCGGCGATCTTCCACGTGTTCAATCACTCGCTCTTCAAGAGCCTGCTGTTCCTGGGCTCCGGCGCCGTGCTGCACGCCACCGGGGAGCGGGACATGGAGCGCCTCGGCGGCCTCATCCATCGCATGCCCGTCACCGCGCTCGCCTTCCTCGCCGGCTGCATCGCAATCTCGGCGCTTCCGCCTTTCAACGGCTTCGTGTCCGAGTGGCTCACGTTCCAGGCGATACTCCTGAGCCCCCAGCTGCCGCAGTGGGTGCCGAGACTGATCGTGCCGGCGGTGGGGGCGACGCTCGCCTGCGCGGCGGCGCTCGCGGCCACCTGCTTCGTGAAAGCCTTCGGGATGACCTTCCTCGGCAGGTCGCGCTCGACGGCCGCGGCCGAGGCGCGGGAGACCGACGGCTGGTCGCAGGTAGCGATGTTGCTGCTGGCGCTGCTCTGCCTCCTGGCGGGTGTCTTGCCGGGTTTCGTGATGGACGCGCTGGCGCCCGTCATGAAGTTGCTGCTCGGCGCGCGTCTCCCCGTGCAGTCGAGCGAGCCCTGGCTGCGCATCGTCCCGATCGATTCGGCGCGCAGCGCCTACGACGGCGCCCTCGTGCTCGGCATGATCGCGATCGCGGCCGCGGCCACCGCGCTCATCGTGCGGCGCTTTGCCTCGCACGCCTTGCGACGCGCTCCTGCGTGGGACTGCGGCTTTCCGGATGCGAGTCCCGCCACGCAGTACACCGCCGGCAGCTTCGCGCAGCCCATCCGGCGCGTATTCGGCGGCGTCGTGTTTCGCGCCCGCGAGCACGTCACCATGCCCGCACCGGGCGATACCGGACCGGCGCGTCTCGAGGTCGAGCTGCACGACACGCTCTGGGAGGCGCTCTACGCGCCGGTGATCCGCCTCGTCGATGCGGTGACCGCCCGAGTGAACCTGTTGCAGTTCCTCACCATCCGGCGCTACCTGACGCTGGTGGTCTCGGCCCTGGTGCTGCTGCTGATCATCGTAGGAGCCACGCGATGAGGGTGGCCTGGCTGACGCAGCTCCTGCAGATCGTCCTGGTGCTGGCGCTCGCGCCGCTCCTCACCGGCGTCACGCGCAAGGTGAGGGCGCGCCTGTTGCGCCGCCGGGGGCCCCCGCTGGCACAGCCCTACCTCGACCTCCTCAAGCTCATCCGCAAGGAAGTGGTCGTGGCCGGCAACGCCTCGTGGCTGTTCCGTACGGCGCCGTACGCCGTCTTTGCAAGCACCTGGGTGGCCGCGGCTCTGGTGCCGACCTTCGCCACGGGTCTCGCGCTCGGCGCCGCCGCCGACCTCATCGTCATCGTGGCGCTGCTCGGCACCGCGCGCTTCATGCTGGCGCTCGCCGGGCTCGATGTCGGCACGAGCTTCGGAGGCATCGGATCGAGCCGCGAGATGATGTTTGCGACGCTGGCGGAGCCGGCGATGCTGATGGCGGTGTTCACGCTCTCCCTCTTCGCGGGCTCCACCGAGCTCTCCTCGATCTCCGCCTTCATGCTCGGGCCCCACGCGGGCCTCAACATCTCGCTGGCGCTCGCTCTGGTCGCGCTCATCATCGTGGCGATTGCGGAGAACGCCCGCATTCCGGTCGACAACCCGGCCACGCACCTCGAGCTGACCATGGTCCACGAGGCGATGGTGCTCGAGTACTCCGGCCGCCATCTGGCGCTCATCGAGGCGGCGGCGTCCGTGAAGCTGCTTCTGTACCTGTCGCTCATCGCCTGCGTGTTCATCCCGTGGGGCACGGCGGTCGCGGGCGCCGGGCTCGCCGCGCAGGCCGTCGGCTTCGCGACCTACGCGGTGAAGCTCCTGATCCTCGGCTTCCTGTTGTCGCTCTTCGAGACCGCCATCGCCAAGATGCGTGTCTTCCGCGTGCCCGAGTTCCTCGGGGTGGCGCTCATGCTCGGCCTCCTCGGCACCATTCTGCTGTTCGTCTCGAGGGCGCCGCATTGACCCCGCTCGACAGCGACATCGCCCACCTCCTCGCAGGCTCGATGCTGCTCGTGAGCTTCCTCCTCCTCTATCAGGACCGCATGTTCGCGCTGCTCAATTTCTTCGCGCTCCACGCCTGCGTGCTGGCGCTCTCGGTCGGCTGGCAGGCCTACCTGCAGCGCGCGCCGCACCTCTACATCACGGCGCTCATCGCGCTCGCCTTCAAGGGGGTGTTCATTCCGGTCGCCCTGCACCGCATCGTGGTGCGCCTCGGCATCCATCGCACGATCGAGGCCGTCGTCAGTATCGGGCCGACGATGCTCATCGGCATGGCACTCGTCGCCCTCGCGATCGTCGTGATGCTGCCCGTCACCGCGACCGAGGGCGTGTTCGTGCGCGAGGACCTGGCGTTCGCGCTGTCGGTGCTTCTCCTCGGCCTCCTCATGATGATCACGCGGCGCAACGCGGTGAGCCAGGTGATCGGCTTCATGTCGCTCGAGAACGGCCTGATCCTCGCCGCGACCGGCGCGCGCGGCATGCCGCTCGTGGTCGAGATCAGCGTCGCCTTCTCCATCCTCATCGCCTTCCTGGTCATCGGGATGTTCCTGTTCCGCATCCGCGAGCGCTTCGACACGGTCGACCTGCAGGCGCTCGACATGTCGCGCGGCGAGGCCTCCGGGGGAGAGGCATGAGCCCCGGGTTCGGCAACCTGGCGCTCGCCGGCCTGCTCGCGGTCCCCGCGGGCGGCGCCATCATCCTCGCGACGATTCCGCGCTATAGGGTCTCGGCCGCGCTGAACGTAGCCGTCTGTGCGCTCACGCTCAGCTGCGCTGCGGCGCTCTATGCGCACCGGCCGGAGCCTTCGCTCTATCTCCTCGTCGACGATGTCAACACCGTGTTTCTCCTGGTCGGCGGGCTGGTCGGCTTCACCACCAGCCTCTTCAGCGCCGGCTATATCGCGCACGAGCTCGAGACCCGCCGGCTCAAGACGGGCGACCTGCGCTTCTATCACGCGATGTATCAGCTCCTGATGTTCGCCATGAACCTCGCGCTCGTCGCCAACAACATCGGGCTCATGTGGGTGGCAATCGAGCTCGCCACTCTCACCACGGTGGTGATGGTCGGCCTGTACCGCACGAACGCGGCGCTGGAAGCGGCCTGGAAGTACTTCATCCTGGGGTCGGTCGGTATCGCCCTCGCGCTCTTCGGCACCATCCTCGTGTACCTCGCCGCCGAGCAGCACCTGGGAGAGGGCATGACGGCGATGGCGTGGGACCACCTCGTGCGCCGCTCCGCGGCCTTCGATCCGGCCCTGCTCAATCTCGCCTTCGTCTTCCTGCTGCTCGGTTACGGCACCAAGGTGGGGCTTGCGCCCGTGCACGCCTGGCTCCCGGACGCCCACGCCGAAGGGCCGACCCCGATCTCGGCCGTGCTCTCGGGGCTGCTGCTGAACGTGGCGCTGTTCGCGCTGCTGCGCTTCAAGCTCATCATGGCCGGCAACGCGCAGGTGCTGTCCCCGGGACCCATGATGGTGACGATGGGGCTCGTGTCCCTCGTCTTCGCGGGGTTCATGCTCTACCGCCGCCGCGACATCAAGCGCATGTTCGCGTACTCCTCGATCGAGCACATGGGCATCATCACGCTCGCTTTCGGGCTCGGCGGGCCGATCGCGAGCTTCGCGGGTCTCCTTCACATGACGATGCACAGCCTGACGAAGTCGGCGATCTTCTTCGGCGTCGGCTACGTCTCACAGCTCGAGGGGACGCAGCGCATCGCCGACATCCGCGGACTCACGCAGAGCGAGCCGCTCCTCGGGTGGCTGCTCGTCATCGCCGTCGCCGCCATCGCGGGCCTGCCGCCCTTCGGCGTGTTCACGAGCGAGTTCCTGCTCGTCACCTCGACCTTCGCGCGGGCGCCCTGGCTCGCGGCGCTGCTCGGCGTCGGCCTCATGATCGCCTTCAGCGCGCTCGCGCTGCGGCTGCACGGCCTGGCCTTCGGCGACAGCCCCCGGCGTCACACGCTGCACGCCTGGCGGCTTGCGCCCATGGCCCTGCACCTGCTGCTCGTGGCAGCGGCCGGAATCTACCTGCCGGGAACGATCGTCTCCTGGTTCCGTCACGTGGCGAGCCAGCTCGGGTAGGTGCGACGTGCTGAACGCGCTCTTCGGCGAGCTCTCCGCGGTGGCCTCGCATCGGGGCTGGCCCCGCGCGCCGGTCAACGCAGGCACCTGGCGCGGCATCGGCGAAGCGCTTCGTGAAGGAAAGCTGGATCTCCTCGGCGAATGGGGCGATGCAGCGGCCGTTCACTGCGCGCTCTTCGAGCCTGCCACCCGCAAGTTGCAGATCGCCACGCACGAGGCGGGCTCGGGTGCCGCGCCCTCGCTCGCCGTGTTCCATCCGCCGGCGCTGCGCCTCGAGCGGGCGATCGCCGACCTGTTCGCCATCGAGATGGTCGGGCTGCCCGATCGGCGGCCGTGGCTCGATCATGGACGCTGGCCGCAGCCGGCGCCCCTCGCGCAGCAGCGCGCCGCGCCTCCGGCCGCCACCGGAGCGACTCCGCCAGCTCGCGCGATCGAGCGGCCTCCGTATCGCTTCCTGCCCGCCGAAGGACCAGGCCTGCACCAGATCCCGGTCGGTCCGGTCCATGCCGGAATCATCGAGCCCGGCCACTTTCGCTTCACGGCGAGCGGCGAGACGGTAGTGCGCCTCGAAGAGCGTCTCGGCTACACCCACAAGGGCATCGAAAGGCTCATGGCCGGTCAGGATCTCGAGCCAGCCGCGCGCATCGCGGCGCGGCTCTCGGGCGACAGCACGGTCGCCTGCTCGTGGGCGTTCGTGCAGGCGGTGGAGGGTGCGCTCGATTTCCGGCCTCCACCGCGCGCCGTGTGGCTGCGCGGCGTCATGGCCGAGCTCGAGCGGATCGCAAACCACCTGGGCGATATCGGAGCGATCTGCAACGACGCGGCCTTCGCGATACTGCACGCCGAGTGCGGAATATTGCGCGAGGCGGCGCTGCGCACCTGCGCCCGGGCCTTCGGCCACCGCCTCATGATGGACCGGATCGTCCCGGGCGGAGTCGCGGCGGACCTGACTCACGACGGCGAGGAGGCGATCCGCGCGCTCTGCGGGCGCCTGAGCAGCGAGTTTCCCGAGCTGATCGAGCTCTACGACAATACCGCCTCGCTCCAGGACCGCACGGCCGGCACGGGAGTGGTGAAGCCCTCGCTCGCAGCGCAGTTCGCCGCGCCCGGTTTCGTCGGGCGCGCGTCCGGACGCGCGTTCGATGCGCGCGTGTCGCTCCCTTATGCCCCATACGACACGGCGCCCGTGGAAATGGTGGTGCGCCAGGAAGGCGACGTCGATGCGCGCGTGTGGGTACGGATCCTCGAAGTCGAGCGCAGCATCTCCTGGCTCCGCACCGCGCTCACCGCGCTGCCGTCCGGACCGGTGCGCCTGCCCTCGCCCGCCACGCCCGCGACGAGCGTCGAGTGCACCGCGATGGTGGAAGGGTTCCGGGGAGATATCCTCGCCTACGTGCGCATCGGCGCCGGGCGCATCGAGCGCTGTCACCTGCGCGATCCGTCGTGGTTCCACTGGCCGCTGCTCGAAGCGGCCATCGAGGGCAACATCGTGGCCGACTTCCCGCTCTGCAACAAGTCGTTCAACTGCTCGTACTCCGGTCACGACCTCTAAGGCAACATGATCTAGTGCCCCGATGCGCCGCCGACTCTTCAAGAACCTGCTGAGCGAGCCCTGCACGGAACCCTTGAGTCCGCAGGCCCCCGGGGAATTGGAGACTCTCGGAGCCGAGCTGCGCGGCGCCGTCGCGCGGCGCCTGGGGCGCAGTCTCGCGATCCGCGAGGTCGATGCGGGATCCTGCAACGCCTGCGAGCTCGAGATCCACGCGCTCGGCAACGCCTTCTACGACATCGAGCGCTTCGGCATCCGCTTCGTCGCCTCGCCCCGCCACGCCGACCTGCTGCTCGTCACCGGCCCGGTGACGCTCAACATGCGCGAGGCGCTCGAGCGCACCTACGCCGCAACGCCGGCGCCCAAGTGGGTCGTCGCCGTGGGCGACTGCGCCGCCGGCTGTGGTGTCTTCGCGGGGAGCTACGCTTGCGTCGGCGCGGTGTCGAAGGTCGTGCCGGTCGACCTCGTGATCCGCGGCTGTCCGCCGACGCCGGTGCAGCTGCTCGAAGGATTACTGTGGCTGCTGAGGGCGGACGGGCGTGCCGCCGCCGATATGGCCTGAGCGGACACGCGGTTACGGGGGTTTCTGTTTGTCGGGCCTCCCGGACGTCCACGCGGTTACGGGTTTTCCCGCCTTGACAGGCGGCACGGCCGGCGTAGCGTCAGCGCCCCTTCTTGGGAGTGCAACCGCCATGAGAATCCCAACAACACGTCTTCTGGCTACGTTTTTCCTCGCCCCGCTGACGCTCTGTCTCGCACCCGCGCCGGCGGGGCTGGCGCAGGAGGACGGGACCACTCCCGTGCAGATCGTGGCCCTGGACGAATGCGATCCGGTGACCTTCAACGCCATGCTCGGAGCTGACTTCTGCAAGAACGTCGCGGTGGGCTACGCCACGACGTTTACGGATCTGTTCGCACAGGCAGCGGCCGGAAGGCCGAACCCCGGCTGGGACTTTGAGCCCGACAAAGTCACGATCAACCAGGGCACCCCCCTCGTCGTAGTCGACCAGGGCGGTGAGCCTCACACCTTCACCGAGGTGGCGAAATTCGGGGGTGGTTTCATACCCCCCCTCAACCACGGCGAGGCGACGGTTCCGGAATGTGCCGGCGGCTTCGGGGACGTCAAGGTGGCCCGCACTCGCATCCTTCAAGGCAGCCAGCTGCAGGTCACCGGCCTGTCGAAAGGAGTGCATCATTTCGAGTGCTGCATCCATCCCTGGATGCGTGTGACGGTCACTGTCGAATGACCATGCGCTCGCGGACTTCGGTGCCGGCCTCGCGGCGCACCTCGCGCGCGCTCGCGTGAGACTGCGCTGCGGGGAGCGCCAAGGACAGGTTCACCGAGTTGCCCCCGAATCGACTTCACCCCACGCCGAGGTCATCAGCGCTCCCGAATCTCCGCACGGGCATCGGTGGTGCGGGGTAGCGGCCCACCTTGGAGTTCCAGTAGGCCCACGAACGGGGGTCGATTATCCCAGGCGGCGCGTGATCAAGAGCGTCCCTTAGGTCGTCATCCGAGACGAACTGCCGAATAACGCGCATGTCCTCGTGCACAGCGTAGGTCATCGCATATGCCATGAACTGCACCGGATCAGCTAGTGCCTTCTCGGGGGGCTCGAACCAAATGACCCGCCGTGCAATTTCCAACATGGCGGGCGTTATGGGGATCGCGTTCACAACTCGTGGCCAAAGTCTCGACCGGTGGGTTCGATGCGTGGCAGATGATCCAGGTCGGTCTCGCGCGCCGCGGTCACCAGGCGAAGCTTCATTGCTTCGGGCAAATCGCGCAGATTTCCATCGTCAAAATAGCATAGGGCTTTCAGTGTGATTTGTGGATTGAACGACGGCCCGTAGATCTTGGCGGCTGCGGCCAGCGCAGTCGATAGACTGACTTTGCCGAGTGTGATCAGTGCATCCATGTCGATGTAGTCACGGGCTTGTGCGCGAACTTGTATCACCGAAGCCTTGGTTCCCGCCAGATCAAGCAGGGATGCAACCTGCAGCCCGTTGTCCTGTACCACCAGAGGCGGTTCCAAGCGTGGCAGTTCTGGCACTCCAAAGAATGAGATTCTCACCGGACCGCCACGCTGAACGATCGCAGTCAACGTGTCCTCCGCACGCTGGATGATTTTTGCGCCAGCAAGAACGGCATCGGCCGGGGCGGGCCACCGCACTTCTTCATACTCAGGCCCTGCATCCGGCCAGAGTCGCTGGCCCCCTCAGCGCACCCCTGTCAGCCCACACTCAGATAGTTGAGCATCCCCCTCGCCGCCTCGCGCCCCTCGAACACCGCGGTCACCACGAGGTCGGCGCCTCGCACCATGTCCCCCCCGGCGAACACCTTGGGGTTCGTGGTCTGAAACGGCCGCGCCGCGCTCGCCGACACGCGCACGCGGCCGTTGTGGTGCAGACGGATCCGGTGCGCGTCGAACCAGTCGGGCGGGCTCGGCAGAAAGCCGAAGGCGATGATGACCGCATCCGCCGGCACGATCTGCTCGGAACCTTCGAGCGGCTGCGGCACGCGCCGACCGCGCGCATCCGGCTCGCCGAGCCGGGTCGTCACCAGCTTCACGCCCTCCACCTGCTCGGCGCCCACGATCTCGATCGGCTGAGTGTTGAAGAGAAACTCGACGCCCTCCTCGCGGCTGTTCTTGTAGTCCCGCCGCGAGCCGGTCATGTTGCGCTCGTCGCGCCGGTAGGTGCAGGTCACCGACTCCGCGCCCTGGCGGATCGCGGTGCGGTTGCAGTCCATGGCGGTGTCCCCGCCTCCGAGCACGATGACTCGCTTGCCGCGCAGGCTGATGAGCGAACGGGCGGCGCCGGGAAACGAGAGCTCGTGGCGGATGTTGGCGATGAGATAGGGCAGCGCTTCGTACACGCCCGGCAGATCCTCGCCCGGGAAGCCGCCCTTCACGTAGGTGTAGGTCCCCATGCCGAGGAACACCGCGTCGTATCCGGCCACGAGGTCCTCGAAGGCCGTATCGCGCCCGACCTCGCACCCTAAGCGGAACTCGACGCCCATCCCCTCCATGATCTCGCGGCGCTTCTCCACCACCTCCTTCTCGAGCTTGAAGGGCGGAATGCCGAAGGTGAGGAGTCCCCCGATGCGCTCGTGGCGATCGAATACCACCGGATGCACGCCGTTGCGCACCAGGATGTCGGCGCACGCGAGTCCCGCGGGACCGGCGCCCACGATCGCGACCCGCCGGCCCGTCGGCTGGACGTTCGACATGTCGGGCTTCCAGCCCGCCTTCAGCGCCTCGTCGGTGATGTACTTCTCGATCGCGCCGATGGTGACGCTTCCCAAACCGTCGTTCAGCGTGCAGGCGCCCTCGCAGAGCCGGTCCTGGGGGCAGATGCGGCCGCAGACCTCGGGGAGCGAGTTGGTCTTGTGCGAGAGCTCCGCCGCCTCGAGCAGGTTGCCCTCCTCGATCAGCTTCAGCCAGTTGGGAATGTAGTTGTGAACCGGGCATTTCCATTCGCAGAAAGGATTCCCGCAGGCGAGGCACCGCCCGGCCTGCTGCGCGGCGCTCCCCGCATCGAACTGAGCGTAAATCTCGCGGAAGTTGCGCAGGCGCGACTCGACCGGCGCCTTCGCCGGATCGGCGCGCGGGATGTCGAGGAATTGCAGATTCTTATCGGGCATCGCCGCTCGCGGACGGCTCAGGCTGCGCGCCGCAGGTTCTCGATGAGTGAATCGATCGAGGCGGCCTTCGGCTTCACCACCCAGAACTTGGGCAGGAAGGTGCGCAGGTCGCTCTGGATCTCATCCGCCCAGGCGCTCCCGGTCTCGGCGACGTGCCGCTCGAGGAGTCCCTCGAGGTGCTGCACGTGCGACTGCATGGCCTCGGGATGGATGCGGCTGATGTCGATGAGCTCGTGGTTGTAGCGGTCGACGAAGTTGCGCTCGAGGTCGAGCACGTAGGCGAAGCCGCCGGTGAAGCCGGCGCCGAAGTTGAGGCCGGTGCGGCCGAGCACGCACACCGCCCCTCCCGTCATGTACTCGCAGCAGTGGTCTCCCGAGCCCTCGACCACGGCCACCGCGCCGGAGTTGCGCACCGCGAAGCGCTCGCCGGCCACCCCGGCGGCGTACAGCTCGCCGCCCGTGGCGCCGTAGAGGCAGGTGTTGCCCATGATGACGGTGTCCTTCGCCACGAAGCGCGCGCGGCTAGGGTGGCGCAGCACGATGCGGCCGGCCGCCATCCCCTTGCCGACGTAGTCGTTGGCATCGCCTTCGAGATACAGGTTGAGCCCGCCGGCGTTCCACACCCCGAAGCTCTGCCCGGCGCTGCCGCGGCAGCGCACGGTGAGAGGGGCCCCTTCCATGCCGTAGTTGCCCCAGCGCCGAGCGATCTCCCCCGAGACGCGCGCGCCGATCGAGCGGTTGAAGTTGCCGAGGTCGTAGTGCCATTCGCCGCCGCGCTTGCTCTCGATCGCCGGCAGCATGTCGCGCACCATGCGCTCGGCGAGCTCGCCGCGGTCGAAGGGTGGGTTCGAGTCGGTCGCGCAGAACTGCGGCGCATCGGCGGCCAGGCCGCCCGTGGAGAGGATGGGCGCGAGGTCGAGCTTGCGCTGCCTGGGCGTCTCGCCGCGCACCACCTCGAGATGCTCGGTGCGGCCGATGATCTCGGCGAGCGAGCGCACACCGAGGGAGGCGAGGATCTCACGCACCTCCTCGGCCACGAAACGGAAGTAGTTGATCACCATCTCGGGGAGCCCGGTGAAGTACTTCGTGCGCAGCACGTTGTGCTGGGTGGCGATCCCGGTGGTGCAGTTGTTGAGATGGCAGATGCGCAGATACTTGCACCCGAGCGCCACCATCGGCGCGCTGCCGAAACCGAAGCTCTCCGCGCCGAGGATCGCCGCCTTCACGACGTCGAGGCCGGTCTTGAGGCCCCCGTCGGTCTGCAGCCGCACCCGGTGGCGCAGCTCGTTGCGGCGCAGCGTCTGGTGGGTCTCGGCGAGGCCGAGCTCCCACGGCGTGCCCGCGTACTTGATGGAGGACAGGGGGCTCGCGCCCGTGCCGCCGTCATAGCCCGAGATCGTGATCAGGTCGGCGTAGGCCTTGGCGACTCCGGCGGCGACCGTGCCCACCCCGGGCTCGGCGACCAGCTTCACCGACACCAGCGCCTGCGGATTGATCTGCTTCAGGTCGAAGATGAGCTGCGCCAGGTCCTCGATCGAGTAGATGTCGTGGTGCGGCGGCGGGGAGATCAGGCCGACGCCCGGCCGCGCAAAGCGCAGGCTGGCGATCATGTCGTTGACCTTGTGCCCCGGGAGCTGGCCGCCCTCGCCCGGCTTCGCTCCCTGGGCGATCTTGATCTGCAGCACCTCGGCGTTGATCAGGTATTCCGGGGTCACGCCGAAGCGTCCGGACGCCACCTGCTTGATCTTCGAGTTGCGCTCGGTGCGGTAGCGGCGCGGATCCTCGCCCCCTTCGCCCGAATTCGAGCGCGCCCCGAGCCGGTTCATGGCGATGGCGAGTGCCTCATGCGCCTCGGGGGAGAGCGCGCCTAAGGACATGCCGGCGCTGTCGAAGCGCGAGAGCACCGCCTCCGCCGGCTCGACTTCGGCGAGCGGAATCGGCCGCGCGGCGCGCCTGAGCGAGAGCAGGTCGCGGAGCGTCGAGGCCGGCCGCTCGTTCACGAGACGCGCGAACTCGCGGTAGCCCGCCTCATCGCCGGAGATCACCGCCGCCTGAAGCGCCGCGATCACGTCGGGGTTGTACATGTGGTACTCGCCGCCGTGCATGTACTTGAGAAGCCCGCCCTGGGCGATCCCCTCGCGCGGGTTCCAGGCGCGCGCGGCGAGCGCCCCGAGGTCGGCCTCGAGATCGGCGAAATCCGCGCCCTGCACGCGGCTTTCGGTGCCGGTAAAGCACAGGTCCACCACCTCGCCCGCGAGCCCGACGATCTCGAACAGCTGCGCGCTGCGGTAGCTGGCGATGGTCGAGATCCCCATCTTCGACATGATCTTGAACAGGCCCTTCCTGAGGCCCGCGCGGTAGCTGCGACCGAGCTCGAGCCGCGCCGCGAAATCGAGCTTGACGCGTCCCTTGCGCATCATCTCGAAGAGCACCTGGTAGGCCATGTAGGGGTAGACCGCGGTCGCGCCGTAGCCGATGAGGCACGCGAAGTGGTGCGGCTCGCGCGCCGTGCCGGTCTCGACCAGCAGGTTGCACTTGCAGCGCAGTCCCGTCCTCACCAGGTGCTGATGCACCGCCCCGGTCACGAGCAGCGCGTGCGCAGGCGTGCGCCCCCGGACGAGGTAGCGATCCGACAGGAGCAGCACGAGCTTGCCTTCCAGCACGGCGCTCTCGGCCTGCGCGCACATGCGCAGGATCGCCCGGCGCAGCCCCTCCGCGGGGTCGTACTGCAGGTCGATGAACTCGTGCGTGACCTCCTCGATCGCGAGGATCTGGCGGAGCTTGCGCTGCGAGAGGATCGGTGAGCCGAGCACGATCTGGCGGGCGTGCTCGGGAGCGGGCAGAAAGATGTTGCATTCCGGCCCGATCTGGGTCTGCAGCGACATCACGATCGATTCGCGCAAGCTGTCGATGGGCGGGTTGGTGACCTGCGCGAATTGCTGGCGGAAGTAGTCGTAAAGCGGGCGCACCTTGCGCGACAGCACCGGCATCGGCGTGTCGTCGCCCATCGAGCCCACCGCCTCGTTCTCGTCCTCGGCGAGCACGCGGATGATCTCGTCGCGCTCCTCCTGGGTGACGTTGAACATCTTCTGGTAGAGCGCGAGCGTGTCGCGGTCCATGGGCTCGGCGGCGAGCCGCGCGTCCACCAGGTCGCTCTCGAGGTAACGCACGCCCTGCTTCAGCCAGCTCTTGTAGGGATGGCGGGATTTCAGGATCTGATCGATGTCCGCCGAGGCGAGGAGCGTTCCGCTCTTCAGGTCGAGCGCGATCATGTCGCCGGGGCCGAGCTTGCCCTTCCTGACGACGTCTTCGGGCGCGTAGTCCCACACGCCGGTCTCGGAGGCGATGGTGAGACAGCGGTTGGCCGTGATGCAGAAGCGCGCCGGCCGCAGCCCGTTGCGATCGAGCGTGCAGAGCGCGTAGCGCCCATCCGTCAGCACGACGCCGGCCGGACCGTCCCAGGGCTCCATGTGCGCCGAGTAGTACTCGTAGAAGGCGCGCAGGTCGGGATCCAGCGCGTCGAGCCCGTGCCAGGCCGGCGGGATGAGGAGCCGCATGGCCTGCAGCGGATCGAGGCCTCCCATCAGCAGCACCTCGAGCATGTTGTCGAGGCTCTGGGAGTCCGAGCCGCCGAGCGACACCAGCGGCAGCACCTCCTGCAGCCCCGGGAGAAGGGGCGATGAGAGCAGCGGCCCGCGGGCCCTCGCCCAGTTGCGGTTGCCCTGGATGGTGTTGATCTCGCCGTTGTGGGCGAGGTAGCGGTAGGGGTGCGCGAGGCGCCACTGCGGCAGCGTGTTGGTGGAGAAGCGCTGGTGGAACACGGCCACCGAGCTCTCGAGACGCGGATCGGCGAGGTCCGGGTAGAACTGCGCCAGGTGCTGCGGCATCACCATGCCCTTGAAGACGATGGTGTTGGCCGAGAGGCTCGGCACATGGAACGCGGGATCGCCGCTCGTGGCCTTCTCGGCCAGGCGGCGCGCCATGAAGAGCCGCCGGTTGAAAGCCGCCTCGTCGAGGCCCGCCTCAAGGCAGTTGACGAAGAGCTGCTCGATGAGGGGCAGCGATTTCAGCGCCTCGGCGCCACAGGCCCCAGGGTCCACCGGCACGGCGCGCCAGCCGGCCACCTCGAGTCCCTGCCGCGCCAGCTCGCGAGCGAGCGCGAGCCGCGCCTGCTCCGCCTGCAGCACATCGCGCGAGTGAAACACGAGACCGGAGGCGAAGCGCTCGGCGAGCTCGATGCCGGCCTCGGCGGCCACCGCCCGGAGGAACCCCTCCGGCCTCTTCAGCAGCAGCCCGCAGCCGTCGCCGGTCTTGCCGTCGGCAGCGATCGCGCCGCGGTGAGTGAGACGGATCAGGGAGCTGATCGCGGTGCGAACCAGCCAGTGGCTCGGCGCATCGTCCAGGCTCGCGATCAGGCCGAAGCCGCAACTGTCGCGCTCGTAGTCCTCCTTATAGAGTCCGGCGGAAGGGGCATGCATGGATGACGGCCTCGCGATTCCCTCAAGCGCCGCGCAGACCTGAGCCGCGGCGGCAGGCCCGCGACCTCGTAGTCACACCGGCAATTCGTTCGCTGAAGGAGATCCGCCGCATGCCCGACCAGGCGCGCCGGCGAATGAGCAGTCGCAACCCCACGGCAAGAGATCGGGCCGCAGTGCCGTCGATCGACTGTTACACCATCACTATGCGTTCGATAATACCGGCCTCCGGGGCTGTTGCAAGCGCCTGAAGCGCCGCGGACCGAACTGAAAGCGACCGATGACCGAGCTCGAGACCCCGCGGCTTAAGCTGCGGCAATGGTGCGCGGCGGATCTCGAGCCCTTCGCCTCGCTCAACGCCGATCCGGTAGTCATAGAGTTCCTGTCCCGATGCCTGACCCGTGCCGAGAGCGATGAGTTTGCCGAACGCGTGCGCAGCGAGCTCGCCCAACGCGGCTGGGGGCTGTGGGCGGTCGAAGTGCGAGAGCACGGCCAGTTCATCGGTTTCGTGGGCCTGTCGGAGCCCTCCTTCGAGGCCCACTTCACGCCCTGCACCGAGATCGGATGGCGCCTGGCGCGCTCGAGCTGGGGCCGCGGTTACGCCACCGAGGCCGCCCGAGCGTGCCTCGATTTCGCCTTCCGGAGCCTCGGGCTCTCCGAGGTCGTCGCATTCACCGTGCCCGCGAACGCGCGCTCGCGGGCCGTGATGGAGCGGCTCGGCATGCGCCACGACGCGGCTGGGGACTTCGACCATCCCAGACTGCCGGCGGGGCACCCGCTCCAGCGGCACGTGCTCTACCGCCTGAGGCGCGAGGACTGGCAGCCCGGCTCGACCGTCCTGGCGCAGCCGTAGCGGGACCGCTGCGCCTCGCGCCCTCAGGGCGGCTCGCGCACCGCGAGCGCGATGTCCACGAGGTGCGTGCGCCGCACCACCTTGAGAGCGAGCGTGGTGCCGGGCGGCACGCGGCTCAAGCGCCGGTGGAGCGCATCGATGCCGTCCACCGGCTCACCGTTGACGGCGACGATCAGATCGCCGGGGCGCAGATCCGACTCCGCGGCCGGCCCCTGCGCCTCGCGTGACAGCACTTCGACCGCGCGCGCGACTGTCAGCCCCAGTGCCCGTACGAGTCGCAGATCGAGCGGCCGGTCGCGAGCGGCGACGCCGAGCCAGGCGCGACGAACGCGCCCCTGGGTGAGGATTTCCGTCAGTACCCATTGCGCGGTGGAAGCGGGAATGGCGAAGCCGATGCCCTGCGCCATCGCGATGATGGCGGTGTTGATGCCGGCCACGCTTCCGGCCGCATCGGTGAGCGGGCCGCCAGAATTTCCGGGGTTGAGAGCGGCACTGTGTTGCACCACCCCCTCGATCAGCCGGCCGTGGCGGCTGCGCAGCGAGCGGCCGAGCGCGCTCACGACCCCGGCGGATACCGTGGACTCGAACCCGAACGGATTGCCGACGGCGACCACCAGCTGTCCGGCGCGCAGCCGCTCGTCGCTGGCGAGGCGCGCGTAGGGGAGCGAGCCGGCCTGAGCGCGCAGCACGGCGAGGTCGGTGGCGGGATCCCGCCCGGTGACCACGGCGGGGACGCTGCGCCCGTCGACGAAGGCGACCCGCGCCTCCTGCACGCGCTGCACGACGTGCTCGTTGGTGAGGAGATACCCGTCGGGCGTCACGACCACACCGGACCCCGCGCCCCCGCGCGCCTGCTCGGCTTCCGCGGCGCTTCCCACGTAGACGCTCACCACCGCGGGCCCCACCCGCTCGACGGCGCCCACGACGGCGGCGGAGTACGCATCGAGGGGATCGGACCGGGGTGAGAGCTCGGAGGTCGCGCTGTCGGCCATCGCGCAGGCATGGGGACCGGCCGGCTGATTCTCAAGGGAAGCCTTCCTCCGGACGCACGAGAGGCACCGCAACCCCGGCGCAGCCGGGGCGCCAGAGTTCAGGCCTGCGGTAGAGATTCCTGCCAGAATCACGCGCGGCCCATGATCTCGCTCGCTCAAACCGCCATCCTCCTCGCCGCCGCGGTCGTCGCGGTGTCTCTGTTCCGATTCGCGAGGCTCAGCTCAATCCTCGGTTACCTCGTCGCGGGGCTCGTGATCGGCCCCTGGGGACTCAACCTGATCGGCGACGTCGGGGGGATCCTGCAGGTGTCCGAGTTCGGCATCGTGTTGCTGCTCTTCATCATCGGACTCGAGCTGCAGCCGACGAGACTGTGGGTCATGCGGCGCATCGTGTTCGGGTACGGGCCCGCTCAGGTGGCGCTGTGCTCGCTGCTGCTCGGCGCGGGCGCCTGGGCGCTCGGGGTGCCGCCGATCGCCTCCGCGGTCATCGGCTTCGGCCTGTCGCTCTCCTCGACGCCTCTGGTGCTGCAGGTGCTGGCCGAGCGCGGGCAGCTCAAGACACAGTACGGGCGCGGGGCGTTCGGGATCCTTCTCTTCCAGGATCTTGCGGTGCTGCCCGCACTGGCGCTTCTGCCGATGCTGGCTCCCTCGTCGGCGACCCATGCGGCCTCCGGCAGCTGGTGGATTACGCTCCTCAAGCTCCTCGCCGTGATCGTCGCGGTCATCGGCGGCGGGCGGCTGCTGCTGCGCCCGGCGCTGCGGGTGGTCGCGCGGGCGCAGGTGTCGGAGGTGTTCACCGCCGCGGCGCTGCTGACCGTCATCGCCACGGCGCTGCTCGCGAACCTCGCCGGATTGTCGATGGCGCTCGGGGCGTTCCTCGCCGGCGTGCTGCTCGCTGACAGCGAGTTTCGTCACGAGCTCGAAGCCGACCTCGAGCCGTTCAAGGGTCTGCTCCTCGGCCTGTTCTTCATCGCCGTCGGCATGTCGGCCAACCTGGGGCTGCTCGAGTCCGAGCCGCTGACGCTGCTCGCCCTCACCGCCGCCTTTCTCGCCGTCAAGATCGTCGCGGTGACCGCGCTCGCGAGGCTCGCTGGGCTACGCGGCGACTCGGCCCGGCGGCTCGGGTTCGCACTCCCGGCGGGAGGAGAGTTCGCATTCGTGCTGTTCACACTCGCCGCGCGCGACGGGGTCTTCGGGCGCGCCACCTCGGACCTCCTCATACTCGCCGTGACGCTCTCGATGATATTGGGTCCCCTGCTGCTGATTGCGCACGAGGCGATCCAGAACCGCTGGCTCGCTCCTCCGCCGCAGCCCTACGACGCCATCGAGGAGCACGACAACCTGGTCATCATCGCCGGCTTCGGGCGCGTCGGGCAGATCGTGGCACGCATCCTGCGCGTGAAGGGGATCCCCTTCACCGCCCTCGACAACAGCCAGACGCACGTCGATTTCGTGCGCCGCTTCGGCAACAAGGTCTACTACGGCGATGCCTCGCGGCTCGAGCTGCTGCGCGCCGCGGGGGCCGATCGCGCCCGGATCCTGGTGCTCGCGATCGACGACGCGGATGCCTCGACGCGCACCGCCGCACTGGCGCGCGAGTACTTTCCGCGCCTCAAGATCTACGCCCGCGCGCGCAACCGCCAGCACGCCTTCGCGCTGATGGACGTGGGGGTGACCGAGATCGTCCGCGATACCTACGCCTCGAGCCTCGAGATCGCGGCGTGGGTGCTGGAAGGGCTCGGCGAGGCCCCGGCCACGGCGCGCGAAGCCGTGCGCAAGTTCCGCCAGCACGATGAGGCCACGCTCGCCGCGCAGTATCAGGTCAAGGAGGACGAGACCAAGTTCCTCGCGACCACGCGCGAATCCGCGGCGCAGCTCGAGAAGCTCTTCGAGTCCGACCGCAGCAGGTCAGGATAGAGCCATGGACGAGGCGCGCAGCGTCCGCGAGTTCTGGTTTGGGCGACTCCCGCTCTGCGCCGAGGACCTCGACGAGCGCATGGCCTTCTGGTTCGGCGAGGACAACCTCGGGCTCACCGCTCAGCGCGACGAGGAGATCCGCGCGCGCTTCGGCGAGCTCTTCGAGCGTGCCGCAGCCGGAGAGCTCGAGAGCTGGGCCGACGGTCCGCGGCGGCGCCTGAGTCTGATCATCGTCCTCGACCAGTTTCCGCGCAACATGTTCCGGGACAGCGCACGCGCCTTCGATTTCGACGAGCAGGCGCTCGCGCTCGCGCTCTCGGGCATGCAGTCGGGGGCAGATGCCGCGCTCGATGCGGTGGAGCGGATCTTCTTCTACATGCCGCTGCAGCACGCCGAGAGTCTCGAGGTGCAGGAGGAATCGGTGGCCGCCTGCCGGCGGCTGCTGAGCGAGGCGCCGCAGGAGCTGCAGGAATCCTTCGCCGAGGTGCTCGACTACGCCGAGCGACACCGCTCGATCATCGAGCGCTTCGGACGCTTTCCGCACCGCAACCGCCTTCTCGGGCGCGCCAGCACGCCGGCCGAGGAGGCGTGGCTCTCCGAGGGCGCGCGCTTCACCCCTCCAGGTCCGCGCGCGGATCGAAATTGAGCTTGCGCCGCATCTCCTCGTACAGCGCCTTCGCTTCCGGCGAAGTCCCGGGCGGCAGCACGACCTTCAACTGCACGAACTGGTCCCCGGCGGGCTTGCCCGGCAGGCCACGGCCGCGCAGGCGCAGTTTCTGACCCGACTGCGATCCGGGCGGGATCTGCACCTCCACCGGCCCGCCCAGCGTCGGCACGGTGACCGAGGCGCCGAGCGCCGCCTCCCAGGGGGCGACGGGCAGCGTGAGCGTCACGTCGCGGCCGTCGAGCTGGAACAACCGATGCGGCCTGATGTGCGTCTCGAGGTAGAGATCCCCCGCGCTGCCGCGCCCGCTCGCCGGCTCGCCCTGACCGGCGAGACGGATCAGCTGCCCCGCGGTGACGCCTGGAGGAATCGTTACGCGGACGGTGTGGTTGCGCAGCTCGAGCGTGCCGTCGGGCTTGAGCTCGGGACGCTTGAGCTCGAGCATCCGGGTCGTGCCCCGGAAGGCTTCCTCGAGATCGATTTCGATGCGCGCGTGATGATCGCGCCCCGGCCGGCGGCCCTCCGCGGCAAACGGCGAGCCGCCGCCGAAGAGCGAAGAGAAGAACTCGCTGAAGCCCTGCTCGCCCAGGCCGCCGTCCTCGCCCGCGCCAAAGCCCCGCGGGCCCGCGCCGCGCCCTCGCGAGCGACCCGGGCGCGCCCTGCCGTCGCCCGAGAACTCGAAGCCGCTGCCCCAGTCCGGAGGTGGACGAAACTGCTCGCCGGCTTTCCACTGGCCGCCGAGCTGGTCGTACGCGGCGCGCTTCTCGGGATCCTTGAGCACTTCGTAGGCCTCCTGCATTTCCTTGAAGCGCGCCTCGGCGTTCGGCTCCTTGCTCACGTCGGGGTGGTACTTGTGAGCGAGCCGGCGATAGGCCTTCCTGATCTGGTCGGCGCTCGCGGTGCGCTCGACTCCGAGGACCTTGTAGTAGTCACGGAATTCCATGGGGAGGGGAATTCTAGCCGCGGTGCTTCGTGCGCTGTGGCGGCTGCGGGCCCCGGCCCCTCGCGCGGCTACGCACGGGAGGCCACCTGGCCACGCGCGGCCAAAAAAAGCGCCGCGAGGCGGGGGAAGTCGCATCGCGGCGCGCAGCGCGAACACGGGGAATTTGTTCGCAGCTTGAGCGTGACGGAGCAAGGCCCGTGCCAGCCCAGCAATCCAAGCGAAAACAATGAGTTAATGAGCCCTGCGGGCAGGGCACAACGCCGGGGCGGTGACGCGAAGTGTCACTTTGGACCGAAGCCGAGCCAAGTCGGTCAGTGCGGCAGCACGGGCACGCAAGGCTGCGCCTGCTCCTTCAGCGAATCACAGAGGGCACGCGCCTGAGCCTCGCCGGCAGCGGGAGCCTGCAACCGGTAGAGCTGTCCCGCGGCGCTGTCGGCCGGGACGATGCGCGGAGAGAGTCCACCCAGCTGCGCGCCGAAGCGCCCCTTAAGTCGCCGCCACTCGCGGTCGGCGCTCGCCTGGCTGCCGAACGCGCCGAGCTGCACCCCGTACGCGCTCTCGCTCGCCGCCACCGTGGCGTTGCGCTCGCGCGCGGGGCGCTGCGCTGCCGCGAGCCCGCGCGAGAGCTGCGGCGTGAGCTTTACGGGCGCCGTGCGGATGAGCTGGGGAGCGGCAGTTTGAGCGCCGCTTCGGCCCACCGGGGGCGGCGTCGCCTGGGTCGCGAGCTGCAGCGCGCGCACGCCCGAGGATCCCGGGAGCGCAACCGGCCCCGTCGAGGCGGCCGTAGCCGGCCCGATGCGCGGGGCCGATCCGAGCGAAAAGGCCTCGATGCGGATGCGCGCTTCCTCGGACCATTTGCCGCCCGGGTGCCGGGCGAGGAACTGCCGGTACGCATCGACGGAGGCCACGCGCCCCGCGTCCGCCCAGTCGCGCTCCTCCTCGAGCTGCGCGAGGCGCTCGCGGGCCCGCGCGGCGAGCTCGCTGTCGGGATGCTGCTCGACGAATCGCCCGTAGGCCTCGCTCGTGTCGGCGGCTTCGGCCGAGCGCCAGTCCTGCTGCTCCCGGCTGCAGCTTGCCATTAAGGCCGCGAGCACGACGATCAGGGCGACTCTTCCGGTGCGGAATGTGATCATGATCGGCATCCTTGGGCGTCGGACGGGCCGTATTATGACCCTGCCGCACCAAGGGAGCACCGGATGATCCAGACTTTGAAGCGCAGACTCATCGATCAGATCGGCGACTCGCCGACCTTCGTCTCGGAGGGCTCGCGTCTGACCGGGGACCTGGAGACGTCCGGTCCGCTGGTGATGTGCGGGGCCGTTCGGGGCGACGGGCGCGTCGCCGGCGCGCTCCGCATGTCCGCGACGGCGGAGTGGCAGGGGGAGATTCACGCGCAGGCTGCCGTGGTCGCGGGAAAGATCTCGGGAAAGCTCGTCGTCGAGGACAAGCTCGAGGTCGGCGCCACCGCCGTGCTCCACGCCGACATCGTCGCGCGCAGGATCGCCGTCGCCAAGGGCGCGATCATCGACGGCGCGGTGACCGTGACCAGCGGGGAGCCGGTGGTCGAGTTCGAGGAGAAGCGCGCCGTGCGCTGAGGCGCTCGCCGCCGAGCTCGGCGAGGATGCGCCGCTCGAGCCAGTTGGGGGCCGTGAGTCGCTCGAAGAATCCGCAGTGACCCCCGTAGCGGGTCAGGGTGATCGACAGCGCCGGGGATCGCGCCAGGCGCCCGAGCCCGTCGGCGGGAATGATCGGATCGTCGAGGGATGTCAGGAGGCTCGAGGGCACTTCGAGCCTCGCGAGCCGCCCGCCGGTGATCGCGTAGCCGTTGAGATAGTCCTCGAGGGTGGGAAACTCGCTGTAGCAGCGCACCATCTCCGCCGTCATGCGGCGCAGGCCGCGCAGCCGCTCCAGGGCGCGGAAATCGTAGCTCCCGGGCCAGGCCGCCTGCTTCCTGCGCAGGCTCCGCCGCCACTTGCGCACGAAGTACAGCTCATAGAGCGGCGGACCCCGCTCGAGCGCCGTCAGCGTCTGAGCGGGATCGAGCACCGGTGAGACGGCGATCACCCGCTCGAGATCGAGCGCCGCCTCGCGCGCCTGCGCCGCGACGCGCAGCATGAAGTTTCCGCCGAGGGAGAAGCCCACCAGCTGCAGCGGGCGGCCCGCAAAGTGCTGCTGCAGGGCGCGCACCGCGCCGACGACCTCCGGCAGGCGGCAGGAGTGAAAGAGCTCGCGATTCAGGTGATGCGTGTCGCCGTGGTCGCGCAGGTTCAGTCGCACCACCTCGAAGCGCTGCTCGAACAGCAGCTGCGCGAGGGAGAGCAGGTAGAGCGAGTCGGCGCTGCCTTCCCAGCCGTGCAGCAGCACGACCGGCCGGCCGGGGCCCTCCGCCGGACCCGACACGAAGCATTGCAGCCGCACGCCGGCCCCGCAGTCGAGGAGCACTTCGCGCTGCGCTGCGAGCAGCGGCGCGGCGCGCTCGAGGACCCGTCCGCGCCGCCAGGCGGTGCTCGCGAGCATCGACTGCACGTGGCGGTTGCGTAACCAGCGCGGCGGCCGGAAGGCGTCCTCGGCGCAGTGCACTGGGGGTGGATCGCGGGTGCGCTCAGCGCACGCGGATTTCGATGCGGTTGTTGACGCTCCCGGTGCGATTCCATTCGCCCGCGGTGAGCTCGCTCGTCACTTGCGGATAGGGCGCGAGGACGCTCGCCGGTTCACCGGGAGCCACCTGCACCTGCAGCGCGCCGCGGGTGGAGATGCGGATGTCGTCGATCAGGTTGGCGAGCGCGAGCGGCGTGCGCTGTGCGCTCGTGAGCGCCTCGTCCGGGGGATTGCCGACGAGGTCGCACTTCGAGAAGGGCGTCTCCTCCGGCGCCAGCGAGTATCCGTCGACGGCGCTGCCGAGGAGACAGAAGCGTCCCGCAAAGCTCCTGATGTCCACGAGCCCCGCCACCTTCTGCCGCGCGAGCCGGTAGAGGAGCTTGCCGATCGCCTCGAGTCGCGCGCCACCGAGCGGGTCGGCGCCGAAGGGCACCGACACCAGCATCGGCCGGCCATCGCTCGGCACACCTGCCCCCGGCGCGGGGCCGGAGGACGAAACCGCACCTCCGGCCGTCGCCGCCGCGGGTGCGCCCGCACCCGCTCCGGCCGGCGCAAACGCCGGCGCGAGCGACGCACTCTGACTCCGCAGCTGTGTCAGCTCGATGGTCAGGCCTTCGAGGAGTCTTCCTGTGCGCCACGCGAGTGCGCTGCTCACGAGCGCAATGGTGAGCGCCACGCACGCGAAGAGCCACGCCCACGCCGAGGACGCGGGCCGTGGCGGCGGCGGAACCGCTTCGGGCGGCGGCAGGGACTTGAGCAGGGCGCGCATCTCGGCGAGCAGAGCGCGCATGTCGGCGCTGATCCGATCCGTCTGGGTGTCGACCGCCGCCACCAGCGCCCGGCGCAGCTCCGCGAAATGCTCGCGCAGCGCGCTGTCGGTGAGCGGCCGGGACGGCACCGGCGCGGGGCTCTCTTCCGCCGCTGCCTCGGCCGGCGCGTCGACCGGCGTGAAGCTCGGCTGCTCAACGATGCGCCGCTCGGAGACCAGGTGCAGCTGGTTCAGCACCTTGGAGACGTCGGTCGGCCGAATCTGTTTCGGCAGCACGCCTACCGCGCCGAGCGCGCGCGCCTGACCGAGGAACAGCTCTCCTTCCTGTGAGGTGTACATCATGACCGGAATGGTGGCGGTGCGCGGGTCGTTCTTGATGGCCCGCACCGCCTGCAATCCGTCCATGCCCGGCATCAGGTGATCCATGAAGATAACGTCCGGGTGGTTGTGGCTCAGGTACTCGATCGCCGCCTCGGCGCTCTCCGCGTTGTCGACGTCGATGTCGTACTTCTCGAGGGCGCGGGCAAGAAACAGGCGCGCGGACTTCGAATCGTCCACGATCAGCGCCCGTTTTGCGCCCATGTCCTCTCCCCGCGCTGCTGCCGCCGGGGGAAGTGTAGCTCAGAACCCCGGCCCTTCAATCGCTCGCACGGGCCACGCGCAGCACGCGCGGCGCGCCGCGCAGCTGCGCGTAGAGGTCGGCAAGGCGTCGTGCCATCGCCGCCGACGACCATTGGCCCGCGTAGGCGAGTCCGCGCTTCCCGAGCTCCTGTCGCAAGTTCAGGTCGCCGAGCAGGCGCACCACGGCGGCGGCGAATGCGTCCTCCTCCTCCTCGGGCACGACCAGCGCGCCCGATCCGGGCACGAGGATCGAGCGCGTGCCGAGGTGCGCGGTCGAGACCACCGGGGTGCCCTGCGCCATCGCCTCGAGCAGCACCAGTCCCTGCGTCTCGGTGCGCGACGCGAAGGCGAACACGTCCGCCGCGGCGTAGCAGTCGAGGAGCGCCGAGTCGCGCTCCAGGTAACCGGCGAAGTGCACGTGCTCGGCGAGTCCGAGATGGCCCGCCTGCTGCCGCAGGGCCTCGCGCGCCGGACCTTCGCCCGCGATCACGAGCAGCGCTCCCGGCACCGAGCGGATCACCTCGCGGAACATCCGCAGCAGGAAGCCGATGTTCTTCTCGTGCGCGACCCGACCGATGTAGGTGACGAGCGCTCGCCCGGCGTCGATGCCGGCGCGGGCGCGGAAGGCGCGGCCGTCGCCCGGGCGGAAGCGATCCGCCGCGAGTCCCGTCGGCACCACGTGGATCGGAGCCGTGACCCCATAGCCGGTCAGCACCGCGCGCATCGGCTCGGAAGGGGCGATCAGCGCGTGCACCGCCGCGCACTGCGAGCGGGTGAAGCTGCGCGCCAGGAATCTCGCGAGCGGTGCCGGCACCAGCGGCAGGTAGTGATGCAGATACTCCTCGAAGAAGGTGTGATAGGTCGCGATGGCGGGGATGTCGGCGCGCCGCGCCAGGCGCACGCCGGCGTAGTGGGCGATGAAGGGCGTGTGGATGTGCACCAGATCGAACCGGCCGCCGGGCAGCGTATCGAGGGCGCGCGTGAGCGCGCGCCAGCCCATCCGGCGGTCTTCCGGATCGCGCGGTACCTTCGTGGCGGGCACGCGCAGCACGCCCGGCTCCTCGCTCGGGGCGTCGGGCGCAGCGTAGCTCGGCGCCACGAGACAGGTGTCGACGCCGAGGCTCGCCAGGTCCTGCCGGAAGGTGCGGATGGAAGTCGAGACGCCGTTGACGCGCGGGAAATAGACGTCGGAGACGAACAGAACGCGCACGCGCTAAGGCCACCCGCACGGTTTCGAAGTTTACCCGAGCGCCGATCCGAGCTCTGCGAGCGCGGCGCCGATCGCCGCCCCGGCGACGACGTCGGTCGGGTAGTGCAGGCCGAGAACCACACGCGAGCCGGCGATCAGCGCCGCGAGCGGCAGCAGCACCCAGGCGAGCTCGGGAAAGTGCGCGCTCGCCTGCCACGCGAACGAGACGGCGTGCAGCGTATGACCGGACGGGAAGCTGTAGCGATCGAGCGGGGCCGCCGCCGGATCGATCGCGGTGTGCGTGATGAACGGGCGCTCGCGCACGAAAAGGTGTTTCAGGAGCGAGTAGAGGGCGACACCGAGCGCTCCGGTGAGCGCCATGACGATGGCCGGTCGCACGCCCGCGGCGCCGTAGAGCACCGGCAGCGCGAAGATCAGGACGTACCAGACGATGCCGTCGCCGAGTCGGCTCGCGATGCGAAAGATACGCCGCGGAATCGCGAAGGACGCGCCGCGGTTCAGCCTGCGGCACAGGCCGTATTCGGCCGCGTCGATCCGCGCCATGAACGTGTTGAATCCTGTCGCCTTCATCCGGCTGCCTCACTGCCTCCGGTCCTGACCCATTTCCGGCCCTCATAGCCTCGGGCCGGCTCACGTCAGCTCCATGACGAAATTGTGAAAATTTTGTTTCCACAATGGGTTAGACACTACTTTGTGCGTTTCACCTCACGTTATGGATGGGCGGCACCTCCTTAGATTATGTCCTATCGGCCAGTGCTCTTCCCACCGGGGGCCGCCGCCTTGGCCGGTGCGCACCATGCGAGCGTCGCCGCCGCCAGCTGCACCGCAGCTCGCGGCTCATGCGCGAAGAAGAGCGAGGGCTCGGCGAGCTCGAGCTCGAGCAGACACGGCTTCCCTGCGGCGTCGCGGATCAGGTCGACGCGCGCGTAAAGGAGCTTGCCGTAGGGCAGCGCCGCGAGGGTGCGGTCCGCCACGGCACGCTCGTCGGCCCCGGGCTCGCGCCGGGTGATCGTCTCGGGCGCGAACAGCCCGTCGGTCGCCGGCGCCCCGAGGGGCAGCAGCGGGCCCTTGCGGATGGCGTGACTGAAGCGGCCGTCGATGTAGATGAGCGCAGTCTCCCCGTGCTGATCGACGCCCTCGAAGTACGGCTGCAGGAGGACCGCGCGATCTGCGTCGAGGAGCTCACGCACGTGGGCGAGCGTCTCCGCGCTGTCGGCCCGCGCGTGACGGCGCGTGTCGCGCGAGCCGGCGCCGACCGCCGGCTTCACCACCAGCTCGGCGCAGACCTCGCGCTCGAGGAACTCGCCGAGCGTCTCCCGGGCATCGGCACCGGGCTCGACAAAGGTGGTCGCGACCACCGGCACGCCGAGGCGCTCGAGGTCGCGCAGGTAGTGCTTGTCGGCGCTCCAGCGCAGCACCGGCGCGGGATTGAGGAGCGTGGTGATCGCGTCGACGCGCTCGATCCAGTCGAGGAACTCCGGCAGCCGCTCGGTATAGTCCCAGGCGGAGCGCAGCAGCGCCGCATCGAAGCGCGCCCAATCGGCCTCGGGGTCGTCCCAGTCGGCGATCTCGGCGTGCGCGCCGGCGGCCGCGAGCGCTGCGAGCAGCGGCGGCATATCCTCGTCGAGGCCGCGCGCGGCGCGCGCGCTCACCAGGGCGACGGCGGTCTTCACTCCCTGATTCCCGCACCGCGGTTCATGAGCGCAACCGCGATCGCGAACAGCGCGGCCGCCGCGGCCAGCATCAGCGCGAAGGCGAGGCCGACACTGACGTCGGAGACGCCGAGGAAGCCGAACCGGAATGCGTTCACCATGTGCAGGATGGGATTGACGTACGACACCTGCTGCGCCCACTGCGGCAGCAGCGTCACCGAGTAGAACACGCCGCCGAAATAGGTGAGCGGCGTCAGCACGAAGGTCGGGATCCAGTTGACCTGGTCGAAGTTCTTGGCGAAGAGCGCATTGAGGAACCCGCCGAGCGCGAAGATGAGCGAGGTCAGGAGTCCCGCCGCGACGATCACCGGCAGGTGCTGCACCGAGAGGTGAGTGAAGAGGAGCGACACCACGGTCACGGCGGCGCCGACCAGCAGTCCCCGCACCACCCCGCCGGCGGCATAACCGGCGACGATCACCCAGTTGGGGAGCGGGGAGACCAGCATCTCCTCCACGTGCTTGCCGAACTTGGCCCCGAAGAACGATGCGACCACGTTGCCGTAGGAGTTGGTGATCACCGACATCATGATCAGTCCGGGGGCGATGTACTGCTTGTAGTCGAAGCCGCCCATGGCGCCGACGCGCCGCCCGATGAGGCTGCCGAAGATCACGAAATAGAGCGTCGCGGTCACCACCGAGGGCACGATGGTCTGGCCCCAGATGCGGATGATGCGCCCGTACTCGCGGATGACGATGGTCTGGAAGCCGATCCAGCGCACCACGTTGAGATTGACGGGTGGCGCAGCCGCCCCGGCCGCGGCGCTCATCGGCGCGCACCGGCCGGCAGGCGCGGTAGCCGGCTGCGCCGGTGCCGCTTCGCCGTGCGCGCCCTCGCCCGCCGTCCCGCGCCCCTCGACCAGTTGCATGAAGATCTCCTCCAGGCGGTTCACCTTGTTGCGCATGCTGAGCACTTCGATGCCGAGCGCCGTGAGGCGCGCGAAGATGTCGTTGAGGCTCTCCTCGGCGGAAACCTCGACCTCGAGGGTGTGATCGTCGACCAGGGTCGTGACGTAACCGTCGAGCCGCGGGGCGACGCTGAGCGAGTCGCGCAGGTTCAGCACGAAGGTCGCGACGTGCAGCCGGCGCAGCAGACTGCTCATACGGTCACGCTCGACGATGCGGCCGCCGCTGATGATGGCGATGTTGCGGCACAGGGTCTCGGCTTCCTCGAGGTAGTGGGTGGTGAGAATGATGGTGGTGCCGCGGGCGTTGATCTCCCTGAGGAACTCCCACATCGAACGGCGGATCTCGATATCCACTCCCGCGGTGGGCTCGTCGAGGATCAGGAGGCGCGGCTCGTGCATGAGCGCGCGCGCGATCATCAGGCGGCGCTTCATGCCTCCGGAGAGTGCACGCGAGATGCCGCGGCGCTTGTCCCACAGCTGCAGCTGCTTCAGGTACTTCTCCGCGCGCTCCCGCGCGACCGCGCGCGGGATGCCGTAGAAGCCCGCCTGGTTGACCACGATGGTGTACGGGCTCTCGAACATGTTGAAGTTGAGTTCCTGCGGCACGATGCCGATGCAGGCCTTGGCGGCCTCGGGCTCGCGGTCGATGTCGTAGCCGAAGACGCGCGCTTCCCCGCCGGTCTTGTTGACCAGCGAGGTGATGATGCCGATGAGGGTCGTCTTCCCGGCCCCGTTGGGACCGAGCAGCGCGAAGAAGTCGCCGCGCTCGACCTCGAGGTCGACGCCGCTCAGCGCCTGCACGCCGTTGCGGTAGGTCTTGGTCAGTCCCCGTACCGAAAGTGCATTCATCCGGCAAGGATCGGGGCTCGCGTGCGGGAGCGCAAGGGACCCGCTCGCACCGCCGCTCCTGCCCTCGTTCAGCCGGTGCTCTGGAGCAGGCCGCCCGCGCGTCGGGCCGGCCGGCGGCCTGCGCCTCGAGCGCGGCGCGATTGAGCAGCCCCGTGAGTGCGTCGTGCGTGGCGACCTCGGCGAGCCGGAGACGTTCGACGAACGCCGCGGTTGGCGTACTCCAGCGCGCAGCAGCCGGCGCCGCCGATCAAGTTGGCGCAGACCAGCACGAACAGCGAATAGATCGCGACCGGTGCGGCGATCGCGCCCGCGAGCGCCGCGGTCGCGTAGGCGGCGATCAGCAGCAGATTGGTACGCACCGCCGCCGAGAACGTGAGTCCCGGCATGAATAGAAGTAGAACGCCGCGAGCAGCAGCCGCGCGGCAACTGCAGGCCGAACCGTCAGATGTCGGGCCGAGCGAGGCGCGGGCCGACCAGCAGCCAGTGGTCGATCACGGTGAAGCCGAGCACCGTGGACAGCGCGACCACCAGGGCCTCGGGCGGCCAACGTCGTCCAAGTCCCTCCCCCCGGAAGATCTCCCGCCGCTAGGCCGGCGGGTCGTGCTCGCGCTCCGCTTCTCCCTCGACGGATTCCTCCACGCGGTCCCGCCACACCTCGTACGGATCCCAGCCCAGCCGTGTGCGTGCGAGTCCACTCCGATCGCTCGCAGCGCCGGGGAAATCCTCGTTGGCCGCGCGCGCTACCCGGTGGATGACCGGAAATCCCTCGACTCCTTTTCTCTTCATCCTTAGGCTCCTGCCTTGCTCCGCCGTCCACTCCCTCATCGCCCTGCCCGGCGCGACGCCGGGAGTGCGAAGTTTAAGTCGCCCCCAACGCGAATGACAAAGTGTCTGAATTCGCGCGACAGCCCGAAGCCATTATGTCAGGTCGAGCGGAAAAGTTCGGCGCTCGAGCGCGCGTCGCCCGTCAGTCGGCGAAGTAACGCGCCAGGTACTCCTCGAAGGTTCCCCGGTCGCTCGCCTCGATGGCCTGCTGCGCAGCGAGGGACTCCTCGGCTTCCTGGGCGAACTCGCGCAGCCGCTCGTCGTTGGGCGGATACAGGTCGAGGAAGTACGACTTGTGGGTCGCCGACATACGCAGCGCGAGATCGAAGAACGACTCGCCCGCGGTGAGATCCGCCATGAGCCGCGCGGAAGGGGTGAGCGTCACGTCCTCGACCTTCGCCACCTGGTCGGCGAGTGCCTGGGAATAGGGTCGCGCGGCCTCGCCGCGATCGAGGATCTCGCAGATGCCGACCATCGAGTCGAGGAGCTCCCGCGCCCACCGGCGCATCGGAATCGTCTGTCCGTCGCGCCACAGGGCAAGCCCGGGCTCCCGGCCGCGCCGCGCCACGGTGAGGTGATTCTCGTCGAGCGTGCGCTGCTCGGAGTCGCCGATCGGCGCACTCTCCTTCATGAGGCAGAGCGCGAGGAACGCCTCGAGGAAGCGCAGCTTGTTCTGGTTGACGCCCACCGGGTCGAAGGCGCTGACGTCGAGCGCGCGCACTTCCACGTACTCCACCCCGGCGCGGCGCAGCGCCTTGGTGGGGCGCTCGCCGGAGCGAGCCACACGCTTCGGCCGGATGAAGCTGTAGTACTCGTTCTCGATCTGCAGGATGTGGGCGTTGAGCTGCCGGTATTCGCCGTTCACCTTCACGCCGAGCGCCTCGTAGGGCGGATGCGGCGTGCTGATCGCCCGCTGCAGGTCGCGCACGTACTCCTCGAGGCTGTTCACCGAGACCAAGAGCCCCGCCTGGTTGCGGTTGCGATAACCGACATCGCTCATGCGCAGGCTCGTGGCGTAGGGCTCGTAGGCGGTGCCGGGGCCGAAGTCCTGGAGCTGCACCTCCCGCCCGCGGAGGAACGACTTGCAGACCACCGGCGACACGCCGAACAGGTACAGCACCAGCCAGCCGTGGCGGCGGTAGTTGCGCAGCAGGTCGAAGTAGCAGGAGGAGATGAACTGCGCATCGTGCGCGCGCGAGCCGCGCACCGCGGCCCACGCCTCCCACAGCGGCCGCGGGAAGGAGTAGTTGAAGTGCACGCCCGAGATCGCCTGCATCATGCGCCCGTAGCGAAGCCCCAACCCGTTCCGATAGATGGTCTTCATGCGCCCGATGTGCGAGCGGCCGTACTCGGCGAGTGGAATGTCCTCGTCGCGATCGATCGCGCACGGCATGCTGGTGGCCCACAGCAGCTCATCGCCCAGGTGGCGGTAGACGAACTGGTGCAGATCGAGCAGGTACTGCAGCAGCTCCCAGCTGTGAGTGAAAGCCGGCGTGACGAGCTCGATCAGCGCTTCGGAATAGTCCGTGGTGATGTGCTCGTCGGTGAGCGCGGATCCGAGCGCGCGCGGGTGCGGCGTGCCCGCCAGGCGCCCCTGCGGCGTCACGCGCAGCGATTCCTTCTCGACGCCCTTGCGCCCGCCCTGCAGCAGCTGCGGCTGGCCGGCGTTGATAAAGGCCGAGAGGCGTCGCTCGAAGACGCGGTCGATGGCGGCAGGGCTCATGGGTGTGAGTGTCGGGCTCGGCGCTACCAGGGCATGCGGCCGGTGAGCACCTCGACGAGGAGCGACAGGTCCCCGCGCAGGCTGTAGAGGGGATGACTGAAGGTGGCCGGCACGTTGCGCTCGAAGAAGTAATGCCCCACCCAGGCCGGAAGATAGCCCGCGAGCGGCGCGCCGAGGAGCCACGCCCAGCGTCCGGTGACCAGCGCGGCGAGGGCGACCGCGAGCGCGAGCAGCGTGCCGCAGACGTGCAGGCGGCGCGAGATCGGGTGGCTGTGCTGGCCGAGGTAATAGGGATAGAACTCGCGAAAGCTCGCGAAGGTCGGCGGCCGCCGGCGCACCGGTGCCGACGTCACCGCTGCGACCCCGGATCGAGGGCCGCAACCGCCGCGAAGTCGGGCGGAACGAGCGCGGGGAACGGCGTGCTGCTCATCGTGGATTTCGAGTTGTTGTGGGGCGGCGCTTTGAGGCATCTTGCCGCTTTGCGGGTCGTCCGCGCAAATGCGCGCCCGAGGGCGGCGAACCATGATCGGCATCATCGGCGGCACGGGCCTGTACGCCATGCAGGAGTTGGCGGCGACGCGCACGCACATGCTCGCCACCCCATACGGCGCGCCCTCGGCGCCGTTCACGATCGGGACGCTCCGCGGCCGGGAAGTCGCGTTCCTCGCGCGCCACGGCCTCGAGCACCAGTTGCTGCCCGGAGAGATCAACTTCCGCGCCAACATCTGGGCGCTGAAGAGCCTCGGGGTGCGTACCGTGATCGGCGTGTCGGCGGTCGGGAGCCTGAGGCAGGAGATCCACCCGGGCGATCTGGCGCTGCCGTCGCAGTACCTCGACTTTACCCGGGGAACGCGCGCCGCCAGCTTCTTCGGCGGCGGGCTGGTGGCGCATGTCTCGAGCGCCCAGCCGACCTGCCGGGCGACCGCCGCGCTGATCGCCCGCGTGGCGCGCTCGCAGGGCGTGACGTTGCACGAGGACAGGACTTACGCCTGCGTCGAGGGGCCGCGTCTCGGCACCCGTGCCGAGAGCCTGTTCCTGCGCACCGCGGGGGCGGACCTGGTCGGCATGACCAACGTGCCCGAGGCGTTCCTTGCGCTCGAGGCGCAGCTCGGTTACTGCACGATCGCGGTGGTCACCGACTACGACTGCTGGCTCGAGGATCCGACACAACACGCCGCGGCGGACCAGATCCTCGCGCTGTTCCGCGGCAGCCTCGGGCGCGTGCAGCAGCTGATCGCGGCGACCGTCGGCGAATACCGCGAGGACGAGGCCCGCCCCTGCCGCAACGCGCTCCGCGGCGCGCTGGTCACCCCGCGCGAGCGAATGACGCCGGAGGAGCGGGCGCTGGTGGATTTTCTCCAGAGCTGAGGCGTGCGCTTGCTCAGTGCTTGCCCTCGCCGAGCCGCGGGCGGCGGCAGAAAAGCACCAGCACCGCGTCCAAGCGCTACTGCGCGCCCGGCGCACCCGAGGACGGCAGCGGCAGCAATGCTCCGCGCCACGCCCGGCCGGCGCGATACTCGCCGAGCCGCTGCTTCATGAGACGGGTATCCCACGCGAGCGCCTCGGCCTTGCGCAGAGCCATCCGCTGCTTCGCTATGGCACTGCCGAAGTCTCCGCTGGCCGCGTAAGCGGCCGCGAGGGTCTCGAACATCTGCGGGTCGGTTTGAATCTCCCCCGCCGCAAGCTCGAGCGCCACGCGGAGCGCCGTCGCGGGATCGCGCACCGCGTCCAGCGGCGAGGCCGCGAGCAGCGCCGCCACGTGCTTCCTGACATAGAAGCTGTCGGCGCCCGAGGCCTGCTCGAGCAGCGACCGTGCGCTGGCGAGCTGGGCCGCCGAGGGCGCGCCGGCCAGCAGATCGACCGCCAGGATCAGCTGCGCCGCCGCGCTCCCGCCGTCGGCCGCATGGCGCAGCCACACCGCGCCGTTCGCCTGCGGGTGGCAGGCGGCCGTGGCGCGCAGCTCACGTCCCACCCAGTACTGGGCTTCGGCGTCGCCGTCGCGCGCCGCCGAGAGCAGCAGCTGTCCGGCGCGCGCGGAGGAGATCCCGAGCGATGCATCGAGCGTCGCCGCAAGCCCGGTCGTGTAGGCGGCGTCCGCATCGCCTGCGTCGGCCCGCTTCCGGGCGCGCGCCACGGCCTCGATGCCCGCGAGTCCCTGGCTTCCCTCGACGCCGAACACGAGCTTCGCCGGCAGCCGCGACTCGACCGGCGCGCCGGCGCGGGTCGCCGGCGCGAACCGCGAATTCAGCCACGCCTCGACGGCCGAGGCCGCGAAGCCCTCCCCCGGCAGGGCCAGCAGGATCTCGGGGTCGCGCGCCAGGCCGTCGGCTCCGATCGTGAGCACGGTGATCACGAGCGCGGGCCGCCGCACGCCGCCGGCGCTGTGCGGATATTCAGGCGCCGGTGAATCGAGCAGAGTCGCCGGAGAGTCGGTGCGGCAGCTGAAGTCGGGCTCTACGATGCCCTGCGCGCGGAGCGCCTCGTGACCATAACGGGCCACGATCTCTTCGGCGGCACGCCGCTCCGTGGCGTCGAGCCGCGCCTCGAGGGCGAGTAGCTTTTCGCCGAGGAGCGGCTGGCAGCCGTTGGCGGCAGCGGCCCGCAGCCATCCGACCCCGCTGCCGGAATCTTTCGGCCCGCCCTGCCCCTTGAGCGCCATGGCTCCGAGGTTGAACTGCGAGGAGCAGTCGCCGAGCTCCGCGAGCCTCTGGAACTGCTCGTGCGCCGCCAGGTAGCGGCCGGCGTTGTAATCGGCGAGCGCGGCGCGGAAATCGGCGTGCGCCGCGACGGCGATCGACAGTGCGCCCGCGCATGATGCCAGGCGGATGCTCGTGACAGTCATGGTTGCGGCGGCGCGCTCAGCGCTCGACGATGGCGGTGACTCCCATGCCTCCGGCGGTGCAGACCGAGATCAGTCCGCGCTTCGCGCGTGCGTCGCCGGCGAGGATCTTGGCGAGCGTCGCGAGGATCCGCGTGCCGGTGGCGGCGAAGGGATGCCCGATGCCGACGCTGCCGCCCTTCACGTTGAGCTTGGCGCGATCGATGCTGCCGAGCGGGGCGGGCAATCCCAGCACGTCGCGGCAGTATTCCCGCGACTCCCAGGCCTTGAGCGTGCACAGCAGCTGCGCCGCGAACGCCTCGTGAATCTCGTAATAGTCGAAGTCCTGCAGCGTGAGCCCCGCGTCGCGCAGCATCGCGGGCACCGCATGGGTGGGCGCCATCAGGAGTCCCTCCTTGCCGGTCGCGAAATCGACCGCCCACACCTTGCCGTGCCGCAGAAAGCCGAGCACCGGGAGCTTGCGCCGCGCGGCCCACTCCGGAGTCGCCAGCAGCACGGCGCTCGCGCCGTCGGTGAGCGGCGTGCTGTTGCCGGCGGTGAGCGTGCCGTCGGGCGCGAAGCTCGGCTTGAGCTTCCCGAGCCTGTCGAGGCTCGTGTCGCCGCGGATGTTGTTATCGATCTTCAGACCCTGGTACTCCACCACCAGATCGTCGTAGAAGCCCGCGCGCCAGGCGGTTGCTGCATTCATGTGGCTGTCGTAGGCGAGCTGATCCTGATCGGCGCGCGGGATCTGCCACT
>Ga0209350_1000246_pt1 | contig 34758 bp, 35 predicted proteins | sample GraSoi013_2_20cm_2_FD_185822 | JGI IMG/M metagenome (GOLD analysis project Ga0209350, IMG submission 185822) | Grasslands soil microbial communities from the Angelo Coastal Reserve, California, USA - Sample 09_27_2013_2_20cm (SPAdes) (version 2) | ecosystem: Environmental > Terrestrial > Soil >...
TTGTCGGTGCGGCCGAACCAGGGCGCATCCGTGACGACCAAATACGCGAGCATGTCGTCGTGGATGTTGCAGCCGAGGGTGACCACTCCGGCCTGATCGAACGGCACCGGCGGGTAAGGCTTGCCGCGATAGAGCGGCAGCTTGAAGCGCTTGGGCTGAGAGAACGAGTAGATCTGGTGGCTCACCGAGTCGCTGTTGGGAAACTCCACCGTCGAGCCGACCGGGACCACGAGCAGATCCGGGGCGAAGGCGCGGTCCACCTGATCCATGACGGCGTGCACCGGCGCCGGCCGCTTCCCCGGGGCATCCAGCGGACGCGCCGTGACCACGGCGCCGGCGAGCGCGTGACCGTCGGGGGACTGGACGGTGATGACGAGGGTGGCGGCTGGGACGCAGGCCGCACGGGTGAGCGCCGCCACCACCAGGGCGGCGGGCAGCAATCGGGCGCCGGGGACGCCGCGGTGCACTCGTGCCGGAGGTCTCATTCCCGCACTCGAATCCTCGCGGTCAGCACCGCGCAGCTCTTAGGATGCAGGACATATTCGAGCGCTTTTCAATGGGCAGTTTCCGCAAACGGCTTCTCGTGCTGATCATCGGCTTAGGTGTGGTCACCCAAACTGTGACGCTGGCCGCAGTGCTGGTCAGCACCCGCCACACGGTCGAGGCGCGCGCCGCCGAGCAGCTGCGCTCCGGCGGCGCGTTCGCCGAGCACCTGATCGGCTTTCGCGCCGGCCAGCTGGCCAACGGCGTCGCCGTGCTGGCGGCCGACTTCGGCTTCCGCGAGGCGGTCGCGAGCGGCGATGCGCCCACCATTCTCTCGGCCGCCCGAAACAATGCCCAGCGCATCGGCGCGGACGTGGTGCTGCTCCTCGATACGCACGGCCGGGTGCTCGCCTCCACGGCGCCCTCGGCCGCCGGCGGCGCCGGAGCGCTCGCGAGTCTGCTCGAGGATGTTCCCAGCGAGCGCGACCGACCCCTGTTCCGCGTGTTGGGTACGAGTTCGTACCAGTTCTTCCTCGCGCCGGTGCGCACCCCCGAGATCATCGCCTGGGTCGCGATGGGCTTCGTGGCCGACGACTCGCTCGCGCAGCGAGTGCGCGATCTCGTCGGCGCGCAGGTGGCGATCCTCACGCGTGGGGACGGCGGCGCGCTGCTCGTCGCCTCGACGCTGCCTCCCACCGAGCGCCGCGCGGCTTTCAACGCGGCGCTCTCGCTGCCGGCGGCGCGCGCCGATCCGGCGCAGCCGGGGGGCTGGTCTCGCATCGCGCGCGTCGGCGAGACCGAGTACCTGAGCTACGCCCGGCCGCTCGACAGCCGCGGCGCTGCGGTCGATGTCATCCTGCTGAAGCCGCTGCAGGAGGTGCTGGCCCCCTATCGCGACCTGCGCGATTCGATGCTGCTGATCGACGGCATCGCGCTCATCCTGGCCGCGCTGATCGGCGCGGTGCTCGGGCGTAGCGCCACCCGTCCGATCGGCGAGCTGGTGCAGGCGGCGCGCCGCATCGAGAAGGGGCAGTACGAGACCGTGGTGAGCGTTTCGGGCGGTGAGGAATTCGAGAGCCTCGCGGCGACCTTCAACGCCATGCAGAGCAACATCGCGGCGCGCGAGGCCGACATCACCTACCATGCGCACCACGACCCGCTGACGCAGCTACCCAACCGCTTGCTCCTCAAGCGCTCCCTCGAGAGGCTCCTCGGCGGCAGCGCGCGGGAACCGGGAGCGGCGCTGCTGCTGATCGAGCTGCGCAACCTCCGCGCCATCAACGCCTCCCTCGGACACCAGGTCGGCGATGAGGTGCTGCGCGAGGCCGCCCGTCGGCTCAAGCACAACACCGCCGCCCACGACACCGTGGCGCGACTCGGCGAAACTCAGTTCCTGGTGCTCGCGCCCGGCTGCTCCGCGGAGCGCGCGCTGCTCTACGCCGAGCAGCTCCTCGCGGTCGTGCGCAGCGGCTTTCATCTCGCCGGGGTGAGCCTCGATCTGCGCCTGGCGTGCGGGGTGTGCCTGTTTCCCGCCCACGGCGCGAGCGCCGACGAGCTGTTGCAGCGCGTCCAGGTCGCCCTCGAGGATGCGGACGAAGCGCGCGCGCGGGTGGTCATGTACCGCCCCGGGCAGGACGCGGAACACCGCCGTCGGCTGACGCTGATCACCGATCTCGGCGGCGCGATCGAGCAGGACCGCCTGACGCTCGTCTATCAGCCCAAGGTCACCATGGCGACCCGCTGGGTGAAGAGCTTGGAGGCTCTGGTGCGCTGGACGCATCCCGAGCTCGGGCCGGTGTCGCCGGGGGAATTCGTGCCGCTCGCGGAGAGTACCGGCGGCTCGCGGCGCCTCACCAACTGGGTGCTGGCCGCGGCGATCCGGCAGATGGGCGAGTGGCGCCGCATGGGTCTCGAGCTCGACCTGGCGGTGAACCTGTCGGCGCCCGACATTCTCGACTCGGACCTGAGCGATGCGATCCTGGCGCTGCTGCGCCAGCATCGGGTCGAGTCGTCGTCGCTCCTGCTCGAGATCACCGAGAGCGCGGTGATGCGGGATGCGCAGCTCGCGGTGCGCAACATGCAGCTGCTGCGCATCGCCGGAGTGCGCTTCTCGATCGACGACTTCGGCACCGGGCACTCCTCGCTGTCGCAGCTCTCCACGCTGCCGGTGGACGAGCTCAAGATCGATCGCTCCTTCATCTCGGAAGCGGCGAGCGGCTCGGTCACCATCGTCACATCCACCATCGAGCTCGGTCACCGCATGGGACTCAAGGTGGTCGCCGAGGGAGTGGAGGACCCGGCCGCCTGGAATCTGCTGCGCCGGCTCGGCTGCGACTTCGCGCAAGGGTACCTCATCAGTCCGCCGATGCCCGCGGCCGAGGTGCCGGCCTTCATCCAGCAGGCCAACCAGCTGCTGCCGGCCTCGGACTCGACGCTGCTGCAGCTGCGGGCGCTCGAGGAGCTGGCGGGGCGATCCGGCCGCTGATCCTTCCAGGGAGCTCCCGGAGCGGCCGGGACGGCTCCCGGGAGCGGTATTGTGTCAAATGCGCGCCCCGCGCTTGTGCCGGAACCGCCCCCTGCGGTATCGTCCGCGCCGGTTCGTGACCTTTCCCTTTCCTGCCGCTTGCCACCCGCCTCGCTTGCGAGTTGGCTTCCGAGTCTGAAAAGCCGAATCGTTCTCGACCAGGTGGCAGTGCGTGCCCCGACGACTCAACCGATCTTCGGTCAGCACTCCTGCTAGTAATGTTTGTTTCAGGAGTTCGATTGCATGACGAAGATCTATGTGGGCAACCTGCCGTTTTCCGCCACTGACGCCGAGGTGCGCGAGCTGTTCGCGCAGCACGGCACCGTCGAGTCGGTGAGCATCATCACCGATCGCGACACCGGCCGGCCGCGCGGTTTCGGGTTCGTCGAGATGTCGCGCGCCGACGCCTCGCGCGCGATCCAGAATATCAACGGCAAGGAGCTGGGCGGGCGGGCGCTGCGGGTGAATGAGGCCCAGGAGCGCAGCGCGGGCAACCGCGGGGGCGGCGGACCGAAGCGCTGGTAAGCTTCACTTCCGCCAAGGGCCGGTCGTGCGTGCCTCGAGGGCACCGCGACCGGCCCTTTTCATTGGTTCGAGGGAGAGTCACTTCATGGGCAAAGGCGATCGCAGAACCCGCCGCGGCAAGATCTACCGGGGCGCCTTCGGCAAGTTACGCCCGAAGGATCCGGCCAAGCGCAGGAAGAAGGCGGCCCGGGCCGCCAAGCGCTGAGCTGCCGGCGGGATCCGGCGCCGACCCGGGGGCGCGACAGGTCCGCAGGGCTCAGCCTTGGTGATCTAGACGAAGGGCGTTGCCGCCGGGGCCGCCGACGGCCGGCGCTTGCGCTCGAGGCACTCGCGCAGGATCTCGAGCGCCGGGCGGGTGTTCGGCGGCAGCTCGACCGCGCTCGGGTTCAGGGGCGTCGTACGGCTGCCCCAGCGCACCAGGTGCGCGCAGAAACTCAAGCCGCCGCCGAACCCGGGCATCAGGAGCAGCGCCCCCGGGCGCACACGGCGCTCCTCGAGCGCCTCGCAGAGCGCCACCGGCACGGTGGCCGCCGACATGTTGCCGTAGCGCTGGATGTTGACGTACACCCGCTCCATCGGCACCCGTGCGCGCTTCGCGAGCGCTTCGATGATGCGCAGGTTCGCCTGGTGCGGCACCACCAGATCGACGTCCTCGGGACCGAAGTTCTTCCGCGTCAGCGCCTCCTCGCACGCGCCGCTCATGCCCTGGACGGCGCGCTTGAAGATTTCCTGGCCCTCGAACTGCCAGCGGGTGATGCCGTAGAGCACGCCGCGATTGGCATAACGACCGCCCATGCCCTCGACGCGCAGCGTCTCGCGCGCTTCGCCGTAGCAGCCGAGCTTCTCCGCCACCAGGCCTTCCTCGCGCTCGCTGGCCTCGAGCACCACCGCCGCCGCTCCATCGCCGAACAGCACCGCGACATCGCGATCGCTCCAGTCCATGAACGGCGAGATCAGCTCGGCGCCGATGACGAGTGCGTTCCGCACCACCCTCGTGCGGATCAGCGCGGTGGCGGCGGACAGCCCGTAGAGGAAGCTGGTGCACGCGGTGTTGATGTCGAACGCCGCCGCGGGCTGCGCGCCGATGCGCACCTGGATGCCCGAAGCCATGTTGGGCACCTGGTCGTCGTGGCTGCAGGTGCCGAACACGATGAGCTCGACGCGGTTGCCGGGAAGGCCGGCCGCGGCCAGCGCACGCGCGGCCGCCACATAGCCGAGCTCCTCGAGCCCGACGTGCGAGATGCGCCGCTCGCGGATTCCGGTGCGGCTGACGATCCACTCGTCGCTGGTGTCGAGAATGCCGGCGAGATCGTGGTTCGTGAGCACCGCCGGCGGCAGGCACTTGCCCCAGCCGGTGATGGCCGCGTGGATCACGGCTCCTGCCCCCTCATGTCAGCCAAGGATAGCAGGCTGCCGCCGGGATCAGCAGTCTGCCGCCCTCCCCCAGGGCAGCCCGCGGCTTCAAGCCGCTGCGCCGCGGTTCGCGCGCTTACCGTCCGGGGGCTGCGCGTTGCGCGGCATCCGGCGCGTAGTCGAACGAGTCGAAATACAGCCGCTCCGGCGGCAGTCCGTGGCGCGGAAAGCTCGCGCGCATCGCCTCGATCATCGCCGGCGGCCCGGCGGCGTACACCTCGAAGCGCTCGAGGTCCGGGTAGTCCGCCAGCACCGCCTCGTGCACCCAGCCGACGCGATGATGCGCGGCCTCGAGCGCCGTCGCTTCCGACAACACCGCGGTGAAGGTGAGCTGCGTATGGCGGCGCACCCACTCGAGCACCAGAGGCTCCTCGTACAGGTCGCGCACGTGGCGCGCGCCCCAGTAGAAGTGGATGTCGCGCCGGATGCCCGTCTCCAGCACGTGCCGGAGCATCGACTTCAGCGGCGCGAAGCCCGTGCCGCCGGCCACCATGAGCGCGCGTCCCGCACCGTCGCGATACGTGAATTGTCCGACCGGTCCCTCGATCCGGAGCAGCGCGCCCGCGCCGAGGGGACCCGAGGCTGCCGCGGCGCCGAGGCTGGGCGCGCGCGCGGAACCGCCCGCGGCGTCGTGCCCGAACAGCCGCTCGGTGAATCCTCCGCCGCTGACGCGCCGCACGTGCAGCTCGAGGAGATCGCTGTCGTGCGGGGGGCTTGCGATCGAGAAGCTGCGCCGGCGGCCCCCATCGAGCAGCACGTCGAGGTACTGGCCCGGATGGAAGCGCAGCCGCTCGACCGCCGGCAGCCGCAGCAGCACCTGCATCACGTCGGGCGCGAGCGGGGTCAGACGCGCGATCCGGCAGGGGAGCGTCTTGATCTCGACGTCCTCGATGCCGGCGATGAGCCGCGCCTCGACCCTGAGGTCCGAGTGCGCACGCGCCTGGCAAAGCAGAATCTCCCCGCCCTGCGCCTGCTCCGCGGTGATGCCGAGCGGCAGCCCGTTGGGGTAGCCGATCTCGCCGGCCAGCAGCCGGGCGCGACACGAGCCGCAGTGGCCGGACTTGCAGCTGTGCGGGAGATTGAGGCCGGCGCCGAGAGCGGCTTCGAGCACCGCCTGTCCCGGAGCGACGCGCAGCGTCCGCCCGTGCGGCTCGATGCGTACCTCGTGCTCGTCCGGGCTCAAACCGCGGAGCCTCTCGTCCGTGCCCGCGTCCGCGCCCGCGTCCGCGTCCGCGGCCGTGGCCTCGCTCGCGGGCGTGCGCTCATGATGTGCTGTCACAGAGCTAGACTAGACTCACGGGCAGGGGAAGGCCAAGGAGCTGGCGTGTTCGTCAATCCGCCGCCCGAAGGGATCGAGCAGCTGCTGCGCTCGGCGCACATCATCGCGGTCGTCGGGCTGTCGGCCAATCGCACCCGCCCGAGCCACGGTGTGGCGCGGGCCATGCAGCGCTTCGGCTACCGGATCATCCCGGTGACGCCGGCCGCGGAGAGCATCCTGGGCGAGCCCGCGGTGCCCTCGCTCGATCAACTGCCCGAAGTATTGGGCGGCGACGAGCGCGTGGACATCGTCGATGTCTTCCGCCGTCCCGAGCATGTGGCGGGGATCGTCTCCGACTGCATACGTCTCGAGCTCCCGGCGTTGTGGCTGCAGGAGGGCGTCATCGACCAGGCCGCCGCCGAGCGCGCGGTTGAGGCCGGGATCTTCACAGTGATGGACCGCTGCATCTTCAAGGCGCGCGCGGCGCTGCGCTAGGGCCAACGCCGCCGGTCATTGCAAAAGAGCGCGGGCCTTGATTCCCGCGCACGTTTCTTTGGAATTCTTTGCGGGGCGCTTGCCGCTTTCCCTCGTACCATGCCGATCACCAGGGAAGGCAGTCATGCACAACCTCTCTCCGGAGCGCTTGAGGAGGGCGGTCGTCCTCGTGGCGGTGTCAGTCGCCGTCTCGGGTTGCACGGATCTTGCCGTGCGACTGGGATTGCGCACCAGGTTGGCCGGCGTCCCCATATCTGCCGTATCCGTCGCACTGGTCACTCGACGCGACCACAGTGCAGTGAGCGCGCTTGGACCCGGGCAATCGGCTCAGCTGGTGATCGTCGCCACGAATCCAGAGGGCCAGAAGTTCGTCACTGTCGGCGCGGGTGGAGGCAAGGTTCTGTTTGACAGCTACGTGATCGACGCGAGCGTCGTCAACGTCAGCAAAAGGGGCAGAGTTTCCCTGCCTGCAGATCCGCTGTTGAGCGAAGGCAGAACGGGGCATCTTCGGATCACACTCGTCGGTCATCCGGGCGTTGCGGCAGAGCTCCATATCCCGGTGCGCTACGACATTGCGTATCAGCTTGACTTCCCCGGGGCTGATGGAGCCCCTGGTATGGATGGCATGGCCGGCTTCGATGGCATGCCTGGGATGGACGCCCTCCCGGCGCCGGTCGATCCCGCCACCGGTTTGCCGGGTACTCGCGGGCCGGGTGCTGCAGGCTCAAACGGCGGCGATGGCGGAGACGGCTCCAACGGCCAGGATGGATGGCCTGCAGCGAATGTCCGCATCTGGATGCGGCTCGCGCGTGCTGAACCGGATTTGCTCCAGGTAAAGGTACTGAGTGGCGTTCGGCAGTCTTTCTTTCTCGTGGATCCTCACGGGGGATCGCTACGCGTGTTGGCCAACGGTGGCCAGGGCGGGCGGGGCGGTTCCGGCGGCAGAGGCGGTCGCGGTGGGCGCGGCGGAGACGGATTTCCAAGGGGCATGGATGGTCAGGATGGACGCCCCGGCTCTGACGGTCGACCCGGCGGAGGTGGTGCGGGCGGAACGATCACCGTTTCGGTTGATCCCGCGGCTCAGCGATATCTGAGCTGTCTGAGTTGGTCGAATCGCAGCGGGGATGGCGCGTCGGGCCCGGCGAAAATAATCGTCGAACCGGTATCCAGTTTGTGGTGAAGGTGCCCCGCGTGCGTTGCCCCGGCAGCCGGCGCCATTCGCGCGCACCACTGCAAGCCATTCGACCGGGCACACCGGTTCGCATCGCCAAGGGCGTTCGCCCCGAGGCGTCCACTCGCCCGGCGTTTCGGCTATGCTTTGCCCGCAATGCGCATCGATTTCACCAAGATGCACGGGGTCGGCAACGATTTCGTCGTCTTCGATGCGCCCGCCGATGAGTCCCTGCTCGCTCCGGGGCTGCTGCGCCGGCTCGGGGAGCGCCGCACCGGCATCGGCTTCGACCAGGCGCTGGTGCTGGAGCGCCCGCGGCGCGAGGGCACCGCCGTCTTCTACCGGATCTTCAACCGTGACGGCGACGAGGTCGAGCAGTGCGGCAACGGCGCGCGCTGCGTGGCGGCGCTCCTCAAGCAGCGCGGGCTCGCTCCCGGCGGCTCGCTCACCCTCGATAGCCCCTCGGGCGTCGTGCAGGCGCGCATCGACGGCGGCCTTGGCGTGTCGGTCGATATGGGGGTGCCCGACTTCGATCCGCGGTCGCTCCCCTTCGATGCGCCGCGCGAGGCGGACAGCTATCCGCTCGAGGTCGCCGGTCGGAGTCTCGCGATCGCCGCGGTCTCGATCGGCAATCCGCACGCCGTGCTCACCGTGCCGGACGTCGAGACGGCGCCGGTGGCGACGCTCGGGCCGGCGATCGAGCGCCATCCGCGATTTGCGAAGCGCGTCAACGCCGGCTTTCTCGAGATCGTCTCGCCCGCCGAGGTGCGGCTGCGGGTGTACGAGCGCGGCGCCGGCGAGACTCTCGCCTGCGGCACCGGCGCCTGCGCGGCGGTGGCGGTCGGGCGGCGCCGCCGGCTGCTCGACGGGGAAGTCCTCGTGAGGGTGCGCGGCGGCGAGTTACGCGTAAACTGGGCGGGTCCGGGGGAACACGTGTGGTTGAGTGGTCCCGCAGAAATTTCCTTTGCAGGTCACGTCGAGGTCTAGAACGCCATGACGACACGAGAAGCTCGCGGGCTCGCCGCGGCGGATGAAGAAGAACAGTCGATCGCGAGCTATCTGCAGCGTAATCCCGATTTCTTCGAGCGCCATCAGGCGGTGCTGGCGCGGCTGCGGCTGCCGCACGTGCGCGGCGGCTCGACCATCTCGCTCGTCGAGCGCCAGATCGAGGTGCTGCGCGAAAAGCTCTCCGCCCTCGAGGGCAAGCTCGCCGAGCTGCTGCGCGTCGCGCGCGCGAACGATGCCCTCTCCGAGCGTCTGCACCGCTTTACCCGCCGGCTGCTGCGCGCCATGCCGCGCGATGAGGCCCTCTCGAGGATCGAGGCGGGCCTGCGCGAGGACTTCGAGGCCTTCCAGGCGGTGCTGGTTATGATCGGTGAGCCATCGCAGGCGCCTGCCACGCCGCGCTTCGTGCGCACCGTGCCGGCCAGCGATCCGAACCTCAAGTCCTTCGAGTCGCTGTTCGCGACCGGAAAGCCGCGCTGCGGGCAGGCGCGCGACTCGCAGCGCGAGTTCCTGTTCGGGCCCGAAGGGCCCGAGATGGGGTCGGTGGCGCTGGTGCCGCTCGGGATGAAGGGCTCGATGGGACTGCTGGCGCTCGGCAGTGCCGACCGCGAGCGCTTTCACCCGGCGATGAGCACCGAGTTCCTGGCGCGCCTCGCGGAGCTGATCACCGAGGCATTGAGCGGCAGCTCGCCCTGAAGGTACGCGGACTGTACGGGCCATGACTCCCGCGGCGCTCGAGTGGGTGGCCCGCTTCCGACGCTACATGACGAGCGAGCGCCGACTGTCTGCGCACACCGATCGCAGCTATTCCCGGGATCTCACCGCGCTGGTCAGGTTCTGCGACCGTTCCGGCGTCGCCGACTGGGACAGGCTCGACACCCAGCACGTGCGGCTCTTTGCCGCGCAGTCTCACGCCTCGGGCCTCGCGCCACGCAGCATCCAGCGGCGGCTTTCCGCGGTGCGCAGCTTCTATGAGTTCCTGCTGCGCGAGGGCCGGGACGGCGCCACGCGCGGGGCGGCGCCCGCGTCCGACCGGCGCGGCACGGGTGCGCGCATCCGTGTCAATCCCGCCCACGACGTGCGCGCTCCGAAGGCCGCGCGACGCTTGCCTCAGACGCTCGATCCCGATCAGATGGCGCGCCTCCTCGAGATCCCGCCCGGGGATGCCCTCACGGCCCGCGACCGCGCGATCATGGAGCTCCTGTATTCCTCGGGGCTGCGGCTCGCCGAGCTCGTGGGGCTCGACATCGCGAGCCTCGATCTCCGGGACCGCACCGTGCAGGTGCTCGGCAAGGGCCGCAAGGCGCGCATCGTGCCGGTCGGGCGGGCCGCGGCCCGGGCGCTCAAGGCGTGGCTGCCCGAACGGGCGCGGCTCGCGCGCCAGGGCGAGACGGCGCTGTTCGTGGGCCGCTCGGGCGAGCGGCTGGGAGCGCGCGCCGTGCAGGCGCGCGTCGCCCACTGGGCGCGGCGCCAGGGGCTCGGCATGCACGTGCACCCACACCTGTTCCGGCACTCCTTCGCCTCGCACCTGCTCGAGTCGAGCGGGGAGCTGCGCGGCGTCCAGGAGCTCTTGGGTCACGCCGATATCTCGAGCACCCAGATCTACACCCACCTTGACTTCCAGCACCTCGCCCGCATCTACGACGCTACCCACCCGCGCGCGCGCCGCAAGGGCTGAAGCTTGGGCAATGCACGGGCTGCGCGCCGCGGCGCGCCATGACTGGTAAGGCACATGAGCGAGAATTCACTCTTCAATCCCCACGGCACCACGATCCTCGGCGTACGGCGCAACGGCGTCATAGCGCTCGGCGGCGACGGTCAGGTGACCCTCGGCAACACGGTCATGAAGGGCAACGCGCGCAAGGTGCGCCGGCTCGCGGACGACAAGGTGATCGCCGGCTTCGCCGGCGGCACCGCGGATGCCTTCACGCTGTTCGAGCGCTTCGAGGGCAAGCTCGAGAAATACGGAAACCTCACCCGCGCTGCGATCGAGCTGGCCAAGGACTGGCGCTCGGACCGCTACCTGCGGCGCCTCGAGGCGCTGCTGCTGGTGGGCGATCCGGAGAAGCTGTTCGTGATCTCCGGCAACGGGGACGTGATCGAGCCCGAGTACGACGTGGCCGCGATCGGCTCCGGCGGACAGTTCGCGCTGGCCGCCGCCCGCGCGCTCGTGGAGAATTCCACGCTCGATGCGCGCAGCATCGTCGAGCGCTCGCTCAACATCGCCGCCGACATCTGCATCTACACGAATCGTAATCTGGTCATCGAGGAGTTGAAGCACACGTGAGCGCGGCCGGTCCAAGCATCATGCCGTCCCTGACGCCCCGCCAGATCGTCCAGGAGCTCGACAAGCACATCGTGGGCCAGGCAGCCGCCAAGCGCGCCGTGGCCATCGCGCTGCGCAATCGCTGGCGCCGCATGCAGGTCGGCGAGCCGCTGCGGCAGGAGATCACGCCCAAGAATATCCTCATGATCGGTCCGACCGGGGTCGGCAAGACCGAGATCGCCCGGCGCCTGGCGAAACTCGCGAATGCGCCGTTCGTCAAGGTGGAGGCCACCAAGTTCACCGAGGTGGGCTACGTCGGGCGCGACGTCGATTCGATCGTCAAGGAGCTCGCCGACGTCGCGGTCAAGATCACGCGCGAGCAGGAGATGGTCAAGGTGCGCGAGCGCGCCCAGGAGGCCGCCGAGGAGCGGGTGCTGGACACGCTCCTGCCCAAGCCACGCGTGATGGGCTTCTCCACCGATGAGCCGGCGCAGCCGCGCAACGGCGAGACCCGCGAGAAGCTGCGCAGGATGCTCGAGGCGCACGAGCTCGATGACCGGGAGATCGAGATCGAGCTGCGCGCCCTGCCGATGGGCGTCGAGATCATGGCGCCGCCCGGCATGGAGGAGATGCAGCAGCAGCTGCAGTCGATGTTCCAGAACCTCGGCGGCAACCGCACCCGCACCCGCAAGCTCAAGGTGCGCGAGGCGCTCAAGCTTCTCACCGACGAGGAGGCGGGCAAGCTCATCAACGAGGACGAGCTCAAGGTCCAGGCGCTCGCCAACGCCGAGCAGAACGGCATCGTGTTCATCGACGAGATCGACAAGGTGACCCGCCGTCAGGAAACCATCGGCGCGGACGTCTCCCGCGAGGGCGTGCAGCGCGACCTCCTGCCGCTCGTCGAGGGCTCCACGGTCGCCACCAAGTACGGGCCGGTGAAGACCGATCACGTGCTGTTCATCGCCTCCGGCGCCTTCAGCCTGTCGAAGCCTTCGGACCTGATCCCGGAGCTGCAGGGGCGGCTGCCGATCCGGGTCGAGCTCGACTCGCTCAAGGTGGGCGACTTCGTGCGCATTCTCACCGAGCCCGACGCATCGCTCACGGCGCAATACCGGGCGCTGATGGCGACCGAGGGCGTCGAGGTCGATTTCGCGACCGACGGCGTGCGGCGGATCGCCGAGATCGCCTTTGACGTCAACGAGCGCACCGAGAACATCGGCGCGCGGCGGTTGCACACCGTGATGGAGCGGCTCCTCGAGACCGTCTCCTACGAGGCCGCCGGCGAGAGCGGCAAGCCGGACGGCAACAGCCCGGTGCGCATCGACGCGAAGTACGTCGACGACCACTTGGGGGCGCTGGTCAAGGACGAGGATCTGAGCCGCTACATCCTCTGACCCATCAGAGATCCGAGTTACCTCCGCTTGCCTTGAAGCGCAGATCAAGCCACCGATTGGGTCGAAGTCCCCATTGACCTGCCACCGTGCGCAGGGATACTGCGCGGGTCTGACAAAGGGAGCTTGTTAGAGCATCCGAACCCCCAAGGGAGGAAACATGAGGCGGTTCACTTCTTGTTCGAACCGACGACGGGAAGCTCAGTGCGCACGGGGCGATCGTGGTGTCGGCACTCTGCTAGTCCTCGCATTCGCGTGTATGCTTCCGCTGACGGTCAACGCGGCGGTCGTCGCCAATCCACTCTGCCCGGCTGAAACAGCCTTGTACGACCCGGGCAATGGTCAAGACATCAGCGTCCCGTCCGGCTATGTAGTCAGTGTCTTTGCTGCGGGGCTCAATTTCCCGACCGGCATCGCCTTCCGTGCAACGAACGGAGGCAACTTCGAGGTCTATGTCCTCGAGTCCGGGCACGGTCTGCCGGCTGGAAACAACTGCAATGACGAAGCAGTCTTCCAGCAGAGGTTTCCGGGGCAGGCCAACCCGTTCACACCGGACATCAGGGTCTTCAGCAGGAACGGACGGCTGCTGCGCACGCTCGGCAAGCCGACCGACGCGACGACCGCAACTGGCGGGAACAATGTGCTCCAGCCGCACGGTCCGGCGGTCGACATCGCCTTCGAGAACGGTCTGCAAGGGGGGCGGCTGTTCGGCTCCGATTCGAACCAGGCGACCCATGCGCACAACGGACAGAACAACAGCTCGCGCATCGTGATCATCGATCCGCAAAGCGGCGCGGTCACGCCCTTCATCTCGAACCTGCCGACCGGCGATCACCCGACCGAGGAGTTCGCGTTCAACGGTGGATGGATCTACTGGTCACAGGGGTCCACGACCAACAGCGGCGTGGTCGGACTGGACAACGGCGGCGGTCAGAATCAGCCCGACATCCCCTGCCAGGACATCGTGCTGAGCCAGAACGTGTTCGACTCGGGCAACGGTAAGAAGAGCAGCGGTTACTCCCCCTTCGGTGTTGCGCAGCCTGGAGCCACGGTGAAGGCCTTCACCGGCGCCACGTACAAGGGCGTCTGCGACGGAGCGATCCTGCGCGCGCGCCTGGACGCAAGCGATCCGTCCGGCACCATCCAGCCGTACTCGTGGGGCTACCGCAACGGATTCGCGCTCCGCTTCGCCCCGCAGAATCATGTGCTCAAGGGCGCTCTTCTGGTCGGAGAGAACGGTCCCGACGAGCGCGGTGCGCGGCCTTCGAACGGAGCCCCGGACGCGATGCATATCGCCCGTCAGAACGACGACGGCACGCCGGACTATCACGGCTGGCCCGATCGCTACGGCTTCCTCGCGAGCGCCCAGCACGTGTTCGACCCGGTCGGCGGGCCCAGCGACGATTTGTGCGTCTTCGACGCCACCAATCCGCCGAGTCACTGCACGCCGGCGAGCCTGGCGAAGATCCTGAGCGAAGACGTTCCAATCCGCAACGTCCTGGATCATCCCCCACAGCCGATCACGGCGCCGCTTTTCCTCGAGGGGGCGGACTCTTCGTTTACAGGCATCGACTTCGTGCCCGACTCCTTCGTCTCGGGCTCGGTTCAGAGCGGCGCGCTGCTGTACATACTGGAGGGCGATCTCGGATTCTCGGCGGCCAACAGCGGTTCGGACGAGGTTGGTCACGAAGTCAAGGTGGTCAACTTTCTCGACTCGGAAGACGGGCTGGTGTCGCTCAACATCTCGCGCTTCGCCAAGAACAACACCGCTGATCAGGCCTTCATCACCGGTGCGCACGGCTTGAATCGCCCGACCGACTTACGGTTCGGGCCGGACGGTTGCGCCTGGGTCGTGGACTGGGGTGCGGTGCGCGATCCGGGCCAGAGCGGGCCGGACACCAAGGTCAAGAACGCAGCCGATGGGCCGCTGCCTCAGATTCCGGGCACTGGCACGGTTTTCCGGATCTGCCGTAGCGATGAGTAGTCATGTAGGGCGTCGGGCGCGCCGCGGCGCGCTCGACGCCGATACCGCCCGCGTTGCGGTGGACGCGCACGAACGCCGCGCCAAATTCGCTCTCCAGCAAGGCAGCGCGGCTCTCAGATCCCGACGTACCAGGCCCAGCCGTTCCGGGGCTCGCTGAGCTTGCCCAGGTCTTCGAACCTGTCGGTGACGACGATGCGGTGCAGGAACTTCAGGCTCTTGTAACCGAGCTGCCTTTCCACGCGCAGCCGCAGCGGCGCGCCGTGCGCGATCGGGAGATCGCCGCCGTTCATGCCGTAAGCCAGAATCGTCTGCGGGTGCAGGGCGTCGAGCATGTCGATGCTCTCGGCGTCGTCGTCGAACGCATAGAAGCTCACGAAGCGAGCGCTCGGCCGTATACCGGCTGCCTCCAGCACCGTGCGCAAGGGCACGCCCGTCCATTCGGCGATCGCCGACCATCCTTCCTCGCAGGTGTGCTTGGTAATCTGCGTGCGCGCGGGGAAGTGCTGCAGATCGCTCAGCGAATAGCTGCCGGGCCTCGCCACGCTGCCTTCGACCCGCAGACGCCAGTCGGCGAACTGAGCACTCCGCAAGCGCTGGTAGAGCGCTCCATTTCTTTCGTTGTATGCCCACTGGTGCGGGTCGGCCGGATCGGTCGTGCCGATGGCGGGGATCGAGGTGATGTCGCTGCGCGAGTATTCCTTCGCCAGCGAGCGCGTGGGCAGCAGCAGGCGCTGCGCCCGGTAGGTGAGCAGGTCACCCATCCGCAGCACCTTGCCGTAGGTCGGCGGCTCGGTCTCCGAGCAGCCCCCGAGCAGCAGGCCACCCGCGGAGGCGAGTCCGGTGATGAGCGTGCGGCGGCTGGTGATGACGCATTCGCTATTCATGTTGGCTTTCCCGAAAGTCATGGCGCGCATCTGCCGCCCGAATCCCGATGTGGCGACCATCACGACGTGAACGACCACGAACAGCAGCAGCAAGGCAAACACGCAGAAATGAATCGTGCGGGCCGACTGGAATCCGCCGAACATCCCGCAGAGCCACGGATACGCTGCGGTTATCGCCGGAGACATTCCCATGCCGGTGATGACCATCAGCGGCAGGCCGAGGAAGACCACTGCGCAGTAGGTGCACTTCTGCACCAGGCCGTAGGGCGGTCCACCTGCCGCTGCGCGGATCTTGCGCTGCAGACGGCCGGTCAGGTCATTCCACAGCCTCTGCCTCGTCAGCTCGCCGGTCCGGGGCACGAGATCGCGCCTCAGGTGTCCGGTGAAGATCCCGGCAAGGAGATAAGCGGCCCCTGTCACGACCAGGAACCACGCCGCAAGGAAGTGCAGGCTCCGGGCCCAGCCATCCTGGTTCAGGATGCCGTAGGTGCGGACCGCGCTGACTGCGGAGCCAGCGTCCGGGAAGGACTGCGTGGCGACTGCCCAGCCGCCGTGCCGGTAGTTCCGGCTGACCGGCAGCTCGAGCAGCGCGGGCGTGAGGTCATTGCCGACCGCGCCCCAGTAGAGCCGCGGGTGAGCCATGAGGATGGTGAAGCCGGAGACGGCGAGCGTCAGCACGCTGCCAGCCACGATCCAGTGAGTGACTCTGACCCAGCGACTGTGGCCGGCGCCTGCGCTCGTGGTGTGCTGACTGGAGCTGGCCCGCGACATGGCGTTCCCCGAAGGCGCCCGGTCCTGTCCGATGCTCCCCGCGGTGGCCCGTGAAGTCCTAAGCCGGATTATCCGTGACGCGTTGACTCGGCAGCAAGGTGTGCTGCGCTGCGCGCTCAGATCCTGAACCTCTCCTTCAGCTCCCCCGCCATGCGGCGGCTCACGGCGAGTGGCGCCTCGCAGCCGCGCAGGCGCACGAAGTGCTGGCCCTCGGCGTTGCGCTCGATGCGCTCGAGGTGCTTGACGCCGACGAGGGCGTTGCGGTGGATGCGCACGAACGCCGCGCCGAACTCGCCCTCGAGCAGCCGCAGCGAATCCTCGATCAGGTCCTGGCCCTGCACATGGCGGACGGTGGTGTACTTCTGGTCGGCGAGGAAGTACTGCACCTCCTCGATAGGGATGAGCCGCAGGCCCTCGCGATGCCTCGCGGCGATGTGAGTGCGCCGCTCCCCGGCGCCCGCCGCGGCGAGCTTCTGCAGCTGCGCCCGGGTGAGGCGTCCGGCGCGCATCAGCGAAGCCGCGAGCTGCTCCTTGCGTACGGGCTTGAGCAGATACCCCACGGCATTCGCCTCGAAAGCCTCGACCGCGTAAGTGTCGTAGGCGGTGGTGAAGATCACCGCCGGCGGCTCCTCGAGCACGTTCAGATGCCGCGCCGCCTCGAGTCCGTCCATTCCCGGCATGCGCACATCGAGCAGCACCACATCGGGCGAGAGCTCGTGCGTGTGGGTGAGGGCCTCGCCGCCGCTCATCGCCTCGCCGACCACCTCGACGTCGGCGATCTCGGTGAGGAGGCTGCGCAGCCGCTCGCGCGCCGGCGGCTCGTCGTCGACGATCAGCACCTTGAGTTTCGCGGCGGCGCCCACGGCAGCAGTCAGGCCGGCTGCGCGGCGGCGGCAGGCACCGCGTTCTCGACGAGCGGGAACCTGAGCGTCACGATGTACTCCGCGTCGAAGCGGCCGGCCTTGATGAGCGCGCGCTCGCCGTACATGAGGGTGAGGCGCTCGCGGATATTGGCGAGCGCCAGGCGGTTGCCCTCGCGCTCGCCGGACACCGGATCGAGCGGGTTGCGCACCACGATGGTCACGAGTCCCCCGCTCACCTCGCCGCTGATGGTCACCGTGCCGCCCTCGGCGCGCGGCTCGATGCCGTGATAGATCGCGTTCTCGAGCAGCGGCTGGATCACGAGGCTCGGCACCAGCGCCTGGGCGGGCAGCGGGTCGGTTTTCCAGTCTATGTTCAGCCGCCCGCCGAGGCGCAGCTGCTCCATGCGCTGATAGGTGCGCGCCACCTCCAGCTCCTCCGCCAGCGTGATGGTGTCGCGCTTGTCGCTCAAGGTGGCGCGGAACAGGTCCGCCAGGTCCTGCACCGCGGCTTCCGCGCGCGCCGGGTTGCTGCGCGTGAGGGCGGCGATCGTGTTCATGCTGTTGAAGAGGAAGTGCGGGCGGATGCGTGCCTGGAGTGCGTGCACGCGGGCCGCGGCGCGCAGCTCGACGCTCCGGCGCCACTCGTGCGCCACGTAGAAGTAGCGCAGCGCGAGCCCCGTGACGACCAGCCCGATCCATACGTTGCGCAGCGCGAAGCCGAGCGTCGCCTGCGGAAACAGCGCCGCTCCGCCTGAGTCGATCACCATGCGCGTGCGTCCGATCAGGTACGCGCACACCGACACGGTCGCGACCAGCAGTGTGATGAGCGCCAGTACCGCCGCGGAGGCCGCCGGCACGGTGGCGCGCGAGAGCGGGCCGCGCAGCGCGCAGAGCAACCCCGAGCCTGCGAGCCCGATCCAAAGCAGGAACAGCGACGTGCGTACCAGGTCGGTCCAGAAGTCCACTTCGCTCTGCCGCGCCAGCGACAGCACGAATGCGGTCAGCTCCACGATCAGCACGATGGCGAGCGTGGTGTTTGAGGTGCAGAAGTCCGGCAGGTAGAGCGCGCGCTCGCGGCCGGAGTCGCCGTTCATGCGTCGCGGGCCGGCGCGCGCATGATGTTGGTGCGCTCGAACAGCTCGGCCTTGAGCCGGTACGTGGCCGAGATGTCCTCGTCGCCGAAGCCGCGCGCAATGAGCTCGATGTACTCGGCCAGCATCCGCTCGACGACCGGCAGCGCCACACCGAAGCGCGCCGCCATGTCGTGGCAGATGGTGAGATCCTTGGCGTGCAGCCGCACGCGGAAGCCCGGCGGGTAGGCGCCACGCACCATGTTCGGCGCGCGGTGCACGAAGTACCAGCTCGAGCCCGCGCCCTTGCCGAGTGTGTCGATGAGCTTCTCGAGCGGCAGTCCCTGCGCCCGTGCGAAAGCCATCGCCTCGGCGACCGCCTCGATGATGCCGGCGCACATGATCTGATTGGTGGCCTTGGCGGCCTGACCCGCGCCGGTGGGGCCGAAGTGCGCGATGGTGCCGCCGAGCGCCTCGAGGAGGGGCCGCGCAAGCTCGAAGCCCGCGGGCGTGCCGCCGGCCATGATGGCGAGCTTCGCATCGCGCGCGCCCTCGACGCCGCCGCTCACCGGGCAGTCGAGGAATTCGACGCCGCGGGGCTCGAGGAGCGCGGCGGCCTGGCGGGCGGTCTCGGCGCCGATGGTCGAGCAGTCGAGCATCAGCGCGCCGGACCTGAACCCGGGCGCCAGAGCACGCGTGACCTCGAGCACGTCCGCGTCGGCCGACACGCATGAGACCACCGCGTCGACCCCGGCGGCCAGCTGCTCGAGCGTCGCCGGGGCTGCGACCTTGAGCTCGGAGGCGAGCTTGCGCGCCTTGTCGGCGCTGCGGTTCCAGACCGCGCTCAGCATCCCTGCACGATGGAGATTGCGCGCCATGTGCTGCCCCATGGCGCCGAGTCCGACGAAAGCTGCGCGCATTGGTGTAGGCATTCCGGGCACGGCCCAGGCGGCCGCGGACCCCACTATAGAGCCTCAGGGGGCGCGCGCGGAATCGAGGGGCGGGACCGTTGCAGCGGCGCGAGCGCGGTCAGCTCGCACCGCGCCGCGGCCGAGTCAGCGCGAGGTGGCCTGGGCCGGATTCACCTTCGGCTCGGGGATCGGTTTCGGCTCGATGGGCTGGGGTTCGGGTATCGGCTGGTCCGGTGCGTACTCCGGCACGCTGCCGCACCGGTCCTGCACGTCCTTGCGCGCCTGCTCGCGATACGCGTCGGCTGCAGCGTCCGAAAGATATTCGCGCTCGCCGTTCTTGTCCTCCTTGAACACGCGGCGTGACTGGATCGCCCGCATGTAGCGCTCCTTGGCGTTCTTGCACAGGACTTCGCGCGCCTTGGCGACATCCTGCTGCACCGCTCGCGCGTTGGCCTGATCGCTGAGCTCGGAGGAGACGCGGTTGTTCCCTGCCGTGAGGCTCTTCTGCTCCGCGGAGCGCGCCGAGGAGTCGAAAGTCACCGGGTGCGGCTTGACCGTCTTGATGAGCACCGACCCCGGCACCCACTGATCGCTGTAGTGCGTCACGCCCTGCTCATCGGTCCAGCGATAGACATCCGCCCGGGCGATGGTGAGCGCTCCGGCGAGAATCAGGGCGGTGATGGGTAGCAGTCGGGACATTGGGGCCTCCGCCGCGCAAGTATGGCGCCCGCGGCCCGGACAACCCTTGAACTCCGTCACATCCGGGGCAGGCCGGGCCGGTCGAGCGATCACACCATACCCACAAGCCGCCCCATTGCGCCAGAGGCAGCCTTCGCGTGGTGCGCGGCGCGCGATCTACAGGGGTACATTACAGGTCGTAGGCGCGCTCGCCGTGGGAGGTGATATCGAGCCCCTCGCGCTCCTCTTCCTCTGCGACCCGCAGTCCCACCAGGAGCTTCACCATGCGCAGCGCCACGTAGGCCACCACGGCGGTCCACGCGAACACGAGGCAAACGGCCTCGAGCTGAATGAGGAACTGCGTGCCGACTCCCGGGTAGCCGACGGCGCCCGTCGCCCAGTCGACCGAGCCCGGGCCGCCGAGCGCAGGGGCGTTGAAGATTCCGGTCATGAGCGCGCCGAAGATGCCGCCGATGGCATGCACGCCGAAGACATCCAGCGAGTCGTCGGCCCGGATGAGCCTCTTGAGCCCAGTGACCCCCCACAGGCACACGAGCCCGACGCCGAGCCCGATCGCAAACGCGCCGGGGATACCGACGTTGCCGGCGGCCGGAGTGATCGCGACCAGGCCCGCGACCGCGCCGGAGGCCGCGCCGAGCATCGAGGGCTTGCCCTTCGCGACCCACTCGCCGGCCGTCCAGGAGAGCACCGCGCAGGCGGTGGCGAGGTAGGTGTTCATGAAGGCGAGGGCCGCCGAGCCGTTGGCCTCGAGCGCCGAGCCGGCGTTGAAGCCGAACCAGCCGAACCAAAGGAGCGAGGCGCCGACCATGGTCATCGTCAGGCTGTGCGGCGCCATCGGCTCCCGGCCGAAACCGACGCGCTTGCCGAGCACGCAAGCGCCCACGAGTCCCGCGACGCCCGCGTTGATGTGCACCACCGTACCTCCGGCGAAGTCGAGCGCACCCCAGCGCCAGATGAGGCCTCCGGTAGCGCTCACCTCGGCGGCATGGGCCGTCTGGGTGTAGGCGTCGGGCCCGGGCCAGTACCACACCATGTGCGCGATCGGGCAGTAGCTGCAGGTGAACCAGATGAAGAGGAACAGCAGCACCGCGGAGAACTTCATCCGCTCGACGACCGAGCCGAGGATCAGGCAGCAGGTGATCGCCGCGAAGGTGCCCTGGAATGCCACGTAGACGAGCTCGTAGAGCGGGGTGTTGCGGCTGAAGGTCGAGGCCAGGGAGAAATTCTGGGTCACGGGGTCGAAGGTGCCGCGCAGGAAGAGGCGGCTGAATCCCCCGATGACCGAGTTGCCCTCGGTGAAGGCGAGCGAGTATCCGTAGATGCACCAGAGCACCGTCACCAGCGAGAAGCCCACGAACACCTGCACGAGCACCGAGAGCATGTTCTTGGTGCGCACCAGTCCGCCGTAGAACAGCCCGAGCGCCGGCACCGACATGAGCAGCACGAGCGCCGTCGAGGTGAGCATCCACGCCGTGTCGCCCTTGTTCGGTACGGGAGCGTCGGCAGCGCAGGCGAGCGCGGGCGCGAGCAGAGCGAAGAGCGCCGCCAGGCGGCTCGAGGCTCGGGCAAATCTCGCGGCGGTGGGCATCGCTCTCTCCTTAAATCCGGTCGATCGCATGACAAAACGCCCGCTGCGCCGGCGGTCGCCGGCGCGTAAGCTCTGGCTCGATGCGCGGATGACGTGCGCAGAAAGGGTGCAGATTCCGTGCCACTGCGGCTTTCGGAGCAGTTTCCGCGGCTTGCGCGAGCTGGCACGCCGTCAGGTGCACCGTTTTGGAGCTGCCGCGGTACTCCTTGCCTCAATTCGGGGCGCGCCAAGGCGCTGAGGTCAGACCATGGATTCATTTCGTATCGATGAGCTCGCACGGCGCCTGCTCGAGCGCGTGCCCCCGGCGCTGCGCAGCATGCAGCGGGACCTCGAGAGCAACTTCCGCGCGGTGCTGCGCGAGGGACTCGGCAAGCTCGATCTGGTGACCCGGGACGAGTTCGACGCCCAGACGCGGGTGCTCGAGCGCACGAGGGCCCGTCTCGAGGAGCTCGAGGCCCGACTCACCTCGCTCGAAGGCGCGGGATCCGCCGCCGCGCCCGCGGCCGGCGCGGCGCCGCCTTCCGATTCCCGACGGAGCTGACGCGACCCGCTTCCACACAGCACGGCAGCGGAGCGGTGATGTCGGTCGCGCGGGTCGCGTGCCGTGCGCTCGTTGGGCTGCAGGCCCCGCTCGTGCACGTCGAGGTGAGCCTCGCGAGCGGTCTGCCGGCTTTCTGTATCGTGGGCCTGCCCGCCACGGTGGTGAAAGAGAGCAAGGAGCGGGTGCGCGCGGCGCTCCTCAACTCGCGCTTCGAATTTCCCGCGGGCCGGATTACGGTGAATCTCGCCCCCGCCGATCTGCCCAAGGAGGGCGGACGGTTCGATCTCCCCATTGCGCTCGGAATCCTCATCGCCTCCGGGCAGATTCGGCCCCGCGGCGCTCGAGGGGGTGGGGGCTGCGAGACGCGCGAGTTCTACGGCGAGCTGGGCCTCACCGGCGAGCTCAAGCCCGTGCGAGGACTGCTCCTCGCCGCCGCGCACGCGCAGCAGCAAGGTCACGAGCTCGTGGTGCCGCGGGCCAATGCCGCCGAGGCCTGCGTCGTGGCCCCCGAGCGGGTGCGCGCGGCCGGTCACCTGCTCGAGGTGTGCGGGCATCTCAGCGGCGCGGCGCCCCTGCGGGCCTGTGCGCCCCCGCGCGGCGATGAGAACCGGGACGCCCCGGGCGCGCGCGGCGCGCCGCTCGATCTCGCCGACGTCCGCGGGCAGCTCATGCCCAAGCGTGCGCTCGTGATCGCCGCCGCCGGCGGCCACAGCCTGCTCATGATCGGTCCGCCGGGCTCCGGCAAGAGCATGCTGGCGCAGCGCCTGCCGGGGCTGCTGCCGCCGCTCACCCGCAGTGAAGCGCTGGAGGTGGCCGCAATCGCTGCGGTGAGCGCTGCGGGCTTCACGCCCGCGCAGCTCGGGCAGCGCCCGTTCCGTGCGCCGCACCACACCGCCTCGAGCGCGGCCCTGGTGGGCGGCGGTGCGCGCGCCCGACCCGGCGAGATCAGTCTCGCGCACCACGGCGTGTTGTTTCTCGACGAGTTGCCGGAGTTCGAGCGTGCGGTGCTCGAGGCGCTGCGCGAGCCGCTCGAGACCGGGATCGTGGCCGTGTCGCGGGCCGCCCTGCAGAGCGAGTATCCGGCCGCATTCCAGCTCATCGCCGCCATGAACCCCTGTCCCTGCGGGCGCCTCGGGGATCCGGCGGGCGAGTGCCGCTGCACGCCCGCCGAGGTGCGCCGCTATCGCGGTCGCATCTCGGGTCCCCTGCTCGATCGCCTCGACATGCACGTCGAGGTGCCGCGGGTGACGGCGGCCGACTTCGACGCCGCCGCGGGCGGGGGCGAGAGCACGGCGGCCGCGGCCACACGCGTTGCGCTGGCGCGCGGCGTGCAGCTCGAGCGCCAGGGGCGCTGCAATGCGCGTCTCACCGATCTGGAAGTGCAGCGCTGGTGCGCCGCCGATGCCGCGGGGCGGCATCTGCTCGAGGAAACGATGCGTCGGCGGGGGCTCTCGGGACGCGCGCGGGCGCGGCTGCTGCGCCTCGCGCGCACGATCGCGGATCTCGCGGGCGCTACCGGCATCGGCGCCGGGCACATCGCCGGCGCGGTGATGCTGCGCTGTATGGACGCCTCGGTAGCGCCAGCGCGCGCCGCGGGCGCCGGATGATCCCTACAGCTCGGTGCTGTCTGCGGTCTCGCGTCTCTTGTCCGGTTTGGTGATCGCGTCCGGCGGATTCACGCCGACGCACTTGCCGGTCACCAGGTCGCCGTCGCCGGCGTAGGGCATGGCAATCTGCAGAGCGGCGCCGATTGCATTCACGCAGGCCTCCTGGTCCTTGAACAGGTAGGAGTCGACGTAGGTGATTTCCAGCGTCTTCGGCGAGTAGTAGTAGACGTGCAGCACCGCTTTCTGGCCGAGAGTGCGCGGCTGCTTCTGTGCGGCCTGCGTCGGTGGCGGTTGCACGTCCGCTAAGGCTGTCCCGATCAGCCATGGCAGGAGAGCGAGGGCGAAATATCCTTTCATCTGATCTTCCATCCCGATGAGCAACCCAAGGCTGCAGTTCACCGTACGGGCTGTCCGGCCCGGCAACGCTGCCGTGCGTCATATAAATCGAGGCGCGGGGCGTGATGGACTTCACTGCATCCGCCTCGTTTTCACCCGCGCGCGGTTTATCGTTAACAGCCCGCTCAGGCTTGGCGGACGAGGCGGGGACTCTCGGGTGGATCGCGCGGAAGGCGGGCCGTAAGGCATCCGCGGAGGCGCGATTCAAAGCTATTGCGCCATCTGCACCATGTGATCGACGGCCTGCTTGACGAGGTCGTCGGGCGCATCCATGCGGCCGCCCTTCGGGGGCATCACGCCGGCTTTCCCCTGGAAGCCCTTGAGCGCGTGCTCGTAGAGCATGGCCTTGCCCTCGGCGATGCGCGCAGCCCAGGCGGCTTTGTCCCCCGCCTTCGGCGCGCCGCCGATCCCCTGTCCATGGCAGACGTTGCACGTCTGCTCGAAGAGCTGCGTACCGTTCTGTGGCATCGCGGCGACGACCGCCGTGCCCGACGCCCCGCCCTCGGCAGTCCCCTCCGCCGGCTTGATGGCGAGCGCCGAGTTGTCGCGCCCGGCAATCGCCTCTTTTACGGGCGGACGGATGCGCGCGTGCACGTTCTTGCTGTATTCAGCGTCGCTCAGCACCTGCAGGTCCTGGGTGTGGCTCGCGACGATACGGGCGAGCGCGAACAGACCTACCGCGACCGCCACCAGCAGGCCGATCACCAGGCTGAAGACATTGAAGAAGTGGGTATCCTGCTTGCTCACGACCGCATCCGTTTTTTTGCGCACCCCGCGGATTCGGGCGCGAAGTATAGCGGGTGCCGGCGTGGTTGACCGGCGAGCCCGGGGAAAACCGCCGTTTGGGCGGTCAGCCGCTCGGCCCACTGGTCGTTGCAAGGCTTGAGAGCTGATACTTCCGGGGATTGCCGGCTCCCGCAGGATCACACGATGCGTCACATGGCGATAAGCGCGATTTCGGCCTTTCTGCTGTTGGTCGGCTGCGCGCACGAGAAGCCCGTGGCGCCGCGCCCGGCAGCCACTCCTGCGGCGCCGCAGAAAGCCGGCGGCGCACAAAAACCGCAGACGGCAACTGCACAGGCGCCTGCCGCACCAGCGCAACCATCGCAACCATCGCCGGCTCCCGCCGCCGACACGGAGCGCGCGCCGAGCGCGGCGGTACCCTCGAGCCGTGCCGGCACGGGGGGCCGTGCTGCCGCCACGGGCGCGGCCGGTGCCACGGGTAGTGGGAGCGCCAAGACCAAGGTCCCTGGCCGCAATGAGTCCACCGCGAGCGCCGCGCCGCAGCCCGCTGCCCCGAGCGGCGCAGCGGCTGGCACCGCCGCCGGTGGCACCGCAACTCGCCCGGGTGCCTCACCCGCGCCAGCACTCGACCTGCCATCGCTCGAGCAGCGGCTCCGGGACACGCGCGCCATCGGTGTTTTCACCAAGCTCTCACTCAAGAATCAGGTCGACGACCTGCTCGGAGAGTTCCGGGCATTTCACCGGCGGCAGGCCGCGGTGACGGTCGCCGAGCTGCGGCAGAAGTACGACCTGCTGCTGCTCAAAGTGCTGAGCCTCCTGCAGGACGGCGATCCGCCGCTGGCGGCCGCCGTCTCTTCCTCGCGGGAAGCGATCTGGGAGATGCTGATCGATCCGCAGAAATTCGAGAAACTGGCCAGAAACTGACTTGGCTCCACGGGAGACGGCTATGCGCCATCATGCACCTGTTGTTGCTTCGGCGGTCGTGGCCGCGCTCGGCTTCGGAGGCTCACTCCGCGCCGAGGAGCCGGCAATGGGCAAGGATCTGGCTGCGACGATCGCGTTGCAGGGCATGCCCTGCGACAAGGTCGTCTCCGCCACGCGCAACGGGGACAGCGACTACACGGCTACCTGCAGGGACGGCAGTCGATATCACGTGTTCGTGGATTCGAGCGGCCGCGTCGTCGTGAAGAAGCTCTAGCGGCGGCTTTGAGCACAGCGCTCGCCGCGCGCGGCGCCCCTCAATGGACGGTGCCGGCGGCGCCGCGTATGATCGCCCGCCCCGCGCCCGTAGCTCAGTTGGATAGAGTGGCAGCCTCCGAAGCTGCAGGTCGCTGGTTCGAATCCAGTCGGGCGCGCTACCTCAGAAGTGTCCCATGCGCGATCAAGGTGCCGTCACCGCGCGGCGCCGCGGATCGCGCCGGCGGTGGATGCGCGCCTTGCCGGCGCGCTCAGTGGCGATGCTCGGTTGCGACCAGGTCGCCGATCAGCTCGATGAGCTTCTTCTCGCCGCAACTGGGCGTGGTCTGCGCACAGTCGTGTCCAGCTTTCGCGACATCGGTGGTGTATTTGCCGTTCACGACGAAGAACGGCACGCCCTCGACGTGGTAGCGCTGAGTGAGCTGCTCGGCGCGCTGCAGGTTCGAGCTCACGGTGAAGGAGTTGTAGGCCTTGGCGAAGTCGTCGGCGCTGATGCCGTTCTGGGTCGCGAATTGCTGCTGCACGCGGAAGGTCTCGTCGTCGCTGCTGCCCACGAGCGGCGGCAGTTTCCGTTCGGCCAGGTCATGGATGGTATCGAACGCCTTGGCGATGAGATCCTGCCGGCCCAGCGCCTCCAGCGCGTAATAGAGCCGCGCGTGCGCGCGGTGGATCGGCTGCCACATCACCGGGACGCGCACGAACTCGACGTACGAGGGCTTGGTCTTGAGCCAGTTCCCGATGTAAGGCTCGAGCGCGTAGCAGTGCGGGCAGGCGAGCCAGAGCACCTCCACCACCTCCACCTTGCCGGGGGCGACGCTGGTCGGCTGAGCGGGCACCAGCGGATCGTAGTGCACGCCCGGCTTCCATTTGCCGTCGGGAAGCTGCGCCGCGGCGGGCAGCGCCGCCATCTGCTCGAGCGAGGCGTCGCCGCGCGCCGGCCGTTCGGCTCCGTTGTCGACCGACTCCTGGGACGCGGTGGCCTGCTGGATCTCGTTCTGGATTGTCGCCGCAGGGGCCGGAGCCGGAGTCGTCTCGGACTGCGTCGCGGGCGGGGTACTCGGTGCGGGGGCGGCCGGTGGTGCGGGGGGCGGCGGCGCGGGGGCCTGCCGCGAACATGCGGACAAGGCCAGCAGGGCCGCCAGGGGAAGCGCTCGTAACATCTTTCTCCTCGAAATCAACGCATGCCCTGCACGTAGGAGGCGACGTCGCGGATCTGCTCGGGCGTCAGACGCCTGGCGATGCTGAACATCATCGCGCCGTTGCGGCTCGCCTGCTGCGGATTGGGGCCACCGTAGCGTGCGCCGCTCGCATAATCGTTCAGCTGCTTGACCACGTACACGGCCTGTTGCGCACGCAGGGCGGGGTATCCGGCGGCGAGATTGCCGCGTCCGACCGGCCCATGACAGGCGACGCAGCCCGGGATCTCGCGCGCGCGATCGCCCCTCAGGTACAGCGCCTCGCCGTCGTGCCAGTACGAGGGGTCGGCCTCGAGTCCGGTCGGCGTCTGCGACTCGTAGTAGACGGCCAGATCGTCGATGTCCTGGTCGCTCAAGGTTGCGGCGAGCGGTTGCATCACCGGGTTGGTGCGCACCTCCGCGCGGAACAGCCGCAGCTGCTCGGCGATGTAGACCGCACTCTGACCGGCGAGGCGCGGCCACTCGGGATTGATGCTGTTGCCGTTCGGCCCGTGACAGGCCGAGCACACCGCCGACTTCGTGGTCCCGTCAGCGATCCTGCCCTTCGTGAAGGGCAGCTCGGGCGCCGCCGCCGCGGGTCCCGCGGTGGCGAACGTTGCGGCAGGTGTTGGGGTCGCGGACGCCGGCGCGCATTGCAGCGCCGCCGCGATGACGGCCAGGGACGTCCAGGCGACTCTCGGGCTCCGCGGCATCGTAGTGGTTCCGGCTCGGTCGCGTGATGCGAGAGCGGCGAATTGTACACTACGGCCGTGGCAGCGCTTCCCGCCCCCCTTTAGGACATGAGCCGCTTTCACGATGCGCGCTTTTTGATCAGCGTGGTCGCGCCGGCGCAGTTTCCGCAGGATGTTGGTGCCGAGGTCGCTTTCGCCGGGCGCTCGAATGCCGGCAAGTCGAGCGCGATCAACGCCATCGCCGGTCGTCATCGCCTGGCCCGCACCAGCAAGACACCGGGTAGCACGCGGCTCGTCAATTTCTTCGAGCTCGCACCCGGGAAGCGCCTGGTCGACCTGCCCGGCTATGGCTACGCGAGCGCGCCGGAAGCCGAGCGCCGCGTGTGGCGGCCGCTCATCGAGGGACTGCGCGCGCGCGCAGCGCTCAAGGGCCTGTTCGTCATCGTCGACTCGCGTCGCGGCGTGAGCGCTGCGGACGAGGTCCTGCTGGAGTGGGCAGCGCCCGGACAGCGCGTACACGTGCTGCTCTCCAAGGCCGACAAGCTCAACCGGAGCGAAGCCGAGGCTGCGCTGCGCGCGGCCGAGGCCGCCCTCGCCGGCCGTGCGACGGCGCAGCTGTTCTCGGCGTTGAAGGGAACCGGCGTGGCGCAGGCCCAGGACACACTCGAGACGTGGCTCGCGCAGTGAGCGCGGTTCCCCGGGTCTACAAAAAAGCCCCGGCGGTTTGTGAAAACCGCCGGGGCAGACCAACCCGGCACAGGTCTCTTGAACCGGGCTCTACCCGCTCAGGGAGGGAAGCGGGGAGTGCGATGCACTCGTCTGATTGGACGCACGCTGCTGGCCGTGAGTTCCGCGCCGGTTCTCAAAAAATACCTTTACAAATCATAAGCTTGATCAAGTGCCTGTCTCGTTCCCGCCACAGGCACGGGGCGCCGCTACATCAGATTCAGGAACACCGCGAGCGAGAAGACGCGGGCGCCATTGGTGTTTGTGATGTTGAAGCGCTCGTATTCGAGCCGCCCGCCGATGTTGCCGATGTGCACCTGCACGCCGCCGCCCCAGGCGAACTCGGTGCCGTTGGTGGAGAACGGGGCGGACACCAGGGGGCTGCTGCCGTTGAGCTTCCAGCGCGCCAGCCCCGCCTTGCCGTACAGGTCGAGATACGGCACCGGAATCGGCAGGAACCCGACCGCGTAGGCCGCGAACGCCTTGGCGTCCGAGTGCGAGGTGCCACCGACGAACGCGCTCGTCTGGCTGCCGAGATCGAGGTAGTCCGCCTCCACGGCGAACACACTGACCGGCCGCAGACCGACCAGCACTTTCCAGGACGTTTTGTCGATGTCGGCAAGTCCGCCGCTCGGGGCGATGTTGCTCAACTTGTCCTTGGATACGCCCGCACCGACATAGATGAATCCGTTGTCGGCGTACGCGGTGCCCGCACCGAGCGCAAGCGCCGTCAGGAGTAGAAGTCTTCGCATGGCTGACACCTTCGATGGTTATGCCGGACCCATACCTAACACAACTTCGGCGCGGCAGTTGACTGTTGCTTTGCGGCGACAGCCGCGGCTGCCGGGCGTGGAATGAGCGGCTCGCGGGAACTTCCGGCCGCGAGTGCGGTCGCGGCCGGCGCGATCCGTCAATGCGCCTCGTCCCAGTTGGCGCCGGTCCCAACATCCACGCGCAGGGGGACGCTGAGCGAGGCAGCGCTCACCATGTGCTCGCGCACCGCGGCCGCCACTTCGGCGAGCGCCTCGCTCCTGACCTCGAACACCAACTCGTCGTGCACCTGCATGATGAGCCGCGCCGGCGAGTGCGGCCGCGCGCACCATTCATGCAGGGTGATCATCGCGCGCTTGATGATATCCGCCGCCGTCCCCTGCATCGGGGCATTGATGGCGGCGCGCTCGGCGCCCTGGCGCAGCTGCGGGTTTCCGGAGCGGATATCCGGCAGGTACAGCCGCCGGCCGAACACCGTCTCGACGTAGCCGATCTGGCGTGCCTGGGCGCGCGTCTCGTCCATGAAGCGCTTCACGCCCGGGTAGCGCTGGAAGTAACGCTCCACGTACTGCTGCGCGGCGCTGCGCTCGATCCCTAAGTTGCGCGCCAGGCCGAACGCCGACATGCCGTAGATGAGGCCGAAGTTGATGACCTTGGCGGTGCGGCGATGATCGGCGGTGACGGCCTCGGGGCTGACGCCGAACACTTCCGCCGCGGTCGCCTGGTGCACGTCACGATCCGCGGCGAACGCCGCGCGGAGCCCCGCATCACCGGACAGGTGCGCCATGATGCGCAGCTCGATCTGGGAATAGTCCGCCGCGAGCAGCACGCAGCCCGGTGGCGCAATGAATGCCTGGCGGATGCGCCGCCCCTCGGACCGGCGGATGGGGATGTTCTGCAGGTTTGGATCCACCGACGACAGCCGTCCCGTGGCCGCCACCGCCTGAGCGTACGAGGTGTGGATGCGCCCGGTGCGCTCGTTCACCTGCTCGGGGAGCTTGTCGGTGTAGGTGGATTTGAGCTTGGCGAGCGCGCGGTACTCGAGCACGATCCGGGGCAGCGCGTAGCTCCCGGCGAGCTCCTCCAGCACGTCTTCAGCGGTCGAGGGCTGACCGGTCGGGGTCTTGCGGCGAACCGGCAGCTGCAGTCGCTCGAAAAGAATCTGCTGCAGCTGCCGCGGCGACTCGATGTTGAATTCGTGGCCCGCCTCGCGGTGCGCCTCGAGCAGCAGCTCCTGGAGCTGGCGCGCGAACTCGCGGCTCTGCGCGCGCAGCCGCTCGCGATCGACGAGCACGCCGTGATGCTCCATGGCGAGGAGCACCGGCACGAGCGGCTGCTCGCATTCCCGGTACAGCCGCGCGAGCGCCGGCACGCTCTCGAGCTGCGGCCACAGCGCGCCGTGCAGGCGCAGCGCGACGTCGGCATCCTCGGCCGCATATTCCGCGGCGCGCTCTACCGGCACCTGGTCGAAGCTCAGCTGCTTCGCGCCCTTGCCCGCGACGTCCTGGTAGCTGATGGTGCGCAGCCCGAGATAGCGCTGCGCATCCGAGTCCATGTCGTGATTGGTGGCGACGCTGTTCCACACGTAGGACTCGAGCATGCTGTCGAAGCGCATGCCGGCGAGCGCGATGCCGGCGTTTGCCAGCACGTGGGCATCGAACTTGAGGTTGTGCCCGAGCTTGCCGCGCTCGGGATCCTCGAGGATGGGCTGGAGCGCCTCGAGCACGCGGGCGCGGTCGAGCTGCTGCGGCACGCCCGGATACGCGTGGGCGAGGGGCACGTACGCGGCGACGCCCGGCTCGATGCAGAAGGACACGCCGACGATCTCGGCGCGCATGTAGTCGAGGCTCGTCGTCTCGGTGTCGAAGGCGAAGAGTTCCGCGGCGCGGAGCGCCGCGAGCCAGCGCTCGAAGTCCTCCCAGCGGGTGATGGTTTCGTAGCGCCGGGCGATGTCGGCGGGCGCCGGGCGGGCCGCGGACGGCGTGGCAGCCGCTGAGGGCGCCGCGGAGGCCGCTGCGAGTGCGCCGGCGCCCACCGCGGCGCGCTGTGCCCGGGGGCTCTGCACGAGGTCGTCGTCCGTCTCCGCGGCATCGCCGCCCTCGAGCTGCCGCAGGAGTCCCCGCAACTCGTAATGCGTGTAGAGCTCCCGCAGGCGCGCGACGTCCGGCGCACCGGGCGTCAGCTCCTCGGGCGACAGCGGCAGCTCGAGATCGGTCCGGATGGTCGCGAGCCGCCGCGACAGCTCGAGCGTCGCGAGGCCCGCGCGCAGGTTCTCGCCCACCCTGCCCGGAACCTCCGCCACGTGAGCGATCAGCTCGTCGAGGCCGCCGTATTGCTGCAGGAGTCTCGCGCCGGTCTTTGGCCCCACCTTGTCGATACCGGGAATGTTGTCGGAGCTGTCGCCGATCAGGGCCAGGTAATCGACCATCTGCTCCGGGTACACATCGAACTTCGCCTTCACGCCGTCGCGGTCGAGCACCGCGTTGTTCATGGTGTTGATGAGGGTGATCGAGCCGTCGACGAGCTGCGCCATGTCCTTGTCGCCGGTGGAGATGAGCACCTGCTGGCCGGCCTGCGCGGCGCGACGGGCGAGGGTGCCGATCACGTCGTCGGCTTCCACGCCGGGCACGCGCAGCAGCGGCAGCCCCTGCGCCCCGATGATCTGCATCAGCGGCTCGATCTGCGAGCGCAGCTCATCGGGCATCCCCGGGCGGTGCGCCTTGTACTCGGTGAACAGCTCGTCGCGGAAGGTTTTGCCGGGCGCGTCGAACACCACGGCGATGCGGCGCGGCTGATAGTCCTTGAGGAACTTCAGCAGCATGTTGAGCACCCCGAGGAGCGCCCCGGTCGGCTCGCCGCGCGAGTTGGACAGCGGCGGCAGGGCGTGGAACGCCCGATAGACGTAAGAGGAGCCGTCGACGAGGACCAGGTCGGGGGAGCGCGTCATGGGAGCGTGCAAGGCGGAGCGGGCCGCGAGTACTACCCGCTACTTCGGCGTGCCGGAGTCGTCGCTCTTGTCGCCGGGCTTCCCCGGCGCAGGCGGCGTCGGTGTCGTCGATGGCGGGGCCGGCTGGGGTGCGGAGGCGGACGGGGGTGCTGCAGGGGCGGGTTGCGCCGGGGTGGGCTGCGCCGACGGCGTCGTGACCGCGCGGGTATTCTTGTCGGGCAGGTACAGCGGGCCTTTCTGCCCGCAGCCCGCCGCCAGCCATGCCGCGCCGAGCGCGGCCAGACAGATCGCACGCCTCATACGTACATCGGGCGCTTGTCACGCAGCGCCAGCCAGCCGCGCACCAGGCGGTAGATGATCCAGATCGTCAGCGCGAGCAGGCCGACCAGGGCGGCCGGGATACCGATGATGGTGGCCATGAAGACAAAGGACAGGCACGCCCACAGCACGGCGAACCAGAAGGTGCGCAGCTGCCAGCGGAAGTGTGACTCGAGGAGCGTGCCGCGCGTCGCCGCGCGGCGCACATAGTTCATGACGACCGCGACGATCGACGGCAGGCTCCCGATGAAGCTGCCGATGATGGTGTGGAAGGTGGTGATGCCGATGAGCACCGCGAGTGAGTGCAGCGCGTACATCACGTGGGTGTAGCCGAGGAGGGCCTGGTCGACCGTCGCGGCAGCGGCGAGTGGCTGCGGGCTTCCGTCCGACATGATTCACCTCACGCGGGCTTGGCCGTATTCGGGCGGCGATCCACGACCGCCATGGTCAGCCGCGACACGCACACCAGCCGCTCCTGCTCGTCGCGGATCTCGATGTGCCACACGTGACTGCGCGCACCCAGGTGGAAGGGACGCGCGGTCGCCGTGACGGTGCCGGAGGACACGGCGCGCAGGTGATTGGCGTTGATGTCCTGACCGAGGCACATCGAGCGTTCCGTGTCGACGCACATCATCGAGGCGAGGCTGCCGACGGTTTCCGCGAGCGCCACGGACGCGCCGCCATGCAGCACGCCGAAGGGCTGCTGGGTGTGCTCGTTCACCGGCATCGTCGCCCGCAGGAAGTCCGCGCCCGTCTCGGTGATCCGGATGCCGAGATAGCCGGAAAGACTCCGGCGCCCACGCTCGGTGAGCTGCTCGGGAGTGAGGGGAGCGCGCCAGATACTCATCGGAAGCTAGTCTAGCCGTTTGCACAGTGGCAATCTGCACCTCCCCTTGTGAGTCCGGAGCGCGCGCGCAATGAGTGACTTTGCCTTCCCGCCTCCCGCCACGCCGAGCGTGGCCGTCGCCGCCGCAGATGAGCGCTTCCCCGTGCACCGCATCTACTGCGTCGGCCTCAACTACGCCGACCACATCCGCGAGATGGGCGCGGATCCCGAGGCGCCACCGCTTTTCTTCATGAAACCGGCCGACGCGCTGGTCGCCAACGGCGCGGCGATTCCCTATCCGCCGGCCACCACCAACTTCCACTACGAGATCGAGCTCGTGGTTGCCATCGGCCGCGGTGGCCGCGACGTGTCGGTCGAGAATGCGCTCGGGCACGTGTTCGGTTACGCCGCCGGCAACGACCTGACGCGCCGCGATCTGCAGCACGCGGCCAAGAAGCGCGGGGAGCCGTGGGATACCGCGAAGGGCTTCGACTGCTCCGCGCCCGTGGCCGCGATCCGTCCCGCAGCGCAGGGACACCTGTCGCGGGGCCGCATCTGGCTCACCGTCAACGGCGAGCGGCGCCAGGAATCGGACGTGAGCACGATGGTGTGGGACGTCCCGCACATCATCGCGGCACTCTCGCGGCTCTACGAGCTCAGGCCGGGCGATCTCATCTTCACCGGCACGCCCTCGGGCGTCGGGCCGTTGAAGCCCGGCGATCGCCTCGAGGGCGGCATCGAGGGTCTCGAGGTGCTGCGCAACCGGATCGGCCCGGCCCAACCGGCTTGAGCGCGCACGCCGGAGCGGCTTTCGCCCGAGAGATCGCACCGCACTCACGGATCGGACTGCCCATGAAGCTCTATCATTACTATCGAAGCTCCGCAGCCTATCGGGTGCGCATCGCGCTCAACTTCAAGGGCATCGCCTGGGAGACGGCGCTGATCGATCTGCGCGCGCCGGTGAGCGCCCAGCACACGCCCGAATTTCGCGCCGTCAACCCCGCAGGTCTGATTCCGGTCGTCGTGGAGGGCGACACCACCATCGCCCAGTCGCTTGCCATCATCGAGTATCTGGAAGAGACGCACCCCGATCCGCCGCTGCTGCCGCGCTCGTCCGCAGATCGGGCGCAGGTGCGCTCGCTCTCGCTCGCCATCGCCTGCGACATCCACCCGCTCGGCAACCTGCGGGTGCTCAACTACCTGCGCGCCACCTTCAAGGCGGACGAGAACGCGGTGAATGCCTGGGTGGGCGAGTGGATCGGGATGGGCTTCCGCGCGCTGGAGGAGCGCGTGCGGCGCTCGAGCGGGGACGGGCGGCACATGTACGGGAGCGACGTCACGCTCGCCGATCTGTGCATCGTGCCGCAGATGTACAACGCGCGTCGCTACAAGGTCGACGTGCAAGCTTACCCGACGCTCCGCGCGGTCTGCGCGCACCTCGAGAGCCTGCCGGCCTTTGCCCGCGCGGCTCCCGAAGCGCAGCCGGGCGCGCCGTAACGGCTCGACCGGGTAAGATT